>Ga0209777_10000067_pt1 | contig 172218 bp, 183 predicted proteins | sample FrelakmetHBP12HB_FD_187147 | JGI IMG/M metagenome (GOLD analysis project Ga0209777, IMG submission 187147) | Freshwater lake sediment microbial communities from the University of Notre Dame, USA, for methane emissions studies -HBP12 HB (SPAdes)... | ecosystem: Environmental > Aquatic >...
ACATATTTTACTGTTTTATAAAAAACATTATTAAAGGAAAAAATTAAAATAAAAAAGAGAATTATAGTGGATTCACAAGATTTATGCGGTTGTACTTGCTTTGAAGTGAATCCATATAGTTCCAGTATGTAAACCTGCGATATCTACATTGTTAGGTATATCAATAGCTACCTGTATCCAAACGAAATCAGAAGCATTTTGGGCAGTTCTACCCATCATGCCAACTCCGAAAGCATTGCTGTCATTAAGTGAATATCTCACTTGTTGTGTTTGATCCCATGTTGTATTTGAACTATAATTAGTTCTATCTGATATATTACTGCACATATCTCTAGGGTTATCATTTCCTGGTGCAAGTGTCCAAGCTATGGTATCTGTTGCATTTACAATAGTACCATTATTGTACATTAATACCGTAGTTGGATCATTGATTGTATTGTTTGCGTTGGCATCTCGATCTCCATGAAGCCAGATTTTTAGGTAGGTATTATTGGCAGATGATAATGATACATTGATGTACATTATGCTAACAGGAACTGCTTCTTCGTTTACTATACCAAAAGCAGCTGAATACATTTTGTTTGTACCAGCACTCCAATTCCCAAACGTTAACTTCAGTGAACCGGTACCATTAGCACCAGCAACTCTTAGTACTCTTCCGCCAGTTGTATTATCTGATCCAATGTATCTTATGTTGGCGTTAGAGGGATGAACTATATTATATTCATATCCAATTTTTGTAGATGCATATTGAGTTGCTACCAACATGTTAAGAACGAGAACCAATACTCCTAATATCATTAACTTTTTATTTAGTTTCATTCCCTTCACCTTCTCCTTTCCTTTCCATCTTTTTCATATCACTCTTCTTGTTCCGTGATATCATATACCATGTATACTGTTCTCAAGTAACACTATAAAAACCTTTGCCGTGAAAATGTCAAAATGAGAAAACGACAAAAGACAAGATAACTTATTTAACAGATATGCTTCTAAATACTAATAAAACAATATTATCTATAGTCTAGGTAAAAGATTAGATTCCTTTACAAGAGTAGGTATAATATCTTCCCAAAAAAGTGCAGTGATATGTACTCCATGTACTCCTTTTATCTTTTTGATTTCATTTATGATATCTAATGATATATTATATCCTTCTTTTTTTGGATCTGTAGATTTTTTCATCCTTTCAAAAATCTCGTCAGGAAGATCTACACCTGGTACATGATATTTCATACGTTCAGTCATTTTCAAAGATTTAAGAGGTGTTACACCAGCCAAGACATGGACCTTTTCGTCTAGCCCCTGAGATCGTACTTCATCCATCCATCTATTGAATTTATCAATGTTGAAAACAGTCTGAGTTTGGATAAAATCTACTCCTGCTCTTATCTTTTTTTCCAGGCGATCCAATGAGATTTCATATGAATCAGTAAAAGGATTTGCAGCAGCCCCTATAACAACATCAGGCCTACCTGACAAAATCTCATCCCCGCTCTGAAAAATCCCTTCGTCTCTCATGTTTTTTATAATCTGAATAAGTTGTACTGAATCCACATCATATACGCCTTTAGAATCAGGATGATTGCCAAATGATTGGTGATCACCGGTTATACATAGAATATTTTTGACTCCTATGGCCGCAGCACCAAGTACATCACTTTGAAGAGCGATCCTATTTCTATCCCTACATGCCACCTGCATAACGGGCTCTAAATTCATATTTAAAAGTATACAGCAACCTGCCATACTGGACATTCTAACTACAGCAGTCTGGTTGTCTGTAACATTAAAAGCATCGGCACATCTTCTTAGCATCTCGCCCTTTTCTCTTATTTTGTTTGAGTCTGATCCTTTAGGTGGGCCTATCTCGGCGGTTACAGCAAATCTGTTCTCAGAGAGAACTTGCTCTAGGTTGCTCCTATAATTCATCTTAGATCCTACTCTTCATTTCATTGGATTTGGACCAATCTTTAGGTTTTATGATGTATTTTATAAGATGCAGTTGTCCACTTTTCTTCAAACGTTTGTAAATTAAGTCCCACGCACAATCCATATCGGAGTTAATTTCACATTTTCCATCTTTCAATCCACCGCACGGGCCATTCAACATATTTTTAGGGCAACGCGAAATCGGACATATTCCTCCAAATATATCTTGTATACACTCTCCGCACAGGCTACATCGTTTTTCAAACTCGTTAGCATGTTTTATTTCTCCCAAAAATAAAGTATCCGTGCCAGGTATGACCTCAAAACCATCCAGTATTTCTGATACAGTTTGTACACCATTACCACAAGCAAGAACAAGGATCTTTTTTGCGTTACCTATTTCTTTCTCGTGTTTCCGAAGAAGACGCTTATCGTTCTGAAGATTGCATGCCGGTTCTAAAATAACGTATCCTGTTACATTTATATTTTTTTTTCTCAGAGTGTCTTTCATAGCTAATATTTCTTCTTCTCCACCAGTGTGGCACAGAGTTGCGCATTCACTGCATCCAACTATAAAAACAGGGCCTTCGCCGATATGACTTAGTAAATCATCGAATTCTTTCTGTTTTGTAATTATCATGAGGGGAAAGGATGTGATTTCTTAATTATAAGTATTTGCATCTAACTTCGTTTAAATGAAAATATCTTTATAGTCACCTACAATTTTAATTAGATGGCTGAGGTAATGTTGGACGATTTGGAATTAATTTCAAAAATAGATAAATCAGGCATGCTCGATACACTTGCTCAATTCCCTGAACAAATAAAAGAGACTATTGGTATCATAAATTCTACGGAGTTGGCCCATATTTTAAAGATAGATAATATAATTATAAGTGGGATGGGTGGATCCGCCATATCTGGAGATATTATACAACATTTTTTAAGAGACAACCTAGAAATTCCTATTTTCGTAAGCAGTGAATATGATCTGCCAAAATGGGCAAACAAGGATACGCTGATTTTATCTCAAAGTTATTCTGGCAATACCGAAGAAACACTGAGTACTTTCAAATATGCTAGTCAGAAAAGATGTAAAATTATTGGCATTTCATCTGGGGGGAAACTACAAGAATATTGTGAGAAGCGAAATACTCCACATATAAAAATACCATCAAATTTGCCACCAAGGGCCGCAACTGCGTACATTTTATTCTCCTCAATACTTGCCCTCAAAAAAATAGGTCTATTAAAAGATACTATTGACGCAGAGATAGAAGAAACCATTGCAATAACCGAAGAATTCAGAAAAAACAATAACAAAGCGGTCCCGGGGAAAGATAACATTCCAAAACAGATAGCAAAAACTATTTTCGACACCATTCCCCAAGTATACGGCTGGGGAATTTATACTCCGATAGCAAAGCGATGGTGTACCCAATTCAACGAGAATAGTAAAATTATTGCAAGATACGATGTTGTTCCAGAATGCAACCATAATGACATAGTTGGGTGGTCCATGAATCCAGAGGTATCGAAAAAATTTACATGTATATTATTTAGAGACGAAGAAAACGAATCAATCCACATGACAAAACGTCTCAATTTCATGAAAGATCTTTTTAAGGATGCCGTTGCAAATGTTATTGAAATACAAGTTAAAGGTAAAAAAACACTGGCAAAGATGATGTACGTCATGTATTTGGGAGATTTTGTTAGTTGTTATCTTGCTGTCTTAAGGAAAATTGATCCTACTCCAGTTGACGTGATTGTTGAATTAAAAAGAGCACTATCAGAGATATAACTTTTCCAATCGTAACGTAAATTTAAATATTCACAATGTATTCAATCAATGTAAGAATATCTAAGAAATGTTATGCTATATGGGATGCAAAATATGTGATGATTCATGATGCAAGAATCTGCAAATAAACCATTTGGAACCCAAGACGAAAAGATCCAATCACGTGTCTCAGATGGCCGATATCAAACTTTGTTTCAGCAAGTAAATGCTGCAGCCTTTTTATTAACACTTGATGGAAAGATATTGGAGGCAAACATAAAATCGTGCGATCTTCTTTGCTACACATGGGAAGAACTAATACAGTTGTATCTTCAGGACATACTTCCAGCATCTACTGATTGGTCTCAATTGATTGATGAAATATCTTCCAAAGGTGGCATTAATTTTGAAACAGAAAATATAAGGAAAGACAACACCCACTTTCCTGTAGATGTATGTGCATCTCTGTTTAAAATGGAAGGAAAGCCAGTGATGCTTGTGCTAATACATGATATAACGGAGCGCAAGAAAGTCGAAAAGAAATTAAAAGAAAGCGAACAGAAATATAGGGGTCTATTCGAATCCACAACAGATGGAATTATAGTACTGGATGCTCGTGGGGAGATATCTGATATCAATACCAGGGCACTGGAACTACTCGGTTTTAAAAGAGAGGAAATGATAGGTTCTAACTTCCTCAATCTAGGTTTGCTAACTCCGAAATCACTGTCAATCATTGTAATACAATTTGAGGAACTGCTATCAGATAAAATTGCTAAGAGTCATGAAACTGAGATAAAAGATAAAGCTGGAAACGTCTTGAATATAGAACTTAGTTCTTTCTTCCTCTTAAAGAAGGATAATGAGGTTGATAATTTTGTGGTTATACTAAGAGATTTAAGTGATAGAAAACAAGCGGAAATAAAACTTGCTCGAGAGCATGAATTACTTCAGACTTTGATGAATAATATGCCAGATTCCATTTATTTCAAAGATGAGAAAAACAGGTTCATAATGGTGAATACGGCTAAGGCTGTACGTTCAAATGTTGCTCCCGAAGAGATGATGGGAAAGACAGACTTTGATTTTTTGCCCGAGGAAGAAGCAAGAAGAGCTTTTGAAGATGACAAAGAAATAATGACGAGTGGAAAATTCATCATAAACAAAATCGAAAAACTCACAGGTATTGACGGGTCTGAGCGATGGGTTTCCGTAACAAAAGTACCGCGTTTTGACGAAGAGGGCAACATAATTGGTACAATGGGCATTTCTCGTGATGTTACTGAATGGAAGAAACTAGAAGAAACGTTCCGGAGAATCCAGGAACAAAAATAAATAGTTTCAAATTGGTCTTTTCTAGTTTTATAAAAAATTCTTTATCACTTTAATTCATGATTTTATATCTGTTGCAAATGGATACGGAGGATTTATCAGTATCGTTTCTGTTCAATCGAGAACATGGATATTTTTCTTCTTGCAAATGTCTTTAAGTATCTTTGGCCATACTGTGACACTGACTTCACCAAGGTGTGCTTTTTTCAAAAGGCACATATAAGTTCTTGATTGACCAATCCCACCACCAATACTCAACGGGATTTTATTATTGAGAATCGCCTGATGATAAGGTAGTTTTAGGAAATCTGTTTGACCGGAAAGCTCAAGTTGCTTTTTCAGAGTCTCCGGAGTTACCCTGATGCCCATTGAAGAAAGTTCATGTCGTCGTTGGGTGACAGGGTTCCAGACGAGAATATCTCCGTTTAACCCGTAGGTTTGCTTCCCTGTTTCTTTGGAGGTATCAGTGATCCAATCATCGTAATCAGCAGCGCGCATTTCATGAGGATATCCATCCTTCAATACCGAGCCAATACCAACAATGAAGATCGCAGGGTGATCCTGAAGTATTGCGGTTTCCCGTTGCTTTCGAGGCAGATCAGGGTACATATCTAGAATTTCTTCTGCGTGGAAGAATTCAAGTTTGTTCGGTAGATTCGGAAACTCATCAGTATCCAGTTGAGGGTACTGTTTTAGCACTAGATTTTCTGCACCTTTAATCACTTTCCAAATCTTATTTACTGTGTCTTTGAGATAGGCGATGTTACGCTGGTCTTTTGTAATGACTTTTTCCCAGTCCCACTGATCCACATAAGAGCTGTGATCATGGTCAAGAAAGTAATCTTTTCGAACTGCACGCATATCTGTGTTAATACCTTCGCCAACGTTACAGTCAAACTGTTTCAACGCCATCCGTTTCCACTTAGTAGCTGCTTGTACCACCTGAGCGCGGATACGCGGTTCAATCCCAAGCCCACAAGGAAATTCGACTGGTGTGCGCGAACCATCGCGATCAAGGTAATCGTTCACGCCACTTTCAACATCGACGATAAGAGGAACAGTTACCATCATTAAATTTAGCTCTTTACACAAGTTTTCCTCAATATAATACTTTGCTGCAAAGATAGCTTTCTGCGTTTCTTTAGGTGTGAGAATAGAGCGATAGTCCTTCGGAAGAATTTTTTCAAGGTCGTGATAATTTCCAATGCCGGGTCCTGCAAGATCTTGCTTCTTATCCATCATAGTAACCTTCTTGTTCATCATAGATATCAATACCTCTTTCCTGGCAATCTGAAAGTGTTATTTAAACTTTTATTCTCTTTTTTTCTGTTTATTTATTGTTATGATCATTAATGCGTGTGGGGAGATTTCGGCTCGTATTTGTTAACACATTTGATGATTTCATATCTATTGAATGATCTGAATCATTAAACGTAACATTTGGAGAGCAGAGTGTAGTATTGTAAAAATGAAATCATTGTAAAAACCCTCTAAGGAGTTTTATATCTTATTCTACAAGCGCCCGAGATCCTTTTTTAATCCAAAGATTGTTAAACCATTTTTGCAACTGAAGGTCGTTTGATATACTTTTATTCCATGCGTCTTGGATATCAATCTTGGATGATTCTGCGTTGAATGAATCTGAAAGACAAAACTTGCTCCATCTTTCCATATCTCCGTCTACTTTAACAAAACATTTTCCGCATACCAAAAACCTTGTTCCCAATGCAGGGTGACGATACCCTTCTAAAATATTCAACTTCTTACCACATTCTTCACATTCTACCATATTATTTCACCTAATCAAACAATAGCGTCTAGATTGTATAAAAGAATCAAAACAAAAATCTCAACAGTTCGCAAAAAACGAAAATATGAAACTCTCATCCCTAGTTCTTTCTGAGCGGTACAACAACTACTTGTCTTAAATAGTTATGTATCGACTAGTATCATTTGTTGTGTTCTTTTATTTAAAAGCCTAAAAAACTTTACCACATCGACTACATACTTATTTCATTTATTTCCCTCTTAGTTTATTATTTTTTATGTAGAAGTCTGTCATATATACAATCTGCCGACTATATGGCCGTTCTTCTTCTTTTGCAATTTTTTTTATTAGTGTGTTTTCTTTTTTTGTTAGAGATATGTTCATTCTCATCCTTTTTTCCATTTTTTACACAAACATGTAATAAATTTACACATTTATATGCATTTGTACACAATGATATATACCACTTGCTACATAATACTAGCATCCGAAAACATTTGGAAAGGATAAGTGAAATCAATGAATATGGACCGAGAATTTACAAACTTTGAGACAGAGATGAACTGGAGGGATCGGAAACGAATTCAGTTATTGGACACAGGTGATCGCAAAACAATATTTGCAGAGCGGATGGAAGAATTTCGCATTTAACTCTGAAAACTAAAAAAGTTAGATAATCGAAATAAGGATGATTATATCATCCAGATCCCCTTTTTATGAGGAAAAAATATGGCAAAAATCTATAGATGTATTTACTGTGATCAAAAATTTAGAACCGAAAATGTCCTAAAAGATCACATGGTAAAATTTGGAACGCATGTGTAAACTTAATTGTTAGGAGGAAATATGCCGAGATGTCCGTACTGTGGTGACTTTTTGAGAAGCAAAAAGGCCCTAAGAAAGCATTTGCCAAAACGATTTGAAAAGACAAGATGCAATACATGAATGCAATAACTGTTATGAAAATGTAGTTTGAGGAATGAAAAATGGAAAATTTAATGGTTTTTGAAAAGCACAAAGAAAAAGTAATACAAGAAATGCGTGAGAGGTTTCTTATTTATAAAATGAAAAAGAAAGAAGAAACAAAAACTTTTAGTAAACGTGTCGAAAAGGCGTGGAAAAATATCAATGAGATAAAGCCGGAAAACGATAAAAAAACAACTATCTCTTGATAGTTGAAATTATTTATACTTTTTAGGGGGAAAGGAAAAATATGCCAAAAAAAGATACAACAAAAGTAAAAAAATATTCGCGGAAGAGATATATTGAGTTCGCAGGTATACGGGTTAAAGATCCCTACTACAGAACAGACGTTTCTGCATATTTTCGAAAAAAACCCAAAATGAGAACCGGTTAATCGGTCAATATTTTAATTTGGGGAATGTAGTGAGAAGTTGAATGCTACCCTCAAATAAGAAATTTTAATGGATTGATGATAGAAATGAGAGTAGCAATGATTGGTTGGGAATATCCGCCGTTTACGGTTGGAGGGTTAGGTACCCACTGTTATGGACTTTCACGAAGTCTAGCTGATATTGGTGTTAAAGTAGATTTTTATATGCCTAAAACCAGACATAATACCAAGAGCAATAAGAAGAATTTGGTTATAAAAGAGGTTGGAGAGACTGAAATTTTTCCATATGATCGCCCCGAATCCAAAGAAATTGAAGGTTCATTTTTTGAAGCTGTTGGTCGCTATAATGATTTAGTTATTGCAAAAGTTAATGCAAAAATTAAAGGTAAGTATAATTTAATTCATTGTCATGATTGGCTTACCATAAAAGCAAGTATGGCTTTGAAGAAAACAATGGGCATTCCTATGGTTCTTACCGTTCACTCAACTGAGTATGATCGATCAGGATGGTTGAATCCAAATCAATGGTTCATTGATATTGAACGAGAAGGAATGGAAAAAGCTGATAGAATTATCGCCGTGAGTCAATTTACAAAAAGAACGATAGTTCAAAAATACGGTATAAATCCCGACAAGATTAGTGTTATTTATAACGCAGTTTATCCAATTTCCAAGTTGCATAAGCAGAAGGTTGTTTTGTTTCTAGGCCGTCTTACCATCCAGAAGGGTGCTGAGTTTTTCTTGCGTGCAGCAAAGAAAGTAAATGAGCATGAGCCCGATGTTTGGTTTGTGGTTGCGGGTGATGGTGATATGCTTACTAGTTTGGTAGATCAAGCTGTTGAGCTCGGAATATCTGATAGGGTTATTTTCACTGGTCGTTTAACTGATGATGAAATTAAGCATATTTATGGTATTGCTAGTGTCTATGTTATGCCCTCTGTTAGTGAACCTTTTGGTATAACTGCTTTGGAGGCCATATCTGCTAGTACTCCAACAATTGCTTCTAAAACCGCGGGTGTATGCGAGACTTTCCATAACTGTTTAAAGGTTGATTTCTGGGATACTGACGAGATAGCAAACAAGATCGTATCAGTGTTAAGATACGAATCTTTAAGAAAAGCACTAGCTGAAAATGGAAGAGAGGAAATTGAACTTTTTACTTGGGATAACGTTGCAGGAAAAACACTAGATGTTTACAATGGTATCGATGCTGAGAGATTAAAAAAACAGCTTGAGGAGAGAGAAAAGATATACGAGTGGAATAGAAAACACTGAAAAGTTGTGATGGGTATGGAGTAATATTGTAAAAATGAAATCAGTCTGTTTTTCTATCAGACTTTTCCCTTTTATCTTGCCATTCTGCGCTTCTTTTTGTTTTTTTTATGCTTCTGTTCTAGTCGTTTCATTTTAGTAGCCATTATATCACCTTATGATTCAATCCTGCACTTGTGAGCGCACTCCCTACATAACTTACCCCTTTATAAACTTCATTTCTTTCGCTTTTTTGAACAATATTTACGCGGGGAGGGAGATTCGAACTCCCGAGGTCGTGAGACCAATGGATTAGCAATCCATCGCCGTGCCGGGCTGGGCCATCCCCGCATAAAGAAGGGAAATGAAACGGTTTGATAAAAAGGTTATGTAACCCAAAAACAAATATATTAAAATATGGCAGGTTTGTTATATCCATTATATGGAGGATTGGACTGAAAAGTACAGGCCGAAACGCCTAGATGAGATTGTCGGAAACGAACATGCTATAGCAGATCTTAGAAAATGGGCTAATGAATGGAACAGTGGCTCTCCTAAAAAACGAGCAGTAGTTTTGGCAGGCAAACCAGGTACCGGAAAAACAAGCAGCGCAATTGCTCTGGCAAATGACTACAGATGGCCAGTAATAGAGCTAAACACATCAGACGCAAGAAATGCTACAAAAATCAAGAAAGTCGCAACATCTGGCGCAATAAATGAAACATTTGACGATTATGGCCAATTTATCTCCACAAGAAACGGTGGCAGAAAACTCATAATTCTAGATGAAGCAGACAATCTCTATGAAAAAATAGAAAGTGCAAACAAAACAGAAAACGATTATAGTGACAAAGGTGGCAAAAGGGCAATTGTAGATACTATAAAAATTACAAATCAACCTATAATTTTGATCGTAAATGATTATTACGGTTTGATAAAAGGCGGTGGCGAAGACATAAAGGACACATGTAAACTGATAAAATTTCATGATGCCTATACGAGTGCAATTTTCAATCTTCTTAGAAGAATATGTGTTGAAGAAGAAATATCAGCCGATCAGAAAGTGTTGCAAACAATGGCTGATAGATGTAAAGGAGACATAAGATCTGCAATCAACGATTTGCAATCCATTTGTTTAGATAAAAAACAAATTGATATGCAATCTCTAGGTGTTTTAGGATACAGAGATCGAGAAAAAATAATATTCGATGCACTAAGAGAAATATTCAAAACTAGTAACATACAAAGTATAAAAGAAACTATGTCTCACCTGGATGAAAGTCCAGATAGTATTTTACTATGGATCAGTGAGAATCTGCCAAACGAATACAGAGATATCAATGATTTAGTTAAAGGCTACGATGCATTGTCAAAAGCAGATATTTTCTTGGGGAGAACTTACCGCAGGCAGAACTATGGACTGTGGTCCTATGCTTGTGATATTATGAACGGCGGTGTGGCTACCGCAAAAACCCATAACTATCCTAATGAGAAATATAATTTTCCCACGTGGCTAAGAGAATTAAAAAACAGTAAATCCAACAGAGATACCCGAGATTCAATTACTAAGAAGATTAGTGAAGCATGTCATAATTCCAGCAATAAAAGTATAGATTTCCTTTTGACATATTTTATGAACATATTCAGAAACGACACTGATTTCGCGGTGAAAATGACAAAGAAATTCGATTTTACGGAAAGTGAGATGAAGTACCTACTTGGTGAAAAGTATTCACATAAGATAAAAGATATTCTTCGTTCTTCCGAAACAACAGTTGATGTAAAACCAATCGAAGAAGAAGTTGTCCTACCCCTTGAAGAAGATAGAAAGGATAGCAAACAGCAAAGCCTGTTTGATTTTTGATTATTTCGTGTCTTCGAGTTTTTTCATTGTTTCTACTGCTTGTTGCTTATATATATCCTTGAGTTTGTTGTAAGTATCATCTGATATCTGTTTTGCTCTATGTTGTTTTTCGATGTCTTTAAGAATTGACATGAGAAGCAACTTTTTTGTATTTAGTAGTTCTTCAGACTCACCAGCTGTCTCCTTTACTTTCGATAATTTTTGTTTTCTGAATAAATATGCTGTGGAAACTACCAGTAGTATTATTAAAAGTGATATTGAGATGATAATATACCAGCTGATCGGCGTCTCTGTTGGTTTGTAGAGCAGAAGGCTGAAAGAAGCACCAGCTAAAAGTTTTTCTCCAGCGTATAGGTTGTTTTTATCGAATTCTACCGATATGGAAGCAGTATTGCTAATTATTGTCTTTTCGAAATTTTTTATATCTTTGCTCAAAGTGTAAGTTAGCTTTACTTGCACAGATGTAGTCATCTCAATGTTGTATGAAGATATATTGCAGACATATGTATTATTGCCGATATAATTAGATGGTACTTCATTTGGGCCAATAATAACATTGATATTCTGAGCCTCGTTTTGCACCCAGAATTCAATAATTTTGTATGTTTGATTAGAACTGCCATTTATTGTAATAGTTTCTGTAACTGTTAAGACATTGTCACCTGTGGTTATAGCAATATTATGCGTTTTTGCACTTATGTCTCCTGTCCCATAGGTCAGGGCAGCAGGTATGAGCAAGGTTGTTAATATACACATCAGTATACAAATTGATGTCTTCTTCATAATCTCCCTAGCAGGGTCATATTTTTAGATGTTTATGTATTTTTCTAAATAAACCATTGTGGACAACAATAAATTATTACTGAAAGAATTACAATCATCTTTATCGTTTTATTTTTTCAATGCATCTTTTTTTCTATAGGATTTGCCACCCCATATGATTTCTTGTTTGATGCCGGAAAGGATAATGCTATAAGTAAATAGCAAAAATACAAATGGCATTAGAATGAAATATGGGGTGATTTTACCAAATTTTTCTTTTGGATAATTCATTAATTTTCTTAGAACTAAAATTCCTGCTAGTCCGTAGATCATTTCGGAAAATATCGGAGAAATAAGTAAAATTCCCGGGATTGTGAATCCTGTAAATATCAATACAAACCCTAGAACTATTATAGCATGAATTGTTAACATTCCAAAAAATGAAAAAACCCAGATTGATGGATAATACCATCGCACCCATGTAAATTGTTGGGTTGCCCATCTTAAAAATTTTTTAATATCAGATTCTGGGGGGCTTTCAACAATACATTGGGGTAAAAATTTAATTTTATAGCCTGCTTTTTTAACAGTTTCAGTTAAAATCAGGTCATCTGAGAATCCTTTCCTCCATTTTGATTCAATATCTATTTTCTCAAAAACTGTTCTTTTAATGGCTGTTGACCCCCCCCAAGCAAAGTTAGTAAGAGAAAGAAATAGAGAGACGGTACTTCCCATGTTCCAGGCTGATATTAGCGATGATTTGAAATTGCAGGGAAAGAACCAGCGGAAACCTGTTGTTGCTCCAATTTTGTCTTCTGATAGATATGTTACAAGGTAGGTTAACCATTCTTTATGTGGTTTTATATCCGAGTCAGCAAAGACATAGATATCGATGTCTTTGGTTTTTTTGATTCCTGATATGAGAGCTGATATTTTTCCACTGGTTTTATCTATTTTTTGTGAGAATTCAATGCTGGTGTTGCTTGTAATTTTTGTAATTTTATAAATAATGGGATAAGCAGGGTCTTCTTTTGAATCTAAAACAAATATTACATTATATGTAGGGTAGTTTTGTTCACATATTGCTTTCAGGTTTTCTTCAAGTTTTTCCCTTACCCCTTTACAGGGGACAATTATTGAAACTTTTTGGTTGGTTAAGGGTTGTTTTTTAGTTTTATTTTTAATAAATCCGTATAAAAAAACGCTAATTATGACAATTGATCCGAAAACAACTACTAAACCTAGGGTGAGGAAAATTGTATACAGCATGTTCAACTGATAATATGTCGGTTTTCTATAAAATCATTGTGGATGATATATCATTTTCGAATTAACGAAAAATGTAAAAGCATGTTGTTTGTTATTGGCTAAGATATGAAAATTAGAAACATCCAACTTAAATCCATCGAAGCAAGGCGCTATATGAATCTTGATGAGCATCCCAAACAAATTCGCATAGACCACAATAGTACCATAACCCAGATCTACGAAGTAAAAGGAGATCAAGCTACTGTTGATTTTCAATATACTGCAAGCTTTGGACCTATTGGCATGGTTAAACTCGAGGGGTCGCTCATATATGAAGATGAGAATGTGAAAACAGTGGCCAATGAGTGGAAAAATACTCGGAAGATGCCCGATCAAACTGCAAGCAATATCCACACTGCCGTAATGCATGCATGCGTTCCAGAGGCAGTAGGTATAGCAAAAGACCTAGGCCTTCCACCGCCGATTCCTTTACCCCAGGTTAGAATAGGTGCGGATCCTAAAAAAGGACAAAGTCAAGGTGGACCAGAGGTCGCATAAGCTGATTTTTTTATTGCAATATTAACAATCCTAATAAATGAAATGTGCATACTGATTTTTCATGGAAAAAATAGTAGTATCACTCGGCGGGTCGGTTATACTATCGGATGAAGCAGACGTTCATTTTTTTAAAAAACTCGTTGACCTACTAAAAAAACTCAGTAAAAAATATAAGATTTACATAGTGATAGGTGGAGGAAAAACTGCAAGAAATTATATAAAATTAGGTAGAGAACTAAATTTCGATGAAGAAACTTTGGATGAAATAGGCATAGGCATAACAAGAATTAACGCAAAATTTTTTACTGAGCTCATTGCAACATCAAACAAAAAGATACCGTTTACAACCGATGATGCAAAGAACGCAAAAGAACCAATAATAGTCATGGGTGGCACTACACCAGGTCATAGCACAGACATGGTCGGTGCTGAACTAGCAAAAAAAACAGACGCGATTAGGTACATAATAGCGACAAATGTGGACGGAATCTATGATAAAGATCCAAATAAATATCCAGATGCTAGGCAACTACGGGAAGTATCGATAAAGCAATTAATTGACGAATATGGAACTGATTGGAAGTCAGCAGGTGCAAATGTTGTTGTTGATGGTCCTGCCCTAAAGATAATTGGAGAAGAAAAAATACCTACTTTTGTTGTAAATGGAAAAAGATTGGACCAACTAGAAAAGGCAATAGAAAATCAATCATTTGATGGAACAAAAATAAAGATATAAAAAAGAAGAAAAAAAGAAAAGAAGAGAAATTTTTGTTTTATCTTACAAAGTCGATGTCAAACTTTGATGGTGTTTGTATTTTTCTTGCTTGGCGGACTGAATCAGATGACATTTTTGGGCCAAGTATGTTTGGTGATTGTACGCCAGTCATAATTGCCATGACTCTGCATTTACCTTCAAATTCTGGCACCACTCTTGCTCCAAGAATTACATTTGCGTAGCAGTCTAGATTTTCAGTTAGCTTCTTTGCTACATCCTGCACGTATTTCAAACTCATGTCAGTTCCGCCTGTTACGTGTACGAGCGCTCCATTTGCCCCTTTGTAGTCGACATTTAGTAGTGGGTGGTTGAGTGCTTCATGGACGATAGCATCTACGCCAGCATCCTCATCTGCTTCTCCCCAGAGCATAACTGAAAGACCACCAGAATCCATAATGGCTTTCATATCTGCAAAGTCCAAGTTAATCAATGATGGAATTGTAATTGTTTCAGAAATGCCTTTTACTGTTTCTGATATAAGTTGATCCATCACAGAAAATGCCTGATTGATTGGGAGATTAGGCACGAATTCTAGTAAGCGGTTATTGTCAAGAACAACGGTGCTGTCTGCCTTAAGTCGTAATTGATCAAGTCCCTCATCTGCTTTTATAAGTCTTGCTCTTTCAACATTGAATGGTGTTGATACCATAGCAGTAACTATGGAACCTTGTTTTTTTGCTATCTCTGCAACAACTGGTGCAGAGCCGGTACCAGTACCGCCACCCATGCCAGCACAGACAAATACCAGATTTGCTCCGGCTAGCATTTCTTCAAGTTCTCTGCTTGACTCTCTGGCAGCGCGCTCTCCTACTTCTGGAAATCCACCAGCGCCTAGTCCTTTTGTTAGGTTTCTGCCTATTAGCAATTTTTTATCTGCTTGCACTAGGTCCAGTGCCATCTTGTCTGTGTTGATTGCTATTGTACTTGCGCCTGTTACACCTAATTTATGTAATCGTGTAATCGTATTTCCACCTGCGCCACCACAACCGACGATTATTATTCGCGGGGTACCAAACAAATCACTGTCGATCTTAATTTTGCTTTCCTCTTCAATTTTGTTCTCTACCGCAGATGCGATAAAAGAACCCAATCCTATCTCTTTATTTCCTGTCATTTTTTTATTCCTCCTATTTTGGTAGTTTGAAGGACGCCCTAAAGAGAGCGTCCTTCTAAGGGTGCATCCCATTCCCTCCATAGTTTTTAACCATTATTTCTTCATGTAAGGTTCAATAGATTCAACCGCATTTTCCAATTGCTGCACCTTTCTGATCTTCTCGGCCTTTTCAATAACTTTGTTGGCATAGTTTTGTATGAACTCGTTTACTGCGTGTCGTATTACTTCAGAACGAGAGGAAAACTCGCCAGCTCTGATGAAAAGATCTATAGAGTGAAGATCGTGCTGGGGCAGTCGTATTGTGATACGGTTTTTTTCCATTTTTCTCCTCACATACATCAAATTGCTGTCAATCGTTATACCGTTTGTATGTCGGGCATACGTCTAATACGCATCGAACAAATGACAAACGGCATCATTTGTCTGACAACGGCATGACATATGCAGTTCAGTTTAAATATTTTTCGCTAATTCTAGACCTCTGCGATCTCACCAAAAGCAACAGTTCCTGAAACTTTTTCTATCTTTACTTTTGCTGTGGAACCCTTGACAGCACCCGGAACGTACACAACATATTTATCAAAATAAGCAACACCATCACCTTTTCGGCCAATGTCTTTTATAGTTAGTTCGTAAATTTCTCCTTCTTTTAAAGCTTCAGAAGGTTGCTGTACAACTTTCTTCTTTTTAGATTTTACAGAACGAAAAGCACCGCACGCATCACATCTAATCAGAAGATTTCTTCCCTGCTTTACAAGATGTGTGTCTGGTCTGTTACATTCTGAGCACATAACATAAGTATCTATGTATTCTTTCAACTTATCTTGTATCTGCTTAGCAATTATTTTTCCCTGAAATACAACTCTTCCACCTTCCATTTCTCCTGCTGTGCCTACTCCACCCAAAAGAAATTTTAAAATGAGTTGCGGATCACGATTAACGGCGTCAGATATTTTATCAAAATTTTTTATTACCGTCGTATTTCCTTCATAAAATATTTCAATCTTTGGCAACTTAAATCGATCTTCAACTACCCTCTTTGCGGAAGTATCTTCAAGAACGTTCTTCAACAGTTTTCTATAATCTTGATCAGACATATTTCAACAGGTAAATATGTTAAGTATCTAAAAAACTTCCGTTAGACCAAATGTGTCATACAAGTAGTTTGATAAAAAGAAGAGAGGGTGTTTTTAATATTCAATAGTAGAAGGTTTTGCTTTTTCACCCATTATTAGTAATCCATCTTTCAATGCTTTTTCAGCAATTTCAATATTTCTTGTATATATCTTAATATTTTCTTTTGTCCAATGCCATATGAATTCCGACATCTTCCTTTTCCTCCCCACAAAAATATTTTTATTTAGCGTCGGTTTATTGCTATCTACTATAAATATTTTTTGAATTAAAAATTCGGCCTGATAAAGAGTTTTTAACAATAACTTATTAATATACAATCTTGTTACCGAGAAAAAGCTAAAGTTAAAAAATGAACTTATGGAGAACTCGATATGGTAGATTTCAAAGTTGTAGTAAATGATACAAAAAACGGCAAGTCATATCAGATACCAGTTAGCGGGCATCACGCCAACTCATTGATAGGTAAAAAAATTGGTGACGAAGTGGATGGAATATTCATATCACTGCCAGGATATAAAATGGAAATAACAGGCGGAACTGATAAAGATGGATTCCCAATGAGAAAAGATCTTCCAGGAATGGGTCGAAAGAGGCTGTTACTAAGTAAAAGTGTAGGATTCAGACCAAAAGAGAAAGGACTCAGAAAGAAAAAATCTGTCAGGGGAAATACAATAAATCAGGATGTTGTTCAGATAAATATGAAAGTGACGAAATATAGTGCAAAGCCCATAGATCAGATTGTTGGTGCAGAAAAAAAGGATGAAGCTGAGAAAAAAGTGGAGAAAAAAGAGGAACAATAGATGAGTTTACCGCGTCAACCTGAAGTAAATATAGGTATGATAGGCCATGTAGATCATGGAAAAACTACTCTGACACAAAGATTAACTGGTAAATGGACTGATGTGCATTCTGAAGAGATAAAACGCGGTATCTCTATAAAACTCGGTTACGCTGATGCTGCTTTTTACAAATGTCCTAAATGTAAAGAACCTAAATGTTATTGCACTAAGAATAAATGCCCAATTTGTGGCAGTGCCACAGAGTTATTGCGTGTTGTTTCTTTTGTTGATTCACCCGGTCATGAAACTCTGATGGCCGTGATGCTTTCTGGTGCTGCTATTATGGATGGTGCCGTACTTGTTATTGCTGCAAACGAACCTTGTCCTCAACCGCAGACTAGAGAGCATTTAGCTGCTCTTGACATTGTAGGAACAAAGAATATTATTATTGTTCAAAACAAGATAGATTTGGTATCAGAAAAAAATGCCATTAAAAACTACGAGCAGATTTTAAAATTTGTAGAGGGAACATGTGCCGAAAAAGCACCCATTATTCCCGTTAGCGCCCATCATGACATGAATATTGATGTGCTTATCAAAACCTTGGAAGAGCGCATTCCTACGTCAAAGAGAGACAAAGATAAACCTCCTTTAATGTATGTGGCAAGAAGTTTTGATATTAATAAACCAGGGACAAGACCTGGTGAATTGAAAGGCGGTGTAATTGGAGGATCATTGATTCAGGGCGTATTGCACAAGGGCGACGAGATTGAAATAGCTCCCGGACGAAGAATTGAAAAAGAGGGCAAAAAAACAATGGAGACTATTATTACTACTGTGGACTCTCTGATTACCGGTGGCAAATCTGTAGAGCAAGCCGCGCCAGGTGGTTTAATTGCCATTGGCACGGGGCTTGATCCAGCTAGGACCAAATCGGACTCTTTTGCAGGCAAGGTTGCAGGTAAACCCGGACATCTACCTCCCACTTTAGAAAACTTTGATTTATCTATAAATCTACTAAAAAGAGTTGTAGGAACCATAGAAGAAAAAAATGTAGAACCAATAAAAACAAATGAGCCACTTATGCTTACCATTGGTACCGCAACTACAGTTGGGATAGTATCGGAATTTCGTGGCGGAAAAATCAATGTTAAGTTAAAATTACCTGTCTGTGCAAACAAAGGACAAAGAATTGCAATAAGTAGAAGGATTGACAGCAGATGGCATCTAATAGGATACGGCGAGATAGAGACGCGAAATTAGTAATTTTAGACAGCAGCGCCATAATGATGCTTTTTGAGTTTTCCGTAGATCTCCAAGGAGAATTAACTAGACTATTGGGAAAATATCACGTAGTTATACCAACACCTATTATCGAAGAATTGGAATTTTTATCAAAAAATGGAAAAGGTAAAAAAAGCCTTTTTGCAAAATACTCTTTAAAATTAATAGAAAAATATGATGTCGAAGAAGCAGATGGAAAAGGCGATGATGCAGTTTTTTGTTTGGCTAAAAAACTAAACGGTATCGTTGTAACCAATGACCGAGAATTAAAAAATAGATTGAAAGCAGCATCTTTGCAAGTCATATATCTGCGCGGGAAAAAACAGTTATCAATGGATTAATACTTGCAAGAAATCAATCGGTAGCTAGAAAGTTTTTATAAGTTAAACCAACATTCTGCTTAGTCATTCATACAATTGTCGGGGTGGCTCAGCCTGGTTAGAGCGCCTGACTCATAAGCTCAGCTAAAAGGGTTCGTCATTTAGCCTTGCGCTAAGAAATCAGGAGGCCGCGGGTTCAACTCCCGCCCCCGACATTAATTTCCCATAATCATTTTTGTAAAATAAATAGAGTTTTAAATGAATAATTCATTCATGTTGGTGAAGGGATGGAAATATGGATGAAGATGTAATCGAAGCCCGCTCTTTGGATGAACTACGTAAAAAAGCGCATAGCATCAACTGCAATTTATCTGAAGACGATTATACTCCTAGAGAAATAGAGATAATAGGATATTATCTTAACCGAATCGCAGCTAGTTATCTAAGTCACTTTACACACAAGGAAATCGATAAAACCACAAAAGAAGATAAAAAGATAAACCCCGGGTCGTCACCAAAAGATCAAAAATACATGTTCTAAATCTATCATTAATTTTTTTTGTTATTCTTTCTAAAAAAATTATTGTAAAATTTTAACTAAAAAATTGTTGAAGATTTAAAACTCCTGAAAATATTACTAGCAATGCAAATCCCATTGCAAAAAATATGTATTCGATATACATGATCGACCACGCATGTACATTTTCAAGAGTCTTACTTTCGCTTTCTCTAACCATAAAATAAAAAATAAGGCAACTTGGTATGAGCAAAAATGTCAACGGCCAAAGATAAGGTTCTAAAACATCTGCTTTTATAAGAATCGGAATTAATACGAAAGGGAAAAACATAAATGGGAATGATACCAAAGCTGTTTTTTTGACTCCAAATGTGTTAATCATCGTATGTGTACCAGTTCTTTTATCTGCATCGCTATCTACTATGTCCTTGGTTGCCATACCACCGATAAAGAAAACCGTGGCAATTGTACCAATTATCAAAGGTGTTGTCTGGAATGGATTCCCAAAAACACTCCATGATGCCAATATGCCAAGAAAGCCTCTTGGTATAGCAATCCACACCTGATTCAGAAATAGAACTCGCTTCACTCTCGGTGGTAGAGAATAGGTTACTGTAAATATCATTATTAGAAATACAAATATGCCAAACCATAGGTTTATTGTCACTGATCTTATCAAAGCAAAAAGATAGAAAATATAGGCAAGACTTTGTGCTTCATCGGGCTTTACAATTTTTCTTGGGATGGGGCGATATGGTTTTGATATCGTATCGGCTTCGAAATCTGTAGCTTGATTGAGAGAGTTTGATGCTGCGTTTATCAATGCTATGGTGAAACTAGATTGACCGACTGTTATCCACCAATTGGCGGGTATGGTTGTTTTGCCCAAATTTTTATTGTATATGAGACTTGCAACAGCTATAGCCATTGATACAAAAAATGGTGCAAATAAAGTAAACGGGCGAAATAAATCAATATATCCTCTGATGTGTACTGAGAGAAATCTAGTTTTGCTATAGGGCTCTTTTATAGTAAGTTTGGCTTTCATTTATTACGCTCCCCGCTTATGAATCATATGTTGAAAGAAGCCTCCCGGACTTATACGGCAGGATTCTCCTTTAACATGATGCTAATACGAATACAAGCCATTATTAATATTAATTTCTCTAAGAAGTTTTTCGCGTCAACAACTCTTTTAACATTTGCGCTGAATTTAATGCACAATTGATTCCTATGCCTGGAGCTTTCACGCAATCACCAATTACAAACAGGTTCTTTGCCGGGGTCTGTATTTCTGGTTTTGCGTTGTCAGTAGTTTTTGCAACACCATCTAAGTGCCAGATGGCAGGGTATATGGCCCAGCGAAGTTGTGATTGAAAATTTGGTATTAATCGTTCGAGGTTTTTATCTAAAGCTATTTTAAGCTTTTCCAGTGTTTTTTTATCTTGCGCCTCTTTCGGTGTACAAATGATATATGATTGAACAAGATGATGAGAGGGTGGTGAGAGTTCGGTATCGGGTACAGCAGACATAAAATCGATCATGCCGACCGCATCGTTTCCATCAACACCGATGTCTCGTTCAATGAAATGAAATGTCTTTCCAAGTAATTGCAAATCAACCTTTTTTAATGAATAGTAAGCACAGAGACTGCCGGTTCCTTCAAGGGATTTCATCATTTTTACATATTCTTTTGGAAAATGTTTCTCGTCAGCAATGGTGAAAAGGTTCTGTACTAATATTGTTGAAACAATTGTATCAAACCTATGCTCTTTGTTCTCAACCAGGACTCCAGTTGTTGTTGTTCCATCAAAGAGAATTCTTTGTACTGGTGTTCCTGTCCGGATTGTTCCCCCACGACTTGTGATGGCCTTGGCTAGTTTCTGATGTATCTCACCAAGACCGTTTTTTGGGTATCCGACTGGCTTTGAACCTTTCAATAGAGTGCGTTGTGCGCGGAACATTTCGCCTGTTGATATGCGATCAAGATTATTTACAGTGGAAATCGAACGAGAAAAAATCTCAAGGACTAGCTTCATTTTTCCTTGTCCATATTGTTCTATTGTTTTTGTCATCGAGATGTCATCGAGTCGTCTCATAGTTTTTTCACTTGCAAAGAGAAGTCGTAGTATTTTAGGGAGAATTTTGAGTTTGTCTGCGCGTGAGAGAAATGGGAAGTCGTAACCGTTTTCTTTAATAAATCCTACATTTGATTCAAGTGTTTCGATATGATCATCAAGTGTTGCAAGGACACTATTGAGATTGGACATGACACCACCGCCGATCGCATGATACCCAAGATCTAACATGTAACCGTGCAACATTTTCTTATCAAAAATCGTTGGAAGATTAGGTTCTGAGAAAGGGACGCTCATCTGAAATCGTGATAGTAGCTTCAGATACTGATCAACTGTATACTCCGAGGCGTCAAAGGAAAGCGCCCGTCCCCCTATTAAGGATTCTTTTTCGAAAATCGTAACCTTATATCCTTGTTTGGTGAGCAGGGCACCTGCAGTAAGTCCACTGATGCCTGCCCCTATTATGCATATGTCTTTTTTACCAGTCATTTTACATCCTAGGTTTAAAAAGTTTTTCTCCTATGAGTGGTGTGAATATTATGTACCATGCAATCGGGAAAATAATAAGTGTTAATGAATATACTAACGGTATTATTGGAATCAACATTATTGGTACTAGAGAATAGCGTAAAAATGATTGTACTGCTATATATCTTCTAATCTTATTTCTTTCAAAGGTTTTTATTGATACCAGTTTGGCGCTGAAGAACAATACTCCGATTATACCTAATGCGAGTAGTGCCAGTTGCCATGTGTAATATTTGTATCCAAAGAATAAAAATGGTGTAAAAAGAAGGAATGCTGAGAATAGTCTTATTCCAATGCTGAATGTTTTGAAACTAACTGGAATTGAAATGTTTTCTCCTCGCATTTTTATACCTGAAGCCAAAGCTATGTTTTTTACTCCCATAAGTGGATCGTGATCAGCATCTTTTATTCCACCTTCAACGGCATTCATGTGTAGGATTTGGTTAAAAGTTAAAATGAAAATAATCCAAGTTATTATCGTTGGTTGACCAAATGATAGGGCACCGAATAGGAATACAAAAGCTACTGACACTGCGACAAGAAAATCCGAACCAACCATCTTTTTACCATAAAAATCATAGATGCTTCCCAGCATTCCTGCAAGGAAAAGACACAGTAATGCTCCAAATTTTAGATAATCGATTGTTTGTCCATACCATAGTATACCAACTAGTAAGAATGACAACAGTATGAAAAAAACGCAAATTATCAGAGCACTTTTTGTTGATATATCTCCGCTTACGAGTGGTTTACCGTGTAATTCTTTTGCTAGTTTATCGACTTCAACATCTGCGTAATCATTTAGTATAAATCCGTAAAGTGCTGCTAGAGTACCTATAGCAAATACTATCGATAAACTATAAAAATCAAGAACTCCAACAGAAATTGCACCTATTACTGGTGGGATTGCAAGTCCGCCAATACCGGGGATGCGCAACAATCTTGCATATGCTACAACTTTATTCATTTAATTTAGGAAGAACATATCAATATTTTAGTTTTTCTTTATATTTTCCATAATGCGTTGTCTTTTAATATCAATTAATCTATCCTTTATATGATAAAATGGGTGTAAAAAATAAGATCTTCACCTACTTTCAGCTTATGAGATTTCATGCAGGTATCTCAGAGGCATTGTTTTTCATCTTTGGTGCACTTATTGCTGGGCAGCGAGATCCTTTCTTGATATTAGTTGTTTTTACTGTTGGCCTCTTATATCATATTTATGGTCATGTCTTAAATGACTATGCCGATATCGAGGTTGATAGACAGTCCTCTGAATTAAAAGATAAGCCTCTCGTCAGCGGTGTAATTCCAAAAGAGCATGCTCTAATAATTACAATTGCATCCATAGTAGCAATCTATATTCTCACGGTGGTTTATTTTCGAAACATATCAACCATGCTGTTTATTACTTTAGCAATAATCTTGGGTTCGATATACAATTTATTTGGGAAAAGAATACCTGGTATCTCAGATTTAGTAATGGCTACATTTTATACACTTTCGTTTTTCTATGGAGCAAGCACTTTTCCAGGAGTGCATTACACAAATCTAATTTATATTGCCGGGGCATTAATCTTTGTGAGTGTTGCATTTGCTAATGTGGTGGAAGCTGGATTAAAAGACGTTGACCATGATCATTTAAGCGGTGCAAAAACGTTAGCAATAGTAATGGGAGTCAAGGTAAAAGATGGAAAACTTATAGCTACAAGAACGTACAAAACACTTGCATATAGTCTTTTAACGCTTTGTTTCATCCTATTGATGTTAATGCTTTATCAGCCTGAGATAAATTTTTTCGATTACAACTATGTACCACTTTTACTTGTAGCTATCCTTATAACAGCAACTATAGTCGGTTGTTATAAAATATTGAATCTTCAGGCTTTTAGTAGATCAAAAGTAAAAAAATTATATTTTTTAATCAACACGGGCGTCGGTGTTTTGTTTGTAATATGCATATACCCTCTTTTAGGGCTAGCAATTTCACTTATTCTCCTTGTTGCTCCACCTATTTGGTACACTGTTTTTAGTAAGGTCTTATATGGAAAATCTACGCAGCCAGGGATATAAAAAATCACATGGTTTTTGGTTGTGCAATTGTCCCATGTAAAATTATATTTGATAAGATAAATCCCAACCCGGGGAAGAACATTAGAATACCTGCCCATGGGTTTAAACTCATAAGCATTATTGGAACTATCATGAAATTTATCATATAATGACTACCAATATATTTTCTAGCTTTACTTCTCTCAAACTTTTTCATTGATAATAGTCTGTATGATAAGAAGAACATGACCAATGCTATCAATATAATAACCATCCATTGAGCATATTGGAATATTGATAGAGTCGATAATCCCCATATTATAAAGAAAGGTAAAAATACAACTATTATGTCGATCACTTGTAATCCATATGCTAAGGCTTTGAAACTACTTGATATCTTAAGTTCCCCATTTTGAATTCTAACTCCTAGTTTTATTGCAGCTGTTTTTGCACCACTTCCAAAATCATTTTCAATGTCTTTAAGTCCTCCTGCGATAAATTGCATATAAAGTACCTGTAAAGATCCAAGTACGCAAACTATCCAAGTTATTTTGGTGACACTAGTCAAATCTGTGATGTTAGCTGTAGCTCCGTAAAGAATCAAGAAGAAGACTCCAAGTGCTACAAATATATCCATGAATGGAAGTTTTTTACTAATAAGATCATATAAAGCTATGAAAAATGCTGATGCTGCTAATATCAAAACAGGTAAAAAATTTCGATTAATAAAAGCTATATAAAGGGCTAATACAAAAGAAATGGCCATGGATAAAAAAGCAAACAGCCATGCTTTTCTAATTGAAATCGTGCCACTGATCAATGGCCTGTCACTAATTTCTTTAGATGATTTATCAATTTTATAATCTAAAATATCGTTAAAAACAAATCCGAATGTATGACCAAAAAAACCTATCAAAAACAGGATGAAAAGGAATAAAATATCATATTGTTGCATAGCGATTGCACCCATTACTGGTGACATGCCAGTTAAAACGGCGTTGAACGAACGTGCAAGTTTTAGATATTCTCTTATTGCCATTGTCGCATAAGAAGTAATAACGAAATAAAAACCCATCGATATCTTATAATGTAGTCAATAACAAATGTTTTCTTGTTTTGTTATAAAAATGATAATTGATCAATTATGCTAATATTGTGAATCTTGGTTGAAATGGACTCAAATCTTATTTCACCAGTGTTTCTTGCATGATGTCTCCAATATTTAACTGAAGGGATAGTAACATAATGGTAGTTCATAGATTCTATTTTTATATTGATGTCTATGTCTTTTTTTTCAACATTTAATAAATACTCAGTTGGAACAATTTTACCATGTTCTTTTACGTAATCTTCAACAGACAGTCGTATATCCTTTGATGGGATTGATTGAAACTTTTCGTCTTTATTTATCACGACTATGTTTTCGATTTTATCTTTATTTTTAATTACTTGAGCCCAAACAACATTTATTGGCCCGGCTGCTATTTTTCCAAAATTTGCGCCTTTACTAAAAAAGGGTGAAAAAAGCGGATAGTTGTTATGATCATGATAGCCATGGCCTGTAACATCAATTTTCTGGCCATCGACGTAGATATTTCCATTAACTTTCAGTCTTGGAATAACAAGCCAATTGCCTAAAAAATGATTTCCTTTCCAAGGTTCCATTTTCTTAATAAAACTTAAATTAACATTATTTTTTTCATCACCCATTAAAATATGATATTTCCACCCCCTTGAATCACTATTTATTTCTCCATCTATTATTTCTTTATTTCTTATCAAAATATGTGGTCTCTCTTCAGAGCCATAAAAGTGTTTTAAAGAGGCCCTACTTCTAAAATTCTTAACTAGTTTGGTATCCTTATAAATAAACAAACCTGTCAAAACTAAACCTGTTTTCAAAAATTGTATTACATTAACCAAACAAACCACACTGTAATTATTATCAAAAATTGCATCATAATACCAGGTTTCTACATTGCCAAAAACTCTTGACTTATGGGACGCATCGTCTTTCAATGTAACATGTTCTGGATTGAAATCTGATGTTTTAATTATATCACCTATTTAAGAAGTAATATATAGCTTGTTTAAGTAGTCTCTAGAAACACTTATTAAAAAATAAATGTTATGGTTCACATTAATAATATGAACAAAAAAGTAAGTAAATCTTCCAAATTTCGATTTCTTCAGGCAGTTGATATACAACCAATGGACGACTCTTTTCATGGTAACATTAAGCTGCTTGATATTGAGTGGTGGTATTTTGACGCAGTCTTTGAAGATGGATACAGTGTTCACATTGGATTTAGAATATATCATGTAAGAAGATTTGGCATATTACAATCAAGAATTGATATCTATAAAGATGGTAAAGTAATTGCTGAAGAATTAAAAATCGATTTATTCTCTAAATTTGTTGTTGATGCACATTTTCCTACTATAAAAATAGGAGACAAAACTGTTGTTAAATTTGATAATGATGCTTATGGGAGAAATAAGAAATGGAGATATAATGTAAAATTTTCTATTAATGATAATGCAGTAGATTTATTATTTACTGGTACAACAAAAGGTTGGAAAATTGAAACTCTTGATACTTGCTGGGTAGTACCATTACCTAAGGCAGTGGTAACTGGTGAAATTACAGCCAATGGAAAAAAGTTACAAGTCAAAGGTTTGGGTTATCACGACCATAATTGGAGTTATTCTCCTGTTACTGCAATGAATAATCTTGGATGGTATTGGGGAAGAATAAGTTCAGATACTATTAATATTACTTGGGCAAAAACAATTCAAAACAGAGATAAAACCGATATTATTGCTGTAATAAATAAGGATGGAGGTATTTTCTGTAATGTTGATCCAGAAAATGTTGATATTTCCACTGATAATTATGCACTAAATAATAGGGGAGAAATACCAAATTTTTTTAATTTAAAAATAAACGATGAAACAAAAGATAAAATCTATTGCCAAGTTAAGATGAATACTATTGATACTCAGTATACTAGAATTTTTACAATTAAATATTGGAGATACCATGTTATTGCTAACGGTAGAATCTCAATTGGTAATTATTACGAAGATATCTCTAATAAGCCTCAGATCATTGAATTTTTAAAATTCAAATCTAAAAATTTCAATTAAATCTTGTAAAATTAAAAATTATTTTTTGAATATTATTATATTGTCATCCTATTAATTTTTTAAACTAATTTATTATCTATATAAGCGATTATTTCGTCGATAAGCGATAATTGTATAATAAAATTTATATACCGACGTCAAATATATATTTTCATGAATGGGGGAGATTAAAGCTTTTTAAAATCTCTCCTCACCACCTTCAATCTCTCCCATTCTCTCCTTATAACGCCCAATTATCAATATATTAAACAATTTTGTATAATACTTTTTCAGCTTTCTTGGAGATCAAATCTTTAAATTTTTCATCTGTTATAATCATGATGGCCCAATCGGGAACAATTCTTGATCTAATGGCCCCAGCCACAGGAGTAAATTCATCCAATGTTTTCGTTTCATTCTCATCGATAATTGTTATGTCTGTTTGATTTATGCGTGGTTCAGCCCTATGTAATTCCTGGTACGGAACATCGATTATTATATGCCCTTCCGGTATGCCCAGAGCCTCTTCTAGCTCCTGTTCCTTTTTTCTTCTAAACTTTGCATCTTCTAGACGCTTGACTATCTCAACGCCCTGTTTATCTAAATTGGATGAGGGTACTGTATAGGCTTGTTTGAACAGTTTTCTGTATTTGAGACATGTAACGATTTCATGTTGGAACGGACCCATCCGCTTCAAATTTTCGATAAGCTCCGAATCTGTCATTTTAAAAAATTCAAAAGGTTCTGCCGCGGGTAACATTTCTATAGCTTTTGAAAGCATTAGCTCTGCGATACGAACTGTTTTATGAAAATACACGGAAGAATACATTAGAGCTCTTGCCATCAAAATATTCTCCGCAACTCCAACGCCTTTTCTTTTTACAGCCAGATTGTTTTTGTGTACAACTAACGTCTGTAAAAACCGTTCGGTATCTATCATTCCATAGGCAACGCCTGTATAGTAGGCATCTCTAATAAGATAATCCAATTGATCTACATCAATGGCGCTATTCAAAAGTTGACTTAGATATGGTTTTTTTTGTGTCGCCCCTCTTATGATTGCCATTAGTTCTTTTTGATCTACATCGTTTTTATCCAGTATTTCGTGGACATCTGGAGATGCTACAAATTCTTTTTCATCGGAATCAAAAATTTCATATTCTCCCAGAATTAATTTCTCTGTTAAATCCACGTGATCAACATCAAGTGCGTTTTTGAGAATGGATTCCAATGTGTGGGAGAAAGGGCCATGACCTATATCATGTAACAACGCTGCACAAGTGATAATCTTGTTTTCATTTTTATCTAGGGAGAGTATTTCCGCAGCCTTGGAGGCCATATAATAAGTTCCAAGAGAATGCTCAAGTCTAGTATGGTGCGCTCCAGGGAAAACCAAATGCGCAAGACCTAGCTGCTTAATATTATATAAACGTTGAATTTCAGGGGTTTCCAATAAATCAAGAAACAATCCCTCGAGTTTTATATCACCATGAATCGGATCCCTTATTATTTTACGTCCATCGCTCATTCTATCCAGTATCTCTTAAATTTAAATTAATAATAGAAAGATTGAGTAGTTTATCAATTTGATGTCTATACTTCTTGCAGTAAAAAAGCTCCAAGACATTTAAGCTTCTCTTTATAAGAATCAGGATAAAGAAATCTCTCCGTGGCAGTTATACTACTCAATAACGAGTTTCCGTCTTGAGGGGTGAAGCAGAAGCCAAATACTTCGTTATCATTTACTACATGTATGGTTGGTATAACTAAAACCGTTTGGTCGAGTATTCTTCCATAATGTCCGTGATCTCTACCAAATGAAAATACCAGGTTTGCAGAGGTTTTGTGCGTTACTGCAACTAGAGGGTTGTCTACGAATCTCTTTATGGCCTCTTCTTTATTCATCTTTTTATCAAGTTTTAAATCAAACCATATACAATGCATATATTGTGTGTTGAGTTTTACAGCACTTGAAAACACATTCAATTCAATGCCTAACGTCTTAAAGAGATGATAGACATCTACGGCGTGATGCGTTCCCATCTTTTCGTCTTTATGGATGCCAACTTCAGGCGAAGGTACATAACTTTTCACTTGGCTAATATCGTTTGCTCTTCGAATGCAGACAAATCTTCCTTCTTTCATATGATTTTTTTTCTTTTCTATTGCAAGCGTTTTTATTATTACTGCAATATTATGAGTATTACAGCTTACAATGTGGATAAATTGATCCTTTGGAGTGATGGCCTCATCGTTGATGCCTACTGCATACATCTTCCCAAAACCAAACTCTGAACCTTGTGCCAAGAATCCTTTTATTTTGTTCTTGTATTTCATATAATATTTCTCTTTGTTAATTAGTCCCGTACCCTTTGGTGTACAATCTATGACTACAGAGGCCCGTTTTATCGCCTCTTCGCCCTCATACATTGAATCAATGCCAAGTTCTTTGAATTCTTTTATTTTATCTTTACTTGTAGCAAGATTGGCTCCTCGGTTGATCATGCCTTTAATTTTAGGTCTATCTATTAAAGTTGGACTGTGTTTGTAAAAAGTTATTTCATCTATCTCTAAATCATCTTTAGCATCACAGAGCAATCCAATCAAGGGTTCTCCTATGGTGCCTGTGCCCACTACATGTACGATATTTCCATCTGCCATAGTTATTAACCTCCCAATTGAAGTAATCCAGCAATTCCGTAATGTGCGTACAACATTTAATTGTTGTCATTTTTATAGCAAATCTTTAGAGGAATAATTTAAAAAGGTGAAGATGTTTCACTCCCCTCATGGCATTACCTTTGGAAGTACTAGAAAAATCGATGAACCAGCAATTAGCTCTCCTTTTAAAGGACGGAAGAGTTGTAGCCGGAAAGCTATCAGGTTATGATGAGTACATGAATATGGTGTTAGAGGATGTCGAAGAAACAAATGGCGAAACAAAAAGACGTCTCGGTACCATTATCCTTAGAGGCAATAACGTAGTAAGTATATCTCTCCTGTAAGCGAAAAGCATATATATTCGCATTTGATATTATGTATTGGAAGGAATCGGGCTGGTAGTTTTGTTAGAGTGCATCCCATCCCCTCCTAGTGAGGCCAGCCAATCCTTCCCTTTTTGTCTAGAAGTTTCTATGTCTTAATAAAAAAAGTTTAAGTACCGACCTTCAATTTGAGAAACGATTTTATGGGGAGAAATATCAAAGCTAAAAGAGGCAACACGCTTAGATGCAAGGGATGGAAACAGGAAGCCATTCTAAGGATGCTTGAGAATAATTTGGAGAATGCCGAGATCCCCGAAGAGTTAATTATTTATGGTGGTACGGGCAAAGCTGCGCGCAACTGGGAATGCTATGACAAAATCTTTGAAACGCTCGAAAATCTCGAAGATGACGAAACAATGGTTATTCAATCAGGTAAACCTGTGGCGGTTTTTAAAACATGGAACAATTCACCTAGAGTGCTTATTGCTAATTCTAACTTGGTTCCTCACTGGAGTACATGGGAAAAGTTTCACGAGCTTGAGGAACTCGGGTTGATTATGTATGGCCAGATGACCGCTGGTTCATGGTGTTATATAGGCACGCAGGGAATTATTCAGGGAACCTATGAGACCTTTGCGGCATGCGCACGGAAACATTTTAACAGCAATCTTAAAGGAAAAATTGTGCTGACTGGCGGTATGGGCGGAATGGGTGGCGCTCAGCCACTTGCAGTGAAAATGAATGAAGGCGTTTGCATCGATGTTGAGTGTGATGAGAAACGAATTGACCGAAGAATTAACGCAGGTTTTTGTGACAAAAAAGTAAAAGATGTTGACGAAGCAATTGATCTGGCAAATTCTGCAAAAAAAGAAGGAAAACCTCTAGCTATAGGTGTCTTGGGAAACTGTGCCGATGTTTGCCCTAAGTTAGCCAAGGATAGATTTAAACCAGATGTTGTGACAGACCAGACGTCTGCGCACGATGAACTAAAAGGATATGTTCCCGCTGGCTACTATGGTGATTCTTTAAAGGGGGCACTTAAATTAAGAAAAGAAAATCCCGACGAATACATAAAACAATCGATGGAAAGTATGAAGACTCATTGTAAATCTTTGTTAGATTTTAAGAAGATGGGCTCGGTAGTTTTTGATTACGGAAATAATCTGCGTGGTCAAGCACAAAAGGCTGGACTTAAAAATGCATTTGATTACCCAGGTTTTGTTCCTGCCTACATAAGGCCCATGCTATGTGTCGGCAGAGGGCCTTTTAGATGGCTTGCGCTATCCGGCGACCCAAGCGATATTTTGAAGACCGATAAAGTTGTCATGAAAATGTTTCCTGAAAATAAAACTTTATGCAATTGGATTAAACTGGCTGAGGAAAATCTGCCATGGGAAGGACTACCCGCCAGGGTTTGTTGGCTTGGTTATGGGGAAAGAGATAGATTTGCTTTAGCTATGAACGAGATGGTGAGAAACAAGGAAATAGGTCCCGTTGCCATAACAAGAGATCATTTGGACAGCGGTAGCGTTGCCTCTCCTTATAGAGAAACAGAAGGTATGAAAGACGGTAGCGATGCGATTGCGGATTGGCCGCTCTTGAATGCCTTACTTAATTGTGCCGCTGGGGCAGACAGTGTTCATATCCATAATGGCGGAGGTGTGGGCATTGGCTTGTCTACGCACGCAGGAATGGTTGTGGTTTGTGACGGAACAAAAGAGACTGACGAGCGAATAAAACGCGTTTTTAAAACTGATCCAGGAATGGGCGTTGTAAGACATGCTGACGCTGGATATAAGGAATCAATTGAGTTTTTAAAGAAATCTGATTTTAAGATGCCAATGTTAAAATAAATCTCAATTTGGCATATTTGGTATAGTTGCAGGATCTCCATAAAAATTTGTAACTAATGTGGTCCATCTTATTGATTTTGCACTATAATAATAGAATGGCCGGTCCAATCCTCCGTCAGAGTTTATATAATCTATTTTTGCTTTGTAAAATGCATCTCCTACTCTCATACTATTTGATGAAAAATATTTTACAAAATTATATTCTAATTGACCGCCCCCTCTATTACCTATTGTTGGGCCAATAAATACTACTGCTACACTATCAAGTAACGATGAACAAAGGTTTAACGGTATAGTTGCTGGTTGAAATGGTGAAAAAATTGAGGACTTTTTAGAAGTCATTGGTTTTGAATTTGCAGCAGTGTAACAAGTATAAGAATAAACAACTGATGGTTTATCTGTCTTTAATAAGAATTTATCAAAAGAATGTATAAAGATAAAGATGTCCCATAATTTTATCTCGTCCGGATCTGGTATGCCGTTTCCATTATCTTTTACCCATATATACCCTCTACAAAATCTAGGCATTCCTTTTCCATTTATAATTACAAGTCCAAATCCTTGTCTTAATTCTTTTAGTGTATTTATATGATTAAGGGGTAAATCATAAGAATAGTTTGTTGGTCTTAATCCTCTAGTTTCATATAATTTAGTACAATTAAACCCAGAATCATTTAAAATTTCATTTTGAATTTTTTCAGTATAGAATGCGCCATCTGTAAATTGAGGTATGTAGCTCTGGATGCCTGCAAGAAATAAAGCTTTTCTTTTCCAATCACCATTGCTTTTTTCATAATTAATTAATTTTTCACAAAATTCTTTTACATCTGCCGGTCTGTCAAATGGTAATCTTCCAACAGATATCTCTGGTAAAAGATCAGTATTGTTTTTAATGTCATCATTAAATTCACCAAAATATCCATCATTATCTGCATCCCAATTATGTGTTAATTCCGCATAGTAATAATCTGTTGGTATGTAACCTTCTTTTTCATTTTGATCTTTGTCAATGTAACATTCTTTCATTGGTATAGTATTGTTACTGCCTACAATTAGAAGGTACTCTATGCCCCATTCAAGATATTTCGATTTTAAAAAATCTCTAATTTCATCTGGATTTTTAAGATTAGTAATAATTTTTACATCAAATCCCTGTGATTCTCTCCATTTTACTAATTCTTGCACTGAGTTTTCAAGATATTTTTTAGTGATAATAATATAATTAAAATGTTCGTTGCCTGCAGGTGTTGTTTCATTTGCTAAGGAATTAATAGTAAAAATAGCTGGAAATATCACTAGCAATATCACTGCGAAAGAAAATATTTTTTTATTTTTCATTTTATTCCTAATTATATGTTAACTAAATAATATATATACTTTGTGTTACAAATACAACATTATAAGATAAAAAAGAAGAATAGAAATAAATTTTGTTAGACCAATAACATCGATTATTCTAAAGTTCCTACTGCTTTTTCTACTTCTTTTAGTATTTCACAGGATTTTACAAGTTCCTTCATCTTTGTGTGATCTGGATACAGTGGTCTGTCTTCATCCAAGAATTTAACGTATTTTCTGACGACTTCTTTTGCTTTAGTTACCCCTTTCCCAAATTTGTATTCGCGAAAATCCAAAGCCTGAGCCGCAGCCATAAATTCTATTCCTAAAATTCCGTATGCATTATCAAGTATCTGGAAATTCTTTATTGCCGTATTCATTCCCATTGAAACGAAATCTTCTTGATCTGCGGCAGCTGGAATAGATTGAATAGATGCTGGTGCAGAAAGAATACGTTGTTCCACAATTAGCATGTCTGCAGTATACTGGCTTAGCATCAATCCAGAAAACATCCCGGCACCTTTTGCTAGGAATGCCGGCAGTCCAGCACTCAATGCAGGGTTATTCAATCGATTCATTCTTCTTTCAGACATCACACTTACCATGGTAATAGCAGCACCTGTCATATCCATGGGGAGGGAAACGGGAGTTCCTTGGAAGTTTGCACCGGACAGTTGAAGGTTTTCATTTGGGAAAAAGATGGGATTGTCACCAACGCCATTAAGTTCAATTTCAACCTGCGACCGCGCATATGCCAAAGCATCGTGAGCGGTGCCAATCACCTGTGGTGTTGAACGCATCGAGTATGCATCTTGTACTTTGCATTTCATCTTCCCATCGATTAGATCGCCGCCTTTGATCATTTTTTGAATTGCTTTTGCGCTCCGCACTGCACCCTTAAACCCACGGACTTCATGGATTTTTACGTTGTAAGGTTTCATATTTGCTTTCAACGCTTCCAATGACATTGCCGCAGCGATTTCCGCCTGTTTTAGCCAATTGTTGGCATCATACAGGAATATAGCACTCATGGCAGTGAGCAGATTTGAACCGTTAATGATTGCAAGGCCATCACGTGCTTGTAAATCTGGAATGGGAATGCCTGCTTTTTTCAGAGCATTTCTTCCATCAAGCAGTTCTCCCTGACAATATGCTTTACCTTCACCCATCATAAGCAAAGCGATTTGTGCCATGGGGGCAAGATCCCCGCAGGCACCAACTGAACCTTTCTGACAAACATATGGGGTGACACCTTTGTTTAACATTTCAACGAGCGTCTGTGTGATTTCTGGTCGGCATCCTGAGTTTCCATGGGCATGCACGTTAATACGTGCCAGCATTGCTCCTCGTACGTATTCGATTGGGGCAGGATCACCTATGCCGGCAGCATGATTGTATATGAGGTATTTTTGAAAATCTTTAAGCTGATCATCTTTTAAGATAACCTCTGAAAATTCACCAATGCCTGTGTTTACTCCATACATGATTTCGTGAGCTTTGATTTTCTTTTCAAGCATCGCTCGACAGGCTATAATGCGTTTCAAAGCATCAGGATGAAGTTCAACTTTTTCGCCATATCTGGCAACGTTTGCAAGTTTTTCAATTGTTAGTCCCGAACCATTCATTATAACTGTCATATGAACCCCCTTATTGTTATCTAATTAAAGACCTGTATTAAATTATTATGTATTAAGTTTCCCAATAAATTAACAGATGACCGACGCGCTTGAACCAAAAAACATTGGACTAAAAAATTTAAGTACATCTAATTGTTTCCCCCTTGAGGTTTAAGATGGGTGTAAAAATAGATTTAGCAGGATTTATAAAAGAAATATTACAAAAATTCGGATTAAGTGATCAGTTATACCTACAAATTAGTGTTGCATTTATCATCTTTGCACTTTCTTTTATTGCTGGTTGGGTCGTTTATCATATCTTTGAACACTATTTTTCAAAATGGGCAAAAAAGACAAAAACAACCTTGGACGACGAGATCATTAAAAATGTCAAGAAACCTGTCTATTTTTTAGTTGTACTTGTAGGTTTTTATTACGGCATAGATCAACTGACTGCTTTAGACGTTTATTCAAATATATTGGTACAAATCTTCAGTGTAGTTGAGATTCTTTTAACAGCTTTCATAATCACACGAGTGATAAATGTTTTCATCTCATGGTATGCTGAGAAAACTGCTAAGCAAGGAAAAAGAGAGATAAGTGATAAAATTCTCATTATATTCAAAAAATTCCTCCAGGGCATCGTTTATAGCTTAGCATTTTTAGTCATTTTAAATGCACTTGGAATTGATTTATCGGGCGTTGTCATTGGTATCGGTGTCGGTGGTATCGCCATTGCATTTGCTCTGCAAAATGTTCTTAGCGATGTATTTAGTGCATTTTCAATTTATTTTGATAAACCATTTGAAGTGGGAGATTTTATTATTGTAGGTCAACACGCTGGTACTGTTAAAAAAATTGGCATGAAATCGACTCGTCTCCAGCTTTTACAAGGGGAAGAACTAATACTTTCCAACAGAGAGGCTACTACTACAAGTATAAGAAATTTCAAAAAAATGGAAAAGCGTCGGGTCGAATTTTCGATTCGCGTGGCTTATGATACTCCACTAAAGAAACTTAAAAAAATTCCTGAAATAATAAAAAAATTAATTGAGAAATACGATCTAACAGAATTTGATAATATTCATTTCACAGAGTTTGGTAATTTAGGTCTTAATTTTCAGGTTGTTTATTACATAAAAACAGGAGATTATAATAAATATCTGGATATACAGCAGGATATTAATTTTGCAATAATGGATGCTTTTGATAAAGAAGGCATAGAAATGGGATACCAAACAAAACCTTCTTTACCTGCTGGCAAATAAATAACGACAAAATGCCACCTTGAAGAAGTAACATTTGATGCTTAATAATTGCATAGCAAGCTTCTTAAGAAAAACGAATATTTGTTCTTTCACTTTTAGCCCCGTAGTGTAGTGGTCAATCATTCGGGATTCTGGATCCCGCGACAGCGGTTCGAATCCGCTCGGGGCTATTCTAAACAAGCATTTTTACAGTTATATTTTTGTTTATCTCTATTAGTGCCCCTTCTCCGCGTTTTCCCATGCTGCAATTTACAACAATGGTATTATTATTTTTGTATAACCAGGGTCTTCGTGTATATGTCCGCATAGGACTAATCTTGGTTTACACTTGTCAACGATTTTTCGTAAATCTTTATTGCCCGCATGCATGCCAATAAACGCTTTATCCTGAATGCCATGCGGAGGCGCGTGCGAGACCAACACGCTCTTTTCATCCAATAGTTTTTCAATGAGATGAGCATCAGATTTAGAAATAGTATCTCCACCGACTCCCACAAAAGAAGTTTTGTTTTTGATAACTTTTTTCAAGGAAATATTTTTTGCTTTGCTTTTGTCAATTGCCTCTGCTACATCAGGGGTATCAATATTTCCGGGAATGGCAAATGTTTCAACTGGGATTTGATTTAGAAAATTTGTTGCAACTTCCCCTGGGCCAAATTGTGTGATATCCCCGCATACTATAACTAGTTCAGGTGAATATTTCTTAATATTTTCTAATGCAATATTTAATCTATATTGAGAACCATGAAAATCTGCGACAGCAAGTATCTTCATTTTTGTCACCTTTAAACATAATCTAGTATTACTCTCAGGTCGTTGGTTATAATATCTGCATTTCTTTGCACTTCTTCTAGAGCATTAATTGCAATTCCTAAGCCTGCTTTTTTAATCATGCCGATATCAATTTTACCATCTCCAACAGCGATTACCTCTTTCTCAGTTATGCCAAGTTCCTTACATAGTTGCTCTAAAATACGGCTTTTGCAGATTGAATAGATTTTACCGGTGTAGAACTCACCTACAAGATCTTTGTTCTGCATCACTAGCTCCCCGGTTATTGTGTCACCATTTGTTACCAGATTATTTCCAAATGCATAGTCTGTTCCTAGTCTCTCTTTCAGGTCATCTGCTAAGAATTGATAGCTGTCCGTTACAATGGCTGTTTTAATCCTTTTCTTTTTGAGCTCTTTAATTACAGTCTTAGCATTTTCTTGCAGAGGAACCGTTCTAAAAATCTCCAAAAAATCTTTTTTGCTAAAACCTTTTTGTAGTTTTGCGATATCGATGCTTCTCTTGTAAAATTCTCTGGAGTCATCCTTGAATAACCGTATGAGTTCTTCTATGAACCCTTTCTTTTCCGCAATTACAAAGATTCCCTTGTCTTTTAGGAGTGTTCCATCCATATCAAATAACACTAGTTTGAATCTATCCATATGTTTCTAACAGGCCTCCTGCGGGTAGGCTTAATAATAAAATTATTAATAACTTTTCTCACAAAATCAAATAAACCAAAAACATATTCCCTTCTTGTATGCCAGTTGTAACATTCGATTATAGCGACTTCATTTGCCTTCTTGGTTATAAAATTTCTAAAGAAGAACTAATAGAAAAACTTCCAATGATAGGGGCCGATTTCGACAAAGTTGAAGGCGATGAGATAAGTATCGAGTTCTTTCCCAATAGACCTGATCTTGCATCCGTTGAGGGAATTGCTCGTGCATCAAAAGCCTTTTTTGGTTTTGAAACTGGATTGAAAAAATATAATGTCGAAAAATCAGATGTGGTGTTAAATGTCGATTCTTCTGTTGAAAAAGTACGACCATTTGTAACTACTGCTCTTGTGAAAAATGTAACTATGACGGATGAGCTCATAGCATCACTTATGGATTTGCAAGAAAAACTTCACTTTGGAATTGGCAGAAATCGGAAAAAGGTTGCCATCGGAGTTCATAATTTTGAACCTGTAAAACCGCCGTTTACATACAAGGCTGTTGATCCAGATTCTGTCGAGTTTGTCCCTTTGAATAAAATTGAATCAATGACTTTGAGCGAAATATTGAGACAGCATGAGAAAGGCGTTGACTATGCACATTTGCTTAAAGGTTTTGATAAATATCCGTTGATTGTTGATTCTAACAATAACGTACTTTCTTTTCCACCAATAATTAATGGTAGCCTGACCGAGGTTACACCCTTCACAACGGATCTATTTATCGATGTAACTGGAACTGATAAAAAAGCCATAAATTATGCATTAAATATTGTGACAACCGCACTTGCCGAGCGTGGAGGACAGATTTTCAGTACGACAGTATGTTATGGCGGGAAACCTTGCATCTCGCCAGATTTGAATCCTGTTAAAAGAGCTTTGTCGGTAGACTATGTGAATAAGATCCTTGGAACAAAAATGGGTGAAAAAGAAATCATTAGTTGTCTCAAAAAAATGGGATGCGATGCAGTAAATGCAAAAAATGGCAAGGTTGAAGTTGAAATACCTGCATGGCGGGTTGATATCCTACATGACATTGACCTTGTTGAAGATGCAGCCGTTGGTTATGGCTTTGATAAGTTTGAAACAGATTTTCCAAAGGCGCTGACTTTTGGTAGATCTTTGCCTAAACGAGCGCTATATGATAGTCTCAGACACATCATGATTGGTCTTGGTTTTAACGAGGTTACTACATTTACTATTTCAAATGAGCGAGATGAGTTCAAAAACTTGGGTTTTGATGTAGGTGATAGAGTTCAGATAGAAAATCCCATAGGTGAGGAATACTCTTGTCTTCGTGTTAGCCTTATCCCATCACTTTTAAAGACATTGAGTGAAAACAGGCATTATCCGTTACCACAGCAGATTTTCGAACTAGGTATAGTTGTAGCTGAAAATTTTAAGAATGCCAATAATCTTGCCGCAGTCAAAATCGATGCAAAGGCAAACTTCACTGAGTGTAAATCTATTGTTGAAGCTGTCATGAGGGATTCAGGCAGAAAATATTCCATTAAAGATAAATCCCACCCTGCTTTTGTAAAAGGCAGATGTGCATCAATTGTTTGTGATGGCAAAGATATAGGATTTTTTGGGGAGCTTCATCCAAAGACTATCACCACATTTTACTTGGAGCATCCTGCTATAGCTTTTGAAATAAAAGTTGATGGTCTCCCCCATCAATAAACTAGTTTATATAGTAAATATTCTTCCCCATCCTAAATGACAAAGACTTGTAGTAAATGCAGGAGGCCTGCAATAACGTTTATACGATATAACGGAACGCATCTTTGTAGAGATCACTTTATTGAATATTTTGAAAGAAGGGTTAAAAAGGATATTAAAAAGCAAGGAAAAACAGAAGGCAATTGTAAGATAGCTGTTGCGTTGTCTGGTGGTAAAGATAGCACAGTGGCACTGTATATTACTAATGATATTTTTTCTAAACGCGCAAATGTTGATATCTGTGCAATAACGGTTGATGAGGGAATAAAAGGATACAGGGATAAAAGTCTGGGGATTGCCAGCAAGAATTGTAAGGCGCTTGGAATAAGCCATCACATTGTATCTTTTAAAGAGTTGGTCGGAAAAACAATGGACGATATTGCTTCTAAAAAAGATGAAATGGGTGAATGTAGTTACTGCGGTGTTTTTAGAAGACTTTGTTTGAATACAAAATCAAAGGAACTAGGGGCAAATAAGCTTGTCACAGGTCATAATCTTGATGATATGGCTCAATCAATATTGATGAATTTTGTTAATGATGATATACAAAAGTTGGCACGACTAGGACCACACAAAAATATTCAACCAGGGCTTGTGCCTCGGTCTTTTCCACTTCGCACTATTCCTGAAAAAGAAGTCATGCTTTATGCAATTGTAAAAAATATAGAGTATCACGATGCAGAGTGTCCCTATGCAACTCGTGCGTTACGTGGAAGTTTTCGCGATATAGTGGATAATCTCGAATATGCGCATCCAGGTACGAGACACAGTATTTTGAATAGTTATGAAGATATCAAAGATTTATTGGTGGAGAAATATCCGCCTACCGGCATGAATAAATGCTCTAGATGCGGCGAACCAACTTCTCAAGATGTTTGCAGAGCCTGCATATTGAAAGGGAGAATTTTACGATTTTAGTCAAGAATCTTGTTCTGAATTAAAGGTTAAAATATTGTTGACTCCGCCATCAAAAAAACTGTCTTCGTATTTAGTAAGCAAGTCATATATGTACTGTGGATTTTTTATGTTGTATCTTATTTCGTTGCAATTTGGAAATGTTTCGATTATATCTAAGTCCGCTAGTTTGTCCAAATGAAAAGATACTGTTGTTGGGTGTCTCTTCAAATATTTACTGATCTTGATCTGCGAAGAGGCTGGATTTAGTAGTAAAAATAATACAATTCTGTAGGGAACGTCTTGTCTTAGAAGACTAAGCAGCTTTTTATCTATTTCACCCACTTTGTTTGCAACATAAAATCGAACATACCTGCCCTCAGATTTTGTTACTATGAGTCCAAGTTTTTGAAGATGGTTTAGATGATAACTTATGGTACTCTTTGAGATATTCAACTTTCTAGAGAGTTCACTTAGGTGTAAACCAGGATGCTTCGAGATGAAATTATATATCTCTCTCCTATTTTCAAGCTCTACCCCATTCCTTTCCACCACGGGTCTTACCCCCCATACTTACCAACATTCATTCACCTCTCTTATGATAGAAAATATCTTTCATGTTAATATGTGTCACAGTTACTATATAAACTTGTCGAAAAAATGTATGAAAAATTGATGAAAAAACGTCCAAAGCAGCCAATTCAAAACAAATTTCTATAAAACATTTTTGTTTGTCAGATGAATGCTAAAAACCTTTTTATTCTGCATTATACTGACAGATTTTGAAATGAAACGTTTACAGCTAAAATGCAAACCTCTTGATGATTTATTGGGCGGAGGAATTGAAAGCAATACCATCACTGAAGTATATGGTGAGGCGGGTAGTGGAAAAACAAATCTTTGCCTACAAGCAGCCAGGGAATGTGTAGCATCCGGTAAAAAGGTAGCATACATCGATACCGAAAGCGTATCCATAGAGCGAATAGGTCAAATATGCAAAGGGTACGATTATAAAAAAATGCTATCAAATATTCTCTTTTTTGCTCCTACCTCTTTTGAAGAACAAGAGAAAATGATATACAATGCCATTAAAGTGGATAACGTTGGATTGATAGTTGTTGATACCTTCAACATGTTTTATCGTATTAAAATAGAAGATGATGAAGAAGGAGCAAACAGGTCTTTGAATAGACAACTGACTAATCTTCAGTTGGCCGCAAGAAAAAAAGATTTATATGTACTAATAGCCGGCCAGGTCTATAGCATTGAAAATGATGACGTTAAACCTTTTGCAGGAAGGGGTGTTGAGCACATGGCAAAAACTATACTTAAACTGGAGCGAGTTAGCACGGGTAGGCGACGGGCAACAATTGTAAAACATAGGTCTCAACCAGAAGGAAAAAAAGCTTTTTTCAATATAACTGGCAAGGGCTTGGAATAAAAAAATGAAGAAGATTGTTCGCTGGCTAAATGAAAGCGCTTACGCTGCTCCACTCTCGCCTGCATGCAAGATGTGTGCAGATGGATCAAAACTTGTAGTATTAATTACGGGTCTGTGTCCTGCGAAATGCTTCTATTGCCCTCTCAGCTTTGAAAAAGGTGGAAATGACCGCATCTTTGCTGACGAGTGGGAGCTTGATGATGAAAAAGATACCAAAAAATTGATTCGTGAAGCAGAATACATCGATGCCACCGGTGCAGGTATTACTGGCGGTGATCCTTTAGTTGTTTGGAAAAGAACAAAAAAATATATTTTGCTGCTCAAAGACACATTTGGACAGAATTTTCACATTCATTTGTATACCTCAGGTACCAAAAATGGAGAGCATTTGAGTGATTTAGTATCTGCGGGCCTTGATGAAATAAGATTTCACCCCTTACCAAAATATTGGAACAAAATGGAAAAAAGTCCCATATTGAATTCTATAAAAAATGCATTGGAAACTAGCGCTGATATAGCTTTTGAAATCCCAGCGATACCCAAAATGGAACAGGATATGTTTTCTCTGATCAAATTTGCGCATGGGTTGGGGCTCAAATGGGTTAATTTGAATGAGCTTGAGTATTCTGAACGAAATTGTGAAGCGCTAGCGCTTCGAAAATATAATGTGAAGGATGACATTTCAGCCGCAGTTAAAGGAAGTCAGGAATCCGCGCTAAAAGTTCTGGCTATGGCAGCTAATGAAAATCTAAAGATGGGAGTTCATTATTGCTCATCGTCTTTTAAAGATGGAATTCAATTGACAAATAGAATTAAACGGAGAGCAAACAATGTTGCAAAGGATTACGAAATTATTAGTGATGACGGCACTCTCATCAAGGGGGTAATCTACAGTCAGAATTCTTTGCAAAAACTATATCCTCTATTGAAGAGAGAATTTAGTATACCCAATAATCACATTTTTTTGAATAAAGAAAAAAGAAGAATCGAAGTAGGTATTTGGATTCTTGAAAAGATAGCTTTCAGCCTCAAACAACGCGGATTGGAATGCTATATAGTCGAGGAGTATCCCACTGCAGACGGCCTAGAAGTTGAAAGGACACCATTGCCGCTTTAAAATCTCCTATAGCTTCACTGAAAAAGGTTTTTATATGTGACCTACATTCCAAGCTTTACATTCCCCAGTAGGAATGCTATCTATGAAGGCTTCAAATAGGAGGCTAAAATATGGCTATGTATGTAAGATTTAAAGCACCAAAAGAAGTACAGGATTTAGCCTATGATCTTGTAGAAAAAGCTCGAGATAATGGGAAGATAAGTAAAGGGGCAAACGAAGCAACAAAACAGGTTGAACGCGGACAGGCAAAGCTTGTTGTAATGGCCGAGGATGTTACTCCTGAGGAAATTCTTGCTCATATGCCTATTTTGTGTGAAGAAAAAAACATCCCCTATACATATGTCCCAAGTAAACAAGAACTGGGCAATGCTGCAGGTTTGGGCGTTGGCACAGCTGCAGTGGCTATCGTTAATCCTGGTAAAGACAAAGCTGGAATCGAAAATATCGTTAAAAAGATAGAGACATTGAAAAAACAGGGTTAAGCATGATAGAAGGAACTCCTTGTGAGGTAGTAGAAATCATTGAGAGAACTGGCATGGCTGGAGAGGCTTCCCAAGTTAAGATGAGAGTTTTAGATGGTATGGATAAGGGTAAAATCATTACAAGAAATGTAATGGGACCAGTTCAATTGGGCGATATTTTGATGCTTAATGAAACCCAAAGAGAAGCAAAGAGACTAGGGGGACCAAGGTAAGAGGCAAAGTCTATGGTGGAGAGAAGAACCTGTTCATTCTGTGGAAATGAAATAGAGCCGGGCACTGGTAAGATGTATGTAAAAAAAGATGGCACAGTTATGTTTTTTTGTAAAATGAAGTGCCAGAAAAATGTATTAAAGTTGCACCGTACCCCTAGATGGGAGAAATGGACTAAACATTATACTAAGAAATAGAATGGATAGAGAAACAATGCCGATTCAACTGCCCTATGGCAAAGGGACATTATCGTTGGATGTGTCCGCTAAAAATTTGTTGGGAGTTATTTTACCAAAAGATATAGTTCATCCCGATCAAACTCATGCTCTGATAAAAAAAGCTTTAGAAAACCCCATGGGTACTGATCGTCTTTCTGATCTCGCCAAATCTGGTGATCGGATTGCTATAGTAGTAGATGATTATACGAGGCCTTGTCCAAATAAAGAATTATTACTACCTGTTCTGGAGGAGCTTAAACTCGCCGGAGTGAATGATTCTTATGTAATCGTAATTGTTGCTTCTGGTACGCATAAGCCACCTTCGTTTGATATGATGAAAGATGTCGTTGGTGACAAGGTTTTTCGGAATTATACGGTTATTTCTAACGATAGTGTTAATGGCGAATTTTTATCTGTTGGCAAGTCAAAACGTGGTAACAATATAGAAGTATTGAAAGACTATGTTGACGCTGACATAAAGATACTATTGGGTGATATTGAATATCATTATTTTGCAGGTTACGGCGGTACACGAAAAAGTATTCTTCCAGGCATTTCTTCAAATAATACTATTCAGAACAATCATAAACTTATGTTTGAAGAACATGCTCGTACTGGTGTGCTGAAGGACAACCCTATTCATCTTGAAATGAATGAGGCCATGCATTTTGTTGGCTGTGACTTTGCACTAAGCGTTGTTCTTAACTCCAGTCATCGCATAATTGGCGCATGGGCTGGACGACCTGAATCTGTTTTGGATGCAGGTGTTAAACTTGTGGATGAGATGTATAAGCGGCAGGTTGAAAAAAAGGCAGATATCATTGTTGTTTCTGCTGATGGATACCCACACGATATTGATTTGTATCAATCTATCAAAGCCCTACACAATTCGATGCATGTTTTAAATGAAAAAGGCGTGATTATTTTAGTTGCCGAATGCATAAATGGTCATGGTAGCCAGATGTATGTTGATTGGTTAAAAAATCACAAAAACTCAAAAGAGGTTGAAGCCTCCCTCAAGAAAAACTTCATTATGGGTGCTCATAAAGCATATTATCATTTGGCAGCAATAGAAAAGCATCCTGTCATTTTTGTTTCTGCAATGGATAAAAGTGAAGTTGAAAATGTTTTCAAATTTAAATATGCAAGTAGTGTAAATGAAGCTTTAAAAAATGCTTTTGAAATAGCCGGCAAAGATGCAAAAGTACTAGTTGTTCCACATGGTACAACTACGCTTCTAGTAAATAAAAATTAATAATGGACTATTTTTGATACAATATTTATATAACACATATATGATGTTGTAAAATTGCTTTTAATCTTTGGAGGTAGGCAAGTATGGGGAATATAAAATTAATAACTGTTGATATTGAAAAACCTGAAGATATGAATTTTATTTTGGGTCAGACCCATTTTATTAAATCTGCAGAAGATCTTTATGAAACAATGATAAATTCTGTACCTAATGGAAAATTTGGCATAGCGTTCTGCGAGGCAAGTGGTGCATGTAAGATACGTAGTGAAGGAAACGACAAAGACCTTAAAAAACTCGCAGAGAAAAACGCAGCAAGCCTTGGGGCAGGACATTCGTTTATCATATTTATGAGGGATTGCTATCCGTTAAATGTGTTAAATGCGATTAAAAATACTCCTGAAGTTTGCTCTATTTTTTGTGCAACGGCAAACCCTACAAAGGTTGTAATTGCAGAGTCAGAAAACGGGCGAGGAATACTAGGGGTTATAGATGGATTTTTACCAAAAGGAGTAGAAAACAAAGAAGAGATCGCTTTGAGAAAGAAATTTTTAAGAGATATAGGCTATAAACTCTAATACCCGTGTTTTCCGACTAGCGGTACAAATGCACAACCACCCAAATCTTTCTCAATGATTTTTTTATTCTTTTTTTCCAAAAGTTCAAGTTTTGAAATAAATTGTCCAACTGGTATCAATAGTTTTCCAGGGTCTTTTAGCTGTTCAAGTAGGGGCTGTGGTATGCATGGCGACGCGCAGGTCACATAGATGCTGTCATAGGGTGCATATTTTGGTAATCCTTCTGAGCCATCTCCTATTTCAACGGTAACATTTTTTATGCCAACTTTTTCAAGGTTTTTCTTTGCATTTTCTGCAAGAGATGGAAATCGTTCGATAGTATATACATGACCTTTATCGCCGATTAATTTGGAAACAATGGCTGCATGATATCCTGAGCCTGCTCCAATCTCCAAGATTTTTTGTCCTTTTTTTAAATCTAGAGCCTCGCACATGATTGCTACCATGTGTGGTGCCGATATAGTTTGGCCGTTTCCTATTTCGAGTGGTGTATCGACATATGCATAGCCTTTTAACTTTTCAGGAACAAATAATTCTCGCGGGGTTTCTAAAAATGCTTTTTCTACAGCTTTGCTTTTAATGTGTCCTTCTATCTTTAGTTTTTCTACGAGTCTCTCTTTTTGGTCTTCAAACATATTTTTACAAAAAAACAATACAATCAACGTATATAATTATTGTACTCTGTTCAATAGGTTATAGTTATACTTTTTATAGATGTATATGTTTTACACTTTTCCTATGGGCCAGAGAGCAGTTATAGCATTAGGTGGAAATGCATTAATCAAAGAAGATCAAGAAGGCACTATTTACGAGCAGTTTGCCAATACTAGAGAAGTCTGTAAATCTATAGTAAAAATGATAAAAGATGGTTGGGATGTAGTAATAACCCATGGCAATGGACCACAAGTTGGCTCCATACTACTTCAGAATGATCTTGCTAAAGATGTCACTCCTGCGATGCCTCTTGGAATATGTGTTGCCGAAAGCGAAGGTCTTATTGGCTATATGATTCAACAATGTCTATCTAATGCTTTGAAAAAATCAAATATTGATAAACCTGTTGTGGCCTTGATAACTCAGGTTTTAGTAGATGAAGATGACCCTTCTTTATCTAATCCTACAAAACCCATTGGTCCTTTTTATGATGAAGATGAATCTATAGAGCTTTTAAAAGAGGGATATCAAATTACCCGTCAACCAGATGGATGGAGAATAGTTGTACCATCACCTGATCCAAAATCTATTTTTGAGGGAGATATAATTAAAAAAATGCTTGACGATGGCATAGTTGTAATAGCATCTGGTGGGGGTGGTATGCCTGTTATCGAAAAGGAAGGTTGGGGCCTAGATGGACTTGAGGCTGTTATTGATAAGGATCTGGCTGCTGAGCGAGTGGCAGAAGCAATAGATGCAGAGCTACTATTGATTCTAACAAATGTTGAAAAGGTGTATTTGAATTATAATACTCCAAAGCAAAAACCTCTGGATAAAATATCTTTGGTAGAATTGAAAAAATATTATGGGGGAGGGCTTTTCCCTCCTGGAAGTATGGGTCCAAAGATACTGGCCGCCATACGATTCCTTGAATATGGTGGAAAAAAGGTTATAATATCAAACGTTGAAAAGGGCTGGGAAGCACTTCACGGAGAGACTGGCACTCATATACAAAAGTAACAGTTGTTTTTATTAAACCCTCCGTTATTTGCCTATTCTAGTTATGGAAACAATTTCGATAGAAAAACAGATCAAAGACATAGAAGACGAAGTCTTCAAAACACAAAAAAACAAGGCTACTGAGCATCATATCGGCAAACTCAAAGCTAAACTTGCACAACTGAGAGACACCTTGGAAAAAAGAAAATCTAGCGGTGGCAAAGGAAAAGGTTTTGCCGTTAAAAAATCCGGTGATGCAACAATTGGAATTATTGGATTTCCAAACATTGGTAAAAGTACTCTTTTAAATCAACTCACAGATGCAAAAAGTAGAGTTGGAGATTATGAGTTTACCACTCTAGAAACTATACCCGGTATGATGAAGTACAATGGAGCAGATATACAACTGTTGGATTTGCCAGGTCTTATAACCGGTGCAGCACAGGGAAAAGGTCGTGGTAGGGAGATACTTTCAGCGATAAGAAACGTAGAAATGATACTCTTGATGATAGATGGTCAACATCCAGAACACCTGGATTTAATGGAGAAAGAATTATACAAAGCTAGTTTGAGAATTAATCAAAAAAAGCCAGATGTCGTTGTGGCAAAAAGAGGGCAAGGTGGCATCATAGTTAACACCACAACAAAACTAACACGCCTCAATGAAAATGTAATAAAGGCGATTTCTTCAGAATATGTAATAAACGCGGACATAACTATAAGAGAGGATCTTTCTGAAGATCAACTGATCGACGTTTTTATGGAGAATAGAGTATACGTTCCTGCTTTGGTCATAATAAATAAAAAAGACCTTTTGTCTGGACAAGAATTACAAAAAAAACTGGAAAACATAAAACAAAAAGGCTGGAATGTGCTCGCCATATCTGCAAGAGATCGTGCCGGACTGGATGATCTCAGAAGAATGATTTTCATAACGTTGAATCTTATTCGTGTGTATATGAAACCAGTTGGTAAGCAAGCTGATTATAATGAACCTCTGATACTTAAAAATGGAGATACAGTCGATGATGCTTGTAAAAAACTTCATCGTGATTTTAAACGCAAATTTAGATATGCCTCGATTTCAGGTTCATCTGTAAAGCATGCTGTTCAAAAAGTTGGATTGGAGCATGTTTTAAAGGAGGGGGATGTTCTTACAATTGTAACATATAAATAAGTAGTTCAGCGCGTTTCTTTCATGATCTGTTGAACATTTTTTACAATATGTTTTTCATTCAACTCATATTTTTCAAGCAGATCCTTTGGTTCGCCTGATTCACAAAACATATCCTTTACTCCCATCCTCTTAAATTTTCCATTAAAGCCTTCTTCAGCAAGCACTTCTGCTACTGCACCCCCTAGTCCACCGATTATAGAATGCTCTTCAATGGTAATTATCGCCTTTGTTTCTTTGGCGCATTTCAATATGAGTTTTTCATCCAATGGTTTTATCGTATACATGTCAATTACACGAGCCCCTATTTTATGTTTTTTAAGTGTTTCATGTGCATCAAGTGCAGCATCAACCATGGTTCCACAGGCAATAATACTCACATCCGTCCCATCTTTAACTGTTAATCCCTTGCCGATTTTAATGTCCTTTAAATCTTCTTTATTGTAAATCAAAGGTGCATCCGCCCGTCCGATTCGTGCATACATTGGACCAATATTTTCTGCCATTAGTTCTACTATCTTTCTAGTTTGCGTTGCGTCGCTAGGCGCAAGAACCGTCATATTTGGAAGCACTCGCATAAGCGCAATGTCCTCTATCATTTGATGACTTGCCCCATCTTTTCCTACGCTTATGCCCCCGTGCGTTGCAAATATCTTCACGTTAGCTTTAGAGTACGCGATATCCATACGTATTTGATCGTATACCCGTCCTGTGGCAAAAACAGCAAATGTGCTGACGAAAGGTATTTTACCGCATGATGCAAGTCCCGCGGCAGTGGATATCATATTTGCTTCAGCAATACCCATTTCAAAAAATCTTTCAGGGTATTTCTTTGCAAACATTATGGTATTTGTAGATTTAGATAAATCCGCATCTAATACTACTAAATTAGGATGTTTTGCACCCAGCTCGATAAGGGTCTCCCCATAGGCCTTTCTTGGGTTAAACATCTCTTTCTTGTTCAAACTTGAGCCTCCAGTTTTTTCTGTAGAGCATCAAACTCTTTCATCGCCAGATTGTACTCCATTTCGTTGGGCGGTACTCCATGAAAATCAACGTTATTTTCCATGAACGAGACGCCTTTACCTTTTACAGTATTCAGTATAATCATGGAAGGTTGCTTTTCATGAGCATCTGCTTCATCAAGTGCGTTAAGTATCTGTATCATGTCATGACCGTCAATCTCTATTACGTTCCATCCAAAAGAACTCCAGCGGTCTCTAACCGACTCAAGGCGCAATACATCTTCCGTGTTGCCATCAATTTGTAAAAAATTTCTATCAATCATTGCAGTTATATGATCAAGTTTGTAATGTGATGCAACAGCTGCAGCTTCCCATACTTGGCCTTCGTTTGTTTCACCATCACCCATCATAACATAAACTTTGTAATCTTTTTTATCAAGTCTGCCTGCCAAAGCAACTCCATTTGCAAAAGATAGTCCATGACCTAAAGAGCCTGTTGATGCCTCTATCCCAGGAACCTCAGTACAAACAGGATGGCCCTGTAACATGCAGTTAAGCTCCCTTAATCTCTTTAATTCATGAACGGGAAAATATCCAGACTCCGCTAGTACTGCATAGAGTGCAGGCACCGCATGTCCTTTGCTTAAAATAAAGCGATCTCTAGCAGGATCGAGTGGCTTCTTTGGGTTATGTTTCATATGACAAAAATACAGTGCAACAAGTGCATCAACAGCAGACAGTGAACCACCCGGATGACCTGATTTTGATCTGTACAACATCTCGATGATATGCTTTCTGATTTTTACAGCCATTATATTCAATTGTTTAATGGTTTTATCATCGTAGTTCTTCATTGACCCCCCTCAACAAAAACAAGGGAATTAGCTTTTTCCCGAATAACTTTACCAGGTAAATAGTTTTTGTAATTTTATTAATCATTTTTTTGTATGATGCCGGGAGATTTCATACAAATCATGATAAATCTCAGGTCTTATGTCTCTTATCACCGGACGATTTGCCCGTGCAACTTTAAGTTGTTTTAGATCTATTTCACAGGTTACTGCACTTTCTTTGAAATATGGTGCTTTTACTATTAAATTACTCAAAGGATCATAGATCTGCGATCCACCCCAAAACACCAGATCCTCCTGAGTTCCAACAAGATTCACATAAATCATAAATGTCGTATTTTCTATTGCGCGTGCAGGCAATAGCGCTTCAAAGTATTTTCTTGTTGTGGATGGTGTAGCTGAGATACAGATTATAATATCAGCACCTTGAAGCGAATAAGCCTTACAGAGTTCAGGGAAGAATAAATCATAGCATATAATTAACCCTACTTTGCCAAATTTTGTGTTAAAAACTTTTAAGTTCTCTCCTTCATCAAAAAAGATTTTTTCTTCAAAAGGACCAAATGTTGGTAAAAACCATTTGTTATAATTATCAACCTTTCCGTCAGGATGAACTAGAATTGCCGAATTATGAATTAATCCTTCCACTTTATCGTCTTTCAAAGGCATTCCAAAAACAATATAGCATTTCTCATCCTTTGCGACTTTTTTCATTTGGTTTATGGATGTTCCATTTATCGGTTCTGCCAAGGTTCGTAATTCATCTTTACAGTGGTAGCCCGTTAGAGACAATTCCCCAAAAATATATAGATCTGCCTTTGTTTTTCTAATATACTCTTCCATAATCTTGAGATTGGCCTTTTTATTTGCTAAACTTGGCCTTATTGAAATCAAAGCAACTTTCATATTTATCAAAAGTAGGTATGGTGAATATTTTTATAATATTGTTGATATAGGGATTTAGATGTAATAATTAGTCAAAGCCATTTTCAACGTTTTTTAAATAGATTTATGGAGAAAATTTCCATCTTGTCACTAGTATTTCTACCCTGTTTATCATAGACAACAACTTTTATTTCATGATGTCCAAAAGATCTCTCGTTTAAAAGCCATTGGAACGGTAGTTCTGTGTCTGTGAATTTCAGTTTGCCGTCATAGTAAAACTCCACCCGATCAATTGGAGCATTTCCAGGTGTTACTTCAGCACAAACTAGCATACTGTTTATCAGCGATGATTCTCTATAACCCGTGGATCCTTCTATCCTACCCTTATAGTATATTTTTCCTCTTTCAGGAGCTGCAATTTTAATTTGAGGATGCACGTTATCGATATCAGCAAGATATGCCAACGCGCCAACAATAATTTTCGTTGTATTCACTAAATAACTGAAATTAACGTGTTCTATATTATCATTGGAAGTATGGTAATATTTGCTATTAAATTCCGATTGCCAGAAGGATATCGAATTGTAACCATACTGAATAAACTCAAAATAGTCACTGCCACCTCTTTTCTCACCAGCAATTATACTACTGGAAATACTGAAATTGATTCCATATCCTTCATTTATCTGTTTAATATCATCCATTATCCATGATACATCTTTTGTCCCAGTTATTCGAAAACTTCCTCCTCCTTTCCGTGTTTCTGCGTATCCTATCATATCTGCGTTGAATTCTACTAGTACATTTTCATTATTATTATAGATTTCATTTGCATAAGCTCGGCTTCCAAGAAGACCTTGTTCCTCCCCAGAAAATGTAACGAATTTTATCGTATGCTTAAATTCAAATTTACTTAGTACGTATGCTGCTGCCAACACTGCAGCTGTACCTGAACCATCATCATTTGCGCCAGGTGACACAGATACACTATCGTAATGTGCATTAAAAATTAATGTTTCTTGGTCTGAATTGTCTGTACCTTCCTGTGTTGCTTCAACGTTTTGACTTTTAAAAAAATTCAAATTATATCTGTTTCCATATGATTTCCAATCTTGATATCTTACATCAAGATTTGAGCCATTGAATTGTTCGTATATGTACTTTGCAGCTTTTTCGCAGTCGTAAGTCCCAGTTGCTCTGGGCCCGCATTCTACTAGGGCTTTGATATATCCTCTCAATAAAGATTCATTTACCATTTTTATGATGTTCGCTATTTTTGCATCTACTGTAATTTGAGCATTTCCATTATTTGACGCACTTGTAAAAGATGTCATGGAAACACTCAACAATAAAATAACGATTCCGATAGCATATCCTTCAGCAGCAAAACTTTTCATTATTTATTCCGCCTATTGTTCTAATTAAAATGAATAAATAACAATTTATAAATTTACCTATATTGAAAGTAAAAAACTAGTCTCTAATGTTTAATTTATTATTGTAAGAGGCACCTCTCATATTAAAAAATGAGAGCGATGGGATGCGGAATAGAGGCACCTCTTATGTTTGAGGGGGAAGGATGCGTATTGGGGAGGGATGAATTTTTATTTTTTATTGAAAGCCGAAATCCCTGTAAAGATGTAGCGGTGTTGTTGTGGGATTCTTTCATTTTTTCCTCACCATATATGAAATGCAAATCCGCATTGCAATACGAATATACAATATTTAGTATATAAACTTTTTGTCTTTTGCATTGCATAACTGCTAATCAAAAGAGAAATGCATAAATAGTTATAAAAATATACTAAGCCAATGGAAAGTTATCAAAAGGAAATTGCGCTAATCCAACAGATTTTAAAGGAAAATCCAAAGGGTATGACTGTAACAGACGTATCTAGAAAAATCAAGATTAACAGAAATTCGGTTGCTAAGTATCTCGACGTTATGCGAGTCTCTGGGCATGTTGAAATGATAACCTTTGGGCCAGCAAAGGTGTTTTTTCCATCCAAACGGGTTCCATTAGTTGATATTCTAAACTATACATCTGACTATGTTTTGGTCTTTGATGAAAATTTTAAAATTACAATGATAAACGACGCGTTTTTAGATTTCATGAAAAATGAAAGAGAAGAAATATTGGGGCAAAAAATTCCTGAGTTTATTCCTTCCTTTCTTAAAGATGATGGTGAAGTATTAATTGGTATGAAAGAAGCCCTACAAGGAAGAAACTTTTCTAAAGATTTAGATCTTGAGGGAAAGGGGTACAGATTTTATTTTTCCATTAGAATTATGCCTACAACTTTTGAGGATGGACGAAATGGTGCAACTCTAATTATAAAAAATATTACTCAGAATAAGTTAGCCGAACTTGCCTTGAAGGGCAATCAGGATAATTTTAGGGATATGATGAAAAAAGGGAATAAAAAGTAAACTTTAGCCTTTTAAAAAATAAATTGTCAGATTTATCATAAATGCTGTCAATACAATCAATGTAAGTATGGCGTTTGTTTTTAGGTCAAATATGTTAATCCAGGCCAGTATTGAAATAATGACGTAGGATAGAACAAGCATAACAACAAGTAACAAAAAGACTATTCCAATGGAGTAGATTGGATTTGAATAAGGTTGCACCCCTTCAAATAAAATCCAAACACTAGCAAAAAATGCGAGTAATCCTATTGTTATTTGTGCTTTCGTTCTTTCTTGCATGATTTAGGTCAGTGATTTTTTGTTTATAAAACTTTTTAAAACTCATAAAAAATATAAAAGAATAAAAAGAGAGAGTTAATTGGTGGTTTACTGGGTTAGCAGTTCTCTTAGTATGGGAAATGCATGCTGGAATCGCTCCAATAGTCTTTCCAGGATTTGATAGATCATCTGGTTTGATATTTTGTTTCTTGGCATGCTGATTGGTAAAGGATCTGACCATACGCTTAGTACACCATGTACATCCTTTGCGACTGCCTTTACTTGATACGAACCTTTAATCGTCCAGGTTTTTTTTGCTGATGCTGTCGCTCCGCTATTAAATGGTCCAACCCAGCCACTGGTAGTACCGTCCCCCCAGTCAAACATATAATAAACCTTGTCTCCATTCGAATCGGTCGTTGACGTAGTATACGTATATTCAGTGCCAACTTTTCCAGATGCAGGACCTGATGGCATCGCCGGTTTTGCTGGTGGATCTGATTTTTCAGCGATTGCTAAGGTCGGATCGCCAAACGCTTGCCATTCTTCCACCGATTTATAATCAGCATCAGTCATGCCAGGTTTAATATATCGTCCAAGTGCCTGAGACCACATTTCTCCAAAGGATGTCGCACCATTAATCTTATAGGCCTTGTAGGTGTCAAGACCCATTTTCCCAATAAGCCCTTGCGTCACACCAGTTCCTACATAACTATAGCCAATTCCCGTTGCTCCAAACGTTCCAATGGCACCGCCATTTGAGTTATAGAGAAACGCCCAATTAAAACAATTCGTATCTGAGGCAAATTTCGCTGTATCACATGCTTCAACAGTAACAATGGGCAATTTATCACCATTTGACAATGTTTGAACATCTGTGCTTCTAATTCCTCCTGGAGGCCATGGGGTTGGTATCCATGTATTAAAATTACTGTGGGAGTGGGACGCCCAAATGTTTGTATTCCCATGTCCGTTAAAGTCAACGAAACCGCAACCATCATTGATAGCAGTTTTAATATTCGCAAGACCAGTGGGAACTAAACTTGTTAACATCCCATTGGATGCCCAGAGTTTATTCGGAATAAAACCGGTCATTAGATCGACTACTTTTTGATTTGCGTATTCGCCTTCATCAATCGCATTGGTGTCGTCGAATGAATCGCCACCGACAACGACAAGATTGGGGAACCAGCTCTGCTGATACCCTGAAGTGGTCTCATAGGTGATTATTTTATTGACACACGCGGTCACTTGAGAACCACTGGTCGCAGGCATACGTGAGAGATACACGTCTGGATGAAGATCGACTGCATCGGTTTGTCCATTCCAGTTGTATTCCCCAAAAAGATTGTTATTGTTGGAATCCCAACTGCAGAACCCACCGGTTCCATTATAAATATCTGCATAATACAGATCGCTTGTAAATATTTCGTCACCGTAGTCAGGGTCATCCGCTATATACACATGAGTGTCTCTTGCAGGAAGCAAGCTACTCCCACCAACTAAAAGAACACTTACAGTACCCCAACTTTCAATAGCGTTTTTAATGAAATATTTAATTTTCTCTTGGTTATCTCTCCCAGTTGCTGGGAAATAGGTTCCGCTATAAATGTCGGTTAAACTCACAAACTTGGAGGTAATATTCCTGCTGATCTTATGAGTGATGAGCGGCGCAATTTGTCCGCTAAAGTCAGAGGGTCCGATCACAACGAATTGATAATTATCACTATATGATGTTTGTTGGGTTGACGGCTCGTATTCAACGACGATGTTTGCATCATTTGTCCATTCTATTATTTTTTCTTCTGGATGGTATTTAATCGGGTATATCTGTATACTTGCAATGATGCTTAACACTCCATTGTAAAGTCCGCATCCAACATCATATTCAAACCAACTTGATGGATAGGGTTCTGTCCCATAATCTAACGGTTCTACGACGTTTGTTTTGACGTCCTGACTCACAGCAACCATTGGGGGAGTTGGTGCCACGTCCTTTGAAATTGTTTGCGTTTGAATATTGGTTGGTGTAACGGTTACGCTTTTGATTTTTGTACCAAAAGGAAATGTAAAAGTTTCGATATAACTAGGTAGCATGGGTTTGTTTTGTCTCATCAATACAGAATTGGTTCCATCCATACTAATGGTCGCATATTGATTTTGTTCATCTATTGCTGGTTGCGAAAAAGCTATAGATACTATTTTCTGTTGTGTGTTTCCACTTGCTAAGGTAACAGCTCCAAGTCCACTAAGGACCAAAATTCCTACTATTACTATTGACAAAATTCTCTTCATTTCACTACCCCCTTATTAACAGATGTTAACTTTGTAATTAAATCTCTTTATTTAAAGTTTCTTATGAATTTGCAAAATCGTTTTAGAATTGGATGTCTTCATTGAAAATATTTTTCAAAATAAATTTTCTGATGTTTTCCATATCTGAATCTAGATATACGGCTCCGATTAATGCTTCTAGTGCATTAGCAAGATTTGTGGGGTTCTTTGCACCGTTTTGTTTTTTCTCGCCTTTACCAAAAGAAATAAACTTACCGATGTCCAACTCTTTGGCCTTTTTTGCTAAGAAATTGTTGTTAACAAGAATCGATCGTCTGCGGGTGAGTTCTCCTTCTGAAAAATATTTATTACTTTTGTATAATTGCTCAGCTATGACAAAATTAAGTAAGCTATCCCCTAGAAATTCTAAGCGTTCGTTGTATTCAATTGGAACAAGTGCTTCAAATGCATATGTCTTATGAGTTAGAGCATTCTTTAAAAGATCTTTGTTACTGAATTTGTAATTTAGTTTACTCTCAATTAATCCAAAATCATCTTTTGTCATAGTAGACACCTTTCCATACTATTTAGTTAAATGATATATACTCTAATATTTTCTTACCTGCATCGACATCATCAAGCGAGTTTATGAAATGTTCTTTGTTTTTAAATGGTCGATTTACTAAAATTCTTATTGCTCGCTTTTGACCTACGCCCGGTATAGCTTCTATTGTCTCTCTAGTTGCATTATTTATGTCAAGTGGAAACGGAACTGCTGTTACAGATCTATAGCCATAATCTATAATTTTCGCATCAAAAAATTTGTGTAATGGAAGAACACCTGGTATACCTACAAGTAATGGATAACTGCCGATCTGCCTACCGAATGTAACTTTACCTTCATACATCTCAGTGAATATGTTCTTTAAAATTGTATCTCTTGGAAGTATCTTTTCTAGCAAGGGTCTTTCGATGTTTTCTCTTACCTGTCTTTTAAACCGCTGAAATTCATACTTATGTTTCGATATTATTTTGTTTCCAAAATTAGACATTCGCGTTCCAGGAATAGGTATTATCTGACGTAGATTAATCCGTCTAAGAAAAAGCCCGTCGTCTAATATTTTTTTTAGAAGTTCGTAATCCAATTGAAAAGTCTTTTTTGTTTCTCCTTCTAGTCCAAAGACAAAATTCAATCCTGGTAATAGCTCAGGCATTCCGTTGCTGCCTCTTTTCGAACCGACATCGTTTAGAAGTTTTACTGCGCTATATACTTCATCAGGTGATGCTTTGAGATTATTCTTTTTTACTACAAAGGGATCAACACTTTCTACGCCGAAAGCAGCAACATCACCAGATGTGTGATAATTTATAATTGTCTTGGCGATGCGTCTACATTCTTTAGGATATCGTGCAATGATGCCAGGGTTGGCATTATCTATATGAAGCGTTTTTAGATCTGGAGCTACCGCTCGAATGCCTTTGAACAATTTTTCCAAAGCATCTGGATTCGGTTGTGGGAACTCTAATTTCCCTGCATCTTTTGCCATATATGAAAAAATACAGGGTTGATTGCCCAATCTGAAATGTCTAATGCCAGCATCATACAATGCCCGAATCTCGTCGGTTATATCTTTTATAGATCGAAAATCTGGAGATCCTTTGCTTGGTTCACTGCAAAAAGAGCATCCCCCAACTATACTTCTAGAGCATCCTCGATATGTTTCAATCTCAGTAATTAGATAATCAGGAAAGAACGGGTGTTGACATACTACCTCTGATCCTTTTACAGCGAAATTTCTGATGGCACCTGCATTCTCTCGGCATTGAGAAGAGTTTATTTGTTCAACATCGAGTTTATTTTTTAATAATTCGGAAACAACGATTTCACCGTCACCTTTTACAATAAGATCAAAAACATCTTTAACAAAGTCAGTCTCTCTAACTTCTTTTCCACCAGCCATGCCAAAACCATGCCATGCTGCTGGGCCGCACAGAACTTTCAGCGGTTTAGACATTTGACCTAAAATAGATACAAGCTCATTGGGACTTACTGGAAAACCAGAGAGATATCTTCCTGGAACAGACATGCCTGCAATAACGATAATTAAATCAGATTTTGATAAAACATCTAATAAAGACCTATCATTTCTAATTTGATCAATGGTTACATAAAAAACCTGTGCAGTTCTATCAAAACTCCATATTGCACCAGCTAAGTATCGAGGGTATGGACTAATATATGGTGGTACTCCCAAACAAGTAGGCTCATCAACATAGCCATCAATTATAGATACTCTAAACATCTTTGTTACAACAAAAAACTTGAACGAACTATTATCTTTTTAATTTATTGTTTAAGTTCACTAAGAATTATTTCAGCAGTCCATCTGGCAACATTACCTGCAACTGATGGGCATTTATCCACATGTGCACCCGTTTTTTCAAATTCTTCGTAATCTTTGGAATCTAGTAGATTGAATGTTCTACCAAAAAGTTTCATGTGAACATCTTTGCAAACTGGTGAGCCGTATTCCCCAATGAATCTGTCATATAGTTTTTTTGAATACGCAAACACCCGACGTTTTCGCTCTCCTGAGCCGAAACTTTTATAGTCTCTACCAACTATAGAGCTTATAGCTGCTAATCCTCCGACTAATGCCCCGCATGTTCCATTTGTCGATAGAGCGGTTCCACCAGCCATGGCATCAATTGCTTTTATTGTTGCAGGATCTCCAACATTAAGTGTTTCCATCAGAGCAGCAAGGACGCATTGAGGGCAGCTTCCTCGTTCTGCTTCATACTTAAATGCTAGATTGTATGCTTCTTCAATCAGTTTATCTTTTGATTTCATAATTAACATCTCTTAGAATTCTGTATTTTACCCATACATCTGTGATGGAAGCTGTGACACAGTTGGAGCACTTGGTTTTGATTGTTTCATAAATGCTCGTATCCTATTTTCTATTTCTTCGGCTTCTTTGTATAATGGTTCTGGATCGATTTTCATCTCCGGGAGAATCTTGTCCAATTTTTCTAGTAACAATCCTGCTGCTCGTGAATCTGGGTAGGATACATGGGCTTCTGCAAGTAAACAGATTACATCGCGTTTCAAACGTGCTCCTTCATATAGAAGCACGCCCGAATCACCTGTAATCATACCCTCTTTTACTTCTTCAATATTGTATTTCTTTAGAATATCTTTCATTTTAGGCGTACTGCCAATTCCAAAGACATTTAGTTTCTTTGCATCTATTGCATTTGTTCCTTCCAAAGTGACAATTATTTTGCATCCCTTTTTCTTAGCCCAATTAAAAATCTCATCTACCAATGGTTTTACGATGTCCCACGGAGGCATAAACTCAGAAATTATCACAACAAGTTGGTCACATGAGCCATTTAGTCCACACGTCTTCTTACCTGCATAGATTCTTACTGGTGGAGACGGATATGAATTATGAATGACCGTTGCAGGCATAAAATATCTTGAAATAATTGCCCCCACCTCATCAAGCTTTAAAGAATCAATGATGAAGCGCCCAGCAATCGAGCTAATCAACCCAACTGTTGGAAATGCAACTACCAGCATCGAATTTGATAAATCTAGTTCTTTGTACTCTATTAGTTCAATATCCTTCATAGTTCCTAACTCCCTTGGAACAGAATATACTCCATCTATACTTAAAAGTTATTCGATTTACATTATAAGATTAGTTAGTTCAGATAATCTCTTGATAGTATAATCGGCCTTAATGTTTATACCAACAACAGTGCATCCTGCGGCTTTCCCAGCTTTTACATCGCTGTCCGTATCTCCAACTAACAACACATTTTTTGGTTTGACATTTAAAGTGCTACAAGCTTTGAACACGATATCTGGATATGGTTTTCCTCTCAAAACTTCGTCGCTGGTCATAACGACATCGAAATACTTTTCAATGTCAAACTTTTTAAGAATTTGATGAGTACACTCTTTTGGCGTGTTTGTAATAACGCCCTTTTTGTATCTTTTAAATTTCTCCAGCGTAGTCCTTGTATCAGAATATATTCTAATTGCGTCCAAATGTTTGCTGTAGGCACTGTTGCAGAATGTTCCCACTTCTTTATCTAAACCCATTTTCTCCAGGTTGTCGTATAGATCATGGCCCCAGTATCTTTCAATGAATTCTTGTCTAGTGATTTCTTTGTGATTAAAAGCGTTTAGAGCAGCATTTAAAGCTAGCAACCATGAATCTAACGAGTCGACAAGCACGCCATCCATGTCAAAGAGAATTGCACTGGGTTTTATCTTCATGTGTTCATCTCGGCGGCTGTGTATACCAAAATAACACAAAAATGTTTCTCAGGAATGAATGAAAGGTTTTAAGACAAAAACATTAATGAATGAAACACATTTACCATGTGATTCAAGATGGAGGATATCTGGATTGAAAAATACCGACCTAAGACTCTTGACGAGGTAGTGGGTCAGGAAGAAATCATAGAGCGGTTAAAGGCATATGCAAAAACAAAAAATGTTCCGCATCTTATTTTTGCAGGGCCTGCTGGCACGGGTAAAACTACATCGGCCATAGCTCTTGCAAAAGAAGTATTTGGAGAAACTTGGAAACAGAATTTTATTGAATTGAATGCAAGTGATGAGCGAGGAATAGGAATCATTAGAGGAAAAATAAAAGATTTTGCACGAACTGCACCAATTGGTAAAGCAAAATTTAAGATTATATTTTTAGATGAAGCAGACCAACTTACGCCTGATGCACAGGCCGCATTGCGAAGAACGATAGAAAAACACACCCACATATGCAGGTTCATTCTTTCTGTAAATTACTCATCTAAAATTATAGAACCAATACAATCTCGATGTACTGTTTTCAGATTCAGGCCCATAAAAGCTGATGACACAAAAAAATACATGAGAACGATAGCATCCAATGAAAAACTCGAGATAACGCCAGATGGACTTGAGGCACTTATTTTTATTTCTCGCGGAGACATGCGTAAAGCAATAAATATTCTGCAGGTAGGTGCATCTATCAACAAAAAAATAACCGCCGAACTCTTGTACGAAACAAGTGCCACGGCAAAACCCGAGGATGTTAAAACATTGATCAACTCTGCGCTAACCGGCAACTTCATGGCTGCACGAAATCAACTTTATGACCTTTTGATAAGATACGGACTTAGTGGTGAAGACCTTATCAAGCAAATACATCATGCAATATTTGATCTTGCCATACCTGAAGAAACTAAGATAATATTAATAGAAAAAACAGGTGAAGCAGAATTCAGACTTACGGAGGGAAGTAACGAACAAATACAGCTGGAAGCACTGCTCGCACGTTTCGTCTATGAAGGCGGCAAGTTAAGGTAGCCTTTTGATAAAATCATCAACGATTTTTTCTAGTTCTTTTGCTGTTTTATCTCCAACACCATATCTTACATGGACTATGGGTTTATTGGCTTTTAAAACACGATTTATATCTATGGGCGTTCCACTTACAACAATGTCGCAATCTGCATTGTTTATGGTTTGTTCCAATTCTTTTATCTGTTTCTTTCCGTAACCCACAGCGGGTAAAACATTAGATAAATGTTGATATTTTCTAAAAGTCTCAACTATCGAACCAACTGCAAAGGCCCTTGGGTCTATTATTTCTTTTGCACCATAGGTTTCAGCAGCAATTTTTCCAGCACCAAACTTCATACCGCCATGGGTAACAGTTGGCCCATCTTCAATAACTAAAACTCTTTTGCCTTTAATCATCTCTTTATCATCAGCGGTTATTATTGAAATACCTTCTATGATTTGGGCTTTTGGATTAACCCTTTTTATATTCCCCTTTACAGTTTCGATATCTTCCTTTTTTGCAGTATTAACCTTATTTATAATAACAATATCTGCTTGTCTTGTGTTTAATTCGCTAGGGTAATAACTCAATTCATGACCGGCTCGGTGAGGATCAGCAATAGTTATGAGTAAATCTGGTTTAATAAATGAAAAGTCGTTATTTCCTCCGTCCCAAATAATAAAATCTGCTTCTTTTTCAGCTTCAAGAAGAATTTTCTTGTAATCAACACCGGAAAAGATGACTCCACTCATATCTATGTATGGCTCGTATTCCTCTCGTTCTTCAATGGTACAGTTGTATTTATCAAGATCCGTATAGGCTGCAAAACGCTGAACTATCTGCGTAGTTATATCCTGGTCATATGGCATGGGATGGCGGATGGCCGCTACACGATGGCCTTTTTTCTGCAGTATATCAAATATCTTTCTTGAAACCTGTGATTTGCCAGATCCAGTTCTAACGGCACAAACAGCAATTACTGGTTTGTTTGATTTAATCATTGTATTTTTTGTCCCCATCAAAACAAAATCAGCACCAGCCGCATTAACAATAGCTGCTTTTTCCATCACATAAAAATTAGTGACATCACTGTATGCAAAAACAACTAGATCAATATCTTTTTCATTAACTATTTTAGTCAAATCCTCTTCAGGGTAAATCAATATGCCATTTGGATAAAGCTTACCACATAATTTCGCTGGATATTTTCGGCCAGCAATATCAGGTATTTGAGTGGCAGTAAAAGCAACAACATCATAGTTTTCATTATCTCTAAAATAGACATTGAAATTATGAAAATCTCTACCTGCAGCACCCATTATGATTACTTTTTTTCTATCAGTCAGAAATAAACACCTGCCAACCAACGGCTAATCCACTATATCTTTAAAGATTTTTCCAGGGATATAAAATTGCTAGATAGGATATAAAAATCACAGTTTTTCGTACTTTTTAGCCACTTCTTTAGCTACATCTAAAGTTGTACTATTTCCACCAACGTCGTATGTCTTTACTTCACCCTCCTTTATAACTGATGCGATAGCCTGTTCAAGTTTCGTGGCTTTTTTCTTTTCGCCTAGCCAATCCAGCATTAATTTCACGGTTAGTAGCATCGCCATCGGATTTACTTTGTATTGACCTGCATATTTTGGTGCAGAGCCATGAGTTGGTTCAAAAACTGCATAGTTGTCACCGATGTTTCCGCTCGATGCAAATCCTAGACCGCCGACAAGTTGTGCGGCAAGATCTGATATAATATCGCCAAACATGTTTGAAGAAACTAAAATGTCATAATCTTGTGGATTTTTTACAAGCCACATGCACATTGCATCAACGTTTGTCTCTTGATATTTAATGTCTGGATATTCTTGGGCAATTTTTCGTGCTTCTTCAAGCATCATGCCGCTGGTTTCTCTTACTACATTTGGTTTTTCGACAAGTGTGACAGATTTACGTTTGTGCTCTTTGGCGTATTCAAACGCCCGTCTCACAATATTTTGGCATGCCTTTCTAGTAAAAATACGACATGAAACAGCAATGTCCTCCAAAGGAGTATTTTCAAATTTTTTCATCTTTTTATTAACCATCAATGCATCAAAGACCGTTTTCGGTAAGGGTCTAAATTCTACACCGGCATACAGATCCTCTGTGTTTTCTCTAAAAATAACAATATCAATGTTGTCTTTGTAGTTTAATGGATTACCCGGATATGCTTTGCAAGGTCGCAGATTTGTATGAAGATTAAACATCTGCCTTAGCTTAACTATGGGACTTGAATAGACTAGGCCTTTATTTTGGAGTTTTGGTGTGAGCTCCTTTTGTGCATCACCACTAGGTTTGGATGTAATGGCACCGAATAGACAGCAATCTGTTTCTTTCAGCAGTTTAATTGTTCTCTCTGGTAGTGGATCTCCTTCGTTTTTCCAGAATTCCCAACCTATACCCCCAGGGATATATTCTGCATCCAAGTCGATTACATCAAGAACGATTTTTGCTGCATCCATCACGTCTTTACCTATGCCGTCTCCAGGGAGTACAGCAATCTTATATTTTGCCATAGATGGGCGTAATCATGCACATGTTTTTAAAGCTTTTTTGAGCTAAAAATTAGATTACTTTCTAAGTTCACCAATGGTGGTTACGCGTTCGGCAAACGCGTTATGCTTATGGATGGATTCTTCGCTCTCGCTTCTAACAACTACCATTACATCATCTGGTAGCTTCTTGTATTTTTTCAAAAGCGTACTTAGGATATCTCTAACTACATCCTCGACAAACTTTGGGTTTTTGTGTGCATCAATAACTAGCTGTGCTTCATCTTGACGCTTTAAAATGCTGTAGGTTGGGCTACTGAATGCCTTTTCCACTATTTCGATTAAATCATTGGCGTCGACTGAACGATCATCGCCAGGAACTTCTATCATGAGAGTTGTAATATTTCTTTGGTTATGGGTTGGGGTAATAATTTTTTCTCCGTATTTTCCTATTTTTTTTACCGTTTCCATGGCGCAAGGACATGCAGTCATTCCAATTGCTTTCACACCAATTAGTTTCTTTACTTCTCCTGTTTTCTTTGCCCGCGCTTCTGCAACGAGTTTGTATGGTTCCAATCCCTTTTTGCCTGAAGGGTAAACTCGCTCCAAGAAATAATCGGCCTCTGCTTTTACTTCAGAAAACGTTGCATACTCATGCTTTTCAAGTAGTAGCTTTGCTGTTTTGGCACAAAAAGATTCTAGATCAGACACAGGTTGTTTGATATTAGTATCGATGATTTCTGAGATCAATTCTAGGTTACGCGACATGTGACTTCCTTTCTGAGATGCAGGAAGATCAACAAAAAGATCCATTTTAACGACCAATGAAATGGCAGAGTCTCTGCCTGGTCTTTTTATATGAACAAGTTTTTTTACGTCAGTAACTCCTACGCGAGTTAACTTGAAATTTGACTGCGAAGGGCCAGATTGAACATCTGGTAAATCTATGGATCTAATTAAAATCACCCTACAGCAAAATAAACATCGTTTTAATTAACGTTCGCATTTAACCCAGTTTTGCAAAAAGTAAAATAAACCCTTCTATATTCGGAGAAGTAAAAGTGCCGCTGTGGCTTAGAGGTATAGCGATTCCTTGGTAAGGAATAGGTCGAGGGTTCAATTCCCTCCAGCGGCTTTCTCAACTTTTTTTCTCCTGTTGACGACCCCTAAAAATGCAATCCCGCAGGGGGCTCTATGAGCTAGAGTTAAAAGCCCTCTGTGCTCTATTTCGGTAATAAAAACAAGTTTGAATCTAACCTAAAAACGCTATTTACTGGCAGGGTTGTTTAACGGAAGGAAAAATCAGACTGATTTCATTTCAACATTACTATAAAAATAATTTAAATTTCAACACCTTTTTATCCTTCTAAAATCTACATACGCTACTACAAACAGTAAATATTTTAACTACATTTTTCTATCCATCTTTATGAATATGAATGAAGGAGGAAGGTAATATGAGTAAAGTCAAGGGCGGAAAGGATATATCTCCAGGAAATAAATCTAAGCCTTTAACAAAAAAGGAAAGAAAGGAACTTAGGAGAAAGAGAAAAGAAAAACATACTCACTATGAATGAATGCGGATACTGTCCTTATCAACCATAATTCAACAATCCATGTTTTCAACACATCTTAATTCAACAGAACCACCCTAAAATTTACAACCCCGATTTGCCAATTCCATATTATAGAGAAGCGATTTTCAACATCTTTTTATCTTAATTTTACTGACGGTCGGTTTTTTAAAGAAACAGTTGTTATGGAATTGTAGTTTGGGGAGGAAAAATGAAAAATTCAATGGCTTTTGAAAAGCATCAAGAAGAAGTAATAAACGAAATGCAAGAGCGGCTTCTTATTTATAGAATGAATAAGAAAAAAAAGATTATAAAATTGTAGTTAGGTGCAGAAGATAAATGGGCGGGTTTGGAACAAAATATAAAGAATCAATCGAGTTATTTGATGAAAAGACAGGGTATGTAGTAAGAGCAATCCGTTTCAGTAACTTAATGGTATTTGATAAATTTTTAGAAGATTACAAAGCAATGAGATACCCAGGTTATGGTTGGCGATATAGTGGTAAAGGGAAAAAGAAGGAAGAATGAAACACCAAGCCAATAGAGGGAGATACTGTAGCGCATCTGGGTGTAATAATAAAGCCAGAGTGAAAGGATTGTGTATGGAGTGTTATAATCTGAAGCGAAAAAAGGAGAAGAAAGGTGAATAACCATCTCTTGATAGTTTTAGGTGTGAAAAAGAATGATATGCCCAAAGTGTGGTGGTGATACATTTATTATGGCCTCCGATGTAGGTTTAAAATGTGAAAATTGCGGATATGTTTATAGCATAGAGCGAAAAAATGAATAAACATCCTTTGTTTTTCAACATCTTTTTATACGATTAGGGTTGTTTTTTTCCTTACAGAAACTATTTAATTTTGCATAATGTTATGAAATTGTAATTTGATTGAGGAAAAAATTATGACAGAAGAAACAACGGAAAAGAAAACAACTGAAAAAAGAAGAACTGATGAAAACGTAATATATGTTGGGCAAAAACCTCCGATGAGCTATGTACTTGCAATAGTTACACAGTTTCAGGGTAGTGGTTCAGACGAGGTTATAATAAAAGCTAGAGGACGTTCTATAAGTACCGCTGTAGACGCGGCAGAAATAACAAGAAACAGGTTTGTAACAGATGCTAAAGTCAAAGAAATAAAAATAAGCACGGAATCCATCACTAACGAAGAAGGCAGAAACTCTAATGTATCTTCAATTGAAATAATCTTAACAACTAACAAGAAGAGCAAATAGGTAGAACGATAAGCCTACAGTATGATGCCTATATCTAGTTTTTCTGCAAGCTCTTTGTAGCGATTTCGAATGGTGACTTCTGTGACCCCTGCCACCTCTGCTACTCCACGTTGTGTCCTTCGTTCACCACAAAGTACAGATGCAATATAGAGCGAGGCTGCTGCTATACCAGTTGGGCCACGTCCACTAGTAAGTTCTTGGTGCGCAGCTTCTTGTAATATCTCCAAGGTCTTCGCTTGCACATCGCCACTAAGCTTTAATTCACTGCAGAACCTTGAAATGTAATCCTCTGGTGAAGTAGGCAACAATTTTAATCCTAATTCACGGGAGACATATCTATAGGTCCTTCCGATCTCTTTCCTAGATATATGTGCTATGTTACTTATTTCATCAAGCGTACGTGGCACATGGCACTGCCGGCATGCTGCATACAATGCTGCAGCGGTAACACCTTCTATGCTTCTACCACGGACCAATTTCTTCAATGCTGCTTTTCTATAAACCATGGCCGCCGTTTCTCTGACGTTTCTAGGCAATCCCATACCAGAGGCCATCCGATCAAGACTAGAAAGAGCAACGGCTAGATTCCGTTCGGTTGCATCGCTGATGCGAATGCGTCGTTCCCACTTTCTCAGGCGGTATAGTTGAGCACGATTTCTCATCGGTATAGATTTACCGTAAGAATCTCTGTTTCCCCAACCTATCATTGTGCTTAGTCCCTTATCATGAATTGTATACGTCATAGGCGATCCAGTTCGTGCTCGTTTTTCTTTTTGATCTCTATCAAACGCTCGCCATTCTGGACCGTGATCAATCATATCTTCATCAAGAACAAGCCCACAATCCTTGCATATCAATTCCGCTCTAGAATAATCCTTACTAAGATGTGTACTCCCACATTCAGGGCATTGAGTAATTTCTTCTATCTTCTGTTTTTCTTTTTTAACCAAACAAATCAATTCCCTGATATTCTTCAACTTATCTATACACACCTATGTTATATATATTCATACGTAGGAGTTCTTGAAGATTCTTGATCTCGTTTTTCAACACCTTTTATGCGAGTTGTTTAGATTTTTCAATACAAACCATTGGAAGACTGGTTTTTACATTGGCAGTAGCTATTGAATTTTGCAAAAGAAAAAAAAGAGTGGCTTTACTTACGGAGAAGTCCTAACGAAGTAAGCTCCTTTGATAATTTATCTACTGCTAAGCTCACATCCTCTGTCTTTCTTGCACCTGCACAGACTATTTTCCCAGATCCAAAGAGCAGCATAGCAACCTTTGGTTCCTTAATACGATAGACAAGCCCTGGGAACTGCTCAGGCTCATATTCCACATTTTCTAAACCAAGAGCTACAGCTACTTCGTTGAGATTAAGTTCTCCCCCTAGATCAGATGTGGCCACAATATTCTGGATCACAATCTCAGGATTTTTATATACTTTTACACCTATTTTTTCTAGTTTCTCTGTGATTATGTTGACTGTTTTGCGTACGTCTTCAAAGTTCTTTGCTCCTGTACAGTTGGCTTTGCCGCTTCTGAAAAGAAGTGTAGCTGTCTTCGGTTCATCTAATCGATAGACTAGTCCAGGGAATTGTTCTGGTTCGTATTCTGCTTCTTCTAGTGATTGTGCTATCACGTCTAGATCTAATTTTTCTGCAAATGTTGTAGATGCTACAATATTTTGTACTTTTATTTCTATCATAAATTAGTGTCACTTTCCATTAAATAGTGCAGTGCCACGGTCTCTAAGTGGCAAAACCAAGAACAGTTAGGTCTATTAAAATAGTTCTCCCATGTTATGCTGGCTAAATAACCTGTTTTAGCATCTTTTTTATACCATCTGCAGTGGGTTGGCTTTTTAAAGAAAAAGATGTTATGCAATTGTGTGTAGATGGGGAATGAAGTATGATTCACATTAAATGTAAGAAATGTGGCTGGCGTTTACCTTTTTCTGCAGAAAGAAACAAAGATGCTGTTAAGAGCCGAGGAGACAGCAATATCATATGTCCTAATTGTGGTCAAATGTTGATTAAAAGTGGCGGAAAGTGGAATGGATGGAAATGAACACCTCTTACTTGATCGTTTGAATCCTCTTTTTTATTCTCGCCATAAACCAAAAGAGAAGAATGTGTTGGTTTTATAAAAGAATAGATGATAACGAAATATGAGGAGATAGAAAAAATGAAACAAAAAAACGTATATACATTTGACAAAGAAGATGATAAAGCCATTCAATTATTCATCAAGTTAGGCATGCCAAAAAATCTTGCTAAAACATTACTGTACATTTCACAATTTGATGAATGCAAATGTGCAGATGTTGAACAAGGGGCAGATCTTCGACAGCCTGAAGTAAGTATTGCTATGCAAGAACTTCGTAGGAGAGGATGGATAAGAAAGCGGGATCTGAAAAAGAAAGGAAAAGGCAGGCCAGTCCATATCTATAAACCTACAACACATTTATCTGAAATATTGAATGCCTTTGAACAGGAAAAATTAAAAGAAGTTGAAAGTGTAAAAAAAGATTTATCGGAACTCAAAAACATTATGATTAGTAGATAAAATTAACGTATGTTTCTCGTTGTACATCAATAAAAAATAATGCTGCTTTCATCATTTTTCTTCTTCGCATTCAAACTCATGTTCAAATCCCACCCCTGCGCTCTTTTACATTATTGTAAAATGGACACGCAGTATATAAAAAATAACTAAGAAAACTTTTTTGAAAAAATAAGAACATTACAGGATTTTATTTCTTCTTCTTTTTAACGATTTTTTTCTTTGTCTTTTTAGCTTTCTTAGCAGGCATTACCTCTCTCCTCCTTTTTCAATCTGGTGATATCGTGTATGTGATTAAAAAGGTATGGTCAGTATATCTTCAATTAGTATGCAGAAAGAGTCGAGTTGGAAAAGATTAGAAAGAAATATACTGATGGCGCATGGTCAATGAAATAGTAGTGATTTTTACCAGTAAAATGGAGTTCCAGCGGCTTTCTCTCAATATATCCCCATTGTGAGATTACTGTTTTTCTTTTTTTGATATTATTTTTTGGTACCATCGATGAAGATGAACAAGTAAATGGGATAGAAAACGATTCGTTCGTTGAAACTGTCGGAGAAAAATCGCTTCTTCAGAAAGAAATAACTCTTTGAGATGATGGATATCTGTTTTCGGTGAGAAGAACACGTAGATAGGAACCCCAAGTGCGATTACAACGATACCAATTATTTTTATAAACAAAGTAGTGGAACCGAGTAGATACATCGTAATCAGATAAAGACAGATTATAATTCCTATGGCCGGAAGAATTCGCTGGCCATGCAATTTCTTTGTATGTTTTCTTTTTCCAAGGACAAGTAGTGCAAGACACGTGAGCATAAACGCAAACGCTAAGTTAAACACTGAAAACGAAATCAAGTCCGTAAGCCCGGAAAAAATACAGAGAGCAAACGCGATGATTCCTTGTACGAGTAACGCCATGTATGGCGTCTGGTATTTTTTGTGTTCTTTTGAAAAAAGTTTTGGGAAGAGGCCGTCGATTGACATTGCATAGGAGAGTCTGGCGGTGCCCAGGATTCCTGATTCGTCAGAGCCAGATACGGAAACCATTGCTCCAATCGCCATGATAACTGCCCCGGCGGTTCCTAAGAGTGTTATTCCTGCCAGAATCAGAGGAACCTTTGTTGTTTCAAGTGTTGTCCAATTGAGAAGACCGTACACAACAAAGTTTGTGAGAAGGTAGAAGATGGTGACGATAATCATTCCGGTGATAATTGCTTTGGGGATTGTTTTTCGTGGATTTTTCACTTCACTTGCGGGAAGCGTACCCATTTCAAATCCGACGTAAGCCCAGAAAATAAGTACCAATGCAACGCCGAAGTTCCCAAAGCCCAACGGAGCGAATGGAAGATAATTTGAGACAAGAGTGTTTGGGTGAAATGCAAAGAAGCCAAGGCCAATAATCACAATGAGCACAAGAGGAGCAAGTTTGATAATGGTCAAAATATCGTTGATTCGCCCTGCGGCTTTTACACCTCGGATATTGACATAGGTCAATGTGAATAAGAAAAGCCCTTTGATGATGATCTGCTGGTAGAAATTCAATGCGACAAAGTATTGAAGGTATTGGGCGAATGCGATCGCAAACACAGGAAGTGACAGAATCTCAGCAATCCAGATGCTCCAGCCGGTGAGAAACCCGTAGAAATCATCAAATGCTTCGGAGACAAAAGCGAACGGGCCACCAACACGTGGAACATAGTAGCTACAATATGCAAAGACCAAAGCAATAATCGTTGCGCAGATGCCTGCGATCACCCATACAAGAATTGCTGCGGGGCCAAGTAACCCTGCCGTGAGTGCGGACGCAATATAGATATCTGCTCCAACGATTGAGCCGACGACGATACTAGTGAGATCAAAAGAGGTAAGTTCTTTTTTAAGAGGCATATATTATCAATATCAAACAATCAGTATTCAAACTTCTCTGTTTTTTTCAATTAGTCTGTTGATTTTTATCGATTCCTTCGTGTTTTCTGTAAAAATAATATTTTGAAAAAAAGTTTTTACACTGGTTATTGCATATGGCAAAAGGCAGTGTGGAGGCATGTTATGAGTTTGAAAGTCAAAAGCAATGTTTATTGGGTAGGAAAAATTGATTGGGATTTGCGGAAATTTCATGGAAATGAACTTTCCACGCATCGAGGCTCAACTTATAATTCCTATCTTATAAAAGAGGAAAAAATTGCTCTCATTGATACGGTGTGGGCTCCATTTGCTAAAGAATTTGTGAAAAACCTTGTCAAAGAAACTGATTTAAAAAAGATTGATTATGTAATTGCAAACCATGCAGAGATGGATCATAGTGGTGCACTTCCAGAGCTAATGAGCTATATACCAGATACACCTATTTACTGTACAGCTAACGGAGTAAAATCGTTGAAAGGCCATTATCATCAAGATTGGAATTTTCATCCGATAAAAACAGGCGAAAGGTTATCGTTAGGTAAAAAAGAGTTGATATTTATTGAAGCACCAATGCTTCATTGGCCAGATAGTATGTTTTGTTATTTAACTGGAGACAATATTCTATTTAGCAACGATGCTTTTGGTCAACACTACGCATCAGAATTTATGTTTAATGATCTTGCTGATCAATCGGAGCTTTTTGTTGAATGCATGAAATATTATGCTAACATCCTAACGCCTTTCAGCCAGTTGGTTGATACGAAAATAAAAGAAGTTTTAGCATTAAAACTTCCTGTTGACGTAATATGCACCAGTCATGGAGTAATATGGAGAAATAATCCAACGCAGATTGTTGAAAAATATCTGCAGTGGGCAAACAAGTACAAAGAAAATCAGATAACGATTCTCTACGACACAATGTGGGATGGCACTCGCGTTATGGCCGAGCACATTGCAAAAGGCATGACAGAAAGCGACAAGAAAGTAAACGTAAAATTGTTCAATATGGCAAAAAGTGACAAAAACGATGTTATTACGGAAATCTTTAAATCAAAAGCTATTTTGATTGGTTCTCCTACAATTAATCGAGGAATATTGACCTCTATTGCATCAGTTCTAGAAGAAATAAGAGGACTGGGATTTAAGGATAAGAAGGCTGCTGCTTTCGGTTGTTATGGATGGAGTGGCGAATCAGTAAAAATGACTAGTGATGAACTGAAAACCGCAGGATTCGCAGTTGTTGATGAAGGTTTAAAAGTGTTGTGGAATCCAGATGAAGAAAGCAGAAAAAAATGCTTTGAATATGGTAAAAAACTGGCAAAAGAATTCAGTTAATTTTTGATTTAGGTTATGTCAACTCATATGTTTTTTTATTAGTGCTTTAATTGTACCAGATGTTCCAACGGTTTCAATCTCTACTTTTTTGGACGAAATCTTTTTTATCGATTTCAAAAGTTTTATTGCGTTCTCTTTTTCGGTATGGCCACACTTGAGTATTCCCTTCGTGCCATCGAATCTAATGAGACGTAAGTTCATCTCATTGCAATCCTTATTAAAAACATGCCTGCACTGTTCTCTAAGCTCATTAATAATTTCAGATTTGTCGATGTAGACCTTTCCAGAAGGCTGTTTTATAATAAATCCAATGTATCTATGCCGTCTGCCCTCTTTGACTATATGAAGCACCTTCAAAATTTTTTATTCTGACTCTATACGAGGTGCAAGTAAATATGTCACGTGTCCTTTGCTGTCGGCGATATCAAACTCTACGCGAATCGGATTGTCATTACCAAGCTGCATTGTTATTTTGTCGTCCCCTCTTACAGACTTTATCATGTTGCTGAAGTAATCTATAGAAAACAGACTTTTGCATTTGCTGGAGGTAGTTAATTCAACGAGCATATCCTTTGGCAGTTTAAGATTCACCGTATCAGTATCACCCTCTGCAAATAGTTCAAAATTGTCTTCGTTAACAGTTAGTGCAATATGATCTGAAACTGCCTCAGATGCACGTACGCCCTGATTTAGTTCAGATGCTTTTATAACTATTTTTGCAGGAAGACTTAGATTTGGCATCTTTGGGTCAGGCATACCTGCTGTGTCAATCAAACCCATCTTTCTAACAAGGTTACCAATCTTAACTATCAAACGGTTTGCTTCTTCATCATATTCAAGTGATACTATATCTCCAGCACTTGAAAGACGCATTATCCCACCCAGCTTATCCATGTCGATACCTAGTTCCATCTCATCTGCCTTATATTCATCAAAAGCCTTACTTTTAATCTGCAAATCAACCATGGCCACATGCGCTGGATCAACAGCGCGTAGCGATATCCCTTTTGATGAGATATTAAATTTCACTTCATTAACAAGTGGAGATATTACGTCAATTATTCCTTTGAGTACTTCTGATTTTACTTTAGCATTAAACATGTTCATTTCCTCCCCGAAACAAACTATTATTTTAAACGAAAATGCAATAGTTATTTATAACGATGACGGTTTTTGACTATTATGTAAATTTCACACACGCTGTGAAAAACGCATATCCATCAATCCATGTTCTCATTTTATGGGCATCTATATATTTTGCATTCATACCCCACCATCCAGTATACCCAACAAATCCAAATATCGCTACCGTATGGTTTCCTTCAATACGAGTGGTATTTCCACTATGTCTGAGTGGGGTGGGTAATGGCGTGATCTCTGTGACAGCGTCTTTATCGTTAAGGTACTCACAATATACTCTTGGAATGACCTTCATTCCAAATATTTTATAGCGAAGAGGAACAACACTAAACATCCTGTATCTTAAAATAGTCGTGAATGGTATTCTAAATCCAACCGGAGATTTCCAATGAAATCCTACTCCCACTGATCTGATATGAGCTAATCCACTAAAATTTATAGAACTATTGCCGTCTGAGAGATAACTTCTCATCGCCATATCATTATCAAAAAGTTCACTACATTTTTCGGCGATAGCCTCATCAATATTTTGCTCTTCTTTTAGGTCTATATTCACCTGTATTGGTGTCACAGTTCCATCTGGTCCATATCGATATAATGTTACAGTCTCAGTACGAATAGAGTCATCTATTGAACTCTTAGGAATTGATACACTGGACGCAACTGCCAATCCGGAAACTAAAACAAATAATAGCACAGACACAACAGTCAATTTTTTCATTATTTGATGCATTTATACTTCCCCCAAATAATTATTGATATTTATCCATATTAATATTATAATCTTACTATATAAACCTTCTTCTAGTTTTCTCTCCATTTATACTCGCATTTAGCACATGTGAAAAATCTTGTCTCCGGTTCATCGCTGCCCCTCATTTGTCTTAAAATCCAATACGCCTCGTTATGTCCACATTTGGGACATTTTACCTTGGTTTTGGGGAGAACATTAATTTTTTCTTCAAAGACTGCAACTTCTTTCTTTGTCTGTTTGGTAACAACTAAACTGGTGCCGGTTTTCTTTTTTTCAAATCCACACTTGTTGCAAACAAAAACGTTTTCTTTTGGGTACATCAGTACCTTACATTTAGGACAAAACATATCGTTTAACACTTCCTTAAAGCGTCTTTTATTATCTTATTGTGATCAAATGCCAATTTCGGTAAATGATTCAAGTCAAAAAACTTTGCGTCAGAAGCATCATCGCTTCCTTTTAACTTTCCACCGCATATCTCTAAAAGATAGATAACAGAAACTGTATGGCCCCTTGGGTCTCTATTTGGATCGGAATAAACACCGACAAGACTATTTATTTTTGTTTTCAGGCCAGTTTCCTCAAATATCTCTCTTATTGCTGTATCTTCGGTTTTTTCGTTGTATTCCACAAAACCGCCTGGTAAAGCCCATTTGCCTTTAAACGGATAATTTTTCCTTTTGATTAAAAGAACCTTTTTGTCTTTTAGGATTAATCCATCTACAGTTAACTTTGGAGATTTATAATGCATCAATTCAAAAGAATAACATCTTTCCTATTTAACATTTAACAAAAAAACGCTACAATTCTGATTCCAGTAATGATTCCCAGAGAGGTGGTAATTCTTTTTGCAGCTCTGATTTCCACATGGAAAGTTCAAAACCGTCAATTTGTTCGATTTCTTCTTCTGATTTAATATTTTTTAAAAATTTATCCAAGATCGCCTGAGATATCCCTTCATTTTTTTTCAAGTCGCATCCCTCCTTTATTGATAGATATAATAATGAAAACGCACTTTATCTATCTTTTTAGCAGGTGAATATGTAAACGCATATGTAGATTTAATTTTTAAACGAAAACTCGTTCAGTAAATTACAAAAACAGCAACGCTATTCCAGTCCACTAAATGGGCTCGTGGTCTAGTTGGTTATGACGTTTCCCTGACACGGAGAAGGTCTTGAGTTCGAATCTCAACGAGCCCATACTTCTAGGATAAATCTTATAAACCGGAAGTTTATACGCTATCAAACTTTAAGAAAAATAGTATATATGGAAAGAAACTATATACCAAAGTTGAAATTATCCTTTAATGGAGGTAAAATATTATGGCAGATAAACAACACTTGAACCTGGTAATTATTGGTCATGTCGATCACGGAAAATCCACAACAGTCGGAAGAATATTACTTGATACTGGACAGTTCCCTGCTCACATGATCGAGAAATTTAAAGTAGAAGCAAAAGCAAAAGGAAAAGAGAGCTTTGTACTCGCATGGGTATTCGATCAGCTAAAAGAGGAGAGGGAAAGAGGTTTGACAATAGATGTTGCTCATAAGCGATTTGACACTGACAAGTATTACTTCACGATTATCGATGCCCCTGGGCACAGAGACTTCGTCAAAAACATGATTACTGGAACTTCCCAAGCAGATGCTGCAATTCTTATTGTTGCAGCACAACACGGTGTTATGGCTCAAACAAAAGAGCACATGTTCCTTGCAAGAACGCTTGGTGTTAAACAGATGATAATTGCAATAAACCAGATGGATGCAACAACGCCACCATACGACAAAAAGAGATACGAGGAAGTTAAAGCCGATGTTGAAAAACTTGCAAAGAGCGTCGGGTACAAGGATGAACAATTGCAGTATGTTCCGATTTCTGCATTTAACGGGGACAATATTAAGGCAAAGGGTAAACTAACCTGGTGGACTGGAGACACAATTCTTCAAGCCGTTGATAAATTCACAGTTCCCGAAAAACCAATCCATTTACCACTAAGATGGCCAATTCAAGATGTTTACACAATAAAAGGAGTTGGCACGGTTCCTGTCGGTAAAGTCGAATGTGGCATTATGAAACCAGGAATGCAGCTTATTTTCAAACCAAGTATGAAGCCTGGTGGTGTTATCGGTGAAGCAAAAACTATCGAAATGCATCATGAAACGATAAGCCAAGCAGTACCTGGTGATAACATTGGTGTAAACATGCGAGGCATAGCCAAAAACGATATACGAAGAGGAGATGTCGCTGGACCAACTAACGATCCACCAACAGTCGCCAAATCATTTATTGCACAGATAATGGTATTAAACCACCCATCTGTAATTACGAAAGGATATACGCCGGTATTTCACTGTTACACGGCTCAAGTTGCCTGTAGAATCGAAGAGATCCAAAAGAAACTTGATCCAAAGACTGGACAAGTAAAAGAAGAGAACCCAGATTTCATAAAAACCGGTGACGCAGCAATAGTAAAAGTTATTCCGACACGTCCGATGGTCATTGAACCTTCAAAGAAGATACCACAACTCGGAAGATTTGCCATTCGTGACATGGGACAAACAGTAGCAGCTGGTATCTGTCTTGAAGTGGAAGAAGCCAAATAGACGGCTTCACTCTACTTTTTATTATTTTATTTTTATTAGTAAAATAATCTATTTGGAGCACATGGAATGGCGCAGAAAGCCCGGATATCACTAATAAGCACTGATGCTAAGAAGATAGATGAAGTTTGTAATCAGATTAAAATGATTGCTGAAAGAACGGGTGTCGCACTTAGCGGCCCAATTCCACTGCCTACAAAACATCTTAAGGTTCCATGTAGAAAATCCCCCGATGGAGAAGGTACAGAAACCTATGATCACTGGGAGATGAGAATACACAAGCGACTGATAGACCTGGACGCAAGTGATAGAGCACTTCGTCAACTGATGCGTATTCAAGTTCCGGATGGGGTCAATATCGAGATTGTTTTAAGGTCTTAAAAAGGCAAAAACTCTTTTTATATAGTTATACTTACACCTTCTTAGTTTTGACTATGCTGAGGTAGCAAAGTACGGCCTAACGCGCCGGCCTTGAGAGCCGGTTCTCCACACGGGGAGCGGGAGTTCGAATCTCCCCCTCAGCGCTAAAATTAACTACAATTAAAGTAATATTAAAATAAAAAAAGAGAGGGGGGTTTAGTTAGCAGCGATTATTTGTTTTGTGGGCTGCCGTAACTTCCATGTTGTCCTAGTACTTGGTTATTCTGGAGGAGTGCTGGAAATGCATCAGCAAACCCATAGAATAATTTCATTAAAAGTATGTTTCTTACATTAACCGGACTGTTGTCTGTTGGCTGACCCAAAACAAAAATTTTTGTTACTACGCCACCTAATTTTAGATTTTCGTAATCGTAGTGCCAACCTGGAGCCCAATCATGAAACCATATTTTTTTAGCGTTATATAATGGGTTTCCATCTGGTTGTGGAACATCATTTGGTACTTCATGCCATTTATCATAGCATTTTATTTTATTATTACTACTTGTAAATGACCATCTAGGTGCTATTTGTCCTAATATTGGTCCATCCCAAAATGGTGTATTGTAGGGAGTTCTTCCAATTTGATACTCTCCAAATTCTGAGTCGATATACATTTCATTAAAGAATTTTAATCTGTTTCTACCACCGGATAGAGTTATATCTTTCAGAGTATTTTCTAATATTTGTAAATCTATAGCAATAAGCTTTCCAATTTCGTCATATATTTTTGATTCGTTTAATGCGTTTTCTAGATACAAGACTTGATCTGGACATTCACTTCTAAAAAATTCTATTAATCCACTTACTTCTTCTTCAGTTGCAGAAATTTTATAGTCTTTTGATTGATTTGAAGTACCAAGATTATTTTTTATTTCTTTAACATTCGGAGCTGCTGAAATAGTTACTGGCGTAATTAGCATTATTAATGCTAAAATTCCAAGAATTTTTATTTTTCCTCTCATTTTAAAAACCCCACAAATCTTAGGGTGATATAAGGTTACAATAAATAAATATTTCTATATATTAATACGAATATGTATTTTTTAGAAATAATCGCATTATAACAATCGATGATTAATAGTAATTTTAATAAATGAATATGGATTTAGTTTCCAAAACATTATTTCTACGCCCCCCAGCGGGTACATTACGTTCTAACTTGATCATTTCTCTTTTCGCAGTACTGATACAAAAAATATGTCACCATTTGTTACATTGGTAAATGCCCCATACTTACTTTTTAGAAGAAGATTTGAATATGTAAAATCGTATGCTTTAGAAACTTTAAACCCACTTGTTTTTGAAAATTGTTTTATTACACCTCCAGTTTCTTCTGGCGTAAAGGTACACAGAGAATATATTAGATAACCACCATCAATTACTTTTTTTGCAGCTTCTTTCAATATTTTGAGCTGAATTTCCGGAAAATCACCTGAGCTCTCAACATATTTTGCCTCAGGGTTTCTTCTCGCAGCACCGATGCCAGTACAAGGAGCATCAACAAGTACTACATCAAACATTTTGTCAGGCACATCTTCTTCAACTAAAACCTTTGCATCATACTCTCTGCATCTCTGTTCAAGTGTCATCCTTTTCTTAGCATTGATTTCATATGCATGCAAAGTTTTTCCATTCTTAGTTATAGATGCCATTGAAAGAGATTTTCCACCGCTTCCCGCACAGAAATCTAAAATTTTGTCCCCCCGGTTTACTGTGATGTATGAGATAAGCTGGCTACTTTCGTCTTGAACATGCGCGCACCTATTTTTTATTACAGACGAATATTTTCCTATTGACGTTGTAAGAACTGCTGTTTCAAGTTTTGAAAGCCCTACAGGCATCTTTTCTTGTTTAAGGGTCTCTATAACTTCTGCTTTGCTACTCTTGTTTTGATTCACGCAAAGTGTCGTAGATGGTTTTTCATTAAGATAACCTGCCCATTCTAATTTAGCCTTCAGTACGTTTGCTACATAATCTGAGCAGGAATATTGATATTCAAATGAATTGGAATGCACATTTTTGTGTGCACCTTCGAGTGCCAATTGTACATAGCTTTCTGGAAGCTTCTCTATGCTGCGCTCGTCTAAAAGCTTATCATACAATTTCTTCCACCGTACTACATCGTGCACTATATCTGCTACAACTTCCCGTTGTTCTTTTGTGAGATCAGTTGCCGGAAGTATGTCTCTCAGGCATCTGCTCATGTTGCCTTTTCTCATGTATTTAGCTACTACTTTTGTTGCAATTTTTTCAAGCATTGATAAAACATCAAACATTAACTAAGATTTATAGATTTGTTATTGTACAAAATATTTGATCATGTGCATTCGGAAACTATTAAATACCCTGTTAAATATTTCTATCAAAGAAAAGTTTGAGGGAGGTGAAAAAGGAAAATGGTAAGCATAAAAGATATAAAGAGTGCAATAGCAGTCGCAATAGCGGCAGCATTCGGTTTCATCATAGCTCTAATCTGGAAAGACATTATAGTCGGTATAATGACACTTGCAGGGCTTTGGCTTGCAGGTGGACCAACAACATGGACCGGTGCAGCCATTTCAGTAGTCGTGGCACTAGTTATAACTGTCGTATCTGTAGTCGCAATTGTATACATATCGAAATGGGGCGGAGTAGGACAAAAGTAAAAACCCCTCTCTTTTTCTTTTTTTTAATTTAATGAAATGACTTTTTATTGTTTTTATGAATCGATTTTATCATTACTGTGAATAAGTATGTATCTTTCATCGTTTTTTTGTACATAGAACGTAAACCTAAAAAACAGGTAGAAATATTATTATACACCATATATATAAATTTTAACAGGAATGACTAACAAATCTGAAATCCGAAATGGAATACAATACAAGCAGTGTTGCACATGCAAACAGCTCAAACCAGTGAGTAGTTGTTTTTATAAGATGGCACATGGCCGTTTTGGTGTGACCTCTGAATGTAGAAAATGCGGAATCGAGAGGTCAATTGAACACCGAAGGGCACACCCCGAATATCAAAGAAACAGATACAAAAATGATCCAGAATTCAGAGAGAAAGTGAAACAATGGAGTCGTGAATGGAAGAAAAGAAATCCAGATCGGCAAAAAGAATGGATAAAAGCCAATCCAGATTATACTAGAGAGCAGCAAAGAAGATTCAGAAAAGCTCATCCAGATTATTACAAAAAACTACGAGAAATGAAATTGTATAACTCTAAAAGATAGACGGTAAAAATTTGTTTTCATTTTTTTGGTGGAAAATGAAACTATTTTTGCCGCCTGCCCAATAATATCTGTGCTTTTCCTGTCTTAAATATTTTTTCCTGCGTAAATTAACATCCGTTATCTGAGAATTTATAAAGCAGTAGTTGTTTTTAAATTGCAGTTGAGGGAAAAAATATGGTTGAAATGACGGGAGAAGAAAGGAAAGTCGCTAAGTTTCTAACTGAAAAAGGGTTTAAATGGGAATTTCAACCAAGTGTTTCTGTTCAAGATGATGGCAATAGAACAAGACTTTTCAATCCTGATTTTTTATTAACAGATTTGAACATATACATAGAAGTTTGTGGCGCTGAGAGAAACGAACACTACGAAAGAACAAGAGAAATCTATGAGAAAAACAAAGTGCCGATTATCTATGTAGAAACTTACAAAGATGAAGTCACATGGAAAAATTACTTAATCTTAAAGATTAAAGAAATTCATGAAAAGAGACAGTCTGCGGTATCCACAATAATACCGCATCAATCTTTTGCAAATAAACCAGTCATCCAAGAATTTAGAGAAAAAAAGTATTTCAACTTTAATTTACCAGTTAGTAAACAATCACAAGTTGGCGTTATGCTAATAATTGTGGGACTTTGCCTTTTACTTCTTGCAGTACTTACTTTGTTCTTCAACGTATTGATTATTACTGCTATCCTACTAATTGTTGGTTTTATTGTGTTTTATTTTGGAATATATATTGCTTGGTATAGATTTTCAAGATGGTTTAGGAATTGGTATAAAATATCAAAAGAGAATTTTCATAATTGGTTGAAAAAATAGATGTCATGAAATTGTAATTTGAGGGACTTAGTAAAAACTAAAAAAAGCACTTTTTCTCACAATTAAAAAACACGATTATAAAAAACAATACCATATGCCAAAATCTAATAACAAATTTAGAATTGAATGAACCTGAAGAAGCATTTAAGCTGCGTGAGCAATCTCTTTGATTCTGGTGTTTACAATGAAGATTTCCATGACCGCTTTCATCTCGATCAATTCCTCTTGGGTTCTTACGTCGCTGACCACTTTCATATCTCTCATTTTTAACCACCTTTTCCTATGTTATACTCTGTCACTTATACTATTTAAATATATCGTGCAATAATTCTCATTTTGACATTATTGCATTTGGAGCAAAAACCATTATAAAAGCGTTTATCATTTCACAACGGATAAGATAGATATGGAAACAAAAAACTACGATTATGTAACGGTTGAACAGAAGTGGCAAAATAAATGGTTTGACCAGAAAATATTCGAAGCAAAGAAGGAAAACAAGAAGAAATTCTTCATCCATTTTGCATATCCTGGGGTTTCGGGCTATCTACACGTAGGGCACATGAGGGGTTTTACCTATTGTGATATCATAGCGCGATACAGACGAATGACTGGCTATGACGTTTTATTCCCTGCTGGATTTCATGCGTCAGGGATTCCATCAATTGGTTTTGCTAAAAAAGTGGAAAGAAATGATCCAATAACCATAAAATCACTTAAAGAAAATCATCTCACAGATGATTTTATCAAAAAACTAACTGATCCAGTAAGGGTTGTAGATTATTTTGGTAAGGTGTATGTGGAAGACTACTGGAAAAAATTTGGCTTCTTGATAGATTACTCAAGACTCATGAGTACTATTTCCAAAGGATACAACAAATTTATCCAATGGCAGTTCTACAAACTCAAAGAAAAAAATCTATTGGTTCAGAAGCCCCATTTTGCTCCATTTTGCCCAAACTGTGGACCGGTTGCAGTGGATAAATCGGAAACAGACATATCCAAAGGTGGCTCGGCTGAGATTTTAGAATTTACAACTATCAAATTCCAGATGAAAGATGGAACAATATTGCCAGCAGCAACACTCAGACCAGAGACAATCTTTGGCGTAACCAACATGTGGGTAAATCCAAATGTTGATTACCATAAAGCAAGGATAAACGGAGAAACTTGGATATGCTCGAAAGAATGCATACAGAAGCTTTTACACCAACTAGAAAAGGTTGAATTGCTAGATGAAAAAATACCGGGGAAGAGCTTAATCGGTAAAACCTGCAACATACCTCTTGTAAATCGTGAAGTACCAATTCTTTCTGGACCATTTGCAGACCCCAATGTAGCAACAGGCATCGTAATGTCAGTTCCGGCCCATGCGCCATATGATTGGATTGCTTTGGTTGAATCGGGAGAAAAAATAGACCCCATAACAATCATTGAAGTGAAAGGTTTTGGTACAAACCCTGCTAAAGAAGCTTGTGACGGGCTAGGAATAAAAAGTCAGAAGGAAACAGAAAAACTCAACATGGCAACTGAGCTTGTTTACAAGAAAGAGTTTCACAAAGGTTATCTCAATGAGGGCTGTGGGGCATACGCTGGAATAAAAATATCAGATATAAAAGATGAAGTTAAAAACGAGCTTATCTCTAAAAATCTCGCAGTTGTCATGCGTGAATTTTCAGAAGAAGTGGTATGTAGATGTGGAGAAGGAGTTGTTATAAAACAGATACCTGACCAATGGTTCATTAAATACAGCGATCAAGACCTAACTGAAAAATCCAAAGAGTATGAACACACTATGAACATTTATCCTGAAGAATACAAGGAGGAGATGCCCAAGGTTCTGGATTGGTTTGACGACCGAGCATGCATAAGAAAAGGCTCATGGCTTGGAACGGAGTTCCCATTTAAAAAAGGCTGGATAATAGAGCCCATATCAGATTCAACACTTTACCCTGCGTACTACCTCATTTCAAAATACGTGAATGAAAACAAGATAAAACCTGAGGAAATGACAAACGAATTCTTCGACTACGTATTTCTAGGAAAAGGAAAATCACCAAGCAAGTTATGGGACACAATAAAATCTGATGTTGATTACTGGTACCCAGTTGATATAAACCTAGGTGGAAAGGAGCATAAAACCGTACATTTCCCCGTCTTTCTGATGAATCATGTGGCAGTTATGCCTGCAGATAAATGGCCAAGAGGCATCTTTGTCCACTGGTGGGTCACACAGAAAGGAAAGGAAAAAATCAGCAAGTCAAAAGGTGGCGCAGAGCATATCAGCGAGGCTGCTACAACCTATGGCGTTGATGCCATGCGTTTGTACTATGCGCATGTAGGGTCTCCTTTTGTAGATGTCGAGTGGGACCCAGAGGTTGTCACGAAATACAAAAATAGAGTCGCAAATGTATGGAAACTGATAACTCAGATAGGTAAACTTAAGGATAAATCTGATGAAAATCTCGACAATTGGCTAAAGAGCACACTGCACAGAACAATAAAGAAAACTACTGACGCCTTTGAAATCTATGATCTGCGTGTTGCAACAAATGAAATATTCTTTGAATTTCAAAATCAGATCCAGTGGTATCTAAAAAGAGATGGCGGCAGTAAAAAACTATTAAAGAATGTTTTATCGGATTGGATTAAGCTTATGTCTCCTGTGACTCCACATCTGGCTGAAGAATTATGGGCTTTGCATGGTGAAAAGAAATTTGTCTCTGTAGATGTCTATCCAAAGTATGACGCAAAGGTGGTATCTGACAAGGTGGAAGTTGGAGAGCGACTTCTATCAGATATTGTCAAAGATACAAACGAAATATTGAAGGTTACACAAATAAAACCAAAGAATCTTTACTTATACATATCACCAAAGTGGAAACAACAAATACTCAAGAACGCCCTGGAATTGGCAAAAGAGCATAAGCTTGAGATGAACGTTATAATGAAAACAGCAATGGCCGACCCTGAACTACGCAAGCAAGGAAAAGAAGTTTCATCTTTCATTGGTAAGATGGTGGGAGATATCAAAAAGTTAAACGAGAGCGACAGGAGACGATTTGAGACGCATATCGATGAAAAATCATACCTGGAAAAGGCATCCGAATTTCTCAAAAAAGAGTTCTCTGCAGACATTCATATTTTTTGTGCCGACGATAAAAACATCCATGACCCAGCAAATAAATCTAGATATGCCGTGCCGTTAAGACCTGCCATATACGTTGAATAAAACCCCCCCCCTCCAGAGATAATAAAATGTTAGATGAGCGCGATAGAAAATCAGAGGAAACATGGGACTCTATTGCAGAAAGTTTTGATTTAACGCGACGTAAACCATGGGCGCAGTGCATTGATTTTATAGACACTCTATCTAAAACAGACATGGTTGTTGACTTGGGTTGCGGCAATGGACGGCATCTTTTGCCATGCGCAGAACGTTGTAAGAAAGTTATAGGATTAGATATCTCAAAAGAACTTCTTGGCATTACCAAAAAAAAACTCAAAGAAAAAAATCTGGATAATACTATCCTTTTACATGCAGATATGACGAATATGCCGCTTAAAAACGATACCGTAAACTCCATATTATTTATCGCAGCATTACACAACATAAGAGGTAAAGACAGGCGTATTCAATCACTTAAAGAAGTAAAAAGAGTACTTAAAAAAGACGGTACTGCGCTTATCAGCGTATGGTCACGATGGCAGGACAAATACAGAAAACAATTCTTTAAAAAATGGTTCACCAAAAAAGGACAAAAGGAATTTGGAGATATCGATATTTATTGGAAGCAGCATGGCCTCGACATACCACGTTTCTACCATCTTTACAGCAAAAAAGAGTTTGTGGAAGATATACTTAAATCAGGCTTAAAAATTGAAAAAATTGAAAGCGCTAAACTCTGTTCACAAAAGTATCCTGATAACTATTTTGTCATAGTAAAAAAGAACCGATGAATTTTTATGAGATGCTAGCAAGCAACCATGTTGTTAACATTAGAAACTAGTTCTTGTACATTAAACGGTTTTGCTATATAATCGCGAACATAAGATTCAAGTCCCTTCATCTTCTCATGGTCAGGAGTTCCCTTTGCAGTTACTATAGAAATCATAACTCCTTTTATGAGTCCCTTCTCAACTATCTCTTTGATTGTGTCCCATCCATCCATAAATGGCATCATGATGTCCATGAGTATAACGCCCTTGAAACCATGTTCCAACTCATTTATACAATCCATCCCGCTGTCAACAGTATAAACCTCGTAGCCTTCACGTTCAAAAATATTCCTTATTGTTATTAGTATATCTGGATCATCATCCACTACCATTAGTTTTTTATTCATTACCATCTCTCCAGTTTTTCCAGATATACTTTTGGCATTTCTTATATATATAGTTATTGCGCAAAAACGACATTATGCGAAAATATTTTTTAAAGATATTTTCTTAATTTTTCTTCTGGTATTTAATATATACGATATTGGAAAGCTCACCAATTTGCTCAGGTGTTAGTTCTTCCACACGTTTATCCAGATACGGCACATCTGCAAGTGGCATACCGTATATTCTATCCAACGTGTTTTTTATCTTCTTTCTTCTGTGATTGAACAATTCACGAGTTAAATCGAAAAAGAACGGTTCATCATGAACGGAAAAAGGAGGAGACGCTCTTGGAGATAGTTGAACCATGCATGAATCAACTCTTGGCTGCGGATAAAAACACGTTCTTGAAACATTTCTGATAATATCGCAATTCGTTTTGTAATAAATGCCAACAGATAGACGAGAATAGTCTTTGCTGCCTGGTTTTGCAACCATGCGATCTGCAAACTCCTTCTGATAAATAAGCACAGCCAATGAAAAATTGTAATCTAGAAACTTGAAAGTGATAGGTGATGAGATCTGGAATGGCAAATTAGAAACAACCTTGTTAAATTTGGGCAATGTTTCAAAATCAACTTTTAAGGCATCACCATGAATCAACTCGACATTATCCGGTATGAATTTTTTCAGTTTCTCTATGAGTTCGCCGTCTATCTCGATTGCTATTACTTTCTTTGCTTGCTCGGCCAACAACTTTGTAAGAATGCCAGTTCCAGGACCTATCTCAAGAACAATATCTTTCTTGGTTATATTGGCATGACTTACTTCTCGCTCTGCCACATTTCTATCAATTAAAAAATTCTGGCCGGTTTTTCTCTTAGCCATAGTTTATCAATAGTAATCCTTTGTCATAGGCGGACGCGTGAAAAGACGATACTTCTGAGTAGGGTCAGTTAGCTCCAGCTCCACCCGTTTTGCAATGAGTTTATCTGGTGCACGTAAAAAATCTATGCGGTCACACATCTCTTCAAAACTGGTAAATGGTTTTTTCTTACGCTCTTCAAGTATGTCATGCATCATTTTTTTACCTAGCCCCGGTAAAAGTTCCAATACGTGAAACCTTGTAGAAATAGCAGGCGATTCATTATAGAATTTTATAAATCGATCTTTTGTGTTGTGCACTATATCAAGAATGACATAGGGCATCTCGCCGTGCGCCGTGGACGTCATCTCCTCAAAATTAATTCTACCTTTGATTTTGGCTATCTTTGTTCTCATATTCGGATCTTTACCGACGTATATGCGTTCGCCAATTTCGAAAGCGGCATCTCTTTTTGGTACCAATTCCAGTAACGTAAACTGATTCTCACCGACACCATACACAACAGGATATCGCTTATGCGGGGGTGCATCTGCTCGCCCTTTTGGCAAATAATCTAAAATATATACATAGTCCTCCACACTCAAACCCCCTTATTATTCAACGCAATATTTACTTACTATCTCCAAAATCTTTTTTATTTCATTCGCACCCAATGCGGTTCTCTCTTTGGCAAAAATAGCTTTTACATCATCGTCGGTATTCGGGAGTAGATCGGCAATCTTAACTGCATGAACCTCTTCCAAAAACTTCAGTTCCATCAATTCTTTTATCAAATCCTCTGTTTTTTTAATAGGCAATGTAGAAAATTTTTGAGCATGTTCAAATGCAGTCCTCTGTTCGTACAACAACTCTTTTCGATCCTTGCTAACTTTTTTAAGTATGTTTTTAACCTCGGCAAGAGAAACGGGTCTTATCTCAGTGTCTTTTCCTTCCACTATTGCACTCTCCTTAAATGCTCAGGTCTTACAAGCAATACTTTATGTTTTTTGTCAACATTAATGCCAACTAGGTATGCAGCTCCTTGTTTTCCCTCTACAACTCCAGTAAAACCCTGGAAACGAATGTGAGGCATACCTCCATGAATCGAAGGATCAATGACAACACTAACAGAGTCCCCTTGTTCAAACTCTTGCAGTGCTCTCGTAATGGAGGACATTCCTCTATCTCTTGGTTTCTTTCTCAGTATGTGTCTACTTTTACTTCTTAGGCCTTTTGATCGCTTTACCAATTTTATTCCCCCTTGATTTCTATCACGTCCAATTCCAATACTTGGCAGGGAACGTCTATCATTTCGCTTATGTTTGGTCGAGTTTTTCCGTCATCACCGGTTATCAGTTCCTTTATGTAAGTCCCTGATTCTGCTTCTATAACCAACGTAGCTATAGTATCCTCTACTGATTCTATATTGCAGTTATATATCTTTTTCCCTCTAACCGTATTGGCTCGCCTATGAGCCACTCTCGACGGTGTGAACTGACTTATAGTTCTATCCCGTAATGTCTGAACTGCCTTTTTAAGCTTTTCTTTATTTATAGACTTTTCTCCATTAAAAACAACACGATAAACCTTTCTGAATTCAGCACTCTTAATCCTTACCATTTCGTCTTTATTGGACGGGCGTAGATTACTTATTTCGATTTTTTCCTTATTATGAGTGTTTATGTCTTTTTTCAAACCAGATAAATCTAGATTTCTGACCTTGGGATTTTTAATCTCTAAAACAAATGGACGGCCATTTCCTAGCATGCGAACGTCGATATCCTCTCTCCCGCATCCATGAAACGAATCATCAGTACCTTGTGTTTTTTTCAAAAATGGTTTTGCAACTATCTCTTCAACACTTGTTTCATACATCTTGCCCGTGTAATTGCACCTTCTGCATCCTTTGCCAAGGCAAACCCTACAGAACCATTTAGTTTGGGGTATACCTCGGCCATACTTTTTATATCGTCCATAGATAAAAAGAGAACTCGTCTGCAAATTTACAACATCAAAAACTGTGTCGATAACTGCCGTTATGGTCGGCTGTTCAAAATTAACCTCTTTGCCAAGTCGCTCTTCCAGTATCTTTCCGATCTCTCTATTTAGCTCCATTCTGATAGGTTCCGTGTATTTAGAGCCAGTAAAATCCAACAACTCCTGTTCCATACGTTGGATATCTTCATCTATCTTTGAACCCACCAAGAAAGTTTCAAACTCGTACTCCTTTAACGAATCTTCAATTAAATCCGCAAAATGTGATATCTCATCAATTAAACCAGAGCAAAGCCAACACTTTTTAACATCTGTTTTTTTGCGTTGTTTTAGATGCTTTCTTAGCGCCTCTCCGCGTTCTTTGTTTGTCATTTCTTTTTCTACTTTGGCAAAAACTCTGCCTAAACAGTTATCGCATAGCTTGTATTTTGACAGAATCTTTTCTGCTAGCTCAGTCATGTCCTTATCTTTTAGACTTACGGTCATCTGATGGGCTAATAACAGATAATGTTTTAAATATATGTACAAAGGAAATAAGGAGAAATAGCTGCAAGATTAATTTATACGGGACCTACAACCACAACTTCCAGATCACAAGTATAATGGTAACGAACAATAGGATGGGAATTACCCAAAACCAGACTGAGTTGGCAACGCCGATGCTATAAGCAAGAGAGAGAACAAACGCAATTGCTACGAATAGAGTTATTACATCTCTATATTTCATCTCATTCCACCTGTTTTTAGAGCGTATTTAGTATTATACTTATAAAAGATTGCATTTTAGCAAATTTTTTAATTGGTCATGGCATACACCGTAAAATCTTGGAGGCAACAATATGGTTGAAATTTCCCCATTTAAAGGAATTACTTATAACAAAGAAAAAATAGAAAAACTTGACGCAGTCATGTCACCACCTTATGACATTATATCTGAAGAAATGCAAAACGAACTGTATGAAACACATCCGAACAATTTTGTAAAACTTATTTTGGGAAAGCAATTCCAAGATGACACTGAAAAAATCAATAGATATACCCGAGCAAAAGAACTCTTTGACCAATGGCAAAAACAATCTATATTGGTAAAATCAGGTAAAAAAGCAATTTATCCATACAAGATAGAGTATTCCATTAAAAATCAAAAGAGAACCATGAGTGGGTTTTTCGTTCTACTTAAGTTAGACCCAGACTATAAAATGGTAAAGGCTCATGAAAAAACCCTTGCAAAGCCCAAGGCAGATCGACTGAATCTTATGAGGGCATGTGATGCAAATTTAGAGCCGATTGAGCTATTATACATGGATAAAAACGACACAATCCGAAAGAATATCGAACAATCTGCTGGCAAACCAATTATTAATGTAAAAGGGTACGACGGTTTTACACATAAAATTTGGAAATTAGAGGACGAAAAAACTGTTTCTCAAATCGTCAATGACCTCAAAGACAAGGTTTTGTTTATTGCTGATGGGCACCACAGGTATCAAACTTCAGTGAATCTTGCAAACGAAAAGAAAGAAAAAACAGGAATTAAAGACGGCAATGCCCCATTTAACTACATCATGGTCATCCTGGTAAACATGTTTGATTCCGGGCTGGCTATTTTACCGACCCACAGATTAATAAAAATGTCTAATCTGAATCCTGAGAATCTCCTAGAAAAAATGAAAAAATATTTTACCATCGAAGAAAAAATTGTGGATAGTAAAGAAAAAGACTACGATCGCATCGGAAAAAAGATCATGAATGACATTGAAACAAACGATAAACATAGATTTGCGCTGTACTGCAATAGAAAGTATTACATTTTGACGCTAAAAGATGATAAATTGATGGATATGCTAGCAGGAGATCGCTCAAAAACGTGGAGAACTCTGGACGTTTCAATATTACATAAAATTGTCCTTGAGCAAGGGCTAGGCATCAATGACACAAATCTCGAAGATCATGTGAAATATACAAGAGCTGATGGCGAAGCCATAAAGTTTGTTGATGATGGAAAATTTGATGCCTCTTTTCTGATAAACGCAACAAAAATCGAGGAGCTGAAGGCTATCGCAGAGGCAAGTGAACATATGCCTCAAAAATCCACTTATTTCTTACCAAAGATGCTATCAGGTCTTGTTATGTATAAAATGGATATGTAGATTGTTTTTATATCCATTTTTAATTCATAAATATGGATGTCAAGATTGAAGGTCGTTACTTTATCTTGTTGACATTTTTGCAAGAAGCTTTTATATACTAGTAATGATAAATAGTAACATGGTACAATATAGCAATATTGTATTGACGCAAGAGGTGAAAAAGACGCTTAAAAATTTGGTCGCTGGTTTGACTCTTCTTATATTTGAGGTGGTGGGGAAGTAAATGCCTATGATAGTCATGGCGCTAATTGGTTTCGCAGCAGGACTATTTACCATGACTATCGTAAGTTTTTATAAATGGTTTTTCAAAACATGGAACAGCAAATCGAGATAAAGAGATTTTTAGTTAGAAAACAAAAATGACATTTTAGTTCTAGTTGAAATAAAAAAATAATAAAAGATAGAGAGATAGTTAGAGACGATCTATCTCTGCTTTACTTCATTTTTGGGAGTATATTTTCTATTGTTTCGCTTTTTCCTGCATCCCAGACTGCTCTAATGGCTAAGAGACCAGCAGCGGGTGCAACAAAGATTGCTAGATATGTTGTAATGTTGCTGAAGAATGTTGCTAAACCGGTCCAGGTTCCAAATACCCAGGTTGTTGTCCATAGTGAGGATGTAACACCGATGACAATGAGTGCTAGTGCTCCGATCAGAAATGTTGGTATTCGGTCACGGGTAATTGTGCCTAACGCAAAGAACGACAGGATTCCAACTAGAAATCCCAAAACGGCTACAATTGCCCCTAATGGTGCTGCCATATTTGTCAGGTTTGCGTTGTTTGCGTCTAAAGAGTATCCAATGCCAAAGACTAGCCCTACCAATATTGCTACTACAATTCCTATAAAGAACAACCAGCTTCCTAATGTTTTCAACATACTTTCCATTCCATCTCCTCTTTTTTATTTTATAGAGTTAAAAATATTAACCGATTATTTAAGGGTTTAGTGCAAATGAACATACAGATGCATATGCAGATAGTTACACACAAGGTTATTACTTCAATTGGAGAAAACCGTTAATTTTTGAAATCACAGGCCTATGCCAAATGTAATTTTTCAAAAATTGTCATTTCATTTTTAGTAATATTTTCATTTTGACATTTTCACAGGATATCTTTATATATCAATATTGACAACATGTAACACGTTATAATATGTCAATGATGAAGAGGAGATAGGTAAATGCATAGAGTAAATGTGATTTTGGACATGGATCCAGAAGATCTAATGGAGGCTGAAGATACAAACCATCGTAAAAAGGTGGCAGTCAAGAAGGAAAAAACCATAAAAATTAATGACGATCTTTTCGACATCGCCATGCGAAAAGGTTTGATAGAAAAAACTGACGACGGATACATTTTTATCGGAGAGTATGAGGACCTGGTAGCATTCAAAGAAAAAAGAATTAAACATATCAAAAATAAAAAGTCATTTACTTGGTTAGACTGAAGTAAATAACAAGCGTGGAGGGGGTCTGGAGATTTTTAATTCACCTCTTCTTGTATCCCTGGACCCCTCTTCTACCCCCTTATTTTTAGATGATCAAGAAAACGAAAAACATATTCTAAACTAAAATATATACATGGTGAGATATCCTAATCATTTAAGGTGGTTAAATTGAATGAGGTGCTCAAGACAAAACTTTTAGGCAGACTCAAACAATTGGAAAAAAAGAATCTTGCGAATTTTAGCGTTGTTTTGCTCCCTGATTTTTTTGTTGATCATTTTCTAACCATGGATGAGTTTGAAATCTCGTTCAACAGAACTAAAGAAATATATTTGCAAGGGGGCGGTAACTTTCCTGGAGTCGCACAAAAGATCCATCAAGGCGGCAATGCAGCAAATACTGCTCTAGCGCTTGCTAAACTTGGAGTAAGATCCCATTTAATCTGCAGGACCGACGAATTTGGCCTGCACCTTTTAAAATACTTCTTGGGAAAGTATGATGTCGATTTATCTGGTGTGAAAACAGATGGAAAACTAGCAATTACTACGGCCATGGAATTTGGTGAAAAACATACCAATGTCATGATTGGGGACACAGGCTCAGTATCTGACTTCTCGTTCGATAGTTTAGATGAAAAGGATCTGGATGCAATCTCAAATTCAGATATGACCTGTTTGCTAAACTGGACTCTTAACAAGAACGGTACTGGGTTTGCTAGACAAACATTTGGATTTGCAAAGGAAAACAATGTAAAAACATTTTTTGACACAGGAGATCCTTCCTCAAGAAAAAATGAAATCTCAGAATTGATAAAAAAAGTCTTAGCAGATAAAAACTTGGACATTCTTGGACTAAATGAGAATGAACTTTTGCATTACAGCAATATTAAAACTGATTCTGACAAAGATGTTGTAAATGCTGCAGTATCTTTAAAAGAGAAAATAAACGCCAGGTTAGATCTGCATACGGCAAATTTTGCATGTACAGTTGACAAAAAATATACGGTTATCCCTACTTTGAAGCTGTCAAAGATATACCGATCAACTGGAGCGGGTGACGCATGGAATGCAGGGGACATATTTGCAGAGTTATTAGATTTCGATGATGATGAACGATTGCTATTTGCAAATTCCGTTGCAGGGTACTATATTTCCTCTTCTGAGCCCGCTCACCCAACGTTAGAAACAATAATAGAATTTATATCAAAATTATGAGAAAATTTTAAGTTCACCTATTCATTGCTATTTCTGATAAAATATGAAGACCATAATGATTGTAGACGATGAACTTGATGTTCGTAATGCAGTGAAATCATGCCTGGAAAATGATGATTTTGAAGTTGTCACTGCAAACAATAGTCGGGAGGCATTGGAAATTATTAATGAAGAGGAAGAAAATTTTGGCTTAATTCTAATCGATACGCACATCCCCGACAGCGGCAAATCTGCTCTTTTTTCAATGAAACCAAATTCCAAGATGGATACAAGTAAGATGGAAGATTTTTTACAAAAACCTTTTACTAGAGAGCAATTGCTTGATTTTGTAAAGAGAAGGATTTAATTTTAAAAAGTTATATCAACAATTCTAAATCTGTTTTTTTATTTGCATATGTGTCTTCATATTGTATATCTTGTTTATCAGTTTTACAAAATAGTTCTTATTAGGATCATACCAAGTAGCATCAGGCCGATGGCGCATAGGCTCAATATGAAAAATTTATTATCCATTATACGATACGATTCCATCCCTAATCTCCCATCTCACTCGCTCTAGCAGCTTTAAAACAATTATCTCTTTAAAAACGTTATCATGAAACAAATGCGATGCATATCTGTTGGAAAATAATCCAAAAATATTTTCAATTCCGCTCAATTGCTTTTTTAATACTTTTAAAATCTGCCAGTAGGGTATTTTTTGTATCTGGATTGTATGTAGCAACAGCAGGATGATACATAGGTATTATTTTTACATTGCCAAAGATAGTATTTATCTGGAATAGTTTACCATGAACATTGCTTATCTTATCATATTTTAAACCAAATTTTTCAAAAATATAAGAACAGGCGAAGTTCCCCATAGGAACCATGATCTTTGGTTGGATTAGATCAATCTGTTTATCCAGATGTTCTGTGCACGCGTCTATCTCAGTTTTTAAAGGGCTTCTATTGTTTGGTGGTCTGCATTTTAATATGTTGGCTATGTAAATATCGCTTCTTTGCAATACTATTGATTCCAACAGCTCGTCAAGTATCTTACCTGCTTTTCCTACAAAAGGACGACCTTGTAAATCTTCGTTGTAACCAGGCGCCTCACCAACAAAAAGTATATCTGTATCCATTGAACCTTCACCAAAAACAGGTTTTTTTCTTGTTTTCCACAGATCACATTTTCTACAGTTTTCTACTGATACCATTAGCTTTTTAATGTCTTCTTCTTTGAGCATGGATAAACCTTGATCTGTGTTCATCTTTATATTTCTTAACGAGATTACAAGTTTTATAGTATGCTAAAGAGGAGTTAGAAATTATGCAGAGCAAAGAGAAGGACAATATAATTTTTATACGACTTTTTCCAGATGAAGACCTACATGAAAAACTCAGAGAAGTATGCAAATTACACCATGTTAAAACTGCTGTAGTGTTGTCTGGCTTAGGACAATTGAAAAAATTTAAGTTGGGGTATCTCAAAGAGAAAGACAACCACACTCCAGAAAAATTTGATAAACCGCATGAACTCCTTGCGTTAACCGGAAATATATGTCTACAAAAGGAAGGATACGAACTTCACTTGCATGCGGCCCTTAGCGATGAAAAAAAGAACGCTATAGGTGGCCATTTAATTGAGGGTAAAGTGGAGGTTACAAACGAAATAGTTTTACTTAAAACAAATATTGCTGTGAAGAGAAGACTGGATGAAAAAACTGACCTGAAAGGAATGTTTTTGGAGTAAAAGTATTTGCTTCCAGAGATGTAGTCGAGAAGAAGGTTTCGATATAAAGTAAAAAATGAGGGTTTTTGTGCCCTCAAGTTTCTTTAGGTTCACAAATCCTAAAACAAATATGTGATTTTTTATTTTTGCAGATTACTATCGGTATATAAAGCTAGGTAATACCCGATGACCGAAGACACTAACTCCACCCATATTTAATCCACATGATACTCTTCCGTAACTGACATCATAATCAATATCGACGGTAATATAAGGGTCAGCTCTATGCGTTTTTTGAAATGCAAACCCCAAAAAAGAATTCGCACTTATCTTTAGTTCTTCCCCATGACTGATGTTCTTAATAAAACCATATGTTTCTGCTCCATAGAACATAAGGCAATTATGGAATTCAATTTTCCAATTAACATTTAATGCATCTGCTTTTCCTTCATTTTTTACATAGACCGAAAAGCCTCTTGATGGTATCGTATCATGATTAACAACAATGTTCGGTTCTTCATTAGCAGTACACGTCGCTGTAAATGACAGAACGGTCACTAATAAAAACATACACAAAATGATACAGCCTATTTTCTTCATCATATTAATCATCAAATAAATAATATTTCTAGTAGTATATAAATATATTGAAATTGTAGTTTGAGGGGGGGAAAAAACAGACAATAATCTGATGTATTCATAAGCTGCTGACCAACAGGATATTTGTAAAGTGAAGGGAAACTCCGTATTTTCCAAGAAATTTCCTTTCTCCTTAAAAGACCCAAAAAAACAGGCTCTCAAACGTGTCAGTTTGACAGATATATCTAAAGAGAAAGTATTTCTATTATGAACCAGATTACATCAGCACAAAATCAAAGATGATATGGGATTAAGTTAATAGGAGAGGGACAATATGACTAAACTTGCCGAAGTCAATGAAAAAATAAAAATACTGAAAACTGCGCGTGATATTTTAAAAGAAGAATATTCTCAATCCGAGTTTCATAAAAAGAAAGAGGCCCATCCACAGTCGATTGTTCCGTCATCTCCAAAGGATGAAGAGATTTACAAGCTTTTAACTGCCATAAACCAACTTGACCAGTATGTCAAAAAACTTCAAGATGAACAGTTTGAACTGTTGAAAAAAGAGGAAGGAGACTAAAGAGCTATTGACTTCTAATTTCCTTTAATCTTTTTTCCAAATCTTCTTTTAATGTATCTGAAATATCTTTTTTAGTAAAAACATCTGCCTTTACTGCAATTGCTATCTTGGCCGCAAACGCCCGCGCAATCTTTCCTCTGTCTTTCGGTGGAGCTTTATTTACTAGAGGATGTTGAAATATGACGCCATGCTTGGGTGGTCTTCCTCCTTCTTTTTTAAATCTAAAAAGAGCTTTTTCAGCACCCAATATCTGTATGGTGGATGCAGGCATAAATGCAAGTCGCTCCAATCCACCGGCAAGTGCTATCATCCTTGCTCCTATTATGGGACCTATCAAGGCACTAGTATTTGGAGCAATCTTCTGCATATCTTCCTCGATTTGTTTTTCCAATCTTTCTGCTTCTTTGTTAACCATGGATGATAAGTTTTCGAACGGCTGGATTTTTTTAGATGGAGTTGGAATTAGTGACCAACTATCCAAACGCTCGGAGAGTAAATTAGATGTCTGTACGAGATCATCCAACGCGTTTACCATCTGAATGACCTGCAAATCCTCTGATTTAAGTTTATCATCTGTTTTTTCTTCAGTCAGTAGTAAAGAGGCGTTATGTAGTAAATCCTGAGAAAAACCGTAATCTTCTGGTTTAATTTCCATTTCTTTGAAAAACGAATCCTTGGGATTGTACTCTCCTAGCTCTTGTAATCTTTTTTCGTTTATCGTTACTTCAATACCTTTTGTTAATTTTTTTTCTTCTGCAAGTATCTCGCCCTTATCTATTTTCTTTAGTCTCTTGGCTATCTCTTCTTCATCTTTTGGAAAGAGAATCTTATGTTTTATGCTACTTTTATCGCAGAGGAACGTGCCAAACCATTTTGTTATTAGATACATTTTCTCCATGAAGTGAAATGATAAGGTTTAATTAAAGTTTTACATGAAAAATTAATTTATATAGTACCTTTGAATTTAGTATTCAGGTGTTATCTTGGTAGACCTCGGAACAAAAATCGCATCTTTGAAGCTTAAAAATCCAACTATTTTGGCATCTGGTTTGATGGACGAAGATGCAGGAAGCATGAAGAGAATCATCAATTGTGGTGCCGGTGCTGTTGTCACAAAGTCCATAGGACTAAAATCAAGAGGAGGCTATGCAAATCCAACGATAGTTGAGTTGGAATATGGTATTTTGAATGCAATGGGACTACCCAATCCTGGGATAAATGAATTCGGAGAGGAAATTAAAAAACTAAAGCGTTTAAATGCACCAATAATTGGAAGTGTTTTTGGCTCGAATTCAAAGGAATTTGTAGAACTAGGCAAAAAGATGCAGAGTTATGGTGCAAATGCTCTAGAGCTGAACATGAGTTGTCCGCACGCAAAAGGTTACGGGTTAGAAATAGGGTCTGATCCGAGATTGGTAAAAGAGATAACGTCCAAAGTAAAAGAATCTGTCGAGATTCCTGTTTTTGTCAAACTCTCATCGAATATTGCCAATTTGGGCGAGATAGCAAAAGCTGCAGAAAAAGGCAATGCAGACGGCATAGTTGCTATTAATACCATAAAAGCCATGAAAATTGATATAGAACTTAGGATTCCTGTGCTTGCCAACAAAATTGGAGGATACTCAGGTAAAGCAATAAAACCCATAGGGGTTCGCTGTGTCTATGAAATTGCAGAAAATGTTGACATACCAATCATAGGTGTAGGTGGTGTAACAACAGGTGAAGATGCTTTAGAGTACATTATGGCTGGTGCTTCTGCAGTACAAATTGGAACCGCTATATATTACAGAGAGTTAGATGTATTCAAAAAGGTCTGCAAAGAGATGGAAAACTGGATGAATGAGCATAGTGTAAAAAAATTGTCAGAATTGATTGGAGCAGCACACCTATGAATGGTCCATCAATACAAAGTATAACAAAGACAACAAAAGAAACAAAAGATATCAAAACATTTATGTTCGAATATCCTGGAAAAATTGCACCAGGTCAGTTTTTTATGATTTGGATACCTGGTATAGATGAAATACCAATGAGTGTCTCTTGCATTAACAAAAATATCAAAGGCATTACATTTAGACGAGTGGGAGAAGCAACAAATGCCCTCTTCAATTTGAAAGAAGGAGATAAAATCGGTGTAAGAGGACCCTACGGAAACGGTTTTGAAATAAAAGGTAAAAAGATCCTTTTTGTCGGCGGTGGAACCGGTGTTGCTATGATTGTACCAGCTGTTGAAGAAGCCATTCGTAAAAATATTTCTTCAACTGTGATCATTGGAGTAAAAAACAAGAGTGAATTATTTTTTGAAGATAGATTTAAAAAATGTGGCGCACAGATATATGTTTCTACGGATGATGGTTCTAAGGGTTACAAGGGTTTTGCATCAGATTTTACAAAGGAACTGCTTAGTAAAGAGAGATTTACCTCGGTCTTAACATGTGGCCCAGAAATTATGATGAAAAAACTTCTGGACATTTGTAAAAACATTCCATTCCAGGCATCTATAGAGAGATACATGAAATGTGGCGTAGGTCTCTGCGGCCAATGCTGCATTGGCGAAGGTTTGCGAGTGTGCAAAGAGGGACCCGTGTTTGATGGTAAAATGCTAAAAGATTTTGAAGATTTTGGCGTATATAAAAGAGATGCAGCAGGAAGAAAAGTTAGAGTTTGACTAATAATGGGGAGGATAAGATGAGCGTACATCATAGTGAGATAAATATACAAACACGCGGAGAAACAGATATTGTTGATATTACTTCAGACGTACAAAACGCGGTTAGCAAATCAAAAATAAAAGAAGGCATTGTCTGTGTATTTGTGTTAGGATCCACTGGATCGGTTACGACGATGGAATATGAACCTGGCCTGATGCATGATTTACCAAAGGCATTAGAAAAGATCGCTCCAAAGAACGTTTATTATCAACATCATGAGACGTGGCACGACGATAACGGTCATTCCCATGTGCGCGCTAGCCTCATGGGGCCTAGCATAACTCTCCCTGTTAAAAATGGCAAACTAATTCATGGAACTTGGCAACAGCTTGTATTCATGGAATTTGATACGAGATCGCGAGATAGAAAAATCATAGTTCAAATTGTTGGGGAATAAAATGTCCTCAAATTGTTATATCTGTTGGAAATGCACAAATAATACGGTTGTCACACTTTCATGATAAAAGTAATCTCTTTTGATTTGGATAGTACTTTGATTAAAAGGACGTTTGCAGATGGAGTTTGGTTAGAAGGACTACCAACGATTTATGCAGAAGAAAAAAAGATTGACATCGAAGAAGCAAAACGATATCTACTAAAAAAATATGATGAAATAACCGACAAAAGAATTGAGTGGTACGACATCAGCTACTGGTTCACTAGATTCAACCTAAAGCACAGCTGGAAAAAACTATTGGAAAACTATAAACATGTTATCGAACCATACCCTGAGACCGAAGATGTTTTAAAAAGAATACACAAAAAATATGATCTCATAATTATCTCAAACGCTAAAAAAGAATTCATCGACATAGAGCTAGGCGAATCAGGACTTAAAAAATACTTCACACACATTTTTTCATCTACGTCTGACTTTCATAAAGTCAAAAAAATAGCTGAATTCTATATTATGATTTGTGATAAATTAAAAATCAAACCAAATGAAATGATACATGTTGGAGATCATAAAGAGTTTGACTATCTCGTACCAAAAAAAGTCGGTATTACTTCATTTTATCTTGATCGTGATCAAACAAGTGATGGGGAGTTTGTTGTTTCCAACCTAGAAGAATTCGAAAAAAGAATCAAGAAATTGTCTGTGTAAAATCAAAATAAATCTGACTGGCCTTTTCTCCACCGTAAAGAATGCTTACTTTATTTCTCAATGAAAAACCATAGACGATCAGCTTCATAGATTTAAAATCATCTAACTTTTCAATTTTTCCCTGAAGTTTTATTGTCTTTTCTTTCGAGAGATCAAACAATTTCAAATTCGATTCTACTTCTGAAATCTTTTTCCCGCTACCATTATACAATGTTAATAAAATACGATTTGCTATTGCAAATATTGGTTTCTCTAAGTAAATCGTTGCATTCCATGTGCAAGGCAAAATTTCAACAGAATCTGTTAATTCATAGTTTAATTCCTTTACAGAACTAATTTTACCAAATGAAGTTTTTATTGTGTCTCTATTCAAAGAAGATTTTTCAGTGGTCAACTTTCCAGCATCTAAATAGAACGTATATTCTTTGGGATACAACTTTATTTCAGATATATTGTATGCATCAGATCCATTGTTGTCCACCACACCCAACACAACTGAATAAATGACTGGGTACTCAGTGTGAAGATTACTATCGAGTTTAAATGTATGTGTTACTGTTTTTCCCTCTGCAGTTTCATTTTCATCAAAAATCCAAACATAGGATTCAATCGTTCCATCTGGATCATATGATTTTGAAGCATCGAATACTACGGCATCTCCAAAATATGCTTTTTCAGGAGCAGTTATAATAGGTATGGGGGGATCGTTATTTGAAGAAGATGAATTGTTCTTTATCTCATTATTTCCACCTATGCATCCAGCTAATATCGGTATGAGCAGCAAGGTTATCAATATAAAAGCTATTTTTTTCTTGTTCACGTTCATTCTCCAATATTAGTTTAATAATTATATCTTATATATTAATATATAAATCTTTGTTTACAATGGTTATCTTTTCGTTAATCGTCGTTAATAGAAAAGAATATTATATTAATGGTAGAGTATATATTAATTGAATAGAAGACAAAAATGGGGGACAAATGCGTATTAAGAAGTTTGGTGCAATATGTATTATTCTAATTCTTCTAATATCATCACTGTTAGCAGTATCTGTTTCTTCTAAGGATAATACACCACCAATATGGAATAAAGATTGGTCATACAGAGAGGAAATAAAACTACCCATCTCAACTGATAATTCATCTGCAAAATTTCAACCCATAGACATACGAATGGAATTTCAGAAGAGCTGTTGGGCAAAAAATGAAAGTGAACATTCAGTTAGAGTTTGCTGTTGGGATGGATCAACTTGGCACGAACTAGAGTCACAGATATATGATCTTGAATTTTCAGATGCTGACCATATTAAAGGATGCGGATTAATTTTTCTTGTACCTGAAATTGCCAATGGTAAAGAACGGTATTTTGTATATTACGATGACAGCGAAAAACCTTCACCAAAATATCCCGATCATGTCAGTGTTGAAGATGCATATTATTATTTTGAACCTATAAATGGGGTTTCTGTAGAGGGATACTATTATAAGATAACTGAAGACGGCTACTGTGTTTACGCAGTAGGACAAAAAGGAAAGGTTATGTACCGCCAGCTCTCTCAGTGCGTTATAAAAGAGAGGCCCGGAACAAAGGAATTTAGTTTGATGGCCTCAGATGACATAGCATCATTTTCTTTTTCTTACCAGCATGGACCTAACGAAGAAGACGAAATCTCATCCGATCAGTCGCTTGTTTCTAAAGAAATATTTGTAGATGGCAACCTCATGGTTGAATTCGGCATCGTCAGTGAATCTTCAGGAAAAGACATGCGTACAACAAACATCTACAAATATTATTACTGCCCACTGCCCGATAAAAAACGTATTTGTGTGCATGTAAAACATGAAGTCTTCAAGGGCGGAACGGTGGAGGGTATTGAAAATCTAGATGGACGATATGGCGCATTGATTTCATATAAATCAACGAGTGAACGAATCAAAATGATGCGCTTTGGAGAAATGCTTCCTTATCTGCATATTTATGATAAAAGTGACAACGTCAGAGAATACAAAATCAGTACGACTCCTGAAAGTAAAGACCGCGAATGGATAATATCTTACAAAGACGATTGCAATCTTGGTAAAGACGCCTGGTTTTCTTATGATGCAGGTGAAAATGGTAAGGCTCATGGGGTTCTTTTTCCTTCAAATGAGAATATCGTTAAATACGGTACTGACGAGCAAGACGGCATCCAGCTAAAGGCAGCTGAGAAGTTATATCTTGATGCTCTTGGGACAAAAGTTGGCTACGTGTCAATCAATTTTGGGAGAAATTCCTATGAAAAAGGCGGTGTACATGACTTAAACATACCGGATGATCTCGTGGTTGAGTTTGATACAGAGTTTTTCACAACGGAAAATGGCGGTTATACTGGTATAATTGATGAGGGAAATATCTATCGCACACTTATCGAACATCGTTATAAAAGTGAGGGCAACACATTTGAAAATGAAAACATATATACGTTGGCAGTAATTCCATGTTTTAGTTTTGGTAGAATTTTTTTATTACATCCTTGGCTAGAAGAAGTGATTGGCCACAACTGTCCAACTACATGGGTAGAATTGTATAAAGATGATTCTTTAATTTCAGAAGGGTCTATCACCAAGCCCTTTTTAGGAGCTCCAAAAATAAAGTTTCCAAAACTTGCACCAGGTGAATACACAGTCAAAGTATATCGGAAAATTGGGGATAAACTTAAGAGATACATCGGAGTCGAATCTGTTAAAATCGAAGGCGATACAAATCTTTACGTATATTGTACTTGGGAAAGAAACATTAGGTTAACTATTCAAGATCAATATGGAAAGGGTATAAGTGATGCGGAGGTGATTCTTTATAGGGGCGCCACCGTTGTTATAAAAAACACAACAAAAGAAAACGGAAAATTAACATTCAGTGTGCCTTTTGATCCTTTGGATTCCTATGTTCTAAAGGCCTGTTACAAGGGGTTTATGCTATATGATAAAGAAATATCAAATAAACAAAAGAAGGTTGACATAACTCTTGATTTCTATGATTTAACAGTTGATGCGAAAGATGAGCTTGGTTTACCTCCTGGAGTGGATGTTAGACCATTTTTGACTAGCTCTGAAATGGCCAATCCTTTGGATATAATGCCAAAAGATTTGGGATCCGGCATATTTTCCTTCAAAGACCTACCTGTAGCGTCGTATAAACTAGAAATTTCTTATGGTAGTTTCTTAGATGAAAAAATCGTAGATATTCCAGATAAAGGTGATTCTACAACTATTGGATTCACCGCAAGATTTGATCTATGCACGGATTTGTTTGATTCACGCGGAAATCTCATTAAAGATGACAATCTGAAAATAGATATCACAAGAAATGGGCAGACAATATATGATTCCATAGAACCTAATAAGATAGTTTCTCTGCCGCCTGGCAATTACGTAATCAATGTCCATTCGGATGGCAAATTGATAGGTTTTAAAAACATAGAGTTAACAAGTGATAGAGATATCAAAATTGTTACGGTATTGGAGCCGGTTCTTCCAGTTTTAATTATGGGGATAATTTTAGTATTCATGGGGGAAATCCTTGTTTTTTTGATATTTAAAAAGATTTCATTAAACACTTTCTTCAAATTATTAGCAATGGGACTTATAATCTTATCTTTATTTCAGCCATGGTGGGTGCTAAATGCATCAAGCAATAGTCCTATTGCTGGAAAAAATACCAACTTGTTCATAGTTCCACAAGCAATGATAGACAGAACTACATATAATGATAAACCATACCTCGAACTTGCAACAATACCAGAGTTATTTACAAATTTTCTAGGTGTGTTATTACTAATTGTTTGTTCGGGCTTTGTTCTTTTGGGTCTTAGTTTTATACCAAATATATTTTTAAGAAGAAGATTTTCACTGTTATTAATCTCTGCTAGTATTTTGTTTTTTATTTTGGTAAGCGGGGCATTCTCATTAGGCATGTCAAAAATATGTGAGATTAGTTTGGGTAGCCTGCAAGGTGAAGGGATGATGAATGTTGTATTGCCTGATGGTGGAAATGCTGCTATGTCTGCCAGTTGGGGTTTGGGAATCGGTTTCTACCTTTGCATATTATCAGCTTTAGTTGCAACAGCGGCAGGCTTACTAGATTCCTTTAAAAGGGGAAGTTTGCTAAAGAAATTATTCACAAAAAAATAAAGTTAATCTCTATTGTTTTACTGAATTTTTAATTCTCTGCACGCCACCTATTTCTTTTATTATCTCACATGCTGGCTCAGGAACGAGATCTTCCCATGCCTCATCATTCATCATCCTTCGACGTATTTCTTTGCCAGAATATTTGCTTCTGTCGTATGCAACTGTTTCTTTTACGGCAAATCCTTTTTCTGAGAATAAGCGTTTTGTCAAAGAATTATTTGTTATGACGACGTCAAAATCTGAAATGATTGAGCCTACATATGGTACCCATTGAGGATAATTGTGGATATCTGGTATCAATTCTATTCTATAGTTTTTTACACCTAGTTTTTCTAGAGATTTCTCTATCATCAGTTTTCGCTCTTTAGAAGTAAAAGGATTAATCTTTGTATCAGCATACTGAGAGCTACCGATGCCAATTATTATCTCATCGTATTTCTTTGAGGCGCTCTGTATAATTTGCAAATGTCCTTTATGGAACGGCTGAAAACGTCCAATAAACAAGGCTTTCATAGTTTTCAAAAAGAGAATGTGACGAGTTAATATAAAGCATTACTTTTCTTTTAAAGAGGGATCAGAGACATCATAATTCTTCTGGTCTTTTTTAGTGAAATCTTGAGGAACTGTTATCTTTTTTTCAGATTCCAACTCTACCTTTGCCGTTACCTTTGGCGGCTTCATATCCTTGAGTTTTTTGAGTAACTCTTTTTTGCCTTCGCCAACAAGAGCATTTTCTATAACATCTGTCAACGTCTCTACGGGTATCACTTCTATTTTATCCTTATATTTATCCTCGATGAGAACATCATTTAGATTTGCTTTTGGAACAAGGACTTTTTTAATTCCTGCTTCAGCGGCTGCTTCAACTTTTGCTGTGACACCACCAACAGGAAGTACAGTTCCCCTTATACTAAGAGAGCCAGTCATGGCGACATCTTGGCGTACTGGCACATTCTCCATTGCCGATATCACTGCAGTTATAACGGAAAGACTTGCCGAATCCCCTTCCACTCCTTCATAAGTGCCAATAAACTGAATATGAATATCGTGTCGGGATATGTCTCGTCCCATGTATTTTTTGATTATAGCAGAAATGTTAAGAACTGATTCCTTGGCTATGTCGCCCAATTTTCCAGTTGCAATAACTTTTCCTTCAGATTGGGATCCAGCAGGTGTAACTTCTGCAACAATAGGCAACACTATCCCAGAAAACTCACTCATGCTTGGGTCCGCAGAATGCACAGCCAATCCATTGACTACGCCTATTTCCTCTCCAGTTGTTTTAAAAGAACGATATTCCTTATGATGCTCTATGGCTCTATCTACGACCTGCTGCTCTAAGGATTTAGCTATCTTTTTTGATTCAATTACGTGTTCCTGTGTTACAATTTTATCTCCTTTTTCAATAGCTATGTCTCCAGCAGCTCGGATTAATCCACCTAACTCCCTTAACCTCAGAGAAAGTTTACCTTTGGTACCTGCACGTCTCTGATCCTCACGGATAATCTCAGCGACAGCCGCCTTGTCAAAAGGGGGAATCTTATTATCCTTTTTTACTTCTTGAGCTACAAAACGAACAAGTTTTTTTCTGTTTTCGTCATTGTCATCCATGCTACTGTTCAGATAGATCTCGTAGCCATATCCACGTATTCTTGATCGTAGAGCAGGATGCATTCCTCTAAGAGCATCTAGGTTACCTGCGGAAACCAGAATAAAATCGCATGGTACGGGTTCAGTCTTAACCATTGCACCAAAACTTCGTTCCGACTGACCCGTAATCTGAAATTTCTTCTCTTGTATCGCAGTTAATAGATGCTGTTGCGAAGGCAAACTCAAGGTATTTATTTCATCGATGTACAATACTCCTTTATGAGCTCGATGAATAGCTCCTGCTTCGGTTAATTGATGCGGAGGCGTTTCCAATCCTGCGGATTGGAAGGGATCGTGTCTTACGTCTCCAAGTAAAGCGCCTGAATGCGCAGCTGTGGCATCAATAAAAGGTGGCATATCATTTTTTTCATGAGCTACCAATATCTTTGGAACTTGTTGCAACTCCTGTCTCTGCCCCAATTGGCCTCTTGAAAAAAGAAGAAATATCATAAATGCAGCAATGGCGCCAAAAAATGCATATTCGATATGGGCGGGTTGTCCCTGAAATGTTGGATAAATTGCAGCGGCTATTGAAAAGGCGATTATTAAAAAAGCAATTGTCATAATCATACTGCTTTGTTGTTCTTTTTTTTTCTTAGCTTCCGTTCTCTGGGCTTTGACAATCTCGTTTGCCTTTCCACCAGGTACAACTCGAATATGTGGTGTATTTGAATCATCAATATTTGGGTAGGCAATGATATCTTCTAACTCTTCTTTGGGTAAAAACTCAGTCATTGCTCGGGCAACCATGGATTTTCCAGTGCCGGGATCGCCGATGAGCATAACATGTCGTTTTTGTTCTGCAGCTTTTTTTACAATTTGAACAGCTTGATCTTGACCTATGACTTGATCTAACAAACGCTCAGGTACTTCTAGGTCGGCCGTAGTTTTAAATTTCTGAGTTTTAATCCACTCATCAATTGGCTGCATCTCTTTTTCTTGATGTGCCTTTTCTTTTTTCTGGTCCTCTGCCAATTTGTCCACCATATCTACAAAATCCCCAGAGCATACTACAGTACTATATTTAAATATTTTTCACTGCTGTATAATGGACGCATTTATCAAACTTTTTGTTTAAAACACATATGGGGCCTTTTTTAAGTTAATACTTATAATTTTGTTTAAAATATCTTACTCATTTTTTCTCTATAAGGATAGGATAGGACAAACTAGAAACTTTTATAAACTTCCAGATAATCTATACCCTAATAATATCTATAAGAAATAAATTTGGTTGAGGAGGAAATAAAATATGGCAGAAAAAGATATGATTGGGAAGCTAGCAATCTGGGCCTTTATCGGCGGACTGATAATAGCAATAATTGTAGGGCTATATCAAGCCTACACTGTTGCATACCCACCTAAGTTTTTCGATTCAGACGCATGGACTTGGGTTGCATGGCTACTTGCAATAATCGGCGGCATAGTGGGAATATTGGCATTCATGGGAAAAGGAACTATCACATCAAAGGAAGTACCAGCATTTCTATTGGCAGGAATAGCATTGCTCGTTATGTATGCAGCATTCCAGGCCATTCCACACATAAAATATCTAAGCTCTTTATTGACTAGCGTTTCAGAGGCTCTAGCAATATTCATTGTACCTGCTGTCGGCATACTAGCAGTAAAAGCTATCTGGGATATAGGAAAAGAAGTTTAATTCCGTAATCTCATCTTTTTTTCTTTTTTTTATTTTTGATTTTTAATCTATAAATAATTTTTAGAAAGTTACATTGTTTTAACTATAAGCGACATTTTTAATTATTGTTACGTATTACGCTTCTTTTATATTACGGAGTGCAAAAGAGATGGAACGAAGTGCTATCCTAGAAAAAATCAAGATTACTGAAACGGATATAAGAAAAAAAATAGAGAATGCACAACAAAAGAAGAATGAAACACTGGAAAACGCAAAGAAACAAGCCAAGAAAATTGAGGTAGACTCTGGAACCAAGATAAAAAAAGAAAATGAGGATTCATTAAAGTTAGCAAAAAAAGATATCGAAAAAGAAAAACGTATCATTATTGAAAAAGGAAAAGCAGAGGCAGAAAGTATCAGAAAAAAGGCAAATGTAAAAGGAGCCAAGGAACTTTTTATTATTAAATTTAAGGAGCATGTAGATGTTTAAGCCAAAGAGGCTAAGCAAAACTGTCATTATCGGTTCTAAACTCCATATGGAGAAAACGATAGAACTTCTACACGGTATGGAGATTGCTCATATCATTGACTATGTTCAAATTGAGAGTGATCAAGAGTTGAAACTTGGTTTCCCTGCAGAAAAAGCATCAAACACCAATGAAAAATTGCTTAAGCTTCGTTCAAGTGCAAAGATGCTAGAGCTCGAGAAAGAATCCTCGGAGCATGCCAAGATGTCTGTTGGAAAAATCTTACAAGATATGGATTCAAAACTTTTTGATCTTGAACAAAAGATATCGTTCATAACTGAAGAAAAAGCGAAAATTGAAGAAAACTTGACGAGAAATGAAGAAATAATATCACAACTCAGGCCATTTACAGATATCGATATTCCACTTGAAAACTATCAAGGTTATGAAAATTTGGTTGTTTTCACTGGCTATATTAATGATCTCAAAAAACTTGAAGACAGTCTGGCAAAAATTACCGATGAATATGAACTATTTACTTCCAATGATGAGAAAATTCTGATCGCTCTTTTTGTTTATAAGACCTACAGCGAACCCGTTTCAAAGATTCTTGCAGAATGCGGTTACAGCGAGATAAAAGCGCCTCAGGGTACAGGTCTGCCGAAGCATCTTATCGAAGAATGCGAATCTAAGAAATTAAAATTACTTGCAAAAATTGAGAAATTTGAGGCCGATTTAATAGAAATTAGAAAGAAACATGCAGAATTCATCTTGGCAAGTGAAGAGTATCTATCCATAGAAGTTCAGAAAGCAGAAGCACCAGTAAGATTTGCAACAACGACTCACTCTTTTATCATTGACTGCTGGATTCCGAAAAATGAATTCGAGAATGCAAAAAACATTCTTGAAAAAGAGACAGAAGGATCTCTGTATATAGAAGAACTCGAAGTTAAATTTGAAGATGAACCTCCTGTTTTACTAGACAATCCAAAACCGGTAAAACCTTTCGAATTTCTTCTTGATCTCTATTCGACGCCAAATTACAGGGAGATCGACCCGAGTTTCATACTTTCATTGATATTCCCTCTCTTCTTTGGTTTCATGATAGGAGATTTGGGCTATGGCCTGCTTCTCATAATTTTTGGTTATATATTTACAAAAAAATTCAAAGATAGCGAAGGGCTATACAACATAGGTCGGTACATAATAGTAGCTGGGATATTTGCCAGCATATTTGGTTTGTTCCTTTTTGGCGACATGCTCGGTCTTACATTCCAAAGCCCTCTGAATGAACCAACGTTGTACAGCTGGTCTGGTCTGCTGGGCGTTACCATTCCCATCTCCTCAATAATTCACAAGACAGAAACATCTGGTGTAACGCAATTACTGGTGCTCTCAATAATAGCAGGTTATCTTCACCTTGGACTTGGACTTATTTTTGGTGCGTTAAACGAGAGAAAACACAGTATGAAACATGCCATTAGTAAAATAGGCCTTATCTTTGTATTAACAGCATTCGTTCTCGTGATATTTGTTATGGCTGATTGGACAATTTCTAGGTGGCTCCAACCACTAAAACATTCTGCGTTTTCTTCTTTTCTGTGGCCCTATGTTATTTCACCTTTAGAAGCTGGCATATATTTCAGCGGGCTTCTAATACCCTACGCAACAATAACTCTAATCATTATTGGATTGATAATTATCATAGCGACCATTGGTGCCTTTGGCCTCATCGAAATGCTTGAAGTGGCAGGTCATTTGATGTCATATACAAGGCTTGCGGCAATAGGAGTAGCAAAAGGAGCGTTAGCGTTTTCTTTCAATGTTATTGGCCTTGGAATGATACTAAGTGGAAATGTGGTAATAGGCTTGCTTGGAGTCATTGCTCTTGTGTTCTTGCAGTTGCTCGTTTTTGCACTAGGCTCACTTTCCTCAGGCATCCAAGCACTTAGGCTTCACTATGTAGAATTTTTCATGAAATTTTACAAAGGAGGAGGTGTAAAGTTTACACCATTTAAGTATATTAGAAAATACACAACAACATGATAAAAATAAAAAGGAGGTGAAAAAAGAAAATGGCAGCAGCGGAAGCATCAGGGTTTATAGCAATAGCAGCTGGATTGGCAATGGGAATAACTGCAATAGCCACAGCGTGGGCACAGAAAGAAATTGGTACAGCTGCGGTAGGCGCAGCAGCCGAGAACGACAAGATGTTCGGGAGGGGCCTTATGTATATGGTCATCCCAGAAACAATCGTTCTCTTTGGGCTAGTCATAGCATTCATGCTAATACAAAAGATAAGCTAATCTGAATAGAAAAAAACCGTAAGAATCCTTAATCTGCAAATTGCAGAAAGGACTGTGAAATACATGAGTTTGGATAAGGTAATTGATAGAATCGAAAAAGAAGGAGAAAAAGAGATTAAGAGCATCGAACTTGAGACCAAGCGACAGGCGGAGCAGATAATTCAGATTGCGAAAAAAAAGTCACAAGAACTTACCAAGGCAAGACACAATGAGGCGAAAAAACTCATCGAAAATCTGCGTATTCAAGAGAAAAGCATTGCTGAACTAGAAGCAAAAAAAATTCGCTTGAACACTGAAAAGGAAATACTAGACACGACCTATCAGGAATGTTTGGATGCTCTGAATTCAATTTCTCATGAGAAGACAATTTCATCTTTACTAAATAAAGTTAAAAAGGAGATGCCTGAAGCCGCTTCCATATATTCTAATAAAAGAGATGAAGAACTTGTTCGATCTCTCTCAGATCTCAAATACGCTGGCAATGTTGAAAGTATTGGTGGTATAATAGCAGAAAATATAGATGGAACGATGAGACTAGATTATCGCTATGAAACTATTGCATCAAATGTCTGGAACCGTTCTCTGAAAGAGATTGCCGATAAATTGTTTAGGTGAATTAAAGCATGGAAAATATCTTCGCTGGCATCAAGAAAAACAAGAAACAGAAACTGAAGAGGAAAAAACTGCATCTTCCTTCAGGAAATTATGCATATGTTTGTACAAGAGTGAAAGCGAAGCGATCATTTCTACTTCCGAAAGACACCTATTCAAGATTATTGGTTATGGATGTACCTGGAATAACACGTTTTATTGGAGAAGGCCAATACAAGAAAGAGATTAATGAACTAAGTCTAAAATATTCAGGATCGGAACTTGTAGAGACAGCGCTGAACAAAAACATGTCGGCCCTCTATAACCAAATACTTGAGTTTTCCAAAGGTGATCTGCACGCAATGTTATCAACATATCTGCAGCGATGGAATATTTGGAACATAAAGACAGTTCTGAGGGGCAAAATCCACAACGCAACATCGGAAGAAATAATGAAGACGATTGTTCCAGCAGGTGGATACACTGAAACTTATTGGAAAGGAATCATTGACAACAGCAACAACATGGATGAATCAATTGAAAGCCTGAAGAAAAACGAATGGTATTTTACATTGACAAAACTCAAAGAGGATTATGGAACTGATCTTTCGCAATTTGAAAGCAAACTTGAAATCGAATATTACACACATCTTTTGAACTTTATTCCAAAAAAGCCAAAGGCAAACCTACTTTTTATAAAATTTATCAAATCAGAAATAGACTTGGTTAATCTAAAAACATTATTTATGACAAAATCAGACAGTGTTGAACCAAATATGATCAAGGAAATGCTTATTCCTGGCGGTGAATTGGCTCTAGATGAACTTCAGATCCTTGTAGATGCAGCTGATTTCAAGCAATTTGCAAATAAACTGCAAAAATTTTCGTTTTATGAAATTATCAAAGATGATGTTAAAATTTTGGAAGAAACAGGTGAATTACATCACGTAGTAAGAGCGTTGGAGCGAGAGCATGCCGCAAAAGCAAAGAAATTCTCCTACACATATCCGCTTTCCATTCTACCAATAATGGACTATTTTATAAGAAAAAAAATTGAGGTTGATAATTTAAGGATAATTGCCAAAGGAAAAGATTTTGGGCTAAATGAAGGTGCCATAAAAGAAATGCTGGTGATCTGAGAATGTCAGGAATTGCTGTTGTTGGAAATAGGGATTTTGTACTTGGATTCAAACTTGCAGGTATAAGAGATACTTTTATTGAAGATAAGATTGACGAGAGGGTAAATAGCCTACTCATGGAAAAGAAAGTGAGCGTCATTGTACTACAGGATACCGAATACGAAGAATTATCACAAGATCTGAAAAGAAAGTTTAGTGAGAGTATGGAACCAGTTGTAGTTCCGGTTGGTAAACTCGGTGAAGAAGACGTAAGAGAAAAAATAAAAAGAGCAATTGGAATTGACCTTTACAAAAGTTGATTAATGAGAAGATAGAAATGAGCGATCAAACACAGGGAGAGATTTATAGAATAGCCGGTCCGGTTGTAACCGTTACTGGCATAAGACCAAGAATGTACGACGTGGTATTTGTTGGAAACCTGAATTTGATGGGCGAGGTTATCCAAATAAGAGGAGCAAAGAGTCTTGTTCAAGTTTATGAAGATACTTCTGGAATAAAACCCGGTGAGATAGTAATTGCAACTGGCGCTCCACTTATGGTCGAACTTGGACCAGGGCTGCTCAAAAGTATCTACGATGGAATACAAAGACCACTTCCCGTTTTAAAGGATAAAATGGGAGATTTTATAGCCCGTGGTATAATGGAACCGGGGCTTGACAGGACCAAAGAATGGAAGTTTAGCTCAACTGTAAAAAAAGGAAGCAAGGTTAAAGATGGCTCTATTATCGGCACAGTACAGGAAACAAAGGATACCCAACATCGCATATTGGTGCCGCCTGGCATGTCTGGTACTGTCGAAGAAATTAGCGAAGGAAAATACACAGTTGATGAAACTATTTGTAGACTAAGCGGAGGCAAAACACTTTCTCTCATGCAGAAGTGGCCAGTAAGAATTCCAAGGCCTTTTAAGAATAAATTCATGCCAGATGTTCCGCTTTTAACTGGTCAGAGAATCATCGATACGCTGTTTCCCGTGGCAAAGGGTGGAACTGCCTGCATTCCCGGAGGATTTGGAACAGGTAAAACTGTAATGCAGCACCAACTCTCGAAATGGAGTGATGCTGAAATCGTTGTTTACATAGGTTGTGGTGAGCGAGGAAACGAAATGACCGAGATGCTTACAGAGTTTCCAAAGCTTAAAGATCCAAGAACAGGCGCACCTCTCATGGAAAGAACAGTTCTTATTGCAAACACAAGTAACATGCCTGTAGCCGCTAGAGAAGCAAGCGTTTACACAGGCATAACAATTGCAGAATATTACAGAGACATGGGCTACGGAGTTTCTCTAATGGCAGACAGTACAAGCAGATGGGCTGAGGCCATGAGGGAGATATCAAGCAGGCTTGAAGAGATGCCTGGTGAAGAGGGTTTTCCTGCCTACTTATCAGCAAAAATCTCTGCGTTTTATGAAAGAGCTGGTAGAGTTATAACTCTAAATAATAAAGAGGGAAGCATAACAGTAACAGGTGCAGTTAGTCCACCAGGTGCAGATTTTTCAGAACCTATCACACAAAACACTTTGCGCATTGTGAAAGTATTCTGGGCTCTTGACTCAAAACTTGCACAACGCAGGCATTTCCCTGCGATCAACTGGCTCACATCCTACAGTCTTTACATGAATACACTGGAAAAATGGTTTGAAGAAAATGTTTCTTCTGATTGGAAAGCAATGAGAATTAAAACAATGGAAATACTTCAGAAGGAATCTGAGTTGCAGGCAATAGTTCAGCTGGTTGGTTCTGATGCACTGCCTGAAAAGGATCAATTAACACTTGAAATTGCAAGAGCCTTAAGAGAGATATTCCTCCAACAACATGCATATCACGAGGTTGATTCATATTGCTCGATTCAGAAGCAGTACAAACTGCTGAAGACTATCTTGGATTACGGAAATTATGCATATCAGGCCCTTGATTCACAAGTTCCGCTTGAAAATATTATCAAAATGAAATCAAAGGATATGCTTGCAAAAGCTAGATTTGAAAAAGATTTTGATGGGGCTTTAAAAAACACTGTCAATGAAATGAAAAAAGAGTTTAAAGCTATGGGCTTAGAGGCAATGTAGATGACAAAGGAATATCACACAATTACAGAAATTGCAGGTCCGCTTGTATTTGTGGAAAAAACCGAACCTGTCGGTTACGGTGAGCTAGTAAACATAGGATTACCAGATGGAACGGTCAAAAGAGGCCAGGTACTTGACACAAGTAAAGACCTAGTCGTCGTCCAAGTTTTTGAGGGAACTACAGGCATTGACAAAGCCTCAGCAGTAACGTTTTTGGGTGAAACAATAAAACTCTCGGTTTCAATTGATATGCTTGGTAGAATTCTGGATGGTTCGGGCGAACCAATAGACGGAGGACCAAAGATACTGCCTGAAGATAGAATGGAGATAATTGGTTCCGCAATTAACCCCTGGGCAAGAGACAGTGAAGGAAGATCAATTCAGACGGGAATATCTGCAATCGATGGGCTTCTCACCCTAGTTAGAGGGCAAAAGTTGCCGTTATTTTCTGGTGCGGGACTACCACATAATGAGATTGCACTTCAGATCGCAAGACAGGCAAAGGTCATTGGAAAAGAGGAAGATTTTGCAGTGGTTTTTGCAGCCATGGGAATAACAAATGAAGAAGCTCAATATTTCATGAAGGACTTTGAAAAAACTGGAGCACTGAAAAGAGCCACAGTATTTCTAAATTTGGCAGATGATCCTGCAGTTGAACGATTGATAACACCAAGACTTGCTCTAACTGCAGCTGAATATTTAGCCTATAAACACGGCATGCAAGTTTTAGTAATTCTTACTGACATGACAAACTATGCAGAATCATTGCGTGAGATTAGTGCAGCGCGTGAAGAAGTACCCGGGCGAAGAGGTTACCCGGGTTATATGTACACAGACCTTGCAACAATATACGAGCGAGCAGGTAGAATAAAAGGCAAGAAAGGTTCTATCACACAGATTCCAATTCTTTCGATTCCTGGAGATGACTGGACTCACCCAGTTGCGGACTTGACTGGTTATATTACTGAAGGTCAAATCGCTGTTTCTAGAAGGTTGCATAGGAAGGGTGTTTATCCTCCAATCAATCCACTGCCATCACTCTCAAGGCTTATGCAGCGAGGGATAGGAGCAGACATGACAAGAGAGGACCATCGTGCCGTAGAGCAAGGCCTATACGCAGCATATGCTGAGGGTAGAGATTTGCACGGCCTTGTTGCAATAGTTGGAGAAGATGCGCTTTCTGAGCGGGACAGGAAATTTTTGAAATTCGCAGACATTTTTGAGGATAGATTTATCCGGCAGGGGCGAGAAGAAGATAGAAGTTTTGAATACACATTGGATCTTGGCTGGGAGCTTCTTGCATATCTGCCTGAAGATGCACTAACTAGAATTGATAGAACTACTCTGGAAAAATATCATCCTACCTACGGGAAAAAATCATCCGCCAAAAAGGTTGAGAAATGATACAGCAAGACGTCAAACCAACCAGAATGGAACTTAATGAAATAAGAGCAAAAATAGCACTCTCTGAAAGAGGATATAAGCTTCTCAAGATGAAGCGAGACGGCTTGATGCTTGAGTTTTTTAATATATTTTCCAAGGCAAGAGACATTCGTTCAAAGATGACCAAGCATTACAAAAAAGCTGAAGAGCGCTTGAATATAGCAAAATGCGTTGACGGGGAAAATGCGGTGGCATCCGCAGCATTTGCGATTGCTCACGACCCAAAAATAGTCATGGGCAGCAAAAACGTGATGGGTGTTGTAGTTCCAACCACCCTTGAAAGTGGTACCGTTAAAAGAAGGATTGATCAAAGAGGCTACGGTATTGTAGGAATGAGTACGAGAATAAATGAGGCGACAAGTGCATACGAACAGTTAGTTGAGGACATAATTGTAGCTGCTGAACTGGAAACGACGCTCAAAAGACTCATCAAAGAAATTGAAACAACCAAAAGAAAGGTCAATGCCCTGGAGTTCAAAATCCTGCCCGAACTAAAAGAAACAGAGGCATTCATAAGACTTCGCCTTGAGGAAATCGAAAGGGAAAACATATTTCGACTGAAACGAATCAAAAGTAGAGCAAAGTGATCATTGAAATGTCGGGTAAATTTACAGATATTTTAACAAACAACGAGAAAAAAGCTAGACTGCTTTTTTGGATATGGATAATATCGATGGCGATGCTAGTTATTGGTTACATTATCATTTTCTATGTGTTGTTTCAGAAGAAATAAATAAAAAAATTTGTAAAGTATTTTTAGGAAAACCATAGATTACCAAATTTTAATATATGGAAACAATACCCCTGAAAACCCATATCTCATTTAAAAAATGGCGGAATTGTTTCAATCCCACTATGGTTTGATTTTAACTCCAGGTGTTCAAATCCCTTCCCCTGCACTAATTTTTACACTGATTTTCAGTTCTCAAAATAAAACAAAATAAGAAAAAGAAAAAAAGAAGGGTTTGTTGATTATCTTATATTTAGCAACAATCTTTGCACCATTTTAAGCAATAACTGGCTTGAAGATTGCTTATTTGGATTTGATAGTGAATTACTTTGACTGTTTTGCTGATAGATTTGGAAATTTATAACTGTAATACTTGCTGTAGCACTTGAATATCCAATTTTGGAAGCAGTGATGGTATAAACTGTATCGGCATCTACTTCAGGTGCCCAGAAGTTAACTATTCCATCTGAATTTGTTTGTTTAGCCATGTTAGGGAATGCTGAGAACGACACCCATGCACCAGGAACTGGCTGGTTATTAGCAAAAACATGCACTGTAAATTCTTGATTTTCAATTACAGATGAAGGAGCTTGAATCACCAGTTGCTGATTTATAACTGTAATACTTGCTGTAGCACTTGAATATCCAATTTTGGAAGCAGTGATGGTATAAACTGTATCGGCATCTACTTCAGGTGCCCAGAAGTTAACTATTCCATCTGAATTTGTTTGTTTAGCCATGTTAGGGAATGCTGAGAACGACACCCATGCACCAGGAACTGGCTGGTTATTAGCAAAAACATGCACTGTAAATTCTTGATTTTCATATACTGTCGAAGGAGCAGTGATTGAAAGATGAGGGCAATAGGGTTGTCCTATACTAGGTATAGAAGAAACACTACTCATTGGCAATATTCCTATAAGCATAATCGCCAGCGTCATTATCGCTAATTTTTTCACATTTTTCATAGCAATCACATTTTTATAATGAATGGTATATTTATTCATATATTAAGTTTATGGAACAATTATTACCACAAAACAACAAAATAATAAAACCAAAAATCGTCAACAGGAGAAAATCCTAATTTTCACCGGTAATCATGGGTTCAAATCCCTTCCCCTGCACTAATTTTGTTTACACTGATTTCATTTCTAACAATTAATCCTTTAGAATCAAAATAGTAAAAAAGACAGAACTCTGGTTTATCCTACTATGTGTAAAGAAGTTTTATGTTACGTTTGTGAGTTAATTTGAGCAGAATTTTTAGAGATTTCAGATTTCCGGTAAACATATCTTAATAGTACAGGTGCAATCAAAGTAGTCAGAAGACTCATAAGAATCAATGATATGTAAATATCTTCATGGATTACCTCTAGTTTTTCCAATCCGATAAGGGCAACAATCATCGCAACTTCTCCTCTTGGAATCATTCCAACTCCAACTATTGAGGAAACTTTGTGGGACAGACCTACTAATCTTGCACCAATATAACAACCAACTAATTTTGTAATAATTGCAACAAAAGTTAAGGCAACCAAAAACCATATGACCTGTAAAGTTAATGAATGGAAATCTGCCAGCACCCCAAGTGACACAAAAAAGATTGATGCAAAAATTATCCGGAGATATTCCGCGCCTTCTTTGTGGCTCTTGCTACGCCATATCGTTACTCCCTCCAGTGAAATTCCTGCTAAAAATGCGCCCACTATTGCAGACAGCCCTATTGCTTCAGCAATCATTGCATAAACGAAAGCAATCATTATTGCAAAAATAAAAATCATTTCCGGAACCTTTTTTGCAATTTTTGTGGCATCTAATTTTTCAATCAGTCTGCTCAGAAAAGTGTAACCTATGTATGCACCCAATACAATAAACACTAATGCTCCCATTATTATCAGTACTAGCGGAAGAAATGATAATGTTCCTTTAACAATCTGCATTGAAAACGAAAGGAAGAGCAAACCGAATATATCATCTATAACAGCAGCACCAATTATTGCTTTTGCCGCTTCTGATTGCAATTTCCCCATCTCTCTCAAAACATTTGCAGTTATTGCTACACTTGTCGCTGTTAGTGCAGTCCCAACAAAAACTGCGCTATTAAAATTATAACCAAATAGATCTGCGAGGAAAAATCCGCAAACCCAAGGTACGATTACACCGATGAGAGCAATAACGCCATATTTTAGATTAAATATCTCTTTTATTTTAAATTCAAGACCAATGACAAACAGCAATACAATTGCACCCAATTCTGCAAAACTTTGCAGTATTGGAGAATCTTTATATACAATAAGACCTAGCAAACTAGGACCTATTAATATCCCAAACAATATCATCACGACAACTGCGGATTGATTAATTTTTGCCGCTAGAAGATAACCCACTAAAGCCAAGAACATAAGTAAACTCATCTGGAATAGTAATACGAAAGTCGTGGACATCTCTTCAAACATATTGACGTTTAATCCTTTATAATGTAATATATTTTGTCATTTTAAATGGCCATACAAAAAAAGGAATAACTACTACAACAAAAATGAAATCATTAATTTTATTAACAAATTGGATACAAAATCTCGTTACATTCCCCAGAATTTATTATCCTTTCTTTTTATTTCAAAAATTTTAGTTAAAACATCTTTTTCGTCAGAATTTAAAATATCCATTTCTTTTAGTTTCTTGGCGTCTTTCTCAGGAATATCTGTGTATAAGATATCACCGCCCTTAATCTGCCTTCCAACCGTTATGCCATCAATTGAGATTGCTACTTCTTGACCTTGCAAAGCCTCATCTACTGCTTTATTTTCAGACTGAATGCCTTTTATGGCACCCACAACCTTGCCGTCATCCTTGATCAGCCGCATGTCGGTTTTTATTCTGCCGCCAAGAACCCTGACACCTATAATTGCAGGATGACTGGCCCTAAAAACATACTCTGGTAAAAATTTGATCATGCCTGGATGTATGTAGTCTTGTCTTCTTTCTCGCTCAAGTTCCGCTTTCTTCTTTGCAATCCATTCATCGTAATTTTCAATTATTGTATAAATGACATCCTCGTTGAAAATCGTAACGTCAGAATTTGCAAGTTCCTCTTTTGCATCAGGCAATAGTTTTATGTTAAAAGCAAAAATAATTTTATTGAGTGGCTCTGAAGCAGCATTTGCTTCTATTATGTCTCTTTTGGACACATTGCCGATGTCTACCTTTCTTATTTTTATGCCGTTTTCTCTGGATTCTTTTACGAGTGCTTCCAGCGACCCTATGGTATCTGCCATTATTATTATACCTTGTGCATCCAATTCAAAATCTATCTTTGTCTGACTTCTTATCTCTTCGATGATTTCTTTAAGATCGCCTTTAGCCACTCTTATTGGCGCACCTGGAATGACGTTCTCCAGGTTTGGAGAAGAAATCTTGACACCGCAGGCTGCGTGTACCTCTTTAACGCTGTCAAAACGCTCTCTAGGGTCACGTATCTCGTCAAGTGGTTTGGGTTTGAGGAGGGCTTTTATGGTTGTTATGAGGGGTTCGCCCTTTGTACCTATCACGATTTTGTCATCGTTTTTTATTATCCCATTATAGATGATAGCATCAATGGTTGTACCAAGCCCTACTTCTTCTTTCACCTCTAAAACGCTTCCTTTTCCAGGGCCAGTTTCTATTTGAAGCCTATCTTCTAGAAATCGCTGTGCTAAACCAACGAGAACCATTAGCAGCTCGGGTATCCCCTCACCAGTCTTTGATGATACGGGAATAAGGGCGATGGTTTTTGTAAAATCGGCGATGTTGAAATAAAGATCAGAATTCAAACTGTTTTCAGAAAGTGTTCCTATGATGTCATATAGTTTTTCTTCAAACATGGCTTTGACATTAGGCCGCTGTTTCTCTATGCGTGACTTAGCTATGTCGTTACTTTTTTGCCATCCAGATATTGCGTCTATTTTATTGACTGCAATCACAAATGGCGTTTTGTATTGTTTTAAAATATTGACTGATTCATAGGTCTGTGGTTTGAAACCTTCATTTATGTCAACGACCAGTACTGCTAAATCAGCAAGAGACCCTCCTCTTGTCCTCAGTGTTGTAAACGCATGATGCCCTGGAGTGTCGATGAATAATAAACCTGGAAGCGTGAATTTTTTCCCCTTCAATAAATCTCCACAAATTGTATGGATTGCATCAATGGGTACCTCTGTTGCACCAATGTGCTGGGTTATGGCCCCTGCCTCGCGTGCCGCAACAGTGGAACCTCTAATGAAATCTAGCAGCGATGTTTTGCCATGGTCGACATGACCTAGTACACTGACTATCGGCTGTCTGATGTACTTTTTTGAAGCAGTCATCGAATTCACCTGGCGTTGTTATTATAGCTCCCTTTTTAATCTTTATCGGCTATTGTTACAACAATAGACTAATAATGTGCAATTATATTTCATATAATTTAATTTTTACTCTGAAAGGTGGCATGGGATGAAAAACGTAGTAGAAATGAATAATCTAACAAAGAAATTTGGCGATCTTGTAGCTGTAAATAACATTTCAATTTCCATAGGTGAAGGTGAGTTATTTGGGCTCTTGGGACCCAACGGCTCTGGAAAAACGACTATGATAAAGATGTTAACAGGACAAATCAAACCAACCCAAGGAACCGTTGATGTTTTGGGCTTAGATGTTTTAAAAAATCCTGTAAAAGTAAGAGAGCTAGTCGGAATAATACCTGAACAAGAATCGCCTCCAAGTTTTCTAACTGCTGAAGAATATTTGGAATTTGTTGGAAAAATAAGAAAGATCGACAACATAAACGAAAAAAGCGATCAATGGTTCAAGATGCTTGATTTTGAAGACCAAAGAAAGATGCTGTGTAGAAATCTCTCGAGAGGCACTAGACAAAAACTCATGGTTGCACAAGCATTTCTTCATGAACCGCGCTTGGCTTTTATAGACGAACCACTGATAAATCTAGATCCTATTGTACAGAGAACACTTAAAGATTTTATACAAGATTACATAAAAAAAGGTAACACCATCTTTTTCTGCACACATATCCTTGAAATCGCCGAGGATATTTGCACTCAAATAGGTATTATTGACAAAGGTAGACTTCTTCACAATGGACCCATTCAAGAGTTGAAAGACAAAAGTCAAAACCTTGAAGATTTTTTCATAAAATTGGTAAAAGAAGAAGGATAAGCAATGTTTATGAAAATTCTTAAAACGATGATAAAGGAAGAATGGCGCATACATGCAAACATATTTGGCAATCTCATGTTTGCCTTCTTCCCGCTGTTGATTGGCATAGGTACATTTGTTGTAGCTCTTTTTATGCCATATCTAGAAACCATACTTACCGTTAAACAAATGTTACTTTTGGCCCACTATCTCTTCCTCCTAATTGGTGTCGGCATAGGTGCCTTTGGTCTTTTTGCAAGAGAGTTCATGAACAGAAGATTTGGACAAGCCAGTCTAATTGCGTACTCATCAAGAACCCTTCCAGTTTCAGAGCGTACCATTTTCTTCAATTTTATTATAAAAGACGTAATCTACTATCTGATGCTATGGATTATTCCCATCATTTTAGGATTTGTACTTGCCACACCGTTTATTTCAATTAACACTATATCTGCAATTTTTGCCTGCGGAACGCTGATACTGTCGTTTCTCATTGGTTTGTCAATTGTATTTTTCCTTTCAACTATCTATGCGCACTCAAGCAAAATACTTGCCGCGTTACTGTTATTGGCTGCTATTGGAACATTAGTTGCAATGAGGTACTACATCATTAACATAACAATGTTGTTGCCGTCATACTCGATGTTTTATCAGCCGTCGCTTCGCAAAATTATCATATCTTTGTCGTTAATATTACTTCCTTCTGCCATTTCATTGATATTTTTAAAAGTTGACTACCCTGAAAAGAAAAAGCAATATCAAAACAATCTCAATCCTCTTACAGACAAACTGAAATTCAGCAAATATTCATATTATGTGGCAAAGGATTTCCTAGACATGAGTAGAAGCGAGGGTGGGGTAGGTAAGATAATATTTTCATTTCTTTTCCCGATAGTACTCACTTGGATATTCCTCTACATCTTCTTTGAAAAAATACCAACGATCAACATTATCATGATTTTTGCAATATTCTTAGGTATTGTTTCATCATCAATATACAACATGCTTACGGAATTTGAAACATTCAACTCATACATGTTTCTTCCAGTAAGTGTTTCAACTGTTATAAGAAGTAAAATCACAAGTTACATGTTGATCAACATTATTTCACTGATTATTTTAATAATCACTGCCATAGGAACAAATCAATTAATTTATTTTATACCTGCGCTATGCTCTTTTGTAACGATATCTTTGTATTCGCTAGCCATGACCATTTATTTTATGGGACTTCATCCTACTATTTTATTATACAACGCTAAAATCTTCTCACAATATATGCTGTCGGTTGCTCCCATTCTATTTATCTTTACAATTATATCGATAATAAATCCTTTCGTTCTATTGGCAAGTCCGATACTACTGCTTCCAGCGATATTTATAATTAAGAATAGCTACAAAAAATGGGATAGTTGGGAGCCTCTTAGTTTTTAATAAATAACAATTAAAGGTAATACTGCAGGATAAAACAGCTCTATACCTTTTTTGTTTTTTCACGTGGGATGAGATACCAAAAAATAAATGCACCAGCTAGTGTAAGTATCACAAGAAGCAGCATGCCTTGGACCGAACTTAGATCCACATTAATAATCTCTTTAGGAATTAGTGACGTGATGTAGTTATTATACCTAAAGATAATTAGTGTAAAAGTATAGCACAATATTAAAACGAAAGAGACGTGTAATATATATCTGTTGAACAACCTGTTGAAACGCGATAACACAGTTTCATCGGTATCTTCATTTGGCGTCATCTTATTGATTATGTGGTCGAAATTTATTGATGTGACTCCTATCTCAAGAAAACATATGTATGAGATAAAAAACAGTATAAGTAATTCGATCTGATCTATGGGGAATATAACTTTCCCTAGCATGATTACTGACAAGATTTTTGTGAAAAAAAAGAAAAACATTATTCCTGCACCAGCCGCCAGAAATGTACCCTTTTGTTTTTTGAATAATCCGTAACAACCAACAATCGGCATAGTGCAAATCACAAGAACAAACCCAAATTTTATAAGAAAGATCATTAACGCTAAGAAAGCACCTATCCCAATAATTAGATATGTGGATATCATTATGATTGGAATGAAAATCGATATCCCAATTATTACGTAACCATTAACTTTTGTTTTTAGTAATGAGGAGATTGCATAGAAAATTAATCCTAAACCGATGCCAATGAGCGACAAGATGATTGTAAGATTTTGTATGGAGATATTTATTCCCAATATTGGGTAGAACAGCCCAACTAATCCCTGTATGGCAACTGCGTAAAGCCATATCAGTAAGACTATAGCAAGGACACGCATGGCATATATTTTTCCATGGAGAATATTCAGCGTCTTATTTGGTATCGTTCCACCTCTTTTAGCGATAATGCCAATGGCAATGTTGGATTCCAATCTACGACTCTGGCGCCGCTGTTTCTTAGTTTTGCTATGAAATTTCTCCTATCAAACGATAGAAGTCTGTGGGCCAATTTGTAGTTTGCATCTGTGGGGTATATTGAGTATTCGATATCTATCGGTGAAGGAGACAGAACTATCACGTTGAAACCCAGTGCGATTAGATGCTCCATTGCTTCCGGAATTGACCAATCTTCCTCAAGCGATGAGATGAAGACAATAAGAGATTTTTTTGGCAGCATATAGGTTGCCGCCTCATTAATGACTGCACCGAGTGGGAAGTTACCATCTGCCTGTACTTCAACGAGTTCTCCTATTATTTTAAAGAGTTGTTTTTTACCTGATTCGGGATATACCCACCTCAGTTGCCCCTCGGATTTTCCATATGCCACTAGGCCGACGCGATCCCGTCTTTTCAAAAAATGAGATGTTATTGAAACCGCTGCTTTTATTCCATACTCTAGAGGATTGTGCTTTAGCGTACCAATACCTTGTATATTTCGAGCATCAAGCAGTATAATCACATCGGTTGTGCTTTCCAGCTCGAATTCATTTACCATCAAATTGTTAAATCGTGCAAACGATTTCCAGTTTATTCTCTTGAAAGTATCACCAGTTACATAGGTTCGCAAACCGAAGAATTCTGTTCCAGTTCCAGCCTGTTTTGCTTGCATTATGCCTGGATAAGGGTTGGCTTTTGCTTTGACAGATATGTCACCAATCTCTTCTATCTGAGGTATGACGGTTAGCTCAGATGGATTATCTAAAATGGTTTCTTTGTAGAACATGTAAAAGTGGTCTCTAACCCTAAAACACAGCGGACCTACCGCATAATGGCCCCTAAGCGGACATGATATCTCATATTTGATTACTATTTCTTCGTTTTTTTTCAAATTTAATGCAGAGTAATTGCTTCCTTTCGCAATTATAACTTTATCTGGTAACGTGTCATAGATCTCTAGGAAGTCTATAGTTGTACCTCTGTTTCTTAATTTCAGAATTACTTCGACATTATCGTTTTCAAACACTTTAATGTTCGAAAGACTGCGTGTGACTTCTATGTTGATATCTCTGCTATGAAAAAATATCACACCAATAAAAAGAAAAATCAGCAGAGGTGTTATGAATATTAAAAAAAACCAGTCCATCGTAAGTAGACCAAATAGTATAAGAACAACGCAACCTGCAACAATGCTGGCACACTTTGTCGTACGCATGTTATTCTACCGTAGGAACCGGCGTCTTGTTAACTATTTCTTTTATTATATTATCAGGCTGTACACCTCTTACTCGCGCTTCTGCCTTGAGAATTAAACGATGGGAAAGGGCCGGAATAATTACATTTTTAATGTCATCTGGTACGACATAATCTCTCCCATTGAATGCAGCATGGGCCTTTGAAAGTTTGAACAGCGCAATGGATCCTCGCGGGCTTATGCCAACCTCAACGCGCGACTCATTTCTTGTACTTTGCACAAGTTTTACTATGTAATTCTGAATATCTTTGTCAATGTAAACACTCTGTATGGTATTTTGCATTGCAAGTATTTCGGCGGGGCTGACGACTTTGTTTACCTTTATATCACCTATTTCTCCATGCTCCATTCGCTTTAATATCTCCTGCTCTTCGCCTTCGTTGGGATAGCCAATGTTGAGCCTCATTAGAAAACGATCAATTTGAGCTTCAGGAAGCGGATAGGTACCCTCGTATTCTATGGGGTTCTGTGTGGCAAGAACGAGAAATGGCTTATCGAGAGTATATGTTTCTCCCTCAAGAGTTGTTTGCCGTTCCTGCATCGCCTCGAGCAAAGCAGCTTGTGTTTTTGGAGGGGCACGATTGATCTCATCGGCCAACAAAATATTTGTAAAAATAGGGCCTTTGAGAAGTTTAAACTCGCCGGTCTTTTGACTATAAACATAGGTACCAGTTATGTCTGCGGGTAACAAGTCAGGTGTAAACTGTACTCTCATGAATTTACAACCAATAGCCGAAGAAAATGTTTTAGCCGTCAAAGTTTTGGCAAGTCCAGGATAATCCTCAAAAAGGATATGCCCGTCGCTGAGAATACCCAAAATCACGTATTTCAGCATGTTTTTCTTTCCAACCACGACATTACCAACTTCATCTATCAGTTTTCTACATACGGCTGATGTCTCTGATATAGAAATACTCATTTTCCCCACGCCTCCATTTTATCTAAAATTTGATTAACATCCATTAGATATTTTTCTTTCGTATCCATTTTGTCTTTTTTTCCTTTTTTCTTTTTAATATTATAAATCCAATCTACTATTTCGTCATCTTTTATTACGTCTCTTAGTTTGTTTTTGTCTTTTTCTTTTAGCTTGAGGATTTCTTCGTTAGATAACCCACAATTAGATCGGACTTTATCAAAAAATACCATTTGAACAAGTTTTCTCATAGGCGCATCATCGCCGTAGTCTATGGGCGATACTTTTATGGATTCGGCGAGATTTCTTAGTTTGCCTGAAGAGTAATATCCTTCTATTTTTGATTCATGCTTCCAATCATCTGGTTTTTTTGAATAACTAAAGAGTACAATGATTGCTATGATGGCCCCAATAATAGAAAACAATAGAAGCATGTTCCACATGACAGGTCCGCTAAAAGCATTTGTGGCTAAAACAAGGCTGTTTTGAAAGATAGCATCACAAAAATTACATAAATCAAACATTACTACCTTCTCTCGGCGGTTCACTTACCGTATTCTCAACCACTGGAGCGTTTAATATTTCATTCAGGCATTTAATGGCCTTGTCTCTGTCCTCGCTACTTATGTCGTGTTTGCTGTAGCGTGCTTTTTCAAAAATCTGGGTAAGAATGTAGAGACTCTCCGGAGATATCTTTAAAAATCCTTTTGATACCATCGCAAATTCTCTGGGTGTTTGGTAGGAATCTTTTTTTATACCTCGATGGCTCATCAATTCGCACATCTGTTTATAGCAATTTATCACTGTTGTTCTATGATCATATTCGGTTTTGAGCTTGCTGATGGTTTGTGATGCGATTTCTTCTAAAGTCGGACCTTCTTCAATTTTTCGTTTTTTAAATAGCATAATTATGACCACCAACATTATTACGATTACGACGACGGCTATCGCTAGCAGAATATATTTATTTTGTGTTTCTCCTTCAGTAAAAATCGGCGATATAATCTCGACTCCAATAGCATCCTGTGATGATAAATAATAGTAATTGCCAGAGAAGTTTGCTGTTATCTTACTAACGCCTAACGAAGCAGTTGGCAAGACTAGATAGGTAACATTGAACGTTCCGTTGGAATGAGTTACCAAGTTTTTACTGTATGTACCCCAGTGTATACTCACTGTAGCATTTCCTATTGATTGATTAATATTATCGGTTAATGTACCGCTAATAACAATTGTTTCATTTTGTTTTATCTTTTTATTAGAGGGTAACGTTAATGTAAGTTTTGTATCCGCTTTAACAAATAGTGTTTGTTCGGCATTTGCTTCGGCATGCAGATCATCACCTGGATAGTGCACTTTGATAGTAACATTCCCGAGAGATGAATTCCTTGGTATGGTAAGATTTTCATCGAATTTTCCTTCTGATGAAGTTGTTGTGTTTAAAACCTGTTTTGTGTCATAGAGAACATATAATGGTGCATTTGGCATGGAACCTTCGGTTTTACTAGACAGTTTTCCTTGGATGTTTACTTGGTCGTCTCTTTTAGTTGTGGCCGGAGTGGCAGTTAGTTCTAAACTGGTGCCCATGTCTTTTACGGTTATGGTCTGACTGTAATTTGAGGAACCGAGGTATTTTTCTCCTTCAAAGGTTGCATTTATGGTAAATTTTCCAAGTTCAGTAGGTGCGTAGCTGAATAAGAATTCTCCATTGCTATCGGTGACCGTTTTTCCGATATAAGATCCATTCCAATAAATATTGATTGATTTCTCGCTAAGTGGCTTGTTGCTGGCATCAAGTAAATTGCCAGTAATGTTTAATTCATCTCCAAGACCTATCGATGATACGGTGGTTGAACTAAGTGTTGTATTTGAATAAATATCAATGGTAGGATCCGACCATGATCCCGCATAGTATTTATTTCTTATTGCAATTGCGACGACATGATTTGCTCCTGGTTCAGTTTTTGGCGGGACTTTGCAATGAGCAAAAAACCGGCCATTATCATCCGTATAATTCATACCCGCATAATATCCGGGAATTTTTTTGTCCAATGTCAAATAAATTTTAACTAACATGCCAGCCACACCGGTTTGATTTTTATCCGCTACATATACTTTAACGTCAAAATACCCTGGTTTATATGCATTACTTGACACCCAGGTTATTTCAGTGGTTGTATGTGGGAGAGGTGGAAGACCAGAACCATTTCCTCCCTCACCCCATGGTGACTCGAAACCCCCTCCACCAGATCCACCCTCGCTTCCTCCACCAGATCCTCCACTTCCCCCCTCCGGTTGAGTATAGTTTTTAAATTGATCATATCCTCCGGGGTTGTATGTATCAAAATCTCCAAGGCCCCCTAGATTTAGTCGTTCCCAACCATGTGTCGGTATGTATATCTCTACAAAGGCATGACATTCATTTTTTACTACTCTTGTCGGCAATCCTAAAGAGTTGGCAGTTACAAAAAAAGCAAAAGATCTTTGATAGCAGGCACCATGTTTGGATTTTGCTATTGCAAGATAGATGTCTGGCTCTTGTTGTTCGGATGGTATATTCCCTGCAGTGAAACTAGAGAAGTAATTGTATAACTTAGTAACAATAGTTTTGAGATTTGTCTCTCCAGTTAATCCTAGTTCACCAATGATTAGGTTTGCTTTTGCTATTACTGTTGCAGGTGGTGTATGTTTTATCCCATTTGGGATATCATTCAATGAAAGACCTTTAGGTACGTCAAAGGTAAAATATGATGAATCTGCACTTGTGATAAATGTTAGGATCACATTTGATCCTTGCTGATAATTTTGCGACTTTACATAGTAATTGTCAGCTCCATCTTTGTAAAAATCAAAGGTCAGATAAAGAGAAGATGAGGAATATGTTATAATGTTTGCATTTGGTGCAACTGATGGTATTGCTATTGAGTCACCATATGCTATATTTGTTAGAGTTATTGTACCGGTAAATACATTATCATATCTTATGTCCGATGGTTCTAATTTATAAAGAGTCGGGTCAGCGATATAAGGTAGGTAGTTCTCATAAATGGCATCGAATGCTTGGAATCTTTTCATCGGTCCAAGAGCAGGGTTAAATACCTCAATGCAGACGGGGGGTTTTATGGGTCCATAACCGTACCTATCTGGCATATATGCATTTCCAGAAGTATCTCCGGCACCATAGCCAAAACCTCCGGGATTTTGAATGCCACCAGGCGTACTATCCTGGCCGTCTGGGATTCCATCTCCGTCAGTATCTGGATTAAGCGGATCTGTACCCATAGCTAATTCCTGTGAATCAGATAGACCATCTCCGTCGGTATCTGCTTTGGCGGGGTCTGTACCCAGTCTAATTTCTTGGCCATCAGTGAGACCATCATTATCCGAATCTTTATCGAGTATATTTGGGATGCCATCATGATCGGCATCGCCATTGGGTGCAAGATCTGGATTAGATTCATTTTTAGCTCTGTTGGCCCAATATTGATATTCCCAGCCATCATCTAAGCCATCCCCATCTGTATCGTTAACTAGTGGATTAGTATGAAGCTTTTTTTCCATGTCGTCGCTTAGTCCATCACCATCTCTATCGATAGCCCGAAAACTACCAATTAAATTAGCAAGAGCCCATATCGAGAGAATAAGAACAATTACGGCAGCTATAATCTTAAATAACTTTTTTGGCAATATGTATTTCCTCCAAATATAGTAAAACTGTGACTATTCATCTAAGGCTAATCGATTTGTACAATAAAACAATTTTGGAGTAATTTTCATTTTGACATTTTACCACGACAGTTTTATCTACGATTATTGATAGATTTTGACGTTATTATATTAATTAATAAAGAAGTAAAAGATACCTAACAAGGAAATAAGAATAGGTTGAAGATGAATAAACAATTGCTTACAGTTGGAACAATATTTCTATTGTGCGGAATTAGTGTTATTTCCATCATGAGTGAAAATGTTATAGCCGCAGGTTCGATTAATATTACTAACCCTTCGAGTGGACAAATATGCTATGGGGGAGAAACATGTCAAATAGCTTGGTATTCTTCTGGTGCAGGAAATTATGTTAAAATCGAATTGTATGAAAGTGGATATTACTATGATACAATTACTTCAAATACAAGCAATAGTGGTAGCAGTGGTAGCTACTTATGGTCAGTTCCCACCAATCTACCTTCTTATTACTCTTATCAGATAAAAATAACAAGTTTAAAAGATGGTAACATCATTGACTACAGTACCGGGTATTTTTACATATACCAGCGAACCATAACTGTAAATTCTCCATCCAGTGGGGAGATCTGGTATGGAGGAGATACATACATCATATCCTGGAATTCAGAAAATGCTGGAAGCTATGTTTCAATCTACTACGTATATGGATCGACAACTTATGGAATAATTTCTAATACATACAACAGCGGAAGCTATTATTGGACAATTCCCTCCGATCTTGCTACTGGTTCTACCTACAAGATAAAAATAGAGAGCATATCGTTCAGTGGTGTATACGATTATAGTGATTATTTTTCGATATACAGGAGATATATCAAAATAACTTCTCCGACTCAAGGAGACACCTGGTATAAAGGAGAAACATATACAATAACTTGGAATTCCGAGAATGCTGGAGATTATGTTACTATTGGATATGAAATTGGAAATGTTTATAATTCAATTAACTCAAATACTCTAAATGATGGAAGTTACTCGTGGATTATTCCATCTAGTCTAACTTCAAGCTCCTTATGCCAAATATTGATACAAAGTATTGCATATGGTAGCATTTCAGATTATAGTGGATATTTTTCCATAAATGAACGAAAAATAACTGTGAACTCACCATACGCTGGAGATACTTGGTACAAAGGAGAAACATATGCCATAGCTTGGACTTCAGTGAATGCTGGTAGTTATGTAAGTATTGAATTATACAAGGATGGATCGTATTACTCAGCGATTATTTCAAATATAAGTAATGATGGAATCTATTCATGGCAAATCCCCACAGACCTGGCGTCTAGTTATTCTTGCAATATAAAAATAAAGAGTCTTGTATATAGTAACCTTTACGGCATAAGTGAGTATTTTTCCATAGATAATAGATCGATAACTGTAACTTCTTCATCTGAGGGCCATACATGGTACAAAGGAGACAGATACACTATAACTTGGGATTCGAAAGGAGCAGGAGATTATGTGAATATTGATCTCTATAAAGGTGGGTTGTATTACTCATCAATTGCCACCAATGTTGCTAATAATGGAAACTATCCATGGCGTATTCCCTCAGGTATGTCTCCAGGTTCTTACCAGATAAAAATTACAAGCACGGCTTACAGCAGTGTTTCCGCTTACAGTAGCGGATATGTGAAAATAGATGATACTCTACTACAAAAATCATTAGGACCAGTAGTTATCATTATAGTACTTGCAATAATCCTGTCAGTGGTTTTTATAACACTAAACAAGAGGAGAAAGAGAAAGATAGCAAAACCTGAAGAAGACAAAGAAGAGGGTGTATCTGATTCACCAACTCCCGTAAATATAAAGCGTGAAATCAAGGCAGAAAAAATAAGCGATGACGAATACGAACAGATTTGGGAAAAAAATAAACATAAATAAGGGGCTATTTTTAGGAGTAGTTGTTCGGAAAAAACCGAACGTTTTCCGACCATTTATATACTTTTTAGGATAATATTACCTCGATGACCTATGAAAATGAATAAAAAAATAATGATAGTTGGAATAAGTTTGATGCTGGTGTCTGTCGTTATTGCTGGTTGTATGACGCAAAGTGAAATAAAAAAACAAACCTTGGAAATGAAACCTCCTACATTTAATTTGAAAGATTTTTCTTTTACTGTAAATTGGTGGCAAATTAATTCCACCGAGGCATCCATGGTTTTTAATGAAAATATTGAAAATCCAAATGATGAACCTATACAATTGCAAATGCTATTTTGTTATGTAATGGATGAAAATGGAAATACATTGCTTAGTTTTACTCCTGGACCCATATACAATGTTAACCTATATTTAAATACTTTAAATACTTCCATATTCACTCTTGGTGCACATGAAAACATAACACTGTGGTGTACTAGAAGTATCTATAAAAACACAACTATACATGAAGTCTGGAACTATCTCGGTAGTTCAAATAATGTAAGTATCTCAGGTTTATTCAAGTTAAATGGCGAGATACAGTGGTTCCAATCAAATTCATGTAATATCGGACAGATGATACATATAGACACATGAGTTAGTTCTTTCAACTCTTTCCTTTCTTTATGATTTTTTTATAGAAAGATAACAGTTCTATATCCTGCTGTTCCCATTTCATCGGTTGCCTTGCCTGTAGATCACCATTGGCTTGAAATTCCCACAGTGATTTTTCCTGTGTCATTCCTATTTCAGTTCCGTAGTATATGATTGCCGGCTGATTTAATGAAAATTGAATTTCTGCTGCTTCTTTGAGTTTCTCTTTATCGTTTTTGCAATCAAATAGGAATCGGTTCATGTCATGATTGTCAAGAAATGTTGGCAAAAAATAATCATCTGGATACTTTTCATATCTCTGTTTTATTTTTTCGTATAGCATCTCTTTCGACCCATAGGTATTTTTTCCAGAAAAGTAATCTTTTATTATTTCCTGCAATCTGAAATCCAAAACTCCATCCAGTTCTCCAACATATTCTCTCAATAAATTATCTGAAGAGGCCCCAAATAGCCATTTTAAAAATTTATCTCTAACATTTATTGTTCTCAGCTCGCTAAGTTTGATTCCTTTCATCCATGCTTCGCCTATTAGAACTGCGTTTGGATATTCTGTTTTTATTTCCTTTTTGAACTCTTGCCAGAAGTCATGCGACGGGCCTATTGCGTGGTCAAGTCTGTAACCGTCAAAACCGTAACCAAGCCACTGCCGGGCTGCATTTATTATGTGGTCTCGTGCCTGCGTGTTGTCGAGGTTTATTTTTGGTAAATCTCCAATGCTTAGAAAGCAAAGATAATAATCTGGCCATTTTGTGAAGTAGAACCAATCTTTATATTCGCTGTCTTTGTTTTGCTGTGCATCTTTAAAAAAAGGGTGTTCACTTGAACAGTGATTTGGTACAAAATCTGCAATAATACGCATACCATTTTTGTGAATTGCCTTTATAAGATTGCTTATATCTTCGTCTGTACCGAAACGCGGGTCTACCTGATAAAAATCTGTTACGTGGTAGCCGTGGTATGCACTTGTTTTGTAAAAAGGTGAAATCCAAATCGTGTTAACACCAAGGTTCTGAATATATGGAATTTTTTCGGTTATTCCTCTGATGTTTCCTCCTAGAAATATCGGTTTATCCCAGTTTCCTGTGGTAGTGTATCCAGCAAATCTATCAATTAAAATGTGATAGATGATAGCATTTTTAAACCAGTCAACACCACCCATGCATTTGATATGTAATTTGGTCTTTTTATATTATTTTGAGGCACGTACAACCCAAATTTTTTATAGTTAAAACTTGGTATATGATATGTGGGGAATTTAGAGATAAAATTAGTGGAAGACAAAGAAGAATTCATACAGGCTATGGAAATACGTAGAATCGTTTTTATTGAAGAGCAAAACATACCATTAGAGTTGGAATTGGACAGGCTGGACTCCGAAGCTGAACACGTGATAGCTTATCTTGACAATGAACCAATTGGATGTGCAAGGGTCAGAATAAACAAGTACGCAAAATTGGAACGTATCGCAATCATAAAGAATTATAGGGGAAGAGGATTTGGAAGACAACTAACAAATTTTTTGATAGATTACTGTAGAAAGAAAAAAGTTGATGAGATTTATATTCACTCGAGAGCGGATACCTCTGGATTTTATCAAAAAAATGGTTTTAACATGAGAGGCGAACCTTTTTACGAAGCCGGTGTGGAACATATAGAGATGTATATGAGAATCGCTTCTTAATGTAAAAATTTTTAGATAGTATTAATTGGAATGCGGACAAATTTTAGGTGGATATAAAACAAAGAATTAACCCCTCTCTTTTTTCTTTTTTAGCATTATTTTTAAATGGAGCATAATTTTTCCAATTTACTTCAATGGAAGCAATAACTAGCTTTTTATAAACAGAACTTGTTATCATTATTTGTGTTGTTATGGCTAAAAAACGACCCAAAACAGAAAAAGAATGGCAAGAAACCTTGACTAACGATGAGTTTCGTGTTTTAAGGGGAAAAGGTACTGAGCGTCCGTTTAGCGGTAAATATCTTGACAACAAGGAAAAAGGTGTCTATATTTGTGCGGGTTGTGGCAATGAGTTGTTTACCTCAGATGCAAAATTTGATTCTGGCAGTGGTTGGCCTAGCTTTCGAACGCTTATATCTAGAGATAGAGTAACATTAAAGGATGATAGAAGTCGTGGTATGAAAAGAACTGAAGTTATGTGTAGTCGCTGTGGCGGTCACCTTGGTCATGTGTTTAATGATGGTACTCCTCCAACAGGTCTTCGATTTTGTATTAATTCAATGAGTCTTCATTTTAAAAAATTGGAAAAATAAGGAAAAATTTAGAGCTTATTTGTCATTTTTACCATTTTAATTAATTTTTGTTTTAAAATCCTTTTAACTAATTGAACCACCAAAAAATTTTATAAACTATCAATTAATGCTAATACTAAATTGTATTTGGGGGAAGAAAATGAGTGAAAAGGAAATTACTAGAAGTGGATTGAGAAGATTTAATGCAGCCATGGGCGTTTTTCATATGATACAAGGATTTTTAATGTTGATACTGTCCAACAGCTTTACTTTACCAATAACCTATATGCATCCACAATTCGACGCAATAACAAAAACGATATCGCCCGTATCAACTAAATTGATCGATGTAAGAATCGGGTCGCTAGTCGCAATGTTTCTTTTCATCTCTGCCATAGCACACTTCTTGTTAGCAACTGTACTCTACGAATGGTATGTTAAAAAACTTGAGAACCACATGAATCCAGCGAGATGGTATGAGTATTCAATAAGTGCTTCACTAATGATTGTAATAATTGCAATGCTTACTTCAATTTACGATATTGGAACATTGATGGCCTTGTTTGCTTTAACAGCAGTAATGAACTGGATGGGTCTTATGATGGAACTTCATAACCAGACGACAAAGACAACCAACTGGACATCCTACACAATTGGATGCATTGCAGGACTTGTTCCATGGATAGTAATATTCATATCTCTTATTGGAGCAGTAGTTGCAAGTGGAAACAAAGTACCCAGCTTTGTAATCGGAATATTTGTTACAATAGCAATAGCCTTCAACGTCTTTGCGATAAACATGTACCTACAATACAAGAAAATTTGGAAATGGAAAGATTATCTTTATGGAGAAAGGGTCTATATTATCTTAAGTTTGGTAGCAAAATCACTTCTTGCATGGCAGGTTTTTGCAGGAACTCTGAGACCAGCATAACGAAAGAGAACTATTTTAATAGACCTACTTGTTCTTGGTTTTGCCACCTTAAGACTGTGGCATTCAATGGAGAGTGACAATATATGATAGAAATAAAAGTACAAAATATTGTAGCGTCTACAAAATTCGCAGAGAAATTAGATCTAGATGTAATAGCACAATCGTTAGAAGAAGCGGAATATGAACCAGAACAATTTCCTGGACTTGTGTATCGCTTACACAACCCAAAAACAGCAACTCTTCTTTTCAGAAGCGGAGCGGCTAACTGTACCGGTGCAAAAACTATAGAGGATGTAAGGACTACTATCAAAATAATAGCAGAAAAACTAGAAAAAATAGGTGTAAAGGCATATAAAAATCCTGAGATTGTCATACAAAACATCGTAGCCACATCTGATCTTGGTGGAGAACTTAATCTCAGCGAAGTGGCTGTAGCTCTTGGTTTAGATAATGTGGAATATGAACCTGAGCAATTCCCGGGGTTGGTTTATAGGATAAAAGAACCCAAGGTAGCTATGCTGCTCTTTGGCTCTGGTAAAATAGTCTGTGCAGGTGCAAGAAAGACGGAGGATGTAAGCTTAGCAGTAGAAAAAGTGTTAAAGGAGCTTACTTCGTTAGGACTTCTCCGTAGTAAGTAACTCCTCTTTTTTTGATTGCAAAAGCTTACTGCTTATTTACTCTTCTTTGTTAGGATTATTTCCATTGAAGATACGTTAGAGTTTCTGCCTTCTTCGTTTGTAATGTTTTCGGTACTAATCTTTATATCTTTAATTTTCGCGTCTTTGATAAACCTGTTTCTTACGATTTCTGCAGTATCTACCGCGGTACTAATCGCTCTGCCTCTTGCTTTAATAATAACCTCATCCGAACCATTGCCCTGAAACTGTGTTACTACTGCAAGCACATAGCTCATCGGAGGTTTTTGCCCAACATATATTACGTTTTCATCAGTTCTTCTTTTTTCAGTTGTTTTCTTTTCCGTTGTTTCTTCTGTCATAATTTTTTCCTCAATCAAATTACAATCTCGTAACAGTTACCTATTTAAAAACCTATAACCTGCAAATATTGATAGCATTTTAAGTAGTTAAAAAAATAAAAAATAAAAAAAGATATTAAAATAAAGATTGATAAAATTTAGGTGATTTTCGAAAATTTTATCTAAAATCTTTTTGGCCGATGGTTCTGATAACAGTCTCTACAATAAACTGGTCTTGTTCCATCGGGCTTGAAAGGAACTTCAGTTTCCTTTCCGCATTCTGCACAAGTCACCTTATGCATTTCTCTTGGTGGTCCGTCAAAACGACCGCCTCTATTACCTTCTCTATACATTTTATACTTCCTTTTTTGTTTTGGGCTTGTATGTGCATCTAGTATATATAATTATACGTTTTGAGTAAAAAGACAAAGATCTGTATCGTATGCTACCCCCACACCCCCATGGACCAAAGGTTATCTTACCACGGTATAGGAACGATTAAAAAGCAAAACAAATTATTGGGCGGTGATACATATGGATGATAAAGAAATTAAAAAAGCAGTAAAGAAAAGATATGCAAAATTTGCTCAGGATGATACTTCATGTTGTCAAACCTGCAACTCTAAAAAGAATGATATCACCAAACAAACAGAGTCTATTGGATACTCTGCAAATGAACTTAAAAGCATTCCAGAATCTGCTGTACTAGGTTTAGGCTGTGGCAATCCAACTGCATTAGCAGATTTAAAAGATGGAGAAACCGTTCTCGATTTAGGCTCTGGAGCTGGAATAGATGTCTTTTTAGCGGCAAACAAAGTTGGTGAGAATGGCCATGTCATTGGTGTTGACATGACCGAAGAAATGATCAAGAGATCTGAAAAAATCGCCAAAGAAAATGGTTATAAAAATGTAGAATTTAGATTTGGTGAAATTGAAAATCTTCCTGTCAAAGACAATACCGTAGATGTAATCATTAGTAACTGTGTGATCAATATTTCTCCAGATAAACTTCAAACTTTTAAAGAGGCTTTTAGAGTTTTGAAACCTGGCGGCAGAATATTGATTTCTGATTTGGTAACTGAAGGGGCTCTTCCAGAGGATATTAAGAAAAGTTTTGATGCGTGGGGCGGATGTATTGCGGGTGCACTAGAGAAAAATGAGTATCTTGATACTATAAAGAAGGCGGGTTTTCGTAATATTAAAATTATCAGTCAAAACCGTTATACTGAAAAAGAAATTGATAAGAGGCTCGTTGGTAAAATCACAAGCGTCAAAGTAAAAGCATACAAGTAATTGTAAACAATCAGTTTTTACACTTATTTCATTTTCATAATACTATTTTCATGCTACCTCCCTTAAACGTATTTTATCCTAACCAAGCAAAGATTTAAACAGAAAACCTATTGCGAATACGATTATGAATGACGTAGAAATAATACGTAGTAAACGAAGGAAAAATACGGTTCAAGCTAAATTTGTTAATGAAAAACTACGTATCTACATACCTAGTGGTATGACTGAATCTGAAGAAAAAAAATGGATAGGCAAGATGATCAAGTGGGGCGAGCACCACAAAAAACGAAAACAATTGAATGATAATGGAGATTTGTTAAAGCGCGCTCAAGAGTTAAATAAGATTTATTTTAATGGTTCTTTAGACTTTTCTATTAAATTTGTCACAAATCAAAAAACCAGATTCGGCAGCTGCACATTTAGAACTAAATCAATTAGGATCTCTGATCGTATTGCTAAAACGCCGAGGTGGGTACAAGACTATCTAATTATTCATGAACTTGCGCATCTCGTGCATCCAAATCATACAAAAAGATTCTGGGAAAAAGTTAACCAATACAAATATGCAGAGCGAGCCAAAGGATATCTTATAGCGATGGGAATGTTACCGGATGATAAATGATTTCACTTCTAAATTACATATTTGTTTTCATGCAGGATAATCGTTCTATAAAGTTTATATAAAATGAATAACCAAATAATAGATGGTGAGGGGAATTGAGTCAGGATTTCCCAATCTGCCCACCAGTTCCCTTCTCCCACCTTTCTAAAATTTTTATTTTAAAAGCATAATTTCTTGTAAAAATGATACTTTTAAAAACGTTTTTCATTAGTGTCAATTCAAAAATAGTACTCTTATGTTATTCTCTGATTAATTGCTGCCTCAATACAGTTCAGAGGAAGTCCTATCTGACGTTTAGGTAGCAGATGCTAATCTGTAACGGAGAAAAATATATAAGGTTAACAATATATGAATATGAATGGGGATATGAATGGAAAAAAACGTAGTGGAGAAATTTAAGAGTCAATATATAAAACTCGTTAAAGATACCGGGGAGATTTTGGATGGGTCAATAATCGAGATCTTGGGAGATAGTATAATTTTTCAAACCGAACTCTCACGATACGCTATTTCCGTAAACTCAATCAGAGAAATAGCACCGTATGACGAAATAAACAAAAGAAAAAGGCGTACGAAAGAGTTTAAGATCTAACATTAAAATTACACTGATTTCATTTCCTACCTAACTATAAGCCCCTACCAGATGATTCTATATTGCGGGATTTGTAATCTTAAAAATAAAATATCAAGTAGTTTTTTAGAAATTCAGACCATCCATTATTTGTCCTTTTCGTTTTTATATGGCTTATTACAAAATAGAAAATTACCGTTAAGACAACAAAACAAACTAACGAGAACAAAACTGCAAGCCAAAAAGGAACATAAAGTCGATTTAGAATACTCGGATCTCTTAATTCTTCAATTGAAGGTAATTCTAAAGAAAAATGTACCGTGTTTACGTAAATTACTCCTGCAAAAATACCACTTACAATTGCCGAAATTACTAGAGACATTACGAGATTCTTTCTTTTTTCTTTCATCCCATCACACTAATGATGAGGATCATTTATCTCATATTAACATTTTTGGAGATTTAAAATGCTGATTTAATTTTTAACATAGAAAATCGCGAGTCTATTGAACCAGAATAAAAATGTTATAAAAAAAATAAAAAAGAGAGAAAAATATTGTTTAATTAGTGGTGCCTCTTTTTACCATTTTGACAAATTGAAGAATATGTAAAAATTGCTGTAATGTTATTATAAATATGTGATTTGGGGAGTTGGGGTAAGAGGTAAATGTAACTTAAAATTACACTCCCCAATCACAAGATTATGTTACATATTATAATTCGTTTTATGATCAAATAAGAGTTGTGTAAGGATAAAAACAGAAGAACGGAAAAATTACTTGTTTTGTAACAATTTGTTACTTATATAACATTGATTTCGTTTCTGTATTAATACTTGACATCATACAAAAAACGCTTATATAAACTCACACCGAGAATATATAAACTAGAACGTTCATAGATATAGTTACTTGAAATTAAGCATAGGAAACCAATAATGACAAAGAAAATCATCAGAGCATGTATTGATTGCGGAAAAGATATCTCCGGTTTATATCATAATGCGATAAGATGCAAAGAATGTAGCAAAAAAAGAAAGCAAAATCAAGACAGTTTAAGACTTAGAAAGAAACATAGCGAAGAGTTAAGGTGGCATTTTTTAATTGAAGATCCAGAAACAAAGGAAATTTCTCATAGAAGTGCAAAAGGTAGCAAACTTAGATACTGGCTTGATAAAATCTGTAAACAGTTAACGACACAAGAGTTGGAATTTCTTCTAATGCTTTGGAATTGGAGAGCAGGTGATGCAAGTTTGCCATTAAAACAAAGGCATGAATATAGAACATGCGCTGGCATCATAAGAGATTGGAGAGATTACTATGTAATCAATCAAAAATTCAAAGACGTCTCATTTGATGCATCAACTGGAGTCATTTACAATACAGACGGTACTTATCTAACCGTTGATTTTGATGAAGAACGAGAAGAATATATTGTTAGAAACAGCGAAGGAACAATAATCTTTGGTTATTAGGAGAAATATACTTTTCGAACCACACATAATAAGTTGCGTAAGAATTTTTTTGAATTGTTACTGATCAGCCTACTTGCTATCTCTTAAAAGTTTTGTGTTCTTTCGAATTGGCTTCATTCTAGATTCTATTATATCAATGTCAATCTTACCGCCTCTGTAAGCCTCTAAAAAAGTCCCGACATCAATACTATATAACATGGAATCACACATCTGGTGATACTCGGAACACGCAGCATTGGTTACCTCATCAATCACCTCTCTAGTAATTCCAGAAGTAAAATGGTAATCCTCGGAAAGAAACAGATCCGCACCGTTTTTCAAAGTGGAAATGAGTATGTTACAATCGTTGACAATATCCTTGGCTTTTACTCCATGATGCTTCTCCATGGAAAGTATGCACGCCTTCCCAAAAGCGTCAGATAACAAACGATTTTTAAAATCAATCACTGTCGCATGAGAATGTTTCCATCTTTTAATTGCACGTTTGTAGTCTAATGGTGTGATGCGTCTCCATATTTTCAGCTGTTCCAACTCCGACACAACAGTAGATGTAACAAAACAAACAACAGAATTTCTTACAAGGGCTTTTATTGCCACATCAATCAACTGATCATCCTTAAGCAGAAAAGAGGTATCAAACGAGGTACTTCTAACGGTCATCAGATCAACCATGGATTTCGATATTCTCCATAAATATAACCTCTTTTTAGTTTTTTAATATTTTCAATATGCAAATTAGCCTTCATAAAACAACTAGGTCGAGGCGGAGAACTTCGGAAAAAGATTTCACACATTGGATGGGTGAGAGTAATTCTCCGAAGTTCTGCCCTCCACTATAAACGTTATTAATATGTCTAGAGTAAACTTAAATGTTTCTTTAAATATCATATTTTGCAACATTTTTTATATTTTATGAATATTTATCATAATTTGTTGCACATTGTTAGAAACAATTTTATATGACAATCTGTTTACATTCAACATATGCCAAAAAACGGTAAGATATCAATAGAAGCCGATGAAAGAAAAATCATTGACCAGCTATTAAAAGATTCACGACAAAGCCCTCATGAAATTGCTAAACGACTTGGCTTTTCCAGACAAAAAGTATGGAGAATTATCAAAAAGCTAGAAAAAGACAAAGTTATCTGGGGATATACTACAATTATTGATGAAAACAGCATTGGCTATAACTCTTATTATGCACTACTCAGGGGCAAAGCTCCATTTTATGACAAAATTGAGTTAAGTATTAAAAAACTTAAAGAAAACCATCCAGAGAAAATGAAAATAAACGTATTAGGATGCTTCTATCTAAATGGCGCTTACGATTGGCTTGTTATATTTTCAGCTCAAAACATAACAGATGCAAAAAAATTCTGCATATACATGCAAAAAGAATACGCAGACTATACCGATCGAATAGAACTTTTAGAAAATGTTTTCAGTCTATTGAGATTTGGCAAGATAAACCCAGATATAGACAAATTCAAGGAATTCGCTGTTTTTTAGAACTTTTTACATTTCTTTCAATCTACGATACCAAATGTCTTAAAAAATTATTAGTCGTAGTAAATTATTTGTGAATTCATACCAGTAATATTAGAAGTAAATGAATCACTTCTTGATACCCTTACAACTGAATACCAACCAGTTATAATAACTTCAGTTAAATTTGTATAGCTTGTAACTGTGATATCACAATCCATTCCAGAAACTATCAGTTTAAGTGGCTTGTCTGAATAGCTTATAGTTTGAACAACATCCATGCTTGAAATCTCCATAATTTTAATCTTTTCATTGTCGGTGGAATTACCATCATTACTCTCGCATCCGCTCAACCCGACAGCTATTAAAACGACTACCGCCCCAATGGCCATGAGTTCTTTTTTCATCCCTATCTCCTTAAGTTCAAAATGACTTAGCGACTTATTAATAATTATGTTTATACTTATTTCATTTATCAATTATCATACTCATTTGATTTTCCCTATTCAGAATATAAAAAATAATGATGTGATTGAGGGGAGAGGAGAAACGTTGAAGCGAACGAAACAACGTACACTCCCCAATCACAAGAATATCCATTGTTATGTAGATTTTATTATCAAATAAGAGTTATGTTCGAATAAAAACAAAAAAATACAAAAAATAATTGTTTTGCAACAATTTGTTACTTAAATAACACTGATTTAATTTTTAAAGGAGCTATTTTTCCTCCTCTTTCTTTTTTTCTGAAACGCCTTCTTTTACACCTTTTCCAAATCCTTTTACAACGCCCCAACCTTTCTTAACGCCCTTTCCAACCAATTCGCCTGCTTTCTCAGCAGCATCTTCAACTTTTCCTTTTTTTTCATCAGCCATAAGTTTTACTTCCCTAACAAATTCGTAATGTATACTATTTTATATATTTATCAATTCGTCTTATTTTATCGCATTAATCAGTTAACGAAACTATTTAAGGTTCTTCCAATTAAAGAACAACATTAAACCATCAAAGAGGAAAACTTTAGATGGAAGATCCTAGAGCGATTCGTGGTTGGCAGATCCACCATCAGGAACAATTGATTTTTAGAGCCAATGCGGGCAATCCTAAAATAATGTTGAAATTCTTTCATTATCCGGGCTATAGGCAAACCGTACAGATTGACAAATATCCTGCAAAGTGCAAGTTAAAAAGCAAAGGAAATAATTCGTTTTTCATCTTTCAAAACAAGGTTGGAACAAAGGGCACAATATCCTTGGATAGAATTATCACGATATTTCCAATCCCTTCTTTTGCAAATCCAAGAGATGATTGGGGAAAGATATCAGACTTTCCGAAATCGCTACAGCAAAAATATAGACAGAGTTCTAACTATTGGCCCATAACATCTAACTGGCTTCAGGATATTTCTAAAGAAGATTGGTTTGAAACGGATGACATTTCCTGTTGGGTACAATCCTCTAGTCGCTATATAACGACTAAGATTAAGCATCGTGAAAAACAAGAAAAAAGATTAGGTGCAAACCAGGCTTTTCTTGCAGGCATTGGCGATTGTGACGAATTTACTGATCTGTTTATCACTCTCGCCAGAACACGCGGGATTCCTTGTCGACGATTAACAGGATATTTCATTACTCAAAAAGGACTTGTAGCTGAGGCGCATGCATGGGGTGAAGTTCTTTCATCTAGAATAGGGTGGATAACCATCGATATAGCATTAAATAATCTTGGAAATCATACAATTCATTACATCGTTTTAAAGATTGAAGAATTCAATCCCGCTCTCAATGAGTATCAGGTACAAACAAAACAATCTAGCTCTGTGCATCACCGATGGGAGCGTCCCGATCCGATAATTAAACCGGTTTATTGAATTATCTTAAGAATATATGTTGTTTTTGTCAAAAAGTTGCACAAACTATATAAAATGTGTAATATACTATCTAGATTAATATAAAAATAAGTATTTAAATATATGTTATATATAGGCGAATTGATAAAAATGCCCTCAGAGTATATTATTGAAACTCGTTCTGTTACAAAGACTTACAAAATGGGTAAACAAGAATTCAGGGCATTAAACGGCGTCTCATTGAGTGTAAAAAAAGGTGATTTTTTAGCCATAATGGGTCCATCGGGTTCAGGCAAAAGCACCTTGATGAATCTACTTGGCTGTCTTGATCGGCCAACCTCGGGGGAGATTTTACTGGCTGGTGATAGAACATCTGATATGAATGACAATGAATTGGCTGAAGTTAGAAGCAAAAAAATTGGTTTCATATTTCAAACGTTCAATCTTGTCCCAACTCTAAATGCATTAAGAAACGTTGCGCTTCCAATGGTATTTGGAGGCATATCAAAAACTGACCGAGAAAAAAAGGCCTATGATCTACTAAAAAAAGTGGGAATAGAAAACTGGGCTACACATCTACCTTCGGAGCTTTCTGGCGGACAACAACAGCGTGTTGCTATTGCCCGTGCACTGTCAAATGATCCATTAATAATACTTGCAGACGAGCCCACTGGAAATCTGGATAGAAAAACGGGTGAACAAGTGATGGATCTTTTATCATCGATCACTAAAGATGGAAAAACTATCCTTCTAGTAACACACGATCATTCACTTAAAAAATATACGAACCGAGTTGTCAACATGTTGGATGGACGGATAAGTGGGAAAGCATGATACGAGACATTTTTTTGATGAGTCTTGATGCATTGAGATCTCATAAAATACGAACACTCCTGACTCTCGTTGGAGTTATAATAGGAATAGGCTCAGTTATTATCGTAACCACTGCAGGTTCTTCAGTTAGACTTTTTATTGAAGAACAGTGGAATATCTTCGATCCAACTGCCATGGTTATAGGTATTGGTACTGCAAGTGATCCGCCTCAGATAAATTTCAGAGAAATGGGCTTTACTGATCACGACATCGAAGAAATAAAGAAGCTGCCAGATGTAAAAGAAGTCGCTCCTATCGGTTTGCTTCCGTTAAAAGGCATCAAATTAAAAGAAGGATTTCTGAAGTGGCAGTCAAAAGCAGGGGGAAACATGTATGCTACTACCCCTGATCTACTGGATATAATGGGTTTGAAAATCGAAGAAGGTAGGACGTTTCAAAATAAAAAAAATGAGGTAGTTATTAGCAAAAGCATGACCCAGCTTTTTGGGAAAGATAAACAGTTGAAAGTCGGGGATACCATATACATACAAAGAATAGATGGAAAACTTATAAAATCAACTATAGTAGGAATTTTAAAAGAAGGCGAAAGTACAAATGCACTAAGTCAATTAACTGCTATATCCATGGCAGGTCCGGTAGATCCTTACTATTCATCATATTTTGGATCTAATGTTGGAGGTATTTTTAGACATATTACTGCCTATGGAATTTTATATGCAGAAGCTACGGACAAGGCACACGTTAACGATGCAAAAAATGAGATTCTTAGTTATCTGAACAGCAAATCTGATGCTATTAATTACAAGAATAAGAACTCCGATTTTGTAGTCATAACACAGCAATACATAATATCAAAAGTAGATCAGATAATGAGCGTGATGAGTATGCTTATAACTTCAATTGCAATGGTTTCTCTTGTAGTGGGCGGTATAGGTATTGCAAATATTATGTTTGCGACAGTAACCGAACGAACGAGAGAGATTGGTACCATGATGGCAATCGGAGCTAAACGAAGAGATATACTGAGTTTATTTTTATATCAATCATCAATGATAGGATTACTTGGCGGTATACTCGGATGTATCATAGGAGCTAGTGGTGGGGCATTTATCATACAAATTCTCAACCAATATCTAAAAGAACTTGGTGGGACATTTAGCTCAGGTAATATTCCTTTGATTTACTCCACTCAATGGTTTTTAATAGCAGTATTTTTTGGTATTGTTATAGGTATAGCTGCAGGCGTTTTACCTGCTAGAAAAGCAGCTAAGATGGACCCAGTTACCGCACTCAGATATGAGTAAAAATACCAATGAATGGAAAAAATGGTTCCGGGTATTGACTGATTATTATCAAATGATGATGACAAAAGAGTAAAAAAAGAAAAAGATAGTTAAATATCTTCTATATACATTAATCAAGGCAGAGGAAAAATGGCAAAAACCATAATGATTGTAGACGATGAACCAGATGTGATATATACTATTAAACAAGGACTAGAAAAATTAAATACCAATTACAAAGTCGTAGGTGCTGAAAGCGGAAAAAAATGCCTTGATTTTTTAGAGAATAACCAGATCCCCGACCTCATTCTTTTAGACATCATGATGCCAGGCATGAGCGGATGGGAGGTACTCAACAGATTAAGAGAAAAAGCTAAGTGGAGAAATATACCAGTTGTTTTTCTATCAGCTAAAACAGATACTTTTAGCAAAACATTTGGAATTACGGTTGCCATGGACTATATCGAAAAACCATTTGAAATTGCAGATGTTAAAAATAGAATTGAAAAAGTCTTTCAGAAAATTACTCCCAAAAAGTCCACTATCGAATAAATTGTTCACCAATTTTTAGGTCTCTAATATTTGTTCCAAGAGATATATGGTGATTCTTACAAAAGCCTCTGTTGCATTCAATGACATATTTACTAAACCCATATGCCCAAAATTTTTTATTGAAAATTCCCACGTTTGCAGGGACTTCGTAGATCGATACAACTTTGAATTCCTTATTAATAAAAATAATATCAAGTGGAATTGATACGTTTTTCATCCAAAATATCCTGTACCATGAAAACCAAAAGGGGAACAACATTCCTTTGTCTGTTGGCAGAGAAGAGCGATACATGAGTCCCTTGGCTTTTTCAGAAATAGTTTTTGCGACTTCGCATGTAATAACGACCGATGGGACTCCAATTGGATAAAATGTTATTGTCACTTCATTTATAGTTGAATTCAATATCGTGTCCTCATGTATGTAACTTGGTTCTTTCTTTAAAAAGCTATACGTCTAAGAAATACAGTACAGTCTCATCGCTCTTCCATATTATTTAAATATAACTTCCATTATTCCCTTCTTTCAATGGCACTATGGCAAGGTAATTCAAAAAGGAGCAGTTCAGGGCGAAGAATTCGCTATTCCCGCAGTAAAAGAAAGTTTGAAATGGGGGGAGAGCAAAACCTTACAACCATTGGAGAAACTAAACTGAAAAACGTAAGAACCACTGGAGGTGGCAGTAAGACCCTAATTAAAACCGCAAACATCGCCTATGTACTAGATCCTAAAACAAACAAAACCACGAAAACGGAAATAGTCACGGTTGTAGAAAACAAAGCAAATCCTCACTATGTCCGAAGAAACATTATGACTAAAGGGGCAATCATAAATACCAAAATAGGAAAAGCAAGAATAACGTCACGCCCCGGTCAGATCGGTGCTATAAACGCGGTATTGATATAAGAGTAGTTTAGTCCTGTGATTGTTTATGGTTTCTAGAGATGAAGGCAAATATGTAATTTGGCCTGTATATTTTGATGGATCAGTTTCTCGGCTAGCTGGAAGAAAAGTTTCCAAAAAACATGCAGTCGAAAAACCTGCAGTAGAAAACATAATCAAAGCTGCAAAATCACTTGGTCTCAATCCCGTCCTTGAAAAAAATGCTATGCATCCTTCAAGACCTTGGAAAAAAGACGGAAGAATACTAGTTGACAAAAAAGGTGCGAAAAGTAAAATCTTAGTTCAAATCGCCAACCGTTTAGGATAAATATATAATATCAATGTTCTATTCTGGCAAAGAAAATAATAAACTTAAAATATTTTCAAAAAACTGATATCTGGAGCATGATTTATGGAATCTGGCGATGCATTATATGATCAAGCAAGTACGGTTTTTTCTCCAGATGGACGACTATATCAAGTTGAATATGCCCGTGAGGCGGTAAATAAAGGATCAACAACCTTGGGCGTGAAATTCAAAGACGGGGTTGTATTAATCGCACACAAAGAGTCCCCTTCCAATCTTATTAAAACGCACACAATAGATAAAATATTTCAGATTGATGACCACATTGGATGTGCCTTCTCAGGTCTAGTTGCAGATGCACAGCGCCTAGTAGAAATAGCTCGTGATGAGGCTCAAGTCAATAGACTGGCTTATGATGAACAAATACCCGTAAAAGCTCTCGTTGAAATTGTATGTGAATATAAACATCTTTACACGCAGTTTGACGGCATAAGACCCTTTGGCGTTGCATTGATTATAGCTGGAGTTGATGAAAGTGGAAAGCGATTATTCGATACAGATCCATCTGGTGCATTTTTAGAATACAAAGCTATATGTGAAGGGTCGGAAAGTCAAAGCGCAATGTCTCACCTGAACCGCTTTTATGCTCCTGATCTCACTCTGGATGCAGCCATCAATCTCGGACTTCAGGCTTTACGCAAGACAACCAAAAAGAAATTAACTGCAGACTGCCTAGAAATAGCGGTTATTGATAAAAAAGAAAAATTCTATAAACTACCTACTAAAAAAATTAGTCAACTGATAAAAAAAGAATGACGATCCAATATGAGAGAACCATCCCAAATTTATAACACCGTGAGTTTACTTTTGGCTGAAAAACGTACGTCTCTATCGATGTTGCGCACGGCCATAGCTATACTTACTTTACCCTCATCGATATTCACCGTTTTGATTGTTACATCACGATACTATGATGTCTCAACATCCATGCATTTTGTCATACCGTTGGTAATCATCTGCATAGTTCTCGTATTTCTAGGAATATACCTCGTTTTTAGATCATTCAAAAAAATAAAAATGATAGACCATAAAATACAGGAAATTACAAATAAAGATAAATTAATGCAAGATATACTCGAAGATTAAAAAATTTTTAATTATTTTCCTTTTCGTTGCCAACTAAACAAATGGCGTCTATGCATTGGCATAACGGCCTCTCCAACTGATCTGACATCTTCGACAGAATAAAATGCATGCGGATGAATTTGATTGATTCTATCTAAAACGCTATGAAGGTCTTTTCGTCTAATAACTGCAAAAATTATCTTTACCGGCCCTTTAACGCCTTCTGCATCGTGAATTGTCACACCATAGTTTTCAGATTTTAAATATTCAATTAATTCTTTGGTATCATGTCTTGAGATGAGACGAAGAAGTACTAATCCTATTGATACTTTTTCCTCAATTAAAATTCCTACGAAACTTCCTGTTGCAAAACCTCCAGCATAGGCTAAAGTACAAACAATACTATTTGGGTTATTATTGCTTAGATTCTCCATAATTTGTCCTATAGCAAGCAACCAGATATTTACCTCAAAAAAGCCAATAATCGGAGCGAGATATTTGACTCCACGAGAAACAAAAATAATTCTCATGGTGCCAAGACTCACATCAGTTAAACGCGCCAAGAAAATTAATATCGGTAAAATTACCCATTTGAAAAGGTCAGAGTTATAGAATGATACTAGATCCATATTTGTCTTCCCTCCTAAATAAATGAAATCTAAATTAAAATTCAGCTTAAAATACTATTGATGTGACTTTGCATTATCGCATATCTGGTTCAATATCTTCCACATCGCCAACGCGATCATTGCCCTGGGAAAGTTTACAGCTTTCACAAATGCCCTGAAGTTCTTCTTCCGGAGCCAATTCCCCGCCGCAAACGGAACAATATACTGTCATAGCTGCTCAATACCCTCTAAATATTTTAATATTCTTGATGTTTTCCCCGCGTTTTTATAATTATAAAACATGAGGGAATCACAGTAATATTTATAATACTTCGTCTTAAAAAAACACTTATTTTATCACTATAAAAGCAAAAATGCTATAAATGATTGATAATATTAAATATACCAAAAATATTCCAGTGCGTCTTTGTATGAAAAAACAAAAAAAGAAACAGCTAAAAAATAAACAAATAAAAAAGCCAACAAAAGTAGCTGTAAAGAAACAAAAAAAGGTATACGTAAAAGTAGTTACAAAGAAACAAAAAAAGACACCTGTGAAAGCAGCCGCTAGAAAAACATCTGTTAGAAAAGTAGCTGTTGGTAGCGATGAATTCTGCTTCAACTGTATGGATTGGCGAGAATATGATGAAGAAGGAAAATGCAAGGTCTGCAGAAAACAGATAAAAAAGAAACAAGCGCCTTCACAAAAGATTAACTACGACGAATACAGAATAGAGGGTGTCGCCGATGAAATCGACGAAGAAATAAGTGAAACGGATTTTGAGGGATAAAGCCAAAAATAGAAATTAAAACAATAATCCCATTTTTTGTTTTTTGTGAAAATTTTTTGACAATTTAGATGCTTTTTAGGTCTAATGTTAATTTAATAAATGTTTTTAATTTACATAGATAACTTTTTAACGTCAGATGTTAACAATTAATATCTGTGTTACCATGCCACACGTATTCAATATAGCATTAACATTGATAAATTATGTCTAGCACTCAGTTTATACAAAAATTATATTGTTAGATATTGTTTATCACGGTAGATACTTTTATAAATTAAAACACACTAATAAAGGTTGGATGGATGCACAACCTGTAAAAGCAGCAATTTATACCAGAGTATCAACTGAAGATCAGGCTAAAGAAGGATTCTCTCTCGATGCACAACTAGAGAAACTCCGGGCTTACTGTACCGCACGAGATTGGCAGATCGCGGGCGAATACGTTGACGAAGGATACTCCGGGAGAAAAACTAGACGGCCTGCTTATACTAGAATGATGGAAGAAATCAACAAATGGGATGCCCTTCTTGTTATTAAAATGGATCGGATCCATCGTAATTCTAAAAACTTCATGTTTATGATGGAACATCTAAACAAAAACAAAAAAGAATTTGTATCTATGAGTGAATCTTTTGATACATCCACCGCAATAGGACGTTTTGTTATGAATATTATTCAGGGAATTGCTCAATTAGAATCTGAACAAATTGGTGAACGTGTTTACATTGGCATGGAACAAAAAGCAAGAACGAACGCAGGCGTGTTAGGTTTTAACATACCATATGGCTATGATTATCTCGATGGAAAATTTAATGTAAACCTAACCGAAGCTCCAGTAATAAAGAACATTTACTCATGGTATTTAGATAATAAAAGTATGGGTGAAATAGCAAAAATACTTAACGATACCAAAGTTCCCACGAAAAACCGGGGGTTTTGGGCGAAAAAGATGGTTTCCACGATATTGAAAAATCCAGTCTATTGTGGGTATCTCCGTTGGGAAAAATTTGTTAACAAAAGTGATCACGAACCAATAATCACCGTGCAATATTTTAACACGGTTCAAAAAATAATTGCGGACCGGGGTGGCAGTCGAGCCGAATTTTTGACCGAATAGGCCTTAAATCGGTTACCTTCGGACTACCGAAGGTAACCCACCCCTAAGGCAAGCTTCTCCTTATAGCCCTCTGTATTTCTCCTGTTGATAGGATAAAAATTGAAAATTTGTACCTGATTCTTTCATTTTTGCAGATTTTTGGACGAAATTAGCCACGGTTTGGTTTTTTGACTATTTGTTTATTGGTCTTAGCTTTTAATTTTGTAATTTTGGTCCACGTCGCAATCAACCATGATAGACTTAGTCTGTCAATATGAATACTATCCGTGCTAGTAATTAACATTCTAATATGCATGACAATATTTGTCACAAAATAATGACAATTGTTAGCACGAAATATCAAATTAATCTTAATGGTTAACTAATTAAACAAATATCGATACTAAATTAAATAAGTAATGCTTGCATCTAAAATTTACAAAATTCTTAAAATGTTGGAACGATTACACATATCCTGATGAACAGAAATGTGACATTGTTTTTCAATGATCGTGCTTTTACGCAAATTATATATAAAAGATACATGATTCTACTTCGTGTTTTTCCTAATTTTGAGGAGTTATTATGACGTCAGAAGATGTTAAGAAAACAGGTACCACCACATTAGGTATGGTATGTAAAGACGGAGTAGTTATTGCGACTGAAAAAAGAGCGACAATGGGTACACTTATTGCCCATAAAAATACACAGAAGCTCTATAAAATTGACGAACATCTTGCACTAGCAACAGCCGGTTTAGTCGGTGATTTACAGGTTCTCGCGCGCTATTTAAATGCAGAGGCTAACTTGTATAGACTCAAGAGAGAAGCAAGAATGCCTGTTAAAAGCGCAGCAACACTTATGTCAAACATACTGAATCAGAGGAAGTTTTATCCCTATTATGTACAACTTATATTGGGCGGATATGACAACACTGGTGGACATGTTTATTCATTGGATGCTGCTGGCGGAGCCATACCAGACAAGTACACATCAGCTGGTTCTGGTTCACCCTATGTATTTGGTGTTCTAGAAGATAATTATAGAGACGATATGACCGCTAGTGAAGGAGTCGATCTAGCCGTAAGAGCCATAACTGCGGCGATGAATAGAGACTCTGCATCAGGCGGAATGATAAATGTTGCAGTTATAAATGAGGATGGATTCAAAGAAATCCCTGAAAACGAAATAAAAAAGCGTATGGAAAAACTTGCAAAATAAGATAGAATAGTGACACAATATTATTTCTTATATTTAGTCTGAACACATCTTAAGTAATCATATTGTAGAAAATATTTGTGAAAGGTAGAAAATGACAGTAGACGATGTTCTAAGGGAAATTAAAGGAAAAGTGCGAGGTGTTATTCCACCCAGTATCGATGTTTCTGATGTAGAGTTTGAAGGAGCTTTAGTTGTAATATACACAAAACATCCTGATAAATTTGCGGCTAACGAAGAATTAGTGCGACAGCTTGCTAAAATGCTACAGAAACGTATTGCCGTACGTCCGGATCCCTCAGTTCTTACTGATACTGATACGGCTGAAAGAAAAATAAAGGAAATAATTCCAAAAGATGCAGAGATTACCAATATTTATTTCCAACCTGATGTCGGCGAGGTCACTATAGAAGTCATGAAACCGGGAATTGCAATCGGTAAACAGGGTATTTTGCTCAATGAGATACGTAAAAAAATTAACTGGTCTCCAGAGATTGTTAGAACACCACCAATTCAGTCTAAAACAGTGAAAGAAATACGTGGTTATATTAGATCAATGAGTGAAGATCGCAAAGAGATACTACGCAAAGTTGGTAGAAGGCTACATCGAGGCACGTCCACGGGCGAAAGATTTGTTAGGATGGTGGCTTTGGGCGGATTCCGTGAGGTTGGCAGATCCTGTAGTATGCTTCATACCCAAGATAGCAAGATTTTGATTGATTGTGGTGTTGATGTTTCTTCTGATAACAACGGCTCTCCATACATTCATCTTCCAGAGGTTTTACCTTTGGAAACAATTGATGCTGTTGTGATTACCCACGCACATCTCGATCATTCGGGTTTGATGCCATTATTGTATAAATATGGTTACGACGGACCCATTTATTGTACACCACCAACAAGAGATTTGATGACTTTACTTCAGATGGATTATCTTAAGGTTGCAGCGGCTGATGCAAGAACAGTACCCTATTCTGCAGAAAATATACGCAATGTGATTAAGCATTGCATTGCCATAAACTATGGAGATACGACAGATATAACTCCTGATGTACGCCTTACGCTCCATAATGCTGGACACATCTTAGGCTCATCAATTGCTCATTTCCATGTAGGAGAAGGATTATACAACATTGCTTTTACTGGTGACATTAAGTATGAGCGGACTTGGCTGTTTAACCCGGCTATAAATCGATTTCCACGTCTTGAAGCAATCGTCATGGAATCAACCTATGGAGGTAGAGATGATTTTCAACCAAGTAGAGCCGAGGCTTCAGATCGTTTGAAAGACATCGTTGAAAGATGTCTAAAGAAAAAAGGAAAAGTTTTAGTCCCCGTCTTTGCAGTAGGGCGAAGTCAGGAAGTCATGATCGTTCTTGAAGAGCTCATGAGAAGAAAAGAGATACCTAAAGCTCCTGTGTATCTTGATGGTATGATATGGGAGGCGACAGCAATACATACTGCTTATCCTGAGTATCTTAACAATAGGCTTAGAACCCAGATATTCCAACAGGGAGAAAACCCGTTGCTTTCAGATATTTTCGAACGCGTTGATAGTCACGATATGAGACAAAAAATACTTGGTGACCCAGACCCATGTATCGTACTAGCCACAAGCGGTATGATGAATGGCGGTCCAATAATGGAGTATTTCAAAGAGTGGGCTCAAAATGAAAAAAATACCATCACCTTTGTCGGTTATCAAGCCGAAGGCACACTTGGGCGAAGGATTCAGAAAGGATGGAGCGAGATACCCCTAAACGTTGGTGGTAGCATCGTCAACATCCAGATGAAGATGAATGTGGAAACTTGTGATGGTTTTTCAGGTCACAGCGATAGACGACAACTTCTTAATTATATAAACAACATGTCACCACACCCTGAAAGAATCATACTTGGCCACGGCGAAGAATCCAAATGTCTTGATCTTTCGTCTGCAATACACAAGAAATTCAATTTGAATACAGTTGCCCCGATGAATCTTGAGACAATTAGATTCAAATAAAATAAATTTTTAGAAAATTTTTCTTTATACAATTTTTTTATTTTAGTGGTTTTGCCATGTCCCACAGACTGTTGAATTTGCCGTCTAAAATTTCAATATCTCCAATATCGACATAAGCAGTACCCACGTAAGACGGTTCAGTGTTTTCCTCTGGTAGAATCTTAATGCCATTCACTGCCATTTCTTTTCCAAATACATAGTTGCGCAGTGTACCAGACACATCATCAGAGAAATATCTTATTTCAAGGTTATCACCGTAAATCTTTTTCAATTCTTTAGCAGCATCTATATTGGTCTTGGTATCCACTATAAGTTGAACCTTTGTATCAAGATCCAAAAATTTCTTGAAGTATTTTATAAAAGGCTCCTCAAAAAATCGTTCTCCACCAACCTGCATCTTAAGATGATTGCCCTTATCCAAACAGTTATTCAAAAGTGTGTACAAAATCCATTTGCCACTATATTGAAGTGTGACATTACCAATCCTCTTAAGCTTTATGCCATATTTTTCAAAATTGCTGTTATAACACTTGCCATATTCTCCTAAACGGTTCTCTATTGCTCGATATGTGTCTTCAGCAACGACTTGCTTCATATCGGTTTTTATATCTTCCCATATTGTCCTTGGATGTACTGGTAAGTAACTTTCTCTGCCGAAATCCTCATCAGCCTCATTGGAAAATAATACCTTTGCAACTAGTCCATATCTTAGCAAAGATGCTCTACCAGTTTCAAGAGGGCGTCTTGTAATATTGGCAAGTCCTTCAGCAACCTTCAAAAAATCGGAAAATTCCTTTGGACAATCAATTACAAGTGTAGCGTAGTAGACTGCGGCTTCACGGGGGCGATCTACCTTCATTCTATCAAACATCATTTCAAAATCTTGTATATAATCAAGTTTCACTTTAGTTGCAAATTCACATCCCATCGTATCCACCAATTCCCTAGTTTTATCAATAAACTTATCTGTAGTTACTTTCAAGACAAAAATGTATTTGGCTTTTATATAATTTGTGCATGCATTAATACTTGCACACCCTTCAATAAAAGTGCTTCATCTGCCAAGATCAAACTTGAGGTACAACTTATACCAGGTAATCTTGGAAATGAAATCAGTGGAAAAGTGCTGGTGTAGGCCGTAAAATTACACCGAGAAGTCGTCGGAAAGCTCTTCTTTTAGATGAGATCGCATAAAATGGTCCTTGATGGTAAGAAAAAAAAGAATGTCGATAGAAGAAGAGGAGTTATCCTCTTCTTCTTATTTTTAGATTGGTGGTTAGGTACTAAGATTTATGATAGTTACCATCTTTAGTTACTAACATAGATTTAAATATTGCTTTTTTGCAGGGGTTAGAAAATGAGAGTAAAGCTAAAAGAAAAACAAGAACCGAATGAAGACATTAAGAAAGAGTTATGAGCTTTAAATTATTTATAACAATTATTAACCTTGAAAAAAACAATCATTATATACTGATTTCCGTTCAGGGAATTAACCATATATAGTACATATGGGGGGAAACACATGATTTTTGAACGTCTTGGAAATTTCATCGTTAAACGCTATAAAATGGTCCTTGTCCTCTGGGTTATCATACTCCTTGTTTGTGTGCCGCTAATCCTCAAATCCGGTCAGGTCGTGACCTACCAACAGCAGATGACCATGAGCATCGGGCAGACCGATTCGGATAAGGCGTCGGCAATAATTGCCGAGCAGTTCTCCAGCAGCACTTCCAATTCATCCATGATAATCGTTTTAGATGCCGATAATGTGTCGAGCCTCCAAATGCGTGATTTCATCCTGGAACTGGAGCATCAGGTCAGGTCCGATCCAAATGTAAAGTACTTTGAACCCAATCTTCCGGGCGCTTTTCCAAAGGACTTCATTTCTGTTTATACAGCCGAAGGATACATTCTCACACAAACAGTACTTGGAATGAACGCGGGAATGTACCAACTGGTCAATACCGTATCTTTTGTTTGGGGAATTCCAGCCCATTACTTACAAACTTATGTTAGTTCTGGGAGCGACTCAATGGCTTCAGCCCAAGTAAACACAACAATTCAGGCCCTAAGAGCTGAAGATCCGACAAGTGCTCAAATGATGTCTGTATACTTTACCTTATTTAGAACAAGTTGGCAGGCATCCAGCACGAATATTTCACTAGTTGCAAATCCACAACTTAGAGCAGAAGAAGAAGCCAGATCAGCTATAACAATGTTGACTGCAGAACTAACTCTTCCTGCTGCTCAATCGCAAATGATGCAAGCAATTTCAAACATGTTCAACATCACGACGTTTTCAAACGCACAGATGGTACGCCAATTCGTAGTTGGTTCAATTGAACAAGCTGCTGGCATCACAGATACAATTTTTTTGAACGGAATCTATGACCTTTCAGACATTTCAAAAATGTCTACTGAAAACAGTACATCTGCCGTTGAGAATTACGTTTACAACACCGTCATACCAAATGGGACAATTAATACTTATCCCGTGCAGCTACCTGATGATATTCGTTCATCGTTTGTTAGTCCTGATGGACACGTGACCATAATCTCACTGGCCTTCACGAAAGGCGATGAGTGGACCGATAGCAACGGGACGAAGCCTATCGTCAACAATGTCAAGGAGATCAGGCGTATCATCTCCGAACTCGAGGCAACAGAAAATGTACCGGGTCTCAAGACCTATGTCTCGGGCGGCGCGCCTATATCCTCGGACTTGATGAAAGCTATGTCTGGCGACTTTGCTATCATTGAGTTCCTGACCATTCCACTCATCATAATACTGATTGGCCTGTTCTTCCGCTCCATCGTCACACCGGTGTTGCCCCTTGGTGCCGTCATGATTGCACTTGGCCTGAGCCAGGCAGTCGTATATATTATAGGGACTTTTGTGGCTGGCGTAGATTCCAATATCACGACCATGCTTTTCTCAATCCTTATGGGCGTGGGAACGGACTATTCGATTTTCATAGTGGCCAGATTTCGCGAGGAACGTATCAAGGGTGCATCCAGGGATGAAGCAGTGAAGACCTCGGTCACGTGGGCCGGCGAGTCCATCACCACATCAGGTGCTACGGTCGTGATCGCATTTCTGTCCTTGGGGATTGCATCCTACTCGATGATCAGAGTGATGGGTTTCGTGATGGGTCTGGCAATCCTGATTGCTCTTCTAATCGCCCTGACACTCGTGCCCAGCTTGCTCATGCTGATTGGAAACCGCATCTTCTGGCCTAATAACAAGGAGCGGTTCAAGCGCTATGCCAAACACAGCCGGGATCGCCGAGCGGCGGGCAAATACGGGTATTTCTACAAGGCCGCCCGATTCTCTGTAAACCACGCCAAATGGGTGGTCCTCGTGGCCATCCTCATTTCCATACCCACAACCTACATTTACATGACAGCCGAGACGAGTTTCGATTTCATAGGGGCTATGCCCAAGGTCGAGTCCATCAATGGAATGAATGCCATGAACTCGGGCTTCGGCGCTGGCCGCATAATGCCGTCCAATGTCGTCATAGTGTTCGACCAGCAGATACTGATGCAGGACGGGAAATACAACACATCGGCCTTGCAGACCATCGAGGACGTATCTGCCGCCCTGACTAGCAAGACCATCGTACGCGAGGTCGATGGTCCTACCCGGCCATATGGCACGACAGTCGATTATGTCAATATCGTCAACCTCTCTACGAACGACGGGTCCAAGATGCACGAGTTCATCGGCAAGGACAACCGGACCGTACGCTTGAGCTTCGTTCTCGATTCACAACCAACTTCCAAAAATGCCGTCGACTCCATTCCTGATCTGCGCTCTGCGGTCAAGAACACGCTCTCTGGCAAGGGCGTGAAGGAAGCCTACGTCGGCGGGTACACCGCAGGGATGTACGACACCATGGTATCCATGGGTAGTGAGTTCAACCAGATGGAGATTATCGTCATCATCGGTATCTTCATCATTCTTGTCATCGTCCTGGGTTCTCTGATCCTGCCAGCGTTCGCCTTACTCAGTATAGGAATGTCCATATCTTGGTCGTTCGCGGCAACGTTCCTGATATTCCAGAACTGGCTGGGTGTTCCAATCCTGTGGCTCATCCCGCTCATCCTCTTCATCATGCTCATGGGTCTTGGGATGGACTACAATGTATTCATCCTGACCAGAATTCGAGAGGAGGTCCACAAGGGGAAATCCGACGAGGATGCTATAGTGGAAGCGGTGGATAGGACCGGTGGCATAATCACCGCGCTTGCCATCATAATGGGCAGCGCCATCGGGGTTCTGATGCTATCGTCCACGAAAATGCTGGCCGAGTTCGGCTTTGCCATCGCGTTCGCCATACTCTTGGATGCCATGGTGGTACGTACTTATATCGTTCCGGCCGTCATGAAGCTCCTCGGCAAATGGAACTGGTATGCACCTGGTCCTCTTCAACGGGAACGAAGAGGAACAAAGGGACATACCGAATCGGAATCAACGAAAGCAGATATGAAAAATTTGTAAGTAAACTTACTTACCTTAAAAGCGAATGAACCGATATAGAAATGAAACCAGTGTAAAAACCTGTCTTTTTTGGTATGAACTGTCAAACAAGTTTTATAAACAATTAGAAAGAAAGTAAAGGATAAAATCTTAGAAAGATGCTGAGCTAAGAAATATGAAGAAAACAATTGTATCAATACTAGTAATATGTTGTTTATTAGCGACTTCTACAGTTAGTATAAATGCTTTCGGATCAGAAGAGAAAAATACTCCCGTGGTAAATACTCCTGAAACAGTTAATACCGTAGCTTCCAATCCCAATTCGTTTAATGGTTATATTCTGTATACTGAAATGCTTGGTAAAACAACATATTTGATTAATGATACTAAACAAGTTGTTCATAAATGGAATAGCGACTATTTGGGAATGGATGTACATTTACTAGAAAACGGAAATCTACTTAGTACTTGTTTAAAATTTAATCCAACTTTTTGGTTTAAAACTCCGGGTGGATATACCGGACGTATTGAAATATGTGATTGGAATGGAACACTACTTTGGGAGTTTTAATATTCTAACAATGAACATTGTTTGCATCATGCTATTTTGCCTATGCCTAATGGTGATATTTTAATGATTGCATGAGAAAAGAAGACACGAGATGAAGCTATTGCTGCAGGTCGCAATCCTAGTCAAGTGTATAACAGTGGATTGTTTCCGGATTCTATTATTGAAGTTAAACCAACATTTACAGAGGGCGGAACTATTGTTTGGGAATGGCATGCTTGGGATCACCTCATACAAGATTATGATTCAACAAAAGCAAATTACGGAGTGGTAGCAGACCACCCTGAATTGATTGATATAAATTTTGGAACAGACGATTGGCAGCCTGAATGGCTACATATTAACTCAATTGATTATAACGAGAAACTTGATCAAATATTGTTAAGTTCGCCAACAATGAATGAGATTTTTGTTATTGATCATAGCACCACAATTCAGGAAGCTGCAGGCCATACCGGCGGAAGATACGGCAAAGGTGGTGATCTTCTGTACCGTTGGGGTAACCCACAGAATTATCATGCTGGTGATAAAAGTGATCAGCAACTTTTCTTCCAACATGATGCACGGTGGATAGAACCAGATTGTCCTGGTGCTGGCGATATAACTGTCTTTAATAGCCAGGCAAATCCCAGCTCTGTTGACGAAATTGTGCCACCTGTAGACTCCAATGGTAATTATTATCTTGAGAAAGGTCGTTCATATGGCCCAGAGGAACCGATATGGAATATTACAAGTGAAGACCCGTATATTTTTGAATCGGGTTCATATTCAGGTGTTCAACGACTTCCAGATGGAAACATACTTATTTCTAGTGCAGACCGGCGCTCTTTCTTTGTAGTAACGCCAGAAAAAAAGTTAGTTTGGAAAGCCCCTATAGAATGCTCCCATTCTTTTAATGGTCCTTTTAGAATGGAATATTACCCGTCGGATTACCCTGGTTTGAGTTGCCTGTCACTTAGTTTAGAGAACGGACAAAGTATTATCCAAAACAGTCAAAAACAAAGCATTCCACAGAGTACACCTCAAAGCCAGCCAAGTAGCACTCAACAATCTGTAACTAGTACAACTACCCATACTGGCGCATCAACTACTACGACTAGCACAACTACTTCAACTGCTACAACCAGCAAGAGCACTAGTCTACAGACCAGCAAATAAACACTAAATAAACAAAACCTTTTTTTCTTTTGAAATGAAATAAGTGTAAAACTTTATTGTAAGATTCTGGGTGTAGAGAGAGTAAACCTGTTATCGGTTATTTGTCAATGAAAAAGATTCAAACTAATTTGAATGTCATAGATTTTATCAACAAGTATTGTATCTCATTTATGGTGGAGGCTTTGAATGTTAAATAATAAAATAATCATAATAACTGGCGCCACATCAGGTATTGGAAAAGAAACCGCAATTGGCCTTGCGAAATTAGGCGCAACCATAGTAATTACCACCAGAGATGACGCCCGTGGAAAAGAAATAAAAAATGAAATAATGAAAATAACAGGTAACAAAAACATAGATGTGTTCCATTGTGATCTAGCATCCTTTGAATCCATACGTAATTGCTGTAACGAGTTCAAAACAAAATACCAAGCCCTTCACGTCCTAATCAACAACGCTGGAGTCTGGGATTTCAAAAGAAGAGAATCAAAAGACGGCATCGAAAACAGTTTTGCCACAAACTATCTTGCACCGTTTCTAATGACAAACCTACTTTTGGACGTAATGCAAAAAAGCAAACCTGCTAGAATCATTAACGTTACCTCTGGTTTGCATAGTGGAACAATTAATTTTGATGATATAGAATTTAAACATAATTTTTCAGGTTTTAGATCTTATGGTCAATCGAAATTAGCAATTATCCTATTCACACGACTACTAGCAGAAAAACTAAAAGGAACGGGAGTAACAGTAAACTGTGTACATCCGGGAATGAACAAAACAAACCTAGGAAGAGACGCGGGAACATTTTCCAAAATCGGTTTTAAACTCTTAGGAAAAGACCCAAAAAAAGGTGCTGAAACCTCTATATACCTAGCAAGCTCCAAAGAGGTAGAAAATATAACGGGAGAATATTTTGTAAAGGAAAAAATCAAGCAATCATCCAAAGAATCTTACGATATGGATCTTGCAAAAAAATTATGGGAAATAAGCAAGCAGTACGTCACTTTATAAAAATATATTACTTTCCAATTTAACTCTACACTTACGTCACCTTGCAACTAGGTGAAGTGCAGGGGAAGGGATATGAACACGAAAGTAGTCATAAAAAAATCAGGATTTAACCCACGAAAAGAAGATAAATATACAATTGTTTCCATTTAATAAAAAACCTAAGGGGGATTTATAGATGGCTGAAGTTAGAGTTCAATGTCCCAAATGTAAAAATCAAATCGCTGTCCAAGTAAGACCCGGAGAAAAAATACCAATTACTTGCCCAAAATGTAAAACCCAAGGTACGTTTACATTCCCATTAGAAAAGGTCGTTCAACAAGCGTCAAAGAAGGAAGATATTGTAGTCGTTGAGCATCTAAGTAAGACCTACGATAAGGATATTTTAGCTGTGGATGATATATCTTTTCGTGTTCATAAAGGGGAAATATTTGGGTTTCTTGGGCCAAACGGTGCAGGTAAGAGTACCACTATTAAAATTCTTACAACCCTGCTTGAAAAAAGCTCAGGAACAGCAACAATCGATGGGCTTGATGTAGATGTTCAGCAGGCTCAAGTGAGACGTATAATAGGATATTCCTCTCAAGATGTCGGAGTTGATAACGATCTTACTGCACGTGAGAACCTTCTGTTACAATGCCAGTTTCATCATATGCCAAAAGAGGCATCTAAAAAGAAGGTAGATGAACTTCTTAAAACAGTTAAACTTATAGATGCTGCTGATAGAAGGTTGAAGACTTTTTCAGGAGGTATGCGTAAGCGTCTTGATTTGGCGTCGTCCCTTGTATCAGATCCAAAGATACTTTTCCTTGATGAGCCTACAACAGGACTTGATCCACAGAGCCGTCAGGATATCTGGGAGTATGTTATAAAATTAAATAGACAGGGTATGACGATTTTTTTGACAACACAGTACATGGAAGAGGCAGACCGATTAGCAAATAGATTATGTATTGTTGATCAAGGCAAAATTGTTGCTGAAGGTACACCAGCCGAACTAAAGGCAAGAATAGGTGCAGATAAAATAACTATCCGCTTTAAAGCAAATGATTTTGCTGAGTGTGAAAAAGCAAAGCAGTTATTGTCTAAGCTGCCTGATGTTGAAGCTGTAGGTGAATGTGGGACAGGTTTAATTTCTGAGAACGGACTAACTATTATGACAAAGAATGGAGCTGCGATAGTTGCAAAGGTTGTTAGGGCTTTAGATGAAGCAGGTATTTCTTTGGAGCAGTTGAACCTTTCAGTGCCTACCCTTGATGAGGTGTTCATTAAGCTTACAGGAAAAACTCTAAATGTAATTGAAAGAAAAGAAGCGGTAAAACCCTTTGGGAGAAGGAGGTGAAACACTTGATGGAAATGGTCTCTGAGACAATAGCAATATTCAACCGCTGGAACAAGAAACTGCTGCGTCAGCCAATACTGATTTTTTTTAATCTTATTCAGCCATTAGTATGGTTTTTGTTATTCACACAGGCGTTTTCAGCCATAGGCAATATACCGACTTTTAAGCTACTTACAGGAACAAGTAGCTATATAACATTCTTCACAGCGGCAGTGATTATTCAAACGATCACTTCATCAGCGCTTGGCGCAGGTTTGGGTCTTGTTACGGATTTTGACAGTGGTTTCATGGACAAGATGCGTGTAGCCCCAATCAATAAATCATCTATATTGTTCGGCAGACTTTTTAGTGCCGCTCTGACCACAATATTACAAGTAATAATCATATTAATAATAGGATTTGCTTTAGGAGTAACTATTGCCTCTGGTATTCTTGGAGTAGTTATGATACTTATCTTGGCAGCACTATTTGGTATTGCATGGTCCGGCATATCTCTTTTTGTGGCGTTAAAAACAAAAAATCAAGAAATTACACTTTCAGTTGGTCTACTAACAACATTTCCGTTGTTATTTCTCTCTGCATCTGTGATGCCGCTGGGTTTGTTACCAGATTGGGTTCAAAAAGTTGCAAAGGTAAATCCTTTTACCTACGTTGCTCAGGCGTTCCAGTCTCTTATAATAAATGGATTCGCATGGGATAAAATTGAGTACGCCCTCATTGCGATAGTAATTGTAGGTGCATTAAGCTTAGGCGCAAGCATTATGATATTTAGGAAAAAAATTTCCTAAATATAATTAATCTTGAAATCAGTGCGAAAACCTACCATTTTTCAATGATTTCCACTGCGACTTCGTTTCTTCTTAGGAATCCTGGGGTAAAAGGACTGTTGTATCTCATTAGATAAGTTTCTCCTTTGGTTTTTAATTTATGTGTTTTTATTTGTGTAAGAAGTTGTTGTGTATGTTTTTCTATATTTTTGTGAGATGAATGCCCGCTGAATCTCAGAGCCGCTACAGTTTTCCTTGGTTGGATTTCTATACTCACATTAGGATTGGTTGGTTTTGGAACATTTTCTTTATTATAAGAGGATGGTACGACAAATGCCATGTAATTTTTTTGTGATATGACTGGTGCTGTCATTTGTATTTTCTCTGATGATATTACTGGCGCAGTCATTTTTATTTTCTTTTGTGTTATGTTTTCGCCGGAGATATAATTGAAAAGTAGTCCGAAGGCTGTGTCATCGTCATGTTCTTTTACAACTGCTAAAATCGTTTCAGGATAATTTCTGATTTCTATATCGTTTATTTTCTTTAAAACATCATATGGTGCTTTTTCTACCATAAACTTTACAAAATATAGAATGTTTATAAATGTTTTTAGTCTGTAAATCTGCTTATGAATTTCTACATTTTTGTGATTTACAAAAATTAAAGCAGTGTATAAAATTAGTGCAGGGGAAGGGATTTGTCCCTTTGCAATAGTACCCCCGCGAGGCAGATTAACTCGATGTTTAAATAAACACATTACGAGCGTTTATACATAAAGCGCAGGAACCCAATGACCATTACAATAGCACCCAATACAATTAAGCCGGTACCTACACCTGAGCCACGCAACGGCGCATGCGGGATTGCTACAATACATGCTCCAATGATAACGAAGATGAGACCCAACACAGTTAGTATCGTGGCATGCATAGATTTTTTATCTTTAGGTTTTTCATTTTCATTCATTTTAATGTCTCCTATTATTTTTTTTGGATAGAGAACTCCATGTCATATAAATTTTTTCATTTTTTTTTGGAATGAAATCAGTGGAAAAAAGATGAATGCATGGGAAGGGATTTGAACTCCTGAATTTACTAGATATTTCATGGAAGGAGCGTTTAAAACAACTAATCAATTATAAGATCTAAGATAATATTTTTAATGCTGTTTTTCTATTAAAGTAACGTGGGTGTGCTAGATTCATAAGTTATAAGTATCAACATAAAAAGACTAGAGATATGGAAAAACAGTTTTTTTCCACATCTTCTCACTTTTATTTATTGCTAATGCTTTTATTAAGGCCAACTAGCTAAACAAATATCAACATATTGTGATCGTTTTGTTATTGTTAAAGTTACAGAATAGGTATTACTGGTATAACCCTCCCAATATGCTCTTACTGTATAGTGTCCTAATGGCAGACCAGACTTACTAAAAAGACCATATGGTCCGGTATATGTAGTATAAGTTATACCAGTATCAGGGTTTTTTATTGTTATTGTTGCGCCGGGACAAGTAATAATGCTAAAATCCCACATAATATATACCAATCCCCATATTTTTCCTATCCCATTTGAAGGCGATGCTTGGGATTTATCGGATTGTGGTACAGATTTTGGAATAGTTACAGCAGTTGCACTGGAAACCATCAGCAATGTGATGGTAATTGCTCCAAATAACAATATATTTTTTTTCACATTTTTCATTTTTGCTCCTCCTTTTTAAATATTTAATTTTAAATTGTACATATAGAACTTATGTTTGAGTAATAACAAAAATTTGATTGGATTGTTGCAAATTATAAAAAATTGTTATTCTTAATGGTAAAAAATTTTTATGATATTATGTTAACAAAATCGATGAAAATAATATAGTTGATCGTTATTTTTCCTCCCTCAACTGCAATTTAAAAACAGCTACTTCGTTATAAACCCCTGGATAACGGATGTTAATCTGGAAAATAAAAAATCAAGTGATTATTTGACAAACAAATTCATTTTATCAGTAAAATAACACTATGTTATCCAATAAACAATTTTTTTGTATTTTATCATTGTAATAACATATCTTTTATATGGTTCTAAAAAATATGAAAGACATGCTTAAAATCAGAGGGAGATGATATGAAAAAGAAAGTATTGGTGCTTAGCCTTTTGGTTGTTATGATGCTGGTGATGATACCATATGCCTCGGCTTTTAGTAAAACTGAAGAAATATCGACTGTAAAAGATGCAGTTGTAAAAGTTAATGAAAACATACAAACGAATGATAAATATCCGCGTTCTCCAATGGATGTTGATTGGTGGTCGATGTTCCATCATGATTTAACTCATAGTGGGTATTCAACTTCTAGTGCACCTGATACAAATAATGTCTTATGGAGTTACACAACAGGCAGCGATATTGGTCCTTCTTCTCCTGCGATTGCAGATGGCAAGGTCTACATTGGCTCAGAGGATGGCAAGTTGTATTGTCTGGATGCCACTACGGGAAGTTTAATATGGAAATACACGACAGGCTGGTGTGTAGATTCTTCTCCTGCTGTTGCAGATGGTAAGGTCTACGTCGGTTCATGTGATTATAAATTGTATTGTCTGGATGCCATCACAGGAAGTTTAATATGGAGTTACACAACAGGCAGCGATATTGGTCCTTCTTCTCCTGCGATTGCAGATGGCAAGGTCTACATTGGCTCAGAGGATGGTAAGTTGTATTGTCTGGATGCCATCACAGGAAGTTTAATATGGAAATACACAACGGGCTGGTTAGTGGATTCTTCTCCAGCATTTTCTGATAGCAAGGTCTACGTAGGATCGTATGATGGTAAGTTGTATTGTCTGGATTCCATCACAGGAAGTTTAATATGGAGTTACGCAACAAATTACTGGCCTGTGGTTTCTTCTCCTGCGATTGCAGATGGCAAGGTCTACGTAGGGTCAGATGACAAAAAGGTGCATTGTCTGGATGCCACTACGGGAAGTTTAATATGGAGTTATACAACAGACTTCGCCGTGCGTTCTTCTCCTGCTGTTGCAGATGGCAAGGTCTACGTCGGTTCATGTGATAATAAATTGTATTGTTTGAACGCCGCCACAGGGAGTTTAATATGGAGTTACACAACGAGTTACTGGATAGAGTCTTCTCCTGCGATTGCAGATGGCAAGGTCTATGTAGGGTCAGATGAAGCTCATAAGTTGTATTGTCTGGATGCCACCACAGGGAGTTTAATATGGAGTTACACAACAGGTAGCTATGTATGTTCTTCTCCTGCAATTGCAGATGGTAAGGTCTACGTAGGGTCAGATGACAAAAAGATATATTGTTTTGGATATTCATCAAATCAACCTCCAACTGTTGATATTGCATATCCTGTAAATGGCCAAACAGTCTCAGGCACCATTACCATTACTGGCACTGCTAGCGACCCCGATGGAACAGTAACCCAGGTAGAAGTTAAAATCGACGATGGTGATTGGAATACGGCCTCAGGCACAACCAGCTGGAGCAAGTCGTGGGATACCACCAGTGTCGGAAATGGTCAGCATACTATTTCTGCCCGTAGCAAAGACAACGGTAGTGCATATTCAAATATCGATTCTGTGACCGTTACCGTTAATAATGGTGGCAATATGCCACCTCTTGTAGATATTACATATCCAGCAAATGGCCAAACAGTCTCAGGTACTATTACAATTACTGGTACTGCTAGTGATTCCGATGGGTCTGTGACTCTTGTTGAGGTTAGTATTGATAGTGGTTCTTGGCAGTCTTGCAGTGGTACAACCAGTTGGAGTAAAGTTTGGGACACTACTGGTGTTGGTAATGGCCAACACACCATCTCCGCCCGCAGCAAGGATAATAGTGGTGCATATTCAAATATTGATTCTGTGACTGTCAATGTTGATAATGGTGGCGGTGATCATGCTGATAAGCCTGTATGGGATGTTGGTCAATCTTGGACGTATTCGATAAGTAACCTTGATGTGGGTTCTGAATTCTCTGCTGATCCTTTTAATCTAGCGGTAGAAGTCTCTGAAAAAACCTCGAGCACATACACTTTGACTTTCTCAGGTTCAATGACCGGAAGCGTAACTTTAACTGTGGGAGGAATTGATTTTACCGGAAGCTTCAGCGGAGATTTCAGCGGATGGTGCACACTAGATAACAATGATATCGGACTGAAAGAGATACAGTTTTCCATTACCGGCACAATAGACAGAGGACCCGGGCATGCCATTCGCTATATTTCAATTGATGCAACCATGGATATGAAACCAGACAATGTGTATAATTTCTTTAATTTCCCAATCTACGATAATGAAATATGGACGATTCCAACTGAAAACTTTATTTTTTCGCAAACGATAAAATACAAGTATGGTCCTAATTGGCATACGTATACGCCAAGTGACCAGAACATACCTCTCAATGAGCATAATGCGCAATGTGTTGGCATTGAATATGTTGGTGATCTCCAGACGTATCATGTCCAAGGTAATGGAGAATATTGGTATTGCCCTAGCAAAGAGAATGTCGCCAAATTCGATGGTACATTTTGTAACATCGACTGTTCCGGACAGATAGAGGATTGCGCCCCATATATACCAACAATAAATGGTCCAACAAGCGGAAACCCTGGAACACCATACAGCTATACTTTCTCTACAACAGATCCTGATGGCGATAACGTTTACTATTATGTGGACTGGGGTGACGGTACAAACACCAATTGGCTAGGTCCTTATGCATCAGGTGCACAAGAATCCGCAACTCATAGTTGGAGCCAAAAAGGAACATACGCTGTTAAAGTCAAAGCAAAAGACATCCATGGTGACGAGAGCGACTGGGGAACACTGCAAGTTACTATGCCATTGGACCTGACACAAAGTCAATCGCAAAGCATTCCGTCACAACAAAGTCCGCCAGGAAGTCAAAGCAGCCCACAGGTTAACCCCTCGCCAAATCAGCAACAGATTAATCAACAAATAATTACTCGATTATTCCAAAATCTAATACTGCGCCATCAAGTCCTAAATTTAATTCTGAGATAACAAGCTATACCTAAACCTTTTTTTCTTTTTTTTATTTGTGAAATTAAATCAGAATAGGAAAAAACCTGTTTTGTAAAATTTAAATATTATGACAACTATAAATATGATATAAGAAGAGGAGAAAAAATGAAAAATAAATGTTTCGTAAAAGAAGCAAGTGTTTTACTAGTCTTAATTATGATGTTATCATCTGTTGGAGTGTTAGCAGCAAATACAGAATCTCAAACAGTATCAAACCGAGGATTGGCAACGTTTACTGGAAATACATTGCATGTTGGTGGCATTGGACCAGGTAATTATACCAGGATTCAGGATGCGATAGATAATGCAACTAGCGGGGACACCATTTTTGTTTTCGATAGGATTTATACCGAGATTATAGATTTAGACAAATCATTAAATCTTATCGGCGAAAACAGATTTAATACTATTATTAACGCAGAAAAAAAGGGGACTGCTGTTCGTATTACTGCTGATAACGTCTTCATCAGTAATTTTACTTTATGTAACACAGGTATAGGACAAGTATATTTTCATAATGCAGCTATTATGGTATATTCAAGTAACAACGTAATACAAAATATTAATTGTATTGATACAAATTATGGAATGTTATTTCAGAATTCCGATGAAAATGTTATTATAAATAATTACATAAAAGCATATTGGGACGGTATTTCATTAGATGATTCAAAAAATTGTTTTCTAAGAAACAATTCAATGAACGGAAGTGGATTATTAGCTTATGATGAGCATGACATCGATAAAACAAACACTGTAAATGACAAAACTGTATACTATTATTATCTGAAAGACGGTATTACTGTTCCAGAAGATGCAGGGCAAGTAATTCTTATAAATTGTAGCAATTTTATTATTGAAAATTTACATATCTCAAAAACAACTCTTGGCATCTCTATTTTTAATTCAAATTATAACGTTGTTAGAAACAATACAGTTGAAAACAATACTGATTTTGGAATAATTCTTAATAATTCGAATTATAATCTAATTATAAAAAATAAGGTATTAAACAATCCAATTGGAATAGCATTATCTGCAGGTGGATTAAAAGTATTTAAAATAAATTCTAATTGTAAATATAATGTTATATCAAAAAATAATATTGTATACAATACAAGATTTGGATTATTAGTAGTTAAATCCAACTATAACACTATCTCTGAAAATAATTTTATTAATTCTCGAAAAAATACTATTCAAGCTAAAATTGTTCGTTCAAAACATAATAGATTCGATAGTAATTATTGGGATAATTGGATCGGAGTTAAAATCCATTTTATAAAAAGATGTCCTAAAGTTATTCCAATATTTTTTATGCTAAATATAGGTGAATCTTTAAGATATATAAATATTCCAATGGGTTTTAATCTTGATTGGCACCCAGCACAACAACCATACAATATAATAGTTTAAACAATTAACCAAATAAATCTTTTTTTCTTTTCTTTTTTTATTTTTGTTGAAATAAAATCAGTGTAAAAACCCCTCGTCTTTTAATCATATCTTATTAAGTTTTTTTTCTCATGATTTTCTAGAATAATCGCTCGTTCAGGGCAGATTTCTTGACAACAGTAGCATCTAATGCATCTGCTGTAATCGATTGCATTGTGACCAGGTGATATTGTTATTGCATCCCTTGGGCATATTTCTTCGCATTGCCCACATGAGACACATTTGGATGTAATCACAGGAATTTTCGAAGGTGTTTTGATACCGGTAAGTAGGTAATCAGCGGTTTTGGGTAGTATGAACCCCGAATAGGCGACATCCACAGGAGCCAGAAGAGGATAACATATGTGCCGTGGCCAGAGTTTTCTAATCTTTGCTTGCCTGAGGACTGGAATGCCGATCGGTTCAATTTGAAGTATTTGGCAGACACTGAGATCAATTGAAACAGGGTCGACACCAGCGATGAGAACTCCAAGGTTCACTGGATCCCCTGCTGTACCAGGTCCTTCTCCTTGCATTCCTATAATACCATCCATGATTACCAAATCAGGTGTGGCTATTGTATAGACATCAAGTAACATGTCTGCGAACGCTGATTTTTTTGCGTGCAATGCATGGTATTTCGCTTTTGTAAGACCTGGTACTGCTCCATACATGTTTTTTGTAGCAAGTGTCATGATCATCTGTGCATGGGTCTTAATTTTTGGTAGTGAGATAATTTTGTCTGCGTTGAGAATATAATTGCAAAGTGGGGTTATCGTGATTTCTCTTCCATGTGGAATTGATATTGTCGTTGTTCCGGTATCATAGTTGAGTGTAATGCCTAGTTCGTTTGAGATGGCAAGAAGCCCAGATGCTTCATAGACCTTCCTCAGCCGTCTTTTTGAAAATGGTCCAGATGGCGAATCCGCAATAATAGGATGCGCTCCGAGGTCAAGGATTGCCTTGGCAACCTTTCCTACGAGTCGAGGGTCAGTGACGACCGCTGTTTCAGGTGAACTTGCATTGAGCAGATTGACCTTTAGTACGACCGTCTCTCCTTTATGCACGAATTTAGTAAGGCCACCGAGCGGATCAAGAAGCTTAGGGATGTCCATAGTATCATAGGTTGCTTTTTGGATACAGACAGTTGCTTCTTTTGCCCCTAGTTCGCAGGCTCTGCGTATGAAGCGTTTTGGTGTAGGGCTGGATTTTCCACTCATTAGATCAGAAATGATTATTCGTGATTTAAATTAATCTGTAAAAAATTATGCAGGGGAAGGGATTTGAACCCATGATTACCGGT
>Ga0209777_10000068_pt1 | contig 171361 bp, 181 predicted proteins | sample FrelakmetHBP12HB_FD_187147 | JGI IMG/M metagenome (GOLD analysis project Ga0209777, IMG submission 187147) | Freshwater lake sediment microbial communities from the University of Notre Dame, USA, for methane emissions studies -HBP12 HB (SPAdes)... | ecosystem: Environmental > Aquatic >...
TCCGATCTAGTCTTGGTTTGGGAGCGCGGTGCGGGAGAGACCCTGGCCTGCGGTACCGGGGCCTGCGCGGCGGTGGTTGCCGCCAACCTTGCCGGCAAAATCGGTCGCCGCGCCATCGTTAAGCTTCCCGGAGGGAATTTAGATATCGAATGGACGGAGGACAATCATGTGCTGATGCGTGGCCCGGCTGAAAAAGTCTTTGAAGGAAAATATTTTTATGAAAAAATCTAAACGTCTGGATTTAATCCCCCCCTATCTCTTTGTTAAGATCGAGGAAAGGAAAAAAGAGCTGGTCAAAAGGGGCTTGGATGTGATCGACTTCGGCATCGGCGATCCGGATCTGCCCACCCCCGCCCCTATTTTTAAAAAAATGCATACCGTTTTGGAACTTAGCGAATCGGCCAACTACCCTACTTCTAAAGGAGAGCTACCCTTCCGTCAAGCGGTAGCGGATTGGTATAAAAAACGATTCAATGTGAAACTGGACCCGAACTCCGAAGTCTGTACGCTGATCGGATCCAAAGAAGGCCTGGCCCATCTTTTCTTCGCCTTTATCGATCCTGGAGACGTGGCGCTGGTCCCCGATCCCGCCTACCCGGTTTATAAAATCGGAACGCTCCTGGCCGGAGGTAAACCCTACCTCTTACCCTTAACTTCCGAGAATCAGTTTATTCCCGATCTCGACCGTATTCCAAAAAATATTATAAAGAAAGCGAAATTATTATTTATAAATTATCCCAACAACCCGACCGGCGCAGTGGCGGGCCTCGATTTCTTTAAAAGCTGTGTCAGTTTTGCGAAGAAAAACGATCTCCTTTTGGTTTCAGACCTGGCCTACTCTGAAATGACCTACGCTGGTTACCAAGCGCACAGCGTTTTAGAAGTTCCCGGAGCAAAAGATGTGACCATAGAATTTCATTCACTCTCCAAGACCTACAATATGACCGGCTGGCGCATCGGGATGGCGGTGGGAAATGCGCAAGCCGTCCAAGCCCTGGCCACCATTAAATCCAATATAGACAGCGGAGCTTTTAAAGCCATCCAGTCCGCGGCGGCCGCGGCCCTAAGCGGCTCACAGAAAAGCATCAGAGAAAATAATAGGATTTTTGAGGAACGCAGAAATGTCTTAATCGATGGCTTAAACTCGCTAGGCTGGAAGATGGAAAAACCAAAAGCGACCTTCTACATGTGGGTCCCGGTCCCAAAAGGAGAGACCTCGGCCTCGTTCACCCAAAAGCTTTTAGAAAAATGCGGTATCTTAGTAGTCCCGGGAAGCGGTTATGGAACTTTTGGTGAGGGTTATATCCGCATGGCGATCACCTTGCCAAAAGAAAGAATTCAAGCAGCGATTAATCGCATGAAAAAAGAGCAGATTACTTTTTTGTAGGTTCTTTTTCTTCAGCACCGACAAAGATCCGCAATTCGGTTTAAGAGCAAATGGCACTTTGTTTCGTCATCTCGTTTGTGTGCGTAACGCATAAAAGATAAGCAGGTATATATTTGATAAAAGCGCAGAAAGCGCCAGATCGAGCTCCGGGTGCTTTTTGAAGAATCAAAATAGGTATCTAGAAAGGATTTAGTTATTTCCTGGATCTCCTCGTCTTTTAAGCCGATTGATTTGCCATCAACGAATAAACTTTCGGTAAATTTAGCTAAATCTTTTCCAATGTACTCCACGTCCGATTTTTCAAGATCGACAATGCCTAACCGGCCACTCTCTAAATGGTAAACCATGTTGTTAGAAGTAAAATCCCGATGGGCTAGCACCGGGGTATAACTGCCGATTCTTCGGACCAGTTTTTTGACACAGGCTTCAATCTTATTTCCCTGATCCCCGGTTAAAACCCCCTTTTCTTGTAACAGATCAATCAGGCCCATGGTTTCCTGTGATAAATCTTCTAAACTCAGTGAAGCGCTCTTAGTATGTTTTTCATGCATTGCCGCCAGCATTTTAGCGCTATCTTTGAAGGTCTTGCGCATAATTTCGATTAGTCTCTCACGTTCCGGACCAGTGTGTGCGGCTGCCATTTCTAAATAATTTAAAGCCGGCATTCCCGAAACAATCGTTTCCGCAACTACCACATTAAAGGCGGGTAACTTCTTCCCTCTGAGCGCAAAGATCTGTATTACCTGCGGAGCTTCCACCTCCGGTATGGCTCCGAATGCTTTTGCGCCATCATATTCACGCAAAGCCCTTAATAATTGGGGACCGATCTCCTTTTCGGAATACGCCTTTAAGATCAACCAGGGGACATCAAACAATCGAAGTTGAGAAAATTGGGTGGTTTTACGATAGGTCCGGGAAGAAAACAAAGTTACCCTAACCGTGTCCTTCGGGTAAGCAAACAATTTTTCAATTTTTTTGGCAAGCTGCGCGTAAAACTCATCCGGTTTATCGGTGGAAGAGTTAATTTCAATCCTGGGCGCATTTCTGACAAAGGCATTGAGGCGTGCCAGGTTTCTTTCCAGCCGCGCCTCGGCCAGCAGGCCGGGGCCGGATAAACCTTTTCCCGATCGACAGGCTTGAATTGTTCCAGTAATCGTTCGATCTGAAATTAGTGAGACCATATTTCCCCCCTCTTTTAATTTAAGCTGTTTAGCTTATCCAATAACTGTTGGACTTCGATATCGCCTGGAATTTCTTGTGAAACTTCCTCCAGGATACTACGGCATTGTTTTGTCTCTCCAATTTTGAGAAGTATTTTCGCAAGATTTATTTGCATCCCTCTTTTGATCTCCAATAGTCCAGGGCTTTTATTCTCTTTTTGGCTGTCGATTATTTTGATTTTCGCTACTAAAATATTTTTCATAGCTGCATAATCTTCCGTCGCCCCAAAATAACCTAAAATACCTCGCGCTAGATTAACATAGAGCGTCTTTAGACAATCCTCATATAACTCTTGCGGGCCAATGGTTCTTGTTCCATCTTTTGACCTTAAGATTAGCGTCTGGTTTCCCAGCAAACCTCTTACCAATATTTCCTTTGGTTTTTTCCCTTCCGGCAGGGCCTGATCGTTATATAAATATTCGACCAAGAGCCGGTCCCCCAATGCTTTGTTTTGCGTTTTAACCAATAAGGCATTAAACAGAATCAGGATTTCATAAAGAGAACACAAAAAATCCTCTTCGGGCTTATTCTCCCGCACCTGTTCTTCTTCAAAGGTATCGCAGCTTTTTTGCAGAGCATCAAATTTAATGACGCACGCCCGCAAAGCATCGATCGCTTCGGGATATCTTCCCCGGGCAATATCAGACCAGATCGCTTGATAAGCGGCAATGACAAAATCACTATCCCGCTTTAAGGCTTTTCCAAAAAGGTAAACCGCTCTCTCGTGATTGAACAAATTCTGCTGATTGATCCCTTCCCAAAAGTAAATCTTGGCTCTATCGATCTGCCTTGAAACCACCCAGATGGGCGGCGGCTTAAATCCTATCGTTATTTCACTCATGGTTTTTTCCCCATTAATTTATTATAGAGCCTGGAAACAAATTCATCCCCGCCAAACTCCGCCCTTAAGACCATCTGAGTGATAAAGATTTCCCAGATCCCCCGGGTAAGCACCGGGATAAGATGTCCGAGTTTCTCCGGTTTTCCCCAGGAGCCGAAAAGTGAAAGCAATAAAGGATTGACCAAAGTGGTGAGGGTCGCCAGGCCAAGGCTGGTGAGAATCGCCGTATAAAAAACCTGTTTGCGCAAAATCTGATCGATTTGTTCCGGGGTCTTCCCACGGGCGAAGGCAGTAGGAATGGTAAATGCCCCATAATACATGCTCCAGGCAGATAATTCATAACCCAGCGCTTTCAGGTATGACATCCCCCAGGTTAATTCGCCCAATTTTACCAGCAACACCGTTCCCACCAGGAAACGAAAAGACACATAAGCGGTTTTCCATAAACTGATGGGTTCCTTTTGGCTCGCCTCTCTTACAATCTCATTGATCGCACCCGCCGGGGGAGCGATCAAATAAGGGGTAAAGTAATTTAAGTACTGTCCGAAAGGGATGGCGCGGGTCAAAATATCAGACTCCGAAAATGTGCGAAAAACATCGGCGGAAGTGGTCGATTGCAGAATTTCTTTTTTCATCCAAAAGGCCCAGGGGCGGTTTGCTAACGAAGCCAAATAATCTTTTATCTCGGGAAAATAAGCCCCACAACGGACCGCAAAATACAGGGATAAACTGGAAACGCTCAGATAACCCAGATTGATCCCGAACTCTCGCAGCGAACCACCTTTTATTTCGTGAAGCGCGGATTTAACCTTTTCACAGGATAGACCGATCTCAATCTTTTTTAAACTGGCCCAAGCCGAAACGGGGGAAGTTATTCCGAGCAGGAAACCGGCGGCAAAGGTTTTAAGCTTTTGCATGCGCGTCGGCTTGGGTGGGCCGATAAAGCTGCTTCTGGTTGCGGTTACTCCGGTCAATTCATTACTCATCATTAATCTATCGAACGCAGGGAAAAATAATTTCAGGGTAACAAACAAAAACGCCCAAGCAGGCTCAGATGATAAAAAAAGCGGGAGAACAGGCTCTCCCACTTTTTGGAACATTCTTATCTTTGCCATATATTAATCGATAACTTTTCAAGAAAATTTCACTTTTCAATAAATTTCTTCTATAATTCTTTTTAATGAAAGTCCTGGTGGCTGAACACGCTGGTTTTTGTGAGGGGGTGGAAAGAGCCTTCCGCATTGCACTGGAGACGGCTCACGCCGGAAAACCGGTCTATATGCTGGGAAACCTGGTGCATAACAAGCAGGTGATCGAAAGACTGAAGAATTTCGGAGTGGGAACGGTTACTTCCCTTTCAGAAATTCCAAAAGGCACCCGCGGAACGCTGCTCATCTCCGCCCACGGTGTTCCGCCCGAAGTTTATGCCGAAGCCAAAAAGCTGCATCTGGAAGTTATCGATACCACCTGCCCCTGGGTGAAAAAAGCGCAGAGAATCGCCAAAGAGCTGGCGGAAGAAGAACGGCTGGTGATCATCGTCGGAGACAAAGGGCATCCGGAGGTCAAAGGGCTGGTGGGCTGGAGCCACGACCGAGCCCTGGTCATCGGCAGCGAAGAAGAGCTGCATAAAATTTCCATCCCTCCGGAGACAAAAGTTGGGATCCTCGCCCAGACCACCCAGGCGGTGGAAAGCTTTGATCAGATCGTAGCCGGGATCAAAAAAATAGTTAAAGATGTTAGAGAATACGACACGATCTGTGACGCCACCACCAAAAGACAGTCGGCGGCGGTAAAAATTGCGCGCCAGGTTGAGATCATGGTGGTGGTGGGAGATAAAATGAGCGCCAATACGCGACGCTTAACCGAGCTCTGCGCTAAAACCGGTACCGAAACCCACCAGCTGGAAACCGCGCGCGAATTAGATTTTGCTTGGCTCAAAAACAAACAGAGCGCAGGCATCACCGCCGGCGCCTCTACCCCTGAATGGGTTATCCAGGAAGTTGTAGAAAAAATCAAACTCTGTTAAAATTTCTTACTAAGTGAAAAAATTTATTATTCTTTGTCTTTTGTTGTTGGCCGGCTGGCAGCTGGCCGATGCCTCCTCTCTTTACCGCGTCCGTTTTGCCAGCTATCCGGAAAAGATTCGTGCCGTCTTCGATTTTAACGGCGCCTTCTCTTACGAGGTCAAGGAAGCCACCCAAGAAAAAATCACCCTGCTCCTGAAAAATTGCTCCGCCACGGCCGACATCTCAAATTATGTGGAAGCCAACGATCTGATCGTCAGATACTTTGAAATTGAAAAAGAAGGAGAGGATCTCCTTGTTTCGATTCCCCTGGGAGAGCCCATCAACTATCAACTTTCTTATTTGAGTGACCCTCCCCGCCTGGTAATCGATTTTGGGAGAGATTTTATTAAAATGGTTTCGGGTGGCATGATCGCCGAGGGAATAGAATTCCTCAAGGTCAAAAAAGGCTCGCCCGACGGTAGTTTTTCCGCCAGCGTGCTAAGGGTTGATCCGCTTAAAACGGAGATCGAGCCGGCGCTGGCCCAAAAACAAAAACCCAATCTTTTTGAATCCTTCATCAACTTTATCCTGCCCTGGAAAAAAGAGGGAAACCGCCGCCATTTCTTTATCGACAAGGTCAGCACGATCGTCAAGGATAATGGCGGGGTGGCGGGCGTTAACGGGACTTTCTTTGCCTATAACGGCAAGCCGCTGGGCGCGCTGATGATCGCGCGCGAAATGGTCTCTTTCTCCATTAATGATCGGACCGCACTTTTTTTTGATGAAGAAAACCAGCCTTACATCGATAATGTCTATATCTCCAGTTACGCCCGATTATCCAATGGGGTAAGCCTGCCGATCAAAGGTATGAATGAGAACCGTGATAATGATGAAATTATCCTCTACACCCCGGCCTGGGGGGAACGCACCGAAACCGATAACAGTGGGATTGAACTGGTAGTTTCAAAATCGACGGTAACGCAAATTAATATCGGCAATTCTTCCATCCCGGAGGATGGGTATGTCATCTCCATTAACGGGCCGGAAGTGGAACAGATTGGCGACTATGTGAAAATGGGGGAAAAACTCGACGTTCACATTAAAGTGGTGCCTTTTAGTTCCTCACCCAAGACCATCCTGCATCTCATTTCGGGCGGTCCGCGTTTGCTCAAAAATGGAGTCGTTTACGTAACCAAATACGGAGAAAAATTCAGGTCGGATGTGGCTAACAGCCGGGTGGCACGCACCGCGGTCGGCATCGATCGGCAGAACCAACTGCTGCTGGTAACGGTAGACGGGAACCATCGGAAAAATGGGAAAGAGGTAAATGAAGAAGCTTCCATCGGCGCTACCCTGGAAGAGCTATCCAGCTTAATGTTGAGCCTGGGTGCGGTGGATGCCATGAACCTGGATGGCGGCAGCTCTTCCACCATGGTGGTGAAAGACAAGGTGGTCAATCATCCCAGTAGCGGTTCGCAGCGGCGGGTGAGCAATGCCCTGTTGGTGCGGCCTAAAATTTAATTGACGACACGCTCTTCGGCCGGTATTTCGTTCCCAAATCCCGTAAAAAAATCTTTAAATTCTTCAGAGAGGGGCACTTTCCCGTCCCAGCGCGCCAGAATCCCTTCCCGGTTTTCGATTACGGTGGAGGGGATTTTCAATACGCTATAAAAGGCTCCCTCCGCCAGCCCATCCACCGTCTCCATATCAAAAAAATTAAGTTTGACCCGATCTTGATCGATCTTCCACCGGCCAAAAAAAGTTTCAAATTTTTTCATGGTGGTTTTACAAAATTCGCAACCCGGTTTTCCAAAAACTTTTACTTCTAAACTCATCTCAAGCTCCTCCTTCGATCGTCACGCGATACCGATCTTTTAGTTCCCCCGTTTTACCTTTATTCCATCCCGGGATCCGGGAAAAATAGCCGGTGATACGGGTAATCCCTTCAATTTTCTCCGAGGCACAGAAAGGACATTTCAGGTGCAATCCCCGCGCCGTTCGCCCGCAATCCGTGCAGGCGGTGAATTCGGGAGAAAAGGCAATCTGCCCGTTCTGGGTGCTGCGAAAAGTTTTAACTACAAAGCTGGCGATCGAATCCGGGCTGGGCTTGGATTCACCGAGCCAGACATGGGTCAGGGCGCCGGCATCGATCAGCGGATGGAAAAGCCCTTCCCGCTTAACCCGCTCGACGGCGCTCATGGGATGCGCGACATTAAAATAAGTTGAATTGGTATAATAAATTTCACCGCTCTGCAAGTTCCCTTTAACCACCTGACGGGTGGGTTGAGGATAGTGTTCTAAATCAAGGCGGGCAAAGCGATAGGCGGTGGATTCCGCCGGGGTCTGCTCTAACACAAAATGCAAATCGTACTTCTCGGAAAGTTCCTGACACTTAATCTTCATAAAGGAAATAACTTTTAAGCCGAAGCGCAGCGCCTCTTCGCTCTCGTGCAGCTCCTTACCCAGATGGTATTGAACTAATTCATTTAATCCCAGGATGCCGATGAGATGGGTAACGCGGCGCAGGCGCAGATAAGGCTCACCATCCCGTTCCATCGCCAACAGACAGAGCGGCCCGCGCGCGCCTTCTTTCAGCAACTCTTCGATAAAGTCCCTCTTTTCACGATGCGCCTGGGCGGCCATCGCCAGCTTTTCTTCAATCCCTTGGAAAAGCTTTTCCTCATGGCCCTCGGCTAAATAAGCGATGCGCGGCAAATTAAGGGTAACATTTTGAATCGCTGAATAGCGCATGCGCCAGGGTTCCTTGGCATCCTGCAGGTCTGAATATTCCAGTTTGAAAGACAAACGACAGCACTCGGAGATCTTGGCCGTCTCTCCCCGATCAAAAACAAAATAGGTATTGCCCATTTCGGTGGCCACTTCTGAAATCAGCCGCAGGAACTCCTCGTGCCCGGGTGTGGCAAAAAACTTTTCGGTCATGTGCACCAGGGGTTTGGGGAAAAAGAAAGGCCGGCCGGTGCCATCCCCTTCTTTATAAACCTCAAACAGTGCCCGGGCAAAAGCCTGGGCTTCATTCTGGTACTCCGCGTATTTTTTCCCGGTGTACTGGCCGCCGCGCCCGATCGCCGGCACTTCTTCAAAATGTTTAGGCACTTCCCAATAGATATTCAAATCGGAAAAAAGCCCCTGCCCGCCACGTGCCACCGCCGCCGTGGCAAATTCGGTGATCAGTTTCTTGGCTAGCCGTTTCAGGTGCCCGTAGCTGTAGCCCTCGAGATAGGGAGCGATAAAAAGATTGACCGCATCCCAGCCGATCGCTCCCGCAAAGTGTCCGTGCAGGGCAACCGAAAATTTTACCAGATGAGAAATCAGCTCATCCGCATCTTCCGCCGGTCGGGCCGTTCCCTTGGCATCCGGCAGATCCAACCCAAATTTTTTAACATACTCGATCGATTGTCCGCTGCAGTAGGGACGATCGGCAAAGCCCAGATCATGAAGATGGAGGTCCCCGTTCATATGGGCATCCGCCACCGGCAGGGAAAAAACATTAAGCAGGGCGAATTCTTTTTTAATATTTTCGGCCAGGGTCAAATTGGTGGCTTCGGGGGAATGCGGGGTATTGGCGTTCTCTTTGTTTTTGTGGAAGATGATTTTTTTAACGTCATAAACTGGAACCCCCAGCCGGGTGTGTTTGCGCCGCGCGTCTTCCAGCCCGTACTCCAGCAACTTTACATCCACCAGTTCCCGGATCAAGGGGGCGGTGATATTTTGCACCGCCATCGCTCTTACCTGTTTCTCAACTTCGATGGCGATAATCGATCCGATCTCACGACTTAAACCGGTTTCGCGCAGCAGCGCTTCGATAATTTTTTCCCGGTTCCAACCAACGATATCATCCCGTGAGGTCCGGACAAAAACCGAGAGATCGGTGGCCTCTTCCGCCGGACGGGCGGTCGCGGCCAGGGAACCGGGCTTAGTCAGGGTGCCATTGATCATGCGTTAAAATACTCCCGGCTGCGGAAGCGATCGTGCAGCTCGCCTTTTTTGCCCTTATTCCAACCCGAGATGCGGGAAAAATAACCGGTGATGCGCGTAATCCCGTCCACGTTCTCTGACTGGCAATAGGCACAACGCTCCTGCAAGCCCCGGACAATCTTGCCGCAGGCGTTACAGGAGGTAAATTCAGGCGAGAAAGCGATCTGTGCATTCTGGGTGTGCTTGAAAGTCTTGACCACAAAATTAGCAATTGACGCCGGACTGGGTTTGCTTTCTCCCAACCAGACATGGGTGAGCGCGCCGGCATCGATCAGGGGGTGGAAAAGACCTTCCTGTTTAACGCGCTCGATCGGATCCATGGCGTTCGTAACATTAAAATAAGTTGAATTGGTGTAATAAATCTCCCCCGTCTGCCGGTTGCCCTTGAGCACCGGTTCGGTAAAGGCGGGATAATGCTCCAGATCCAGCTTGGCGAAACGGTAAGCGGTGGATTCCGCCGGGGTTTGCTCCAAGACAAAATGCATATTATAACGTTTGGAAAGTTCCTCACATTTCAGCTTCATGAAGGAAATGATCCTTAAGCCAAATTTCATCGCCGCCGGATCGGCATGCAGCTCTTTTCCCAGATGGGCCTGCACCAGCTCATTTAATCCCAGGATCCCCATTAAATAACTTACGCGAAACATACGCAGATAGGGTTGACCGTCACGCTGCATGGCCAGCATGGAGAGCGGACCGTTGGGTCCCAGCGCGAGGAGCTCGGAAATAAAATTCTTTTTCTGGAGATGGGCCTGGGCGCTCAGGTCCAGATATTCACCCATTAACTGGAAGAGTCGTTCTTCCGAACCGCCCGCCTTGTAGGCCAGCCGCGGCAGGTTGATGGTGACGTTCTGCAGCGCGGAGTAGCGCATGCGCCAGGGTTCCCGGGCATCTTCCAGGTCCGATTTTTCGAGTTTAAAAGAGAGGCGGCAGCACTCAGAAATCTTGGCCGTTTCTCCCCGATCAAATACGTAATAGGTATTGCCCATCTCCGATGAAACTTCGGCGATATGCAGGAGAAATTCTTCGTGGCGCGGAGTTCGGAAAAATTTCTCGGTCATGTGCACCAGTGGTTTGGGGAAAAAGAAAGGTCGGCCGGACCCGTCACCTTGTTTATAGACATCGAACAGTGCCCAGGCAAAGCGTTGTGATTCATCGATATAATCGGCGTAGGTTTTACCCGTATATTCGCCTCCGGGCCCGATCGCCGGCACCGTCTCAAAATGTTTGGGCACTTCCCAATAAATATTGATGTCCGAGAAAATCGCCTGCCCGCCGCGCGCCACCGCCTGCTGGCTGTATTCATAAACCATCATCTGCGCGATCTGGTGAACTTCTTTATCGGAAAGGCCTCTAAGAAAAGGGGCAAAGAAAATATTGACCGCATCCCAGCCGATCGCACCCGCAAAGACCCCCTGCAGCGCGGCCGAAAACTTAACCATCTGTGCCAGCAGCACCTCCGGGTGTTTCGCCGGCTTGGCAATGGAGAGCGCGTTAGGCAAATCCAGACCGAACTTTTTTACATATTCCACCGATTGCCCGCTGCAGTAAGGACGGTCGATAAATCCCAGGTCATGCAGATGGATGTCGCCAAACATGTGCGCATCGGCGATATCCTGGCTGAAAACATGCAGCAGCGCAAATTCTTTTTTTATTCCCTCCGCCAGCGTCAGGTTAGTGGCCTCCGGTCCGTGCGGAACATTGGCATTTTCTTTGTTTTGATTGATGATGATCTGTTTGACATCAAAAAGCGGCGCGCCCAAACGGGTGTGACGGCGTCGCGCTTCTTCCAGTCCGTGTTCCAGCAGTTTCACGTCCACCAGTTCGCGCACCAGGGGGGCGGTCACCGTTCTCAGATTCAAATGCTTGATCTGTTCCTCCACCTCTTCGCCGATCACTTCCGCCATTTCCTGGTCGATATTGGTTTCACGCACCAGCGCGGCGACAATCTTTGCCCGATCCCAGCCGACGATATCATCCGCTGAGGTCCTGACAAACAGCGCCAGATCGGTCGCATCCATGCCTTTCTCGGTCATAACTTGTCTCTGCATTTCTTTAGCCTCCTATGGTTATCTCTTCTATTTCTTTTACAAACTCCGCCATGCTTTCAAACTTGCGGTAAACCGAAGCAAAACGGATATAAGCGATTTTATCCACCCGCTGCAACTTCTCCATTACCATTTCCCCGATTTTCGCCGTCGTCACTTCGCGCCCTTCCTCCCGATGAATTTCTTTCTCAATTTCATCGATCATCTCCTCCACCAGCGCCAGCGAAACCGGCCTTTTCTCACAGGCCTTCAAAATTCCGGAGCGGATTTTTTCCCGGCTGAATTGCTCCCGTCGCCCGTCACGCTTGATCACTAAAATCGGTTTCTCTTCCACCCTTTCATAAGAGGTGAAACGACCCCGACAATTAAGGCACTCCCGCCGGCGCCGAATTGCCTTGCCTTCATCAATTTCCCTTGATTCTAATACCTTATCATCTGCACTTTGACAAAACGGACATTTCATCCTTTAACCCCTTGATTTAGAGTGGATGAAAATTTACCACGCCACCCCTAGTGTGTCAATGGCTTATTTTTTCCTTATTTTTAGAAGGTTTTACCGATTTTTCCGTCGGGAGGAATAGCTACATTCGCTTTTCGGTTGAACGGTGAATTGCCAGGAACTGAATCAGCAAGCCGGTGAAAAGCAAAGCGGTGAAGACGAGATAAAGGAGTTCACGAAGAAAGGCACTGAGGGGAGTATTTTTTATAAAAAAATCATAGATACGAATGGCGGCGATGGTCACCACCGCTGGCAGAAAAAGCCACAATCCTTTGGTCAGAATAAATCCTCCCTTACTCCCACTTCCGGTCACAATTTCCAGCAACAAAAAGGCAGAACCAAAAATGAGGATGATGTCAATGGCCGTCAGGATATCCGTGATAAAGGGAAGAACAGTGATAATCATTGGCGTTTCTCGATCGTTTGCCGGATAGCCAGAAACTGAATGAACAATCCAAAGAACAGGCAAAAATTAAAAACCAAAAACATACTTTCTCGGATTAGATCGGCGCGGGAAAGCACACCGTATTGAATAAAGAAATCGTAGACGCGAATCGCTCCCATCACCAAAATGGCGGGCAGGAAAAAGCGCCAGCCTTTGGCCAGGATATAAGACTCTTTCAGCCCCAGCATGGTAACGATCGCCAACACCAGGATCACCGAAGAAACCACCAAAAAAAGATTAATTCCGGAAACAATATCGGTAATTAAATTTACATCCATGCGCTTTATTCGCTCATCTTCATTATACTTGTGCGCCGATTTTTGTCAAGTTGACATTTGTCAGGATAAATTGTATATTGCCGTCATGAACCAAGAAAAAAGCACGCTGGGCGAATACCTGCTGCAAACTCAGGCGATAACCACCGCGCAGCTGCAAACCGCCCATCTGGAAGCTGAAAGAACCAGCGAAGCGCTGGCTCAAATATTAGTCCGGCTGGGGATGACCAATGAAGACAAGATCATTAGCTTTTATACCGAACTGCATGGTATTCCCCGGGCCAATTTGGAAAAAATCGATCCGGCGATAACCGATCTCATTCCCGAAAATATCGCCCGTCGTTATCATCTGGTCCCCGTAAAACGAAAAGAAAACACCTTAATCATCGCTATGTCCGACGCCCTGAATGTAATCGTCATTGATGAAATAAAATTCCGGACCGGCCTGGAGATTAAGGTGGAGGTGGCTCCCGATTCAGAAATCATGGCGGCCATCAATGCCCGTTACCAGATGACCGGCTCCATGGGGGAAATTCTAAAAACCATCGACTCTAAATCGGTCAGTGTGGGGGATGAAGCGGAGCTCTCCAAATTAAAAAACATCGCCGAAGAAGCACCGATTATTAAACTGGTAAATTACATCATCATTGAGGCTTTTCGCAACCGCGCTTCTGACATCCACATCGAGCCCGACGAAAACACGCTGCGGGTGCGCAATCGCATCGATGGCGTTCTCTACGACGTGGCCACCCTGCCCAAATATTTACAGGCGGCGATCATTTCCCGCGCCAAGATCATGTCTGACTTAAACATCGCCATCAAACGCGCCCCCCAGGACGGGCGTTTTTCGTTTAATGTTGAAGGAAAAAGTATTGACGTGAGGGTTTCTTCCTTTCCCACCATCTATGGGGAAAATGTGGTCATGCGACTGCTGGACGCCAGCTCGATTTTGATCGGCCTGGATGAGCTGGGTTTCTCCGAAGTCGATCTGGAACGTTTCAAAAAGCTGCTGCAAAGTCCCTACGGGATAATTCTGGTAACCGGCCCCACCGGCAGCGGTAAAACCACCACCCTTTATTCTGCCCTGAACCTTTTAAATTCCCCCAAGAAAAATATTCTGACGGTGGAAGACCCGGTGGAGTATCACCTTTTTGGCATCCGGCAGAGCCAGGTAAACCCGAAGGCCGGACTAACTTTCGCCAGCGGGCTGCGTTCGATCCTGCGTCAGGACCCGGACATCATCATGGTGGGTGAAATTCGCGACCTGGAAACCGCCGAAATCGCCGTGAATGCGGCACTCACCGGCCATCTGGTTTTGTCAACCCTGCACACCAACGACGCCCCCAGCGCGGTAACGCGCCTGATTGACATGGGGGTTAAGCCTTTCCTGATCGCTTCTTCCGTCATCGGGATTGTAGCGCAGCGGCTGGTGCGCATGATCTGCCATGACTGCAAAACCGCCTACAAACCCTCCCCCGAAATGCTGGTCAAACTGGGCATCACTTTACCGGATCCGGACACCAACTTTTATGTCGGTAAAGGCTGCAAAACCTGCAAAGAGATCGGCTATCGCGGTCGCTCCGGTATCCTTGAAATGATGACGGTCTCCGAACGCATCCGGGAATTGATTTCGTCTAAGAGCTCCGTGGATGCTATAAGAAAAGCGGCCAAAGAAGAAGGCATGAAAACCCTGCGCGAAAACGGGATGGAAAAGATCTGGACCGGCATCACCACCCTGGACGAAGTGGAACAAACCACCAGGACCTGAAGAAAGCTATGCCAATCTTTTCTTACAAAGCGCGCGATGAGGCGGGGCATGCCGTGCAGGGCAAAATGGAAACGGTTTCCGCCCGAGCCGTGGCGGAAAAACTGAGAGACCTGCGCTATACGGTGGTTTCAGTCGCTGAGATTAATCCGGTTTTTTCACTTAGGCTTGAGCTGCCTTCCCTCTTTCACATTCGCGACGAAGATTATGTAGCTTACACCGCGCAACTTTCCAGCATGCTTTCCGCCGGGATCCCCCTTTCGGTGGCGCTGGACACGATGGTTGAACAGACGGAAAACCAGAAGCTACGCACCGCCACCACCGCCGTGGTACAGGATGTTAGGGGTGGTATTTCTTTCTCTGACGCGCTGCATAAGCATCCTGCTATTTTTCCCAATCTTTTTGTCAACATGGTGGCGGCAGGAGAAGCCGCCGGTAATCTGGAAGAAGTACTGACCCGTCTTTCCTCTTATATGGAGAAGAATGCGGACTTCAAACAGAAAGTCATCACCGCCCTTTTCTATCCAATCGTCCTGGTCATCTTTGCCGTGGTGGTGGTCATCTTTATCATCCTGACCGTCCTACCCACTTTCGTTAAACTTTTTAAAGAAAGCCGGGTTCCCCTGCCGCTCCCCACCCAGGTTCTATATAATGTAAATCTTTTCGTTCGCGGCTACTGGCAACTGCTGATCTCCCTGGTGTTCATGCTCATTCTCGGTTTCAATGCGCTGGCTCGGACCAGAGTTGGCAAAGCCGCGCTAGACCGTATCAGTCTGGATCTACCCCTGTGGGGCCCGCTCAACCGGAAAATTAATATTGCCCAGTTCTCCCGTTCTCTGGCTTCCCTGCTCTCTGCCGGCGTGCCGATCCTCTCCTCGCTAAAAACGATCGCCCTGACCACGGATAATGTAGTTTTTAAAAATGTTTTCAACCAGGCCGAGCAAGAAGTCAGCAAGGGAGGGACGCTGGCGGAACCGCTGAGAACCAGCGGTGAGTTCCCGGCCATGCCGGTTAAAATGATCGCGGTGGGTGAAGAAGCGGGAAAACTGGACCAGATGCTTACCAAGATCGCCGAGTTTTATGAGCTGTCGGTCGATTACACCGTTCGTCGCCTCACCTCTATTCTGGAGCCGGTGCTGCTGGTGATCGTCGGCAGTATGGTCGGTTTTATTTTTGCTTCCGTGCTCTTGCCGATCTTTCAGATGGTGAAGGTTTTACAGCAATAACGGCTTGACATTATTTTTTGTATCTGCCAAAATAGCCGAAAATCTTCAGGGGGAAGAAATGAAAAAAAGAGGGTTTACCATTATCGAGCTGCTGATCGTTATGGCGGTTATCGCCATCCTGGTGGGGATTGCCGTTCCCAGCTTTCGCGCCATCCAGAACGAAGCCTGGAAATCCAGGGCCACCGGGGATGTCAAGGTAATCAAAATTGCACTCGAGACTTATTATATGAAACACTCCAGCTTTCCGGCTAGTTCGCCGGTCGGGAACTACCAGTCGGCTTTCCTCGCCGAGTCGCCGCCGCTGATCGAATCCAATCTCTATGATCCTTTCGGCGCCACCGCCACCACCATGTATGCTTATAGCATTTCTTCCGGCGGAAAATATTATGTTGCTTATTCGGTGGGAGTAGGAGGAAACGGCAGCGCTAGCATCAGCGATCAAGGGGTCATCACCATTGGCGCGGGAACTCCCATTTACGCCTCTAACGGACACATCTAAAATCCATGATTGTTAATGTGCTGTTTCATCTTGACATTTTTTATCATACCTGCCAAAATAGCCAAAAATCTACAGGAGGGAAAACAACATGGAAAAAAGAGGGTTTACCATTATTGAACTACTGATCGTTATGGCGGTCATCGCCATCCTGGTGGGGATTGCCGTTCCCAGCTTTCGCGCCATCCAGAACGAAGCCTGGAAATCCAAGGCCACCGGCGATGTCAAGGTAATTAAAATCTCGCTCGAGGCTTATTATATGAAACACTCCAGCTTTCCGGCGGATTCGCCGGTCGGCAATTACCAGTCGGTTTTAATCTCCGAGTCGCCACCGTTGATCGAAGCCAACCTCTACGATCCGTTCGGCGCCAGCGCCACCACCATGTATTCTTATGACCTTTCTGCCAGCGGAAAATATTATATCGCTTATTCAGTAGGGGTAGGAGGGAACGGCAGCGCTACCATCAGCGATCAGGGCATTATTAGTATTGCCGCCGGGACTCCCATCTACGCTTCTAACGGGCACATCTAAAACGCTTCGCTAAGATGCGATTGAAGAAGGGCCAGCCGGGGTTCAGTCTGGTCGAGCTCCTGCTGGCCTTTCTTTTGATCACCGTCGGGCTCTTTCCACTGCTCCGTGCTCTGAGCACTTCTCTGATGGCTTCCTCCGCCTCCAAGTCATACTCACAGGCCGCTAACCTGGCGCAAACTAAAACAGAAGAAATCAAAAACCTAAACTATGATAGTATTTCAGCCGAGACTAAAAGTGTCCTTACCAATTATCCCGCTTTTAAACGGGAGGTGCAGATAACCAATCCCCAGACCAACCTGAAAGATGTCAAGGTCATTGTTTACTGGCAGGCCGGGACTGGCGAAGTCAGCCTGAACCTGGAAACACTTTTTGCCAAATAATATGTTATGTTGAAGTTATTAAATAAATCCCCACACCAAAGATTTTGGTGTGGGGATAAAAAAGGGTTCACCCTGATCGAAATGATCATCGTCGTAAGCATCTCGGTGGTAATCATCGCCATCATTGTCAATGCTTACATCGCCAGCACCCGTGTTTTCCAGCAGGAAACCGGCCGCGCCGATATCTGGCTGGAGGGCAACCACAGCCTGGAGGTTATGTCCAAGGAAATCATGAAATCGCGCAAAATTATAAATGCGGGGAACCAATCCCTTTCTCTCTGGCTGGAAGATTTAAATTTAGATAACACTTCTGAAGCCAACGAAATTATCTCCTACTCCCTCCAGGGAGGAAACCTAATGCGCACCTCATCCATCGATACCACGATCTTATCCGGGCACGCAACTAATCTGAATTTTAGTTATGATCAACCGCTTAATCCCAGTTTAGTTACGATCGATTTGACGCTAAGCGACGGGCAACTCTTAAGCACTTTCGAAGTAAAAGCCAAGCTGAGGAATTTTTAATGGCACATCAAAATAATAAATCCCCACACCAAAGATTTTGGTGTGGGGATAAAAAGGGAAATATTCTGATGATTACCTTTCTACTGCTCACCGCACTGGCGATCGTGGTTGCCAGTTTTGCTACGGTCATGACCAGCCTCGTCAAAAAAAACATTTCCGACATTGATTATGTGAAGTGTCTCTATTACGCCGAGGCCGGCATGGCCAAGGCCATCTGGTATCTCAAAACCGCGACTTTTGATGGTGGTCGCGGCAGCAGCTGGCGCAGCCCCTCCGGCCTAACCGAAAATTTTGGAGATGGAAGTTATAAAATGATCGTTGTCGACGGCAGCGCCCCACTGCAAGTGCAAATCACTGTTACCGGTTATAAAGGTATAAGCAGCCGCTCATTGCAGGCCAGTTATTATACTTATCCGCCGGCTTGCAATTACACCGTGTTCAGTACACAAAAAACTCATGTCCTCAGCGGGTCCAACATTTTAGGTTCTTTCTTCATGGATAATGATATTACGATTGAAAGCGGCGCCCGCATTTCTGGTGGCTATTTAACGATAACCAGCGGTCATGTTGTTTCAGGAGGAGGGAGCTATGCCCTGGCCTCCCCTCCCAATCCACCCCCTACCTTTCCGGTTTTAGATAGTTCATATTACAATTCACAATTAACCCTTGCGGCCGCACAACCCTACAACTCAAAAACCTATTCGTGGTTCACCTTCCTTAATAACGGGAGCATCTATGTGAATGGGAATATTGATATTTCTGGGTGGATCATTGGCCCCGGAGACATGGTGGCCACCGGAAATCTGACCGTCCATTCAGGAGCCTATCTCTCGAATAATATCAACCTGATCGCCAACAACAACCTGATCGCCGAAAACAACACCAGTTTCGGAGACAGCTCGGTCTTGTACTCTAATACCCTGATAAATTTGGAAGATCAATTTAATAACAATAACAATCTCTCGCTGATCTGCCCAAAAGAGATAGATGTTGGTAACCATGCATATTTAAGTGGTATAATATACGGGGGTAAAATTTTATTTTATGACCATACAACTTTTTTAGGAACGATTATGGCGGGAAATTTTGGGACACAAAATATTTTCAATAACAACTTTTACTCATATTATTATTATCCCGGATACCAGCTTCCATCCGTTCCCCCACCCGGCATACCCTTTATGACCCTGATCACTGGTTCCTGGAAAGAAACCCCATGATCGGTATTGATTTTAATGATCGATATGTCAAGGTAGTTGAGCTCAAAGAGAGCGCGCAGGGATTAAGCCTCGATCGCTACCATGTCCTGCCGGTAGTACGCGAGCCAGATCAGGATCTCACCACCGCTATCTCCCACACCATTTTTAAGGCAGTCAGCGAAAGCGGCATCCTTGAAACCGAGGCGTATGCGCTAATCTCCGGCCCCCTGGTACAAACCAGAAGAATTACTCTACCCCCCATGCCGGAAGCGGAGCTGCGCGATTCGGTGAAATGGGAGGCGCAAAACTTTGCCACTTTCCCGGTGGAAAACGCGCTGGTCGATTATTATGTACTGGAGAAATCCACCACCAAGGAAACGCGCAAATTAGACATCATGGTGGTCGCCATCGAGAAAGAGACCTTTAACAAACATCTCTCCGCACTGACTTCCGCCGGACTGCGCTGCGCGGGCATTACCATCCACCCCTTCGCCCTGGGACAGATTCTCCGCCGTCTCCCCTCCGTTACCAAAGAAGAACTGGTGGCGGTGGTGGATTTCGGCGCGGAAGAAGTCTCGATCAATTTATTTAAAGATAACCTGCCGCAATTCACGCGGGAGATAAAAACGGATGGTCACCTGCAGGAAGAAATCTTATCCTCCTTCACCTATTATCGCGAACAATTTTTTGAAGAAAAGATCAGCCGGATTTTTCTCTCGGGGGAACACCCGCAGCTGGAAGAATTGAAAGAGGGTCTCTCCACCGGCCTGGGAATCGCCACCGAGATCCTCGATCCGCTCAAGAATTTAAATATTGACCCGCGGATTGATATGGAAAAATTACAGGAAGCCGCCCCGCGCCTGGCACTGGCGGTGGGGGTGGCCGAAAATAAAGCGGCGGAGCTGAACCTGATCGGTAAAAAGGAAAGGGCGCCCAAAACCAGTCTGGACAAGATGCTCAAAGCGGTTAATATCCCCAACGCGGCGATCATCGGCGCGCTGGTCTTCATCCTGCTGCTGATTCTGGCCGCCAACTTTTATCTCTCCCACAGTATCGAACAGACCCGAAAAGAGCTGGACGTAAAGAACCTGCGCCTCAGCCAGCTCAGCAAATTCCAGGAGCGCCGACAGGCCTATGAAAATATCGCGCGCGGACGGGAAGACGTCAAAAATCTTTTAGGACAGATCGCGGCCATGCAGCCGCCCGGCATCAAACTAGTTTCGCTCTCCTATGAGCATGACAAGAAAATAATTTCCCTGGCGGGAGAATCCGGCACGCCGCAACTGGTCAGCGGTTTCGTAAAGCGCCTGGAAAACTCCGCCAGTTTCAGCAACGTGCAACTGAAAGAATTCAGAACGGTGGGAAAGATCCCCGCCTTTCAGATCGAGTTTAGCATTGAGTGAAATATGCAAGAAAAAATTATTAAAATAGTCACGCTGGTACTGGCGGTAATCTTCGGCCTGGTCTCTTTCAAGGTAACGATTGTTCCCAAGGCCAGGGACGCGGGCTTGTTGCACGGTACCCTGAGCAGGATTGAGAGCCAGCTTTCTTCCATTTTTGGAGAAGAGGTGACTCTGCGCGGAGGGATTGAGCAACAGGAAAAAATCATGCAACAGCTAGAAAAACTCTATCAACAGATCCCTTCCGACAAAGACATCCCGCGCATCCTGGATGAAGTCATCACTAAAGCCGCGCAGGGACTGGGCATCAGCTATCAGCTGATCGAACCCCAGAAAATTGTTGCGGAAGGTAACTATAAAAAGTTGCCGCTGAGAGTTAAATTTTCCAGCGGCTATTACGATTTGGTCTCCTATCTGACCCAGCTTTCCCAACTTTCGGCGATCGTCAATGTAGATAGCTTGAGCCTGCAAAAGAACGCCGAAAATTCAGATAAACTGGACATTGATCTTTTACTCAACCTCTATGTCATGCCCGCTCTGCCGGGCGAGAAAGAGGCCTCACAAGAAGTGGTAGCTCCCGCTCTGCTGATCAACCCCTTTGCCGAGAAAAAAGGCGGAAGTGAGATTATGGGAAAGATGCAGCTCCGCTCAGAGAAATCGGTGGGAGAAGATTTGAGGTTGCAGGGCATCTGGAAAGGAAAAGACATTAATGTCTTCATCAACGGTAAAATCCTTAAGCTGGGCGATAAGATCAGTGGTTATAACCTTGATCAGATAAAAAATAAAGAAGTGGTCTTGACTAAAAACGGTAAAAAGTATATTCTAAAACTTAAATGAGTCGCCACGCAAAACTTTTACTGTTGATGGCTGGCTTGATTGCTCTCGCCACCTTCCCCGCTTTTGCCCAATCGACGGATGAATGGTTAAAAACCGGTTATCAATATTATATCAACCAGCAATATACCGAAGCGCTGCAGGCTTATGCTTCCGCCCTCTCCCTCTCCCCCCAAAACGCCGAGGTCTATTACTGGAGCGCCAAATGTTACGACAAGTTAAATGATAGCCAAAAGGCAATCTGGCATCTTAAAAAAACCTTAAAACTCAATCCGCAACACTGGGGAGCGAAATATCTCTTGGCGGCTCTCACCCATGGCCTGCCAGAAACGGTGCCCTCGCCTGGAAATATTTCCATGGATTTTCAGGATGCGGATGTGCGTCAGGTGATCTATGCGTTAGCCCGGGAAACGGGAATAAACCTGCTGCCCGCTCAGGAGCTGCACGGAAGCATTACCCTTTCGCTGACCGACATTCCGACGGATGAGGCGCTGCGGGCGGTCCTGGAAAGCGCTCAGGCAAAAATTATCCAAGACGGAAAATTATTCAGGGTTATTCCACTTGCCGAGCTGCCGGAATTAATTGAGACAGAAAAAGGGATTTTTTCTAAAACCTATCGGATTGATTATGTTAAGACCGATAATATCGTGGAAACCCTGAAGAATCTTATTCCCGAGGCGGAAAAAATTGACCTGGTCAAAGAGGCAAATTGCCTGGTGGTGCAGGGCACGCGGGCGGTGATCAAAAAGGCAGATGCCCTGATCAAAAGTTTGGATGCGCCTCCCAAACAGGTCGTGGTAGAAGCCAAGGTGATTGAGTTGCGCGCCACTGACGCATCAGCCTTGGGACTGGATATCAAGGGAACCTCTGCAAGAAATGCCAACGACGTAGCGCAAACCAAAGGGCTGGCTGGAAGACCAACCGATACCGACGCGCAGGGATTATATGCGCAGGTGCTTTCGGGCAACATGGAAGCCTACCTCTCGGCCCTTACCAATAATAGCAACGTGAATGTGGTGGCCTCTCCCCGCATCACCACTCTCAGCGATAAACCCGCCAGCATTTTGATCGGCGCCAAATATGGCTATAAAACCGCGGTCATCACCCAGACCTCCACCACCCAACAGGTTCAATTTTTAGAGGTCGGCACTTCCCTGACCATCACGCCGCATGTAACCAAAGACGGTTTCATCAGAATGCGCGTGGAACCCAAAGTCAGCGACGGACAGGTGATCAACGATCTTCCGCAGGAAAATACCACCGAGACCGCCAATGAAGTGATGGTGCGTGACGGCCAGACGATTGTCATCGGCGGTTTGATGAAAGATAAAGAAGTGCAGACCGACATCGGCATACCTTTTTTGATGGACATCCCGCTGCTCGGCGCTCTCTTCAGAAAAACTCAGACCAGTCTTGAAAAAAGCGAGCTACTGGTGTTTGTCACCCCCCACATCCTCACCCCCGAGACCTTAACCGAGATGTCGAGACAGGTATCCGAGATGGAAACCAAAAATCAACAGCAGAAAGCGCGGCTCGTTCACTAATTGGGCAGAATCTCCCCAGCTTTCAAGTCGTGGCCAATCGCATATTCGTAAGCCCCCATCCGCTTTTTCGCTGCGGGCTGAACTTCTTTGATTAAGAGATGCCCTTTTCCGGTGGCAACCATAAAACCAACATTTTTAAGCAGGCGGGTAACGGTGCCGGGTAATGAAAATTTAGAATCTAAATCCAACGGGCTAATTTCCGCTTGCCAGATTTTTAAAATTTTTTCCCGGTAAAAAGTATGCGCCATCGGCCAGGCAATGAGCGCCCGAATCCGGTTATGGATTTCAACCGCTGATTTTCTCCAATCAATCTCACCGCTCTCTCTGCTGATCGCCGGCGCGTAGCTGGCCGCCGCCGCAGGCTGCGGCAGGTACTTTGCCGTTCCCCGTTTGACTTGTTCCAGTGCTTCCAGCAAAAGGGGGGCTCCCTTTTCAAATAATTTATTCGCCAGGGTTTCGGCGTTATCTCCATCCTCAATCAAGATTTTTTCCTGTAAGATGATTTCACCCTGATCCAGGAAAGGGTTGAGGCGCATAATGGTTACACCCGTTTCCTTTTCACCATTGAGCAAAGCCCACTGGATCGGCGCTGCGCCGCGATATTTCGGAAGCAGAGAAGCGTGAACATTGATACAGCCGTAGCAGGGAATATTTAAAATCGTTTCCGGTAAAATTTTTCCATAAGCCACGACAACGATCAGTTCCGGGCTCAAGGCGCGTAGGAAAGAGAAGAAAACCGGGTCGCTCTTGATCTTATCCGGTTGCTGCAGAGGCAGGGATTTTGCCAGCGCCAATTCTTTAACCGGAGAAAAAGACATTTTTTGCCCCCGTCCCTTCGGCCGATCGGGAGGTGTAACCACCGCCAGGATTTCATGCCCGGCATCCAACAGTGCCTGCAACACCCGCGCCGATGCTTCCGGCGTGCCCATATAAACAATTTTCATTTTATTTTTTCTCCGCCACCGGCAGGGTGAAAATAAAGCGTGACCCCTTCCCTCTGCCCTCCGACTCCGCCCAGATTTTTCCCTGGTGGTTACCCACAATCTCTTTGACAATCGCCAGCCCCAACCCCACTCCGCCCGCCCGGCGGGTAAGGGTTTCCTCCACCTGGTAAAACTTATTGAATATTTTTTCCAGATGCTCTTTTTCAATCCCCAGTCCGTTATCCGCCACTTCCACCTGGATGAAATTATCGGCATCCCGGGTAATGATTTCAATCACCAGCGGTTCCTCTTCTCTGCCGAATTTCAAAGCATTTTCGATAAGATTGATGATGACCTCGCTCATCTTGTCCCGGTCCCCCATAAAATTCATGTTTTGGGCTGAAAGTTTTAGATTAACCCTGGCTTTCTTTTTTTCGAGTTGCGGTTTTAAGGTTTCCACCGCCGCTTGGATCACTGCATGGATGGAGGCCAGCTCGCGCTTGATGGTAAAGCGCCCCATTTCCATACTGGAGAAATCAAGCAAGCGATTAATTAATCCCAACAAACGCTGATCGTTTTCCCGGATGATCCCCAGCTGTTTTTTTTGATCTTCCGCCAGGGGGCCCAGGGCTCCCGCCAGGAAGAGTGAGACATAACCGTCGATGGAGGTGATGGGGGTGCGCAGTTCATGCGAGACCATCGAAATAAATTCATTCTTCATCCGGTCCAGCTCGGTCAGGCGGGCCACCGCTTCTTTTTCTTTCTCATAAATATCAACGTTTTCGATAGCGATCGCCAGCTGGTCAGAGATGGTAGCCAGCAGGTTGATCTCTCTTTCCTTTGAATAGGTATGGCTGCCGTGCGTGCCCATCACCAGCATCCCCAGCGTTTTCCCCTTGGCGCGCAAGGGCGCTATCACCAAAGTCTTTGCCGCGATTTGCTTGAAACATTCTCCCCGGCAGCGCGGATCCACCGGAACATTTTCTGAATAGACAATTTCATTTTTGGTTGCCGCTTCCAGCAGCAGGCCGTTTTCCTCGCTGAGCGTGATCTCTTTCAAGTTAAATTTATTCGCCAGGCGCACGGAATAGCGCTTTTCCTCTTCCGGCACCAGCAGGGCATGAAAATCCGCCTGCATGATAGGCAACAGTTGCTCCAGCGCGCGCCCGATCAAAAGCTCCAGATCCAGGCTGGAACCGATGGCTTTAGATACATTATATAATGTACGCAGGTCCTGGGTGCGCTCCGCCACTTTGGTTTCCAGTTCTTTGTTCCAGCGCTCCATCAGCTCACGGGAGCGCTTGATCTCCGCTGACATGTCATTGAAATAACCGATGACATCACCGATCTCATCGTTGCTGTCCGATAAAAGCTTGAATGAAAAATCTCCCTGTGAAACGCGGGCCATGCCGCTGGAAACATTGCGCAGCGATCGGGCAATGGAACGCGATACCAGCAGTGAAGTTACAAACACCAGGATGGCGGTCAACAGGGTGAGGAACAGCGCCTGCACCTGCACATGGTCCAACGCCATGAGAAAGGCCTCGCGCGAAGATTTCAGGTTCCAGAGCAGCGGCTTATAGATATAAAGATCGATGATTTCTTTAAAAGAAATAAACATGAGCAGGGAGGCGATGGTGATGGGGACCAGCGCCAGCAGCACAAAGAGCAGCAACAACCGCAGAAAGAAAGGGACCCGCAACCGACGGGTCAGGGGGATGATTTGATCGCGCGGGATAAACTTGGTCTCCTGCGTCCTGACCGAGAAAAATAAATAGGCGCCGAAGGCGATCAAAATGTAGAGCAGGCGCACCAGCAGTCTCTGCCAGGTTACGGCATTCGATGAAAACTGAATGTATTCCAGCAAGACATAGATGATCGCGCTAAAATATAATGTAAGATTCCGGTTTTGTTTCTCGATCAGGCGTGTCAAAGCCCCATTAAAAACCAGATAAAGGGCCAGGAAACCCAGCGGGAAAAGTAGCCCAAAACCATAAATCATAAAGGACAAGGAACTGATCTGCCACTGCACTCCCCAGTAAGTGACCAGATAGATGGTCTGATCCTGATTGAAGGTGGTTATGAAATAAGCCAGGCCGACCAGCACCGCGATCAGGGTTATCCGCCTGACACTGGTACGATTTTCAAAAGCCTCACCCGCCAGGAAATAAGCCAGGGCCACCAGGGGGAGGATGGAAATAAATTTAATCACAAAGGCGATGGCGCTCAGGTTGGAAAGGATATTGAACCAGGCGAATAAATTCCCGACGGCAATCACCAGCCAGTTGACACTTACAAAAAAAAGAAAAGCGGCGAAGGCGCCTTCGGCGAGGCTGCGCTTAACCCTGAAAAAAATCGTCCAGGCGGCATAAAAACAGACGATAAAAACCAGCAGCGAGATGGCCACGTTGTAAAGATTGCCGGCGCGAAGATCGATTACCGTGGTGGGTATAAAACCGAAATTTCCGCTTTCTCCAAACATGGCGCCTCAAGTATAACGGAAATATTTTTTTAATTCAATTCGGACGGCGGCGTCCATTGCCCCGGTTCACCCCACCAATCGGGCGGCGACCAGGGTTGTGCATATTTTTCATAACCGCGCGGCGGTTTCCACTCCCGGGCCGGGATGGGACCAAACTCCGGCGGCGCTGACCAGTAAACGACCGCTTGCGGCGGAATATATTTAAATTCCGGTGACGGATTACTTCCCCAACCTACCCCAAATACCATTAACAGCAGGACGAGGGTTATTAATAGTTTTCTTTTATTCATGCTTACTCAAAAGGATACCGTGCTCTTTTTCCCAGTTGGCCGTCCCTGCTTTTTGATCAAAAGCAAAGACCATCATCAGCTGCGGGTCTTTCAGTTTATCCATGGATGCACCCACAATCCCGTAGGTAACGATACGCACCACCCCGGCTTTGTTTTGATACATGACCTGGAAAAATCCCGGAGAGAGATTGCCAAAAGCCACCGCGTTACCCCATTCAAGCGCGGGTTTGGGGAAATTATAAACGTAGGGCGGGCCTTCCGCAGCCAGGGCCGCCGTGGCAAAAAGCAAAATCAGCCCGACAAACAAAATTTTTATTCGCATTCTTCACCTCCTGAAACTAAATTAGCTCTTCCTTTTTTTCACTTTTGGGCGAAACATGTCGGATGAGGCTGGGATCCGCTACCCGATCAATAAATAACAGGCCATCGAGATGGTCAACTTCATGCTGGATGACGGTCGCCATTAGGCCTTCAACGGAAAAGGTCGCATTTTTTCCTGAACGGTCCAAACCCTTGACCGTTAGGTGAGAGGCCCTTTCCACCGGCGCCTCCACGCCCGGTAAACAAAGACATCCTTCGGTAAAGGTTTGAGAACCTGATTTTTTTATAATCCGGGGATTAGCCAGCACCACCGTCATCTCCCCAACCTCCGCCACAATTACCCGGAGCGACTCGCCGATTTGCGGGGCGGCCAGTCCCACCCCGGGGGCGGCGCGCATCGTTTCCAGCATCTCCTCCATCAGACTGGCGATCTCGGACGTGACTTTTTTGACGGCTTTAGCTTTTTTACGGAGCATCGGATTGGGAAAGCGCAGAATCTTACGCATCATGTTTAGATTATACACCGGCGAATATTTGTTCGCCAACTGAAATCTTGTCTGGTTTTTAGCGAAGCATGATAGAGAGGAACCTGCGACTGAACGTCGCGGTTCCAAAAAGATGAGGAAACCGAGACGTTTAGTCTCAGGTTTCCGAATCCAATTAATAGGTAAACACTTATGCGAAAAAATAAACTGATCATTTTTACGAGTATTTTGATCCTGCTTTTAATTCTGACCACCGAAATAAAGAAGGTGGAAGGAAAAGAGGAGATCAAACTGCTTTATCTGAAACAGAAAGTACTGGGGTTTGCCAGCCAATATAACCGCCCGGTGATTGTGGTCAGCAAAAAAGAACACCTGCTCTATTATTGCGAAAAGGGAAAGATTGTTGAAAACGATCCGTGGAACGGCTTCAATTATTCTTTCCCGGTAAGGGTTTCTCTGGCCGGAAAATATTACCGCACCCCGGAGGGCGAAATGGCGATTGACCGCAAGAATGCCAACAGTCGCTATACGCTCTTTCTGGGATTAAGTGTGCCCGGAGCCTATGGTATCCATGGCGCGGCTACCCACCTGGCCTCCTATTTAAATTTGATGGAAAAGATCGCGCCTGACTTTTCTTTTGTTACCCGACGGGATGACACGCGCGGTTGTGTGGCGGTGGAAAATCGGGTGATAAAATATTTATTCGCCAAGGTGGGGATCGCTACCCCGGTGTTGATTATTCCTTAGATCAAAGCATATTCATCGGATCCACATCTACCGCCAGCCGGACCTCCCTCGGAATAACCATTTTATCCAGGGTATCACTCACTGCTCGATACATCTTAACTGTGTCGGGGCCTTTCAGTAGTAGACGATAACGGAATTCACCGCGCAGTTTGGCGATGGCTGCCGGAGCGGGGCCAAAAACCTGGGACGCCAGCCGCCTTTTGAGAAAATGGCTAATCTCTTCAGAAAACTTGGCTGCTTTTTCCTCCGACTTGGCGTTAATGATCAAGCCAATTAATCTAGAGAAAGGCGGATAATCTAATTCCTGGCGGTATTTAATTTCCTGCTGATAGAAACTTTCATAATCATGTTTAGCGGCCGCCTGGATCGCATAATGCTGCGGCGCATAAGTTTGGATGATCACTTTTCCCGGCAGATGATGCCTCCCCGCTCGGCCGGCGACCTGCGTGATCATCTGAAAGGTATGCTCCGCCGCACGGAAATCGGGAAGGTTGAGCGCCGTATCTACCGCCACCACCCCCACCAGCGTAACATTGGCTACGTCCAGCCCCTTGGTTACCATCTGCGTTCCGATCAGGACATCCGCTTTCCCTTCAGCAAAAGTCGCAAAAAATTGAGCGTGCATACCCTGCCTGCCGGCAGGCACGGCACGCTGGCTAACACTGTCACGATCGTAACGTAAAATACGAGCAGCGGGAAAAACCTGTGCCACTTCTTTTTCAATGCGCTGGGTGCCCGCTCCCAGGTAACGGATCGCAGCGCTCTGGCAGCGCGGACAGATAACGGGCGTGGTGCTGGTATAACCGCAACCATTGCAATGGAGCTGATGATCGCCGGCGTGAAAAGAAAGTGAGACCGAGCACTGCGGACAGGTAAGCCCCATGCCGCACTCCTGGCAGATCACAAAGGTAAAAAAGCCGCGGCGGTTGATAAAAAGAATGGCCTGCTCGCCGCGTGAAAGGACCTCCTTCAACTCCTCCCTCAAAATCCTTGAGAGAATCCGGTCCTTTTCTTCCCGCATATCCACCACTTCCACCGGGGGCAAGGGCCGCTCATCAATTCTCTTGGGCAGAACCAGCTTTTGATATTCACCTTTTTCAGCTTTGTAATAAGTTTCAACCGCCGGGGTGGCAGAGCCCATCACCACGACCGCCTTATTCAGCTCGGCTAATTTCAACGCCACCTCCCGGGTGTGGTAGCGCGGATTTTTTTCTGATTTATAAGTTACCTCGTATTCTTCGTCGATCACGATTAATCCCAGGTCCTTGACCGGCGCAAAGATCGCTGAGCGTGTCCCCAGGACGATTTTTGCCTCGCCGGCAGCGATCCTTTCCCACGCCAAATTGCGCTGCTTGATGGTTAAAGCACTGTGCAGAACCGCAATAATCTCCCCGAAACGCTCCCCGAACCTTTGGACCAGCTGGGGAGTTAACCCAATCTCAGGGACTAAAACGATGGCACACCTACCTCGCCCCAAAATATAATCAATGGCCTGAATGTAAACTTCTGTTTTCCCGGAGCCCGTAATTCCATAGAGTAAGAACTTTTCAACTTGTTGTTTGTCGATCGCCGAAACAATCTGCCCTAACGCCTTCTGCTGATCTTCTGTGAGTTTTATCTGGGATTTGGGATTTTGAAGTTGGGATTTGTTTTGGATTTTGATGTTTGAAGTTGGGATTTCTTTATCCTGCTTTCTACGTTCAATGTTCGATGTTCGACGTTCTAGCTTTTTGGTCCCAGGCGGCATCACCAACCGCAGGGCGGAGATAAAGAAAGACCCGTAATATTCGGCCACCCATTTCGCCAGCGCAATCTGTTGGGCAGAAAAAAAAGGTTGCGCGGAGGTCAGGGCAATAATATTTTTTATTTGCGGATAAGAACTCTCCGCCAGCAGGCCCACCACATAGCCGCTCACTTTGCTCCTGCCAAAGGGGACCAAAACCTGTGAGCCGACTTGCACCTGCGAAACCAGCTCTTCGGGGATGCGGTAGTGATAAATTTTGTCGGTTTGGCGAGAAACCCGGGCGACCGCTACTTCAGCAAACATTCCTGGACTCGATCGAGAATGACGTGCGCGGCGCGCTCCTTTGCCTGTTCGGGGTAATTTTCTGTTTTTCCTTTCCGGTTAATGATGGAAAACTTGATGGAATCGCTTCCAAAAGTTGCGGGATGGTTGGCGACAATTAAGTCCAGATCCTTCTCTTTTAATTTCGCCCGGGCGTTTTCGATCAGTCTTTCCGTCTCCAGCGCAAATCCCACCAGAATTTTATCCTTCCTTCCTTTTTGCTTCGAAATAATTTTAAGTATGTCCTCTGTCTCTTCCAATTCAATCCTATTTTCTACGTTCGACGTTCGACGCTCGACTTTCTTGATTTTATTTGAGGCCATTAATTTCGGCCGATAGTCCGCCACCGCCGCGGCCATGATGATAACCTCCGCATCCAGATGATGCGTTAGCACCTTCTCTAGCATCTCTTCCGCCGATTCAACCCGGAGGGGTTTAAGATCCAGCGGTGAAGGAAGCGCCACGTTCGCAGAAATTAAAGTAACACTTGCCCCCCTCTCTCTGGCCGCGCGTGCCAAGGCATAGCCCATTTTCCCTGATGAATGATTAGAGAGATAGCGCACCGGATCGATCGCTTCGCGTGTTCCACCGGCGGTGATCAGAATATTTTTTCCTTTAAAATCTTGCTCCGGGACCAGGCGCTGCATAATTTCTTCTAAAATCTCTTCCGGTTCTGCCATGCGCCCGATCTCTTCTACCCCACAGGCGAGCTTGCCCTCCACCGGACCGATAAACGCATAATCCAGCTCTTTTAAGCTTTGAACATTTTTAGAAACCGCTGGGTTTTTCCACATCTTACAGTTCATCGCCGGGGCAATTAATTTTGGGGCGGTGGAAGCCATTATAATAGTAGTTAGGGCATCATCGGCAATTCCCTGCGCCAATTTCCCGATGATGTTGGCGGTGCAGGGGGCGATCACGATCAGGTCCGCCTTTTCGGCTAGAGAGACATGGGGCACCGTCAGATCGATAAATTCTGGTGAAAAGAGATCAGTAATTACCGGATTTCCGGAGAGGGTACGAAAAGTGAGCGGCCCGACCAGCTGCGTCGCCTCCCTCGTCATCACCACCCACACCTCCGCCCCCAAATCCTTTAAGCGGGAAACCAGGGTCGCAGACTTGTAAGCGGCGATTCCCCCGGTTACGCCTAAAATGATCGTTTTATGATTTAGCATCCTTTTCTTTTTTCTTCTTCGCCCCTTTTTTCTCTTTCGCCAGGCGTTGCAGGGCGGAGGGTTTTCTTTCCTCTTCCGGCTTAACCAGCAGTTCCTGGGTTTTTTTGGTGGGGCCGGTGAGGACGCGGATCCGGATCTTATCGGCGGCAATTTCGCGCAGGGCGGTGATCACCGGATTGTTCGGATCAAAATTATTCACGTAAGGAAGCGAGCCTTCCACGATCTGTTTCGCCCTTCCCGAGGCTGCGTTCACCAGCAAAAACTTATTTTTGGCTTTTAACAGCAGATCATCGACATCGATTCTTTCTTTGTTCAATTTAATAATGTCCTTTCTTTTTCAACATTGATGATGGCGCGGATTTTCTCCGCCGCCGATTCAACCTTGTCATTTACCACGATATAATCGTATTTTTCCATCACCTGCAGCTCCGCGATGGCCGCCCGCAGGCGATAGTTCATCACCTCCTCCTCTTCCGTTTTTCTTTTTTTCAAGCGGAAAGCCAGAATGTCCACCGAGGGCGGTATCAGGAAAATAAAGACCGCCGCCGCCGGCAGCCCCCCCTCCTCCACCACGCGTTTGATCGCCGCCGCCCCCTGCACATCCACCTCACACACGATGGCACGCCCCCGCGCCATCTCCTCCCGCAACCGTTTTAGCGGGGTGCCGTAGTAAGAGCCGTGCACCTTGGCCCATTCCAGGAATTCACCTTTCCTGACCATGTGGTCGAAAGCCGTCTGGCTTACAAAAAAATAGTGTTCACCCTCGATCTCACCCGGGCGGGGAGAGCGCGTGGTGGCCGAAATCGATTGTTTGATGTTAGGATCGAGTTTCAGCAATCTTCTCACTACGGTTGATTTTCCTACCCCGGAGGGACCGGAAACCACCACCAATAGACCGCGTTTCTTTTTGCTTTTTTTGGGCATAGAAGAATGAATATTTTAACACAAAAGTCTTGACAATTCAACCCGGGCTCTGGTATATTTATGTAAGTAGAGCAAAAGGAGAAAGGCATGAAAAGATTTGTCCTGTTGTCATTTTTGTTATTATCTTTAGTCACCCTGGCTTCTGCCCAGGCGCTAATTGGATCGAGAGCGGCGGGAATGGGAGGGGCAGGAACCGCGGTTAGCGACGATATCAGCGCCGCTTATTATAACCCGGCGGGTCTGATGGAAAGCAAGGCCAATGTCGCACTGAAAATTTCCCTGGGCGCGGCCTATACCAATCCGGACAAATTAGTTGAAGCAGCGGGAGATGCCAGCGATCCCACCAAATTCATCCTCAAGAATTTCGACAAAAAACTTACTTTCCAGGGAACGGCCAACGGTGTGGTTGGAATTGATTTCAAAAAAATCGGTTTAAGCGTTATTCCTATGGCTTATGTGATGGTTAACAAAGATGCCAACTCCACCGTGGGCACGGTTAATGCGATGGCCAACTACAATACGGTTTTAACCCTGGGGACCTCTTTTTCCATCCCTAACGTTCCCATTGGAAAACTGGATGTCGGCATTAATGCAAAATCCATTACCAATAATTTAGGGAACATTACCACCACCCCTGTAGCCCCACCCGCTCTAACCAGCGCCAGCGGCACACAAACCATCTCCTCTGGCACCGGCATGGGTTTTGACATCGGCGCTTTAACTTCCATCAGTATACCGATGGTTACCAATTTCAAGGTAGGCGTGGCTCTTCGGGATCTGGGCGAAAGCGTGAAATACACTCCTAAATCGCGAAATATGACAGTCGATCAGACAACCAATACCGTCACCCCTGGCCCGGAAACCACCGGCGCAGATTATACGGTTAATTATGATAGTTCCACCGCTATCGGCGCATCGGCGATTATTCCGGCAATAAATTTACTGGTTGCCGCTGATCTGGAAATGACCAAAACCGACACCAACACCCACATCGGGATCGAATATCCGATGCTAGCAAACCTGTTAATTCTACGCGCGGGCGTGGCTTCCGGACCAAATCTGGGATTGACCACTTTCGGCGCTAAAATCAACTTGCCGATTTTGGGAATTGAAGCGGCCACCGTCCAGAACTCGAAAGCTTCGGACTTGAGTTCAACCGTGGTTGATATAAATATCGGATTCTAAAAGGAGGAAATCTAGTATGAGAAAGCTTGTTTACGCCGGTTTGATTCTGAGTTTCAGTTGCCTATTAATTGCCGCAGGATGCCAGGTGACACAGCCCACGCCCCAGACCACCCCGCTGTCTTCCGTGGTCAGCAATGCTGAATCGGCAACCTATGCCAGCCTTTTTGGCAACAGCTTAATGTATGTTAACAACAAAATGATCAATATTGCCAAGAGTCCGGCCGCTGTCAGCAGCGCCTTGGGCAAAGGCATAAAAGCCGCTGATGGCGCACCTCTTCAGTGGGTTAAATACACTTCTCATGAAGTTACCATCGGTTATGCTTACGATACTTATATCTGGTATGTAAAAGAATTAGACCAATGGGGTAACACCAAGCTCCTGCTCGCCTACGGCTCGGTTTCAGTTTATCCAAAAAGTGGTAGCAGCAGCGCTTCAATCACAGGGAATAAAATAACCGCTAAGGCCACCAATTCTCGTACCACTTCTTCTACTTCAACTCGCACTACCACTTCTTCTACAACTCGCACCACCACTTCCACCTGGAATTTTAATCCCAACGTTGCCTCCATTGTGCTGCATTTTGGCGATCCCGTCTGCTTTGCAGAAAATGGCACACCCTTGGATCCTACCGATCCTCGCATAATTTCTCTTACTGATCTAACCAACCCAAATTTTGATAAGACTAAATTCTTCTTTTACGAAGGTATCTGGAGTGGTACGCTTAGCATCGATAAGATCAGTCTTTCCACCACAGCGATTATGACCTTCAAAATAGGCACGGATAAATACATTGTTTCCTCCACCAATGCACAAATCGTCGATCTTCTGTCTGATCACCCCACCGCTAACTGGCCGATAACCATTCTTAAGAACGGTGCTTCCTGGGCAGACGGTACCATATCCTACGAAACCGACGGCAATTGGTACCTGAAGATATTAGGCGAACGTATCTGGTTACCGATCGTACCCGTTGTTAAATGGATTATTGGTTCTAGTAGTTCCACCACCAGCACCATGGGAGGAGGAGGCCCTTATGGCTATATTTCGGGAACCATTTCTGAGGGTACACAACCTTGGTTCGTGGGCACTCTCATAGTTGCCGCTTATGATATAAACAATTATAATCTTAATGACCCTGGTCAAACTAATTGGTCCAACCCAGTTAGTTACGCACTTAGACCCTTACCTCCTGGGGCCACCAACGTTAGTTATGAAATTGATTTTACCTCGGACCAAATCAACGGTTTGCCTGATGCTGATGGCACGGTGTATGTCGCGGCCTGGCTAGCCCCGGGGGACCTAACTAGTCTAGTTACCCCTGTACCAGGCGACCTGTTTGGAGTATTTGGTGGCAATTGGGGAGGCCAACCCCCTTACCCGGGCCAGGCCTTCGCACTTCATTACGGGACACAGCAGGGCTTTCAAGATTTTATCTTGAATATTACCTGGTAAAATTGCTTTTTTAGCTGCTTAGATTTTAAAGGCCCTGAGGTAACTCGGGGCCTTTTTCTATGGTTATCGCGAATCACTCGGATCTATTAATATTTATCTCGAATTACTCGAATTTATTAATATAGATTCCGAATTCGCGTTATAGGTGATAATTATTCATTTTCCTCTTAGAATTCTTTTAAAGTGGATTCCGTTCCGGTTTAAGCTTGCCAGAATACCAAGTTCAAGACCGGTTCTCTTTAAATAACCTAGCACTTGCATTATATCTCGGGGCGTAAATCTGGGAGTCACTTTCAGTTCCAATACGATCTTGTGTTCAATAATAAAGTCAAGCCGGTATTGGCAGAGTTTATCTTTATCGTAGGTTAAGTCAATGCAGGCTTGCTCGATAAACAGCAGTTTGTTTTTAATCAATTCTTTTCTGACTGCTGCCTGATAAATTCTCTCTTGGTAACCTCCCCCCAACTCATTATAAACTTTATATAGGACACCAATGAGCTTATAGCTAAGTTCCGGATGAACCAATTCAGTCATTGTTTTTGCCGCTCCCTATGTTTATTTGCTTGAAAGTTAGATATATATAATGTATCCAGCAATTTTGTTGCCACACTTATATAGGTATAGGAAGGTAGCAAGCAAGCAGGTAAATGATTAAATTTCGTCACCCGCTGTTAATTTCTGCCTCAATAAGTGGAGTAAATCTTTTCTGGTTAATCCGTGATTTTTGGCATGCTCTTAGCTAAAATTGTCTTGAATCTTATCTCGATTTTTGGTGTATCGCGAATCACCCTAATTTTTTATTCTCGAACTCTACTTAAAAAATATTCGTGTCATTCGAGATAAACTCAATTAGCGATAAAATTCGTGTTTCATTAAAACCAACAACTTAACCACAATGATAAACAATCAAAATAAGCGCGTTCTTTTATCTTCTCACAACCCCAAAAAAAGCTTGACAATCATGGAGTTGCGTGTTATCCTTTTATCAAATTTTCTTAAAGGAGGAAATTATGAGGAAGTTAGTTTATGTTGGCTTGATTCTGAGTTTCAGTTTCTTATTAATTGCCGCAGGCTGTCAGGTGACCCAACAGCCACCCCGACCGTCACTTTCCCAAACCGATACGCTTGCCTATGCGAGCACCTTTACCAATCTTATCCTGCAGGTGGACTCATCAGCGGTAAGTTGGGCTAAGACCAAAACTGTAACCGGTCTGTCCAGCACCGGCTTAAAGGGTGCGGCGCTGCTCAGAGCGACCGAAACCGATACCGTGCTTCCCAATGGTTGGCACCATGTTACGGATGAAGCCGACAATTTCCTCGGGCATTACGTATCAAATTATTATTATAACAAAATAACCGATGCCAGTGGTAACACCACCGAATTCGATCTCTACGGGATCGTTAAGATTACCTCTACTTCTAGTAGCTCTTCCATCTCTTCAAGCAGCACGACTACTTCCACTTACACTTTAATGATGGGCAAAAATGTGAGCAACCCGCCGAAAACACCGGAGCTCATGAATCGAGCGGATATGATCACTTTTAACGCTACCTATTACACCGACCAGAACGGATCAAATCCGTTCCCCCCTAACGGGTCAGCTTCAGCTAACACTTTGGCAACCACCAGTCTCGCCGGCGCTTTCTCGCTTACAATTGCAACCGCGGGCGGCACAACCGTAGACATGAGCACTTCCATCAGTAATTTTTATACCCCCGAATTCGGTCCTCCCACCGACATGGTTTTCAACTTTGACCTAAAAGTGAACGGCACCGACTATGTCCCGATCGTCGTTAATTTAATTAATGGCCGCGCCTCTACAAAATTCTTTGGGGTCCAACTCCCCTTTGATCTAGTTACTGGTTGGGTCCTTTCAGCTAACTGGGCACCTTCTGTCAGAGGCGCCGTAAGCGATGTAAATGGAAATTGGGGTAACAATGGCGGGACGCTGCGTCTTTATGCGGTACCCACCTATGTGATTGGAAACCCGACTCCGTGGAATCCTCCTTTTAGCAGTCAATTTGCATCGGCGATAAACCAATTCCCGGTTCTTGGCTGGAAAAATGTTCCGGCTGGTGCGCATAGTTCAAATTATGTATTCTGGATCGATAATAGCTTTAACCCTGGTGATTATTATATCTTTGCGCGCTTTTTCAAGAACAGCACGGATCATGGCCCTCTGCCTGCGACGGGAGACCAGGTTGCTGCCGGTGAATATCAGGATGGTAATTACCCAGGCACTGGGGCGACTGTCAGCTGCAGCCCAACCGTTCTTAGTTTAACTTCAAGCTCGACACTTGATAGCATTAATTTCAATACCAATTTGGCTTACACCGCTTCGGGAGGGGGCACCATTAATATAAGTGGAACAATATCTCAAGGGATGATCCCATGGCCATTGCCACCATTGCCACCAAATGCACCTAACTATCTTTACGTAGGAGCTTTCGATATAAATTTCAACAACCTTGCTTGGGCGCAACCTATGGGAGTACCATTTACTGGACCACCAAACCCCCCTATGCTCCCATATAATATATCCATTAACTCAAGTCAAATACCCCCACCCCCAAATAATAATATTTTACTTGTCGCCTTTTTATCTCCAACTCCACATATGACTCCTTCAACTTTCACCCCTGGGGGAAGCATAGCCGGATCGTTTCCGACTAATGCCTTTCCTCCGACACCAATTGGTTTGCCGCCCAATCCTCCTTATATATTTAGTTGGTCCTTAAATACTCAAATGTAGTATTAGCTCTATCTGTTATCATATTAACAAGCCCTGGGCAACCGGGGCTTGTTTTTTTTATGCCCTCACCCAGTTATGATTTGTTAGGCTATTGACAAGATTCGTCTCTTTTAGTATTATTTCCGTAAATCATCATTTTTGATGATCTGTGGAAACAACATGAACTTCAAAAACCCAACTTCAAACATCAAATTTCTAAACAAATCGCAATTATAAATATTTTGGATTTCATATATTGGGATTTGTTTTGAGGTTGGTTTTTTGAGGTTTGAAGTTTTGTCAGTCTTGTTTTTTTCTGCACGATAAGTTATATTTATTCCATGCTGCGCGTGATCGTTATTTTGCTGCTTTCTACGCTGGGCGGGACCTATTGCCTGCATTACCTTAAGAATTTCTTTTTAGTAGAAAGAAGTAAATTGCGGCTGGACCCGGATGGGCTGATCGAGCGCCTGCTCATCACGTACATTATTACTATGGACATATCCCACGGTGTCGTCCTCATTGTCCTGATTATCTTTTTGAAGGCACTGCTGCGCCTGTTCCTGCTGGGAAAGTCTTCCGGCGCCATTGCCCGCCGTGAGCCGGGCACCGCCTCACAAAAAGTCTTATATAAAGCGGAGCTCGCTTTTGATCTGATCACCAGCCCGGCCTTCGCCATCCTGGTGGGAGTTATCTTCTGATGAAGAAGCGCTGGCTGCCCTCCCTGTTTCTTGCCCTGCTCCTCGTCTCCCCCGTTTTTTCTTTCACCGATCCCAGGACCGCCCTCTATGACACGATCAAAAATGAAACCCTTAAGGGATTGAAGGCCAGCTTTAAACGGGATATCAAAATCGGCAAAGTGGAAGGGATGCTGCTGGGCAGTGTGGCCCTGAAAGAAGTTGAGTTCCCGGGTTTTTTCACCGCGCCCGCCGTCTATATTAGATTCAATCCCCTCACCCTGGCCGTTAAAAAAGACATTATCCCCGCCATCACCACCATCACCGCCGTTAAGGCCGAATTTAAGATCGAGCGGGGAAAAGATAACCGCTGGAACCTCTTCTCTCTGCTGCCGCCCCCCACACCAGGCACACCACCGCCCCCTTCCCTGCAAGGAAAAATTATCCTTAAAAATTGCCGGGTAAATTACAGTGACCTACTGGGCTTCCAGAAATACCCCAAAAGCTTTACGGAGCCGCTGGAGGAAGTGAACGGGGAAATAAACTTTTCTAAAAAAGATACGATCGTTATCAAATTAGAGGGAAAAACCGCCGACGCTTCTTATCTCAAATTTTCCGGGATCTTTAATACCCGCACCGGCAAGTTCCAGATCAATATTGCGGGCGATAATCTCAACCTGAAAAAGCTGGGCAACTATTTCGTAGCAGAAGGACTGGCCCGGTTTGATAAAGGAATAGCGCATCTGGATATGGAAATTACTCCCCCCAAAAATCCCGCTTCCCCGGTAACCCTCAGCGGGAACTATACTTTTTCTCAGGCCAGCGCACAATCCGGACAGTATAGCGTCGAACAGGCAAAAGGGGACTTTAAATTCGTCGACAATGCATTGATGGCCAACCTTTCGCTGGGCGGCGGTAAAATTTATAACCAGGCGCTGGCGGGTGAAGCAGAGATCACTTTTCGCCAAAACCGGCTGGACTTTAACCTGAGCAAAATCAAGCTCTACGACGGCAACCTGGTGGGCAAATTACAAATTGACCTCTCCCGAAAAATGCCGCAGCTCTCTTTCGACGGGCGCTTCTCACAGATCAACCTGGCGCTGGCCTCGCAAAGGTCGCCGGGGATCGAAGGCCTCGCCGGCGGAGAGATCAAGCTGACCGGCCCGGCCAATGACCTGAAGGGCGATTTCTCCGCCACGCTGAACCAGGTGCGGCTGCTGGGACAACCCCTGGAAAAAATCTCCGCTGCCATCGCTATCAAAGAGGGTGATTTTTATGTAGAGAAGCTGGCGGCTCTTTCCTCTACCGCTTCTGTCTATTCCAGCGGGAAAATCACCCGCGATTTAACCCTGGATTTCCACGCCAACGCCCGCGGGATTAAATTATCCGGCAGTGGCCTCCTGGGAGAGATGGAAACCACGGTCGATAATTTTGACGGGAATCTCAGGTTAAAGCTGGACAAGAAGTCACTGGCCTCGCCGCTCCGGAACATCCACGCCGAGGGTGAGATAACGCTCAGCCGCGGGAAAATCGGCGAGCAGCACTTTGATGCCGCCCGCGGTAAAATTTTCATGGGCGAAGGACTGATTCGGGTAGAGGATCTGAGCCTGCGCCAGGGCAACTCTATTTTGCTGGCCTCGGGACAAACCGGGACCGGTTTTCCCACCTCCCTGAAGTTCAGCGGCAGCCAAATCGATCTGGCCGATTTTAAGATCATCAATCAGTGGTTGCCCGCCGACGAAAAAAACCCCTCCGGCCGGGTCGATATCAGCGCCGAGGTTACCGGAGAATTATCCAAAGAAACCCGCCTTACTTCCTTTGATCCCCTGCTAGATTTAAATTATCGAGCGACGCTTATCCTTAATTCGGTAAAGCTGGCCAGTTTCCCACTTATCCAGAGCAAAATCAATGTGGAGTGGAAGGGACATAAGCTAAATTTTTCAAATTGTTTCCTGAAAACACCCCAGACAGAACTCAATTTTGATCTTTTGCTGGCCGATCCCAACCATTATAACGGGAAGCTTAAGGGCACCCTTGATCTTTCCGAACTGAGCAAATTGACTTCGCCCTTCGGCAGGGTCGATGGTAAGCTGGGAATAAATCTCAATTTCTCCAATCAGGAAAACAATCCTTCACTCTCCACCAGCTTCTGGCTAAAAAACCTATTCTATAACACGGTTAGTTTGGACGAAATTAAAGGGAGCTTGAATTATGCTAACCATCGGCTGGAGATCGTCGATCCGATTTTGTTAACCAAAGGAACCGACCAGTATGCTGTCTCGGGCAGCGCCGATCTGGCGGAGTCGGGAGAGCTGGCCTTAACTTTTGATATCCTGCAGGCCGATCTTTCATCCTTCCTCGTCCTGGTGGAAGAACTGCGCTCTGAATTTACACGTCGGGTTTCTCTCGCTCCCGGAGGAAAAAAACTGCAGCTACGTCCCGCTGCCTTTCTTCTCCCCCTCCCCCAACAATTTTCGGATAAAGATAAAATCATTTTATATTCAACCAATCACCAGAACCGCTACTTCCTGCAAGCCTGGCAGGGAATTTACGAAGAGTTTGAAAAAAGCGCCGCCGCCGCCCCCGCCGCCCAGTTGGGAGGAGAGGTAACCGGTTCCCTTAGCCTCCAGGGATCGCCCAAAAATCCCTCAGCCAGTTTTGACGGAGAAGTGAAGAAAGGTTTCTTCCGCAATTTCAATTACGAAAAGTTGTCTGTCTCCGCTCACTTTGTCGACGGTAAATTGACCATCGAAAAAGCGGAACTAAACAAAGAAAAAGGCACCCTGCTCGCCCAGGGCGAGATCGATACCAAGGGGCAGTTGGAGCTTTATCTTACCGCGCAAAATATGCCGCTGGAGATCATGAAGACCGTCAGTGACCAGGACTTTCAGGGGAATTTTAATCTGAACGCATCCGTGGATGGTCCCCTTCAAAATCCGGACATCTCCGTTGCCCTGGCGGCCAACGGGGTCATGCTTTCGGGCGTGGCTTTTGACCGGCTGACTTTTACTTTTGCTAAAAGAAAAAATATTTTTGTAGTGAACGACTTTTCCTTGCTAAAGGGCAACCAGCTTTCCAGTCTTTACGGATCGATCGATAATAACCCGGGCGGACAGGTCGAACTGGAGGCAAACCTCAAGGACGATGCGGTGGGTTTGTTTAATCTCTTTAGCGGTGACCAGGTAAAGTGGCGGAACGGCAAAGCCCGTGTCTACTTGAGAGCCAGCGGGACCATCTCCAATCCCCAGCTAACCGGGGAAGCGGAGGTGCAGGACGCCACCCTTTATCTAAAAGCCATCGACTCCGAGATTAAACGGATCGAGGGCCGGGCGCAAATCCAAGAAAATATTGTGCGCATCGATCGGCTCAACGGGCTGTGGCAGGGAGCCACCTCCCGCAACTATCCCAACCAGTTGGGACTGGCCGGAAAGATCGATCTTTCAAAGATGCTTTCCAAAAAAATGCTCGCGTTCGACCTGGCGCTCAGCCCGACCCAAATTTATGCGGATCTGCCGAACCTCTTTTCCGGTTGGGTTAAAATCAATCAGGCAAAGCTTTCCGGCCCGCTTTCTTTTGACCAGAGCCAGTGGCCCATCCTGCGCAGTGAGGCGGAAATCAATAACTCGCTGGTTACCCTTTCCAGCCGGCCCGCTGCACAAAATAAAGTCATGCCCCTGAACCTGGACCTCAATCTGGCGATGAACAAGAACGTCTATGCTACCATGGGGGATATTGCTACCATGAATTTGAGTTACATCTTTATGAACCTTGAAATCAATTGCGACGCGCTGCAAATTTCTGGCACCCTGGCCACCCCTTCATTAGCAGGCAGGGTGGCACTTAAGCGCGGCACTCTCACCCTTCTCAATCGCGAATTTAATTTACTTTCCAGCGATCAACAAAACACCTATTATACTTATACCCCCGAAAAGATCAGTGAAAACGTCGCGGTTTTTAAAGGCGGGGAAGGAGCTGAAGGCATGCAGCCCGAAACCACCATCACCGCCCAAACCCAGGTAGAAAATGATGAACTCGACAGTTCGGGAATGCCGATCAAGAAAAAAGTCATTATCCTCTCGCGCCTGCGCGGTGTCATCGGGTCCAGCGATAAAGACCGCGGGCTTAATATCAGTTTTGACAGTTTCAGTGAAGACAAAACCCGCACCCCTTCAGAGATCCAGCCGGCCAGCTACAGCGACCAGGAGATCAGGGTGATGCTGCTGCCCGATATCATACGCTCCTTAATCGGCGTAAATAAAACGGAAGGTGGAAGTCAGGAAAAAGTCGATACCAATGTTTTCCTGGCCGACTACCTTACCAGCCAGGTGCAAACCTTCCTTTTCCGCAGGGTAGAAAGGGAGCTGGAGAGCCGGCTCGGCCTGGAAAGTTTGACCCTTGAATATAATGTTGGCAAAGACATCCGGCAGGCGATGCGGGTGCGAGAAACCGTTCCTCTGGGAGAAGAAAAACCAGATTGGAGAGTAGGTTTTGTCAAAGGGTTTTTTGATAAAATTTTTATTAATGTCAACTATTCCCAGTGGATGAATGGAGGCACCACCTCCAGCGCCAATACCTCCATCAATTATCAATTGACCTACAAATTGAGCCCGATTTGGTCTATAATATATTACCGTGAACCTTTAAGCATTCAGGACCTGGCCACCGGCTATCAAAAAATAACTCTTAAAGCCGGTTTTTCTTTTAAGTAGAAAGGATAAAAAAATGAAACGCAGTCTGATTTTATTTTTAGTGGGCATGTGCTTGACCCTCCCCTCCCTGGCGTTGGCCAAAAAGGAAACCACCGTTGCGGTCTCTCCCCTGATCACCGCCATCGAAATCAGAGGGAACCATGAAGTTGCAGAAAGAGAAATTATGAATATGGTCTTCAGCCGCATTGGCGATACCCTGCTGGAAGAAAAAATAAAAAGTGATGTTAAAGCTGTCTATGCGCTGGGCTCTTTCTCGGATGTGTCAGTTAGCTTCGAAGCCTTCGCCGGTGGTACCCGCGTGGTTTTTCAGGTAATTGAAAATCCACCGGTGACCGGTGTTTCTTTTGAGGGTAACAGCGTTTATCCCCAAAACATCCTCCTGGCGCTGATCAACACCCAGCCGGGAAAGATCCTGAATTATAAGACCCTGCAGGGCGATATTGAGCTGATCACCACCCGCTATAAAAATGATGGGTACGTGCTGGCGCGTATTGTCGACGCGGATGTCGATAAAACCACCGGCATTCTCCATTTTAAAATTGTCGAAGGGATGGTCGAGTCCATCGCCCTGGACGGCAATGAACAGACCAAGGATTTTGTGATTTTACGTGAGTTGAAAACCCGTCCCGGATCGGTCTTCAATGAAAACGTTTTTAAAAAGGACCTGCGGCGCGTTTTTAACCTGGGATTTTTCTCGGAGGTCTCTCCCAATTTTGAACCGGGAAGCACGTCGGATAAGGTGGTCATCCAATTAAAGATCAAAGAAACCCGCACCAGCACCATTAATTTTGGCGGCGGTTACGGAGAAAGTGAAGGCGCCTTTGGTTTCATTGACCTGTCGATTAATAACCTGATGGGTACGGCACAGGGGATGATGATCCGCGGCCAGTTCGGGCAGCAACTCTCCACCTACCAATTCAAATACAACAATCCCTGGTTTTGGCCCAAGCGTTTTGGCGAACACGCCGCTTTAACCCTGCGAAAATGGTATACCATCGGCAAGGATATTTATATTACCGACCAGAGCGGCGTCTATAACGGCTTCGATATTTCCCTGGGTCGCCCTTTCTATGATTATTTTAATATTTCCTGGACGCTAGGCAGCGAGCTCGTTTCCCCGTACAGCACTTCAACCTTTGAGGCATATCAAGATAATACTATTGGTGTAATCCTTTCCTATGACACGCGCGATTTTTGGCTCAACCCGAAAGAGGGAAGATACTACACTTTTAGTGTTAAACATGGGTGGAAATATGCAAACTCCGGCAATACCACTTTCTTTATCGTCGCTCCCGACATGAACCATTATGTCCCGGTTTTTGCTAACCAGGTCTTAGCTACCCATCTGGGTTGGGGTTTGGGAATCGGAGACGTACCGATTGGGGAACAATTCTGGATGGGAGGCGCTAATACCGTTCGGGGATATAATCCCTCTGACATTCGCAAGGGCACCCGAAAATTACTTTTTAACATCGAATATCGGATGAACTTTTCCGACATGTTCCAAGGCGTTTTCTTCTACGACTGGGGTAACGCCTGGAATTCTGGCTATCCCAGCTTTCCCGATTTTATGACCGGTTGGGGCCCAGGTGTGCGCATCAACACCCCACTCGGTCCGATCCGTTTGGATTACGGTGTTCCCTCCGGAAAAGCCTTTGGCGAGGGCGTGATGCATTTCTCAATTGGACAAGCTTTTTGAAATTTATCTAAAAGAACTGCTGGCGTGGAACCAGAAGTTCAATCTTACCTCTATTACTGATCCGGGCGAAATTCGCTTGAAACATTTTGAGGATTCGCTAGCGCTGCTGCAAATCCTAAAATTAACGGATGAATCGGTCGTCGACGTCGGTACCGGTGCTGGGTTTCCCGGCATCCCCCTAAAAATTGTTTGTCCTGATATTAAACTGACTCTGGTCGAAGCCACCCGCAAAAAAGTGGAGTTCTTAAAACATTTAGTGGCAAAGTTGCAGCTAAAAGAAGTTACGGTGCTCTGGGGAAGAGCCGAAGAAATTGCTAAAGATAGAAGGGGAGCTTTTGACCTGGCCGTTTCCCGGGCAGTGGCTAAGCTAAATATTTTGGGCGAATACTGCCTCCCCTTTGTAAAAATCGGCGGGCGGTTCATCGCTTATAAGGAAGAAGAAGTGGAAGCCGAAGTGACTTCCGCGCAAAAGGCGATCGATCGCTTGGGCGGAAAATTAAAAGCCATCATTAAAGTCAAACTGCCCAACTCTGATCTTACCCGATCGCTGGTGCTGATTGAAAAAATCGCACCCACCCCACCCGCTTTTCCCCGCCGTCCGGGTATGGCCAAGAAAAACCCGCTGTGATATAATGAATAAGTTATGTCGGTAGCCTACGCGGTTGTAAATCAAAAAGGCGGAGTAGGCAAGACCACCACCACTGTTAATCTTGCTGCCTATCTGGCAACTTTCGGTAAGAAAATCCTGCTAGTGGATATTGACCCGCAAAGTAACGCCAGTGTAGGTTTAGGTGTGGACCGTTCACTTATTACCCAGTGTCTTTACAATGTGCTGATTGAAGGTGTTCCGGCGGAGAGCGCGATTATTAATACCCCGATTGCCAACCTGGACGTCCTTCCCTCTACGCCACGCCTGGCCGGCGCTGAGGTGGAGCTAGTTTCGATGAGTCCGCGCGAAACCAAATTAAAACAGGCGCTATTGTTTATCCGAGATAAATATGATTATATGATAATAGACTGCCCACCCTCGCTTTCCCTTTTAACTGTAAATGCTTTAACCGCCGCCGACGAAGTGATCATTCCTATTCAGTGTGAGTATTACGCGCTGGAGGGGATCAGCCAGCTCACCCACAGCCTGGAGCTGGTGAGGGAGAGCTTAAATCCTTCTCTAAAGATTCGCGGGATCGTCCTGACCATGTTTGATTCCCGCACCATCCTCTCCACCCAGGTAGCGGAGGAAGCCCGTAAATATTTTGGTAAAAAAGTATTTGAGACCGTCATTCCCCGAAATGTGCGACTGGCGGAAGCGCCCAGCTTTGGCCAGCCCATCATTCTTTATGATCCGAGCTCTAAAGGAGCCGAGGCGTACGAAAATCTATGTAGGGAGGTATTAGGCGATGACCACTTCTAAACGCGGATTGGGTAAGGGTTTGGGGGCTCTCATTCCCCAGGGTTCGGTTTTTATGGGGGGCAGGACGATTGTGAATGTCGACATCAACAAGGTCGTCCCCAATCCCCGCCAGCCCAGAACGGTATTCACTAAAGAAAGTCTACATGAGTTGGCCAGTTCTATCAAAGAACAAGGGATCATCGAACCGATCCTCACCCGCATGCGGGACGGTAAATATGAGCTGGTGGCGGGCGAGCGCCGCCTGCGCGCGGCTAAACTGGCAGGCCTGGCCATCGTCCCTTCCATCGTCAAGGATTTTAGCGATGAGCAATCACTCGAGCTTTCCTTGATCGAAAATCTGCAGCGCGAAGACTTAAACCCGATGGATGAAGCCGAGGGCTATGCGCGCCTGATCGCGGAGTTCCAGCTGACCCAGGAAGAGGTCGCCAAAAAAGTGGGGAAAGAGCGCTCCACCGTTACCAATCTGCTGCGCATCCTCTCCCTGCCGGAAAAGATAAAGCTAAGCCTGCGTAAGGAAGAAATTAGCGTCGGCCACGCCCGCGCCCTGCTGGCCATTGAAGAAACCGAGCGCCAGCTTGAGATCTGGAAACAGATTATGAAGAATAACTTAAATGTCCGGGATGTGGAAGTTCTGGCCGGCGGCAAAGAGGAAAAAGCCAAAGTAAAAAAAGGCGGACGTAAGCGGGCTTACACCCAGAACGCCGAGCTAAATGCCCTGGTAGAAAAATTAACCACTCATTTTGGGACGAAAGTTAAAATCTTTGGCACGCCCGAACGTGGCCGCATTGAGATTGAATACTATTCCCGAGAAGATTTTGACCGCTTGCTGGAGATGATCATGCCGGCGACCGAAAGAACGGTTTTGATAGCCACCAAGCCGACACCGGAAACCGAACTAAGCGCCTCGCCACCGTTGTCCTAAACCCTTAACGCCAGATAAACCAGACAAAGATACTGGCAGCGGTCACAGCTACTAGGGTAAAAGGAAGCCCGATACGGGCAAACTCTCCAAAGCTCACTTCGTAGCCTTCTTCTTTTAATATTCCGCAGGCCACGATATTGGCCGAAGCCCCAATCGGCGTGATGTTCCCGCCCAGGCTGGTGCCAATCAGAAGCCCAAAAAGCAGCAGCGAAGGATTAACCTGGAGCTTATCCGCAAGGATCATGGCGACCGGCAACATCGCCATCAGGAACGGAACATTATCCACAAAGGCCGAGAACATGACCGAAACCGCAATCAGCGTTATATAACCGAAGAGGATATTCCCCCCGACCAGGCCCGCCAGAAATGAAGCAAAGGTTGCGATCCAACCACTTAAGCTTAAGCTACCGACTAAAATAAAAACCGCCGCCAGAAAGAGGGTGGTATCCCAATTCAGTTTACGGATCTCTTTAAAAAACGGGCTTTTCAAAACTAACCTTTTCCAGGTCAACGCCACTACCCCAAAGAGCATGCAAAGCGCTCCCGCCGCGCCTACAAATGGCAAAAAAGAACTGGCCGCCAGCAAGATGATCAGGGTAACCAGCAGCCCGGTGGGGAAAAGCGATTTTATTTTTTCGACCGGGATTAATTTAACTTTTTCTTTCTCCTTTTTAAAAACCCAATAAAGCACAAAAAGCGAAACGAGCGCTCCCAGCTCCACCGCAAAAAAGATGCTGGGTCTTCCCCGATAAACAAAGAAATCCCAGAAGTTCATTTTCGCAAATCCTCCCAAGAGCATGCTGGGGGGATCGCCGATGAGGGTTGCCGTCCCCTGGAGATTGCTGGAGACGGCGATGGCGATCATCATATTGACCGGGCTGAGCTTGAGTTTCCTGGCCAGCGATATGGCAATGGGAGCGACAATCAATACCGTGGCTACATTCTCGACAAAAGCCGAAATGAAACCGGTCATGGCGCAGATAAAAAGGATGGCCCAGCCGGTATTCCTGGCGCGGTCAACGATGATCTCGGCCAGATGGGCAGGGACGCGGCTCTCCATAAAAATATCGGCCACCGCCAGCATTCCTACGAAAATCCCCATGACATTCCAATTGATCGCCAGAAAAGCCTCTCGCGGTGCGATCGCACGCATGCATAACAAAAAGAGCGCCGCCAAAAGAGCGGTCAACATGCGGCGGCGCGGCAGGAAAATAAAAAGCAGATAAGCGCAAATAAAAACGATAAGGACCATCAGTTTACTTGACATCTTATGGGTGTATTTTAGCCTAATTTTGAATTATTATCAAAATGTGATAAAATAGGTAGAAATGGTTAAAGTTTTCCCTTTTCGCGGGATCCTTTATAATAAAACACGACTTAAACATTTTGACCGGGTTTTCGCCCCTCCCTATGACGTGATCAGCCCGGCGGAACAGGATGAGCTCTATAATCTCCACGATTTCAATTTTATTCGCCTGATCCTGGGAAAAGAATTTCCGGGGGACGGCGAATATAATAATAAATATGTGCGCTCCGCCGCCTTTTTAGACGGCTGGTTGCGCCACAAGCTCCTCCTGCAGGATGATAAGCCGGCTTTTTACATTTATGAGCAACGGTTTACTAGTGCCGGGAAAAAATATACCCGTCTGGGCTTTATCGGCCTGCTGCGGCTGGAGGATATGGGCCGCGGCAAGGTTTTCCCGCATGAAGAAACCTATCCGCGCGCCAAACTCGACCGGCTGCAGCTGATGCGCGCCACTTTCTCCGACCTGGATAGTGTCTTTTCTTTTTACAGCGATGAGAAAATCCGGGTCCAAAAAATCCTAAAAAAGTTCACGAAAAGGAAACCGGCGATTGATATCACCTTCCGCGACCGGGTGAAGCACCGTCTCTGGCGGGTGGATAAGAAAGCGGCCATCGAAAAAGTTGTCAAAGAAATGAAGGATAAGGCGATCTTTATTGCAGACGGCCATCACCGCTATGAGGCGGCCAACCGCTTTAAAACTGAGCTGAAGATGCGCAACACCAAATTCTCTGAAGAGGAAGCCTATAACCATATCATGATGTACTTCACGGCGGTGGAAGATAAGGGGCTGGTGGTGCTTCCCATCCATCGGGTGGTTCACCATCTGGCGGTGCTCTCACCGGAAAAATTTATCAAAGACCTTGAGCAATATTTTGAGATCGAAACTTATACGGCCAGTAAAAAAACCGTCCAAAAGATCAGGAAAAAACTGCTGAAAGACCTGTTTAAAAGAGGCCTGGAAAAGCATGCTTTCGGCCTCTATCTGGGGGGCAACGATTATTACCTGCTAACCTTAAAAGACGAAAAGATGATTGAAGAGATGGTAGAAGAAGAAAAACCCAAAGCCTGGAAAAAACTGGATGTGACTATTTTGCATTATACCATTTTTGACCGTATCTTAGGCATCGCGCAGGAAACCGAAGATAAGGTCACTTATACCAAAGACGCGGAAGAAGCCTTTGCTCTGGTGGAAAGCAAAAAAGCCCAAATTGCTTTTCTGCTTAATCCCACAAAAATTGAGGAGATCATTTCCATCGCCAGCAAGCTGGAAAAAATGCCGCACAAATCCACTTATTTCTATCCCAAACTCCTGTCCGGGCTGGCGCTGTTCAAGATTGTCCACGGCGAAAAAATCAAGTTATGAAATTCTTTCATAACTGATGATCCTTTCCTTTAGCCAGTTCCATCTCAACCAGGCCGACAGCTCATCGGAATTCATGTAAATCTCGCGCACACTGTTAAAGGGGAGCTGATAAACCACGCGATACATCAGATCTCACCTCCTTTTATCCTGAGCTGGTCGAAGGATTTCGATCCAGCGTTCGGTACTGGGTGGCTTCGGCAATATGCGAGGCGCAAAGGACGGGACGGTCTTCGAGGTCGGCAATGGTCCTCGCCACTTTCAACACTTTATCATAGGCCCGCGCGCTCAGCTTGAGGTGCACGATGGCTGATTTTAGAATATTCTCGGCTTCCTTATCCAACCTGCAAAATTCGCGGATTTGTTTAGGGTGCATGCGCGCGTTAGAATAAATTCCGCTGCCTTTAAAGCGCTGGTTTTGAATGCGGCGCGCCGCTTGCACCCGCTGCCGGATTTGTTTTGAGGTCTCACCTTCGGGCAGAGAAGAGAGCTCGTCCGGTTTCAAGCGCGGGACTTCCAGTTGGATATCGATGCGGTCCAGCAACGGTTCGGAAAGCTTGCGCCAATAACTCTGAATTTGGATGGAGGTGCAGGTGCAATTCAGATTCTGGTCATAGAGCCGGCCGCAGGGACAGGGATTCATGGCCGCCACCAGCATAAACTGCGCCGGATAGGTCAGGGAAGAATGCGCGCGGGAAATGGTAACTCTGTCCTCTTCCAGGGGCTGGCGTAAAACTTCCAGCACCTGCCGATCAAATTCTGGAAATTCGTCCAGGAATAAAACTCCTAAATGAGATAGACTTACCTCTCCCGGTCGTGGAATCCTTCCACCGCCGATAATCCCAATATTGGAAGTGGTATGGTGTGGAGAACGAAAGGGACGACGGGTAATGAGAACCCCTTTACTACTTAATAAACCGGTAACTGAATAAAGCTTGGTGACTTCCAGCGCTTCTTCTATCGAAAGTGGCGGAAGGATGGTGGAAAGTCTACGTGCCAGCATGGTTTTCCCCGATCCGGGGGATCCAACCATCAGAAGATTGTGTCCACCGGCAGCTGCCACCTCCAGGGCCCTTTTTACGTGCCCCTGCCCCTTTACATCGGCAAAATCGATATTATATTGCAGTTCGGGCGGAAAGAGGGAATTAACGTCTACCCGATGCGGTTTTATTTCGATCTTCCCATTTAGATAATCGGCTGCCTGTCGCAGTGACTCAACCGGAAGCACTTCCAGGTTTTCAACGAGCGCCGCTTCATCCGCATTCTTTTTTGATACCAGCACCTGATGATGTTCGCTGGCCAGTGACATACAAATGGGTAAAACTCCATTTACCGGACGGACCGATCCGTCCAGAGAAAGCTCCCCCAGAATAATTGCACCATCTAATCTTTTGGCTGAAATCTGTTCTGAGGCCATGAGCATTCCTAAGGCAATCGGCAGGTCATAGAGCGGCCCTTCTTTACGGGTGTCGGCGGGAGCAAGATTGATGGTGAAATAGCTGGCCGGAAATTCAAAACCGGAATTTTCGATGGCAGAGCGGACACGATCTCTAGACTCCCTGACCGCCGCGTCAGGGAGACCAACAATCGATTGGCCGGGAAGACCACGAGAAGAGTCTACTTCCACTTCGACCCGATAGGCTTCCAATCCCAGAATCGCCGCACTGTTTATTTTTACCAGCATAATAAATCCTTAATCACAAAAGAAAGCATTTTTGAAATGTTCAATCCTGCGGGACCCGTCCATGCTTCGATAAATGGTAAGCACGTCAAACCGACAGTTGGTTTTTTTAATGCCTTTTTTCAGCAGGTAGGTGCGTGCTGCATGAATAATACTTTCGCGCTTATTTTTCCTTACAGCCGAGAGAGGGGAGCTCAAACTGCGGAAGGAATAGTTTTTGACTTCAACAAAGACCAGAAAATCCCGATCGCGGGCAACCATGTCTACTTCACCCTGCTGGGAATGGTAGTTTTTTTCCAGGATCTCAAAACCCTGCTGGGCCAGATATTTCTCCGCAACTTCTTCGCCCGTAATTCCTAATTTGTAGCTCTCCATTCCCATGTAGGCTAAAACCGAGCAATTTTATTGCCAGCGAAACTAATAAACATTAAGTTCAATATTTGGTTTCAGTGTCTAAATATTGAACACTTTTATTAGCGGAGACATCGATCCAAGCTTATGGCAATAAAATTGCTTGTTTACCAAAAAGACAAATGTTGTGTGAATGCGTAATGAGTTGTGGGGTAGGTTTTGCGTTGTGAGTTGTGAGCCTGACTACCGGCAGAGAGAGATAAGGAGGGACAAGAAAATGGCAAGAAGTTTTCAGGATTTTATTGTTTACCAAAATTTATATACAGCAATGATAACGGTTTTGACCAAAATTGTTCCCAGGCTGCCGAAAGAGGAAAGATTTGACCTGGCGGCTCAAATGCGTCGTGCCTGCAAAGCCCCGCCGGCCCTAATTGCCGAGGGATATGCTCAAAAACACCATAGGAAAGAATGGCAAAAATATCTCAATGACGCTATTGGCGAATGCAATGAGATGATTGTTCATTTAAGTTGTGGAAGAGATGTTTATTCTAACTATGTGGATACAAATCTTTGTAAAGAATTAATTGAGACTTATGATATTAGCGGCAAACAACTTTATCGGTTGGCAGAGAGCTGGAGAGAACGACCATTAATCTAAGATACCAACCTAGATCCCACAACCCACTGCCCACAACTCGCCTCACAACCCAAAACCCACTACTCACAACTGAAGTTCCCCAATAGAAAAACCCCTACTTCCGCAGAAACAGAAATAGGGGTTTAATAAATAAATAATTAATTCAGCATATCAAAAAGCTGTTGTCCCATGGAGAACTTGGCAACATTCCTGGCTTTGATGGTTAAGCTCTTTCCGGTTTGCGGGTTCCTGCCGGTGCGCGCTTTTCTTCTGATCCTCTTCCAAGTTCCAAAACCGACCATGCGCACATCTTTACCCGACTTCAACGCCTTTTCGATCTCGGTGATCGTGGCATCAATCACGTTCATGCAGGAAGATTTTGACAGCTTGGTTTGTTTAGAGACAGCGGTGCAGAGTTCTTGCTTATTCATTCTTTTTCACCTCCTCGCTTTCCTAAGATTTACGGGCATTATAGCAAACTGCTCATAAAAAAGTCAACCCCGGCAGAACCGGGGTTGACCTGGAATTAAACTACCGATCCGAAATTAAAATTGAACTTGGGTTGAGATGGATATGGTCTTCGGGCCCTTTATCCCCGTCGGGCTGCCGATACCCATCGGCGCAAATTGATTATCCGCATACTCTCCGGCAAAACCATGATCATTTCCAAATATGAATTCAGGCAAGGGATGATCACCATTATATACTACGGCAAAGACCTGAACTTCGGTAGTTTGGCTGAAAGAAACCGTTACTGAACCAGGTCCAATAATGGGCTTAGAAGTAATCGCGGTACCATTATTAAAATCATAGGGTGAACCTGACTGGATCGCATAAATCCAGAGGGTTGACGGCACCTGCCAGCTGTTCTGCCCAGAATCGACCGTAAGACTTATGGTAGAAGATGGCACAAACCAATTGATGATCGACATCAGGTCCGGGGTCTCGGGTAATCCATCGTACTTCGCATAGATCTTCCCATCTACAAACCTTAAACTCAGAGTTTGCGTACTGGATTGATTATCAGAAGTCGTCGTTGTTACGGAAATATTAAGGGTGCCGTTTTCCGGTAAAAAATTATCCCCTACACCTTTACCGGTGATATTAAGATTGGTTACCACAAACAAGGTTTGCTTATGGGTTTGGTTGTCTACAATTTTGAAAGCAACATACCCGCTGATCGAATAGGTACTTAATTGATTTGAGTTTTCATAAGTATATTGAATGTGAATCGGATTCACTCCGTTTGGGGGGTCAGAACTGGTAGGCCGTTGGGGTGGATTGGACACACCTTGACCCATCGTCAAACTCGAGGTGCTGCCTGTCGCCGCTGTTGACCCTCTGACAGCCGAGCCGGTTGCTCCAGTATCAAGGCTCACTCTTCCGTATAAAATGACATCCGTCAGGTTGCCATTATTATCTTTTCTCTCTTGATAATAATAATCGGACTTATAAGTTCCAGCTACCGTGGTTGACTCTTCGGTAGTGCGGGTCCAGCCATTTACCTCCGTGGTGGTCATAGCATGAATCCCGGTGGTTTGAACACCAACCCCAATCATTCCACTTACCTTTTTATCGTTGGCCCATTTAACCACCGAGGCGTCAAGTTGTAACATGGCCTTGGTAAACTGAGCCGTGCTTGAAATTACTTCAGCTTGACTCAACGCGGGGGCAGTGGTGGGCGGCTGCTGCGTTACCTGACACCCAGCAGCAATCAACAAGAAACTGAAACTCAAGATGATTCCGGCATAAATCAATTTTCTCATTTTCCGTGTCCTCCTTGTAATCACAAGATTTGTGTATATAATAGCAAATATCTCCCTCATTTGTCAAGTTTATTCCTTGACTTGATCTTTATGATTTGATATTCTTTCATTGCTTTGTCAAATAAAAAAATATCTGTATTTTTATGGTTTAGTCTTGGTACTTTTATATTAATAATTAACCTTAAATGCCAAACTATATTATAAACCTCTACATCCTTTATGTAATTTTTGGTTTCGCCCCGCTCCCCTTAGGCATCTATGCTCTGATGAAGAATTACAATGAGCCTCTAAACCGCTCCTTTTTCTTGCTTTGTCTCTCCATGACCTTAACCGGCCTGGCGGCTGTTTTGTATCGTTCCTCCTACAACTTTATTGATGCCCCGCTTTGGGATGCGTTTTATGACATAACTTTCTATTCCGTCATGGGCTTTTGGGTGCTGGTTTGTATCTTTTTCCGCGATCGAAAAGGTTTTACCAATCCTTTATCTTATCTCTTAATTTACGGTCCATTTTTCCTCATGCTTTATGGCGAGCGGTTTACCAAACTATTTGACTCTGGTTATTTCAGGACTTTCTACGGACTTAAAACTTACGGCGGCCCCTTAGACCTTTTCCGCTTCTTTTTCATTTTTGTGTTTTACGCGGTGCTGGGATTTGTCTTGCTGGGCAGCGCCTATCGCAAGAACCGAACGCCGATCGTACGGCGGCAGGTAGAGCTGATGATCGCCGGTTCTATGGCGCCGGTACTCATCGGCGGTATTACCGAAGAGATCCTGCCTTCAATTTTCGGCATTGTGCCCTTTTCCCTGCTTACTTTTGCCTTTGCCATCTGGGCGACCTGCCTGTTCATCGCTGTCGTCCGATACCGGCTGGCGCAGGTTACCCCCAACATGGCAGTGGAAGCCATTTCCCTCACCCTTCCCGCTGCCTTAATTACCACCGACCTTGCCGGACAAATTACTTATTGCAACAGCTCATCGGTGGAACTTTTCAAAGACGGCCTAATCGAAAAAAATCTGACGCAATTCTCAAAGGACGAGAAAGTGAAAGAAGTTGCCAGCAATCTTTCCCGGGGAATTTCCACCGAGTGGTTTGAAGCTGATCTTAAAAAAAGCGACACCTCTGTCTTCCCGGCAGATATTCACTGTTCAACCATCGCCGAAAAAGATAACAAAATTATCGGCTTGCTCTGGGACATAAGAGATCTTACCGTCGACTTGGAACTCAAGCAAAAAATACTCGGCAAGCAAAAAGAGCTGAAAGAAAAAATCGTAGAAGTGGAGCAGATGAATGAGATGATGAAGGGACGCGAAGTGCGTTTTGATGAGCTGGTAAAAGAGCTCAACCAACTCCGGACACAATTTGACCTCCCTCCCTATTAAGTCTCTCGCCTTGACAATCTTCGTAAATTTCTTTATAGTTTTATTATGGAAAAAACTGTTGATCTGCTCAGCACGGATCAAACCGGCGCTAACGCGTTGCGCCGCACCTTTAAATTTTCCCTGGAATTTTTTAAAAATCCGGCCGGCGTGGCTTCCCTGGTCCCCAGCTCGCGCTTTTTGATCAACAAAATGGTTGAGCCTTTAAGTCCCGGCGACGCAGCGGTAGTTGAATTTGGTTCGGGAGAAGGGTGCATCACCAAAAGAATCCTGGAGAAAATAGCTCCTGAAGGGAAACTGGTCGCTTTTGAGGTAAACCCTGAATTTGTTAGGCTCCTCAGAGCAGGACATAAGGATAAGCGATTCGTTTTGCTGGAAAAAAGCGCTGAGAAAATTGCCGATGAGCTGAATAATTTGGGGATAAAAAAGGTGGACGCGATTGTCAGCTCTCTTTCCCTCGCTTTCCTCTCCCCATCCGCTCAGGAGAAAATACTTGAACAGGCACATGCCACACTCAAAAACCATGGTAAATTTATTCAATATCATTATGCCCTGCGTCCCTTTTCCGTCTTCAAATACCTTAAAAAGTATAAACAATTATTTAAAAAGGTGAAAGTTTGTTTTGTTTTATTTAACTTCCCGCCAACCTTTGTGTTCTGGTGTGAAAAATAATCGCTTGAGATAAATTCCCACGCCAAAATTTTTGGTGTGGGAATAAATCGGGCAGGAGGGATCTAGAGTGGTGAATAATAATATCAGCCTGAGAAAGATGATAAAGCTACCCGATCTCATTTCTCTGGCCTCGGTAACCTGTGGGATTATTTCGATGCTCCTCTCGACCCACGGTAAATTCACCTATGCGGCGATCTTCTTAATTGTGGCCGTTTTTTGCGACTGGGTCGACGGGAAAATCGCCGCCCTGATGAACCGCCGGGAAAAATTCGGGGTCGAAATGGACTCGCTCTCCGACACCATCAGTTTTGGCGTTGCTCCGGTGATTTTCGGATATTTTATCGGATTGAGTGATTTTTATTCCATCCTCATCCTGATTATTTTTGCTTCGGCTTCCATTCTGCGGCTGGCCCGTTTTAACCTGGCCAAGATGGAGTCGCACTTTGACATCGGCCTGCCCACCACGGTGAACGGCATCGGCGTTCCCGCCCTTTATTTTCTGATCGGTTTTTCTGGAATTTCCTGGAGCGCGGCCAAGTGGTTATACCTGCTCTATTTTCTGCTTTCTTCGATTTTAATGGTCTCTTCTGTCCGTGCCCGACACTTCAAGGTTTTTGGGGAAGATTGATTTTTATTCTGGCCCCATCCTTCAATTCCAGATTGCCAAAGGTTACCACTCGATCCTTCGCTTTCAATCCTGTCCGTATTTCCACACACTTCTCTCCCATCGTCCCGAGTGTTACCTGCACCTTTCGTGCCCTGCCGTCTTCAACCAGAAAAACATATTCTCTGCCATCAACGATTAGGGCATCCACGGGCATGCACAGTACGTTCGGTTTTCGGTCGGTAATCACCCCTACCTCTGCAAAAGCGCCGTATTTCAGCGGCAGCTTCTGCGGATTAAAAATTTTGCCGGATATTTCTATATAGGTCCCGTTATCCCGATTCACCGACTTGCCGATCTGATAGACCTTTCCTGGCAACCTTTGCTTTGACAAAAAATCACCTTCGATCCAGAGCGGCTGTCCATCTTTTATCTTTTGCAAATCGATCTCTTCCATCCGCGCTTTCACCACCGGCTTCTCCATCTCCGCGATAAAAAAGAGAGGCCGGCCGGCAATCACTTCTGAACCATTCTGCACGCTAATCTTGATGATCTCCCCGTTGATGTGGGCGCGCGGCTGCATGGTTTCTTCCAGATCGGCGATATTGGCCTGGATATAAAGAACGCGGGCGTTGGCCATCTTTTTTTCTTCTTCCGTAACGGACCGCTTAAGATTTTCCTGGGCGGTCACCACCTCGGCCTGCATTTCTAAGAGTTGCCCCCTCAAGGCTGGGCTCCGGATAAGGCATAATTTTTGCCCCGCCCGAACCCGGTTTCCTTCCTTAAGGCTCAAGTTGGCGATGATCCCCTCCGTGTTCGCCAGAACCGTTTCGGTCTTCTCGGCATCCAGGTTCCCCGACATTTTCACCACTTCATCAACGGCGCCATACCCCACCTCCACCACCTCCACCGGAAATTCTTTTTCAAAATAATAAAAATAACCGAACGCCCCGCTGAGCATCAGCAGCAGCGCCAACAAAAACATAATACTTCTGATCAGAATTTTATCCATTGGTTTCGATAATCTTACAATAAATTACTAATTTAATGAAGTTATAAAATCTCATCCTTGACCATTTCTCCATCCCGCAAATGAATGATGCGTCTGCTGTGTTTGGCGATCGCCTCATCGTGGGTCGAGATGACCACCGTCATTCCCGATTCATTCAAATCTTTAAGCAGTGCCATAATTCTTTCCCCTGATTTTGTATCGAGATTACCGGTCGGCTCGTCTGCCAATAATAGCGCTGGTCGATTTATCAAAGCCCGCGCAATCGCAACCTTTTGCTGCTCACCTCCCGAAATCTCATTCGCTCGAAAGCGCGCTTTTTCCGGTAGACCCACCAGGTAGAGCATTTTCATCGCGGTCCTTATCCGATATTTGCCGGACCCGATCCCGCCAAAGATCAGCGGGAGCTCCAGGTTACGTAGCACAGTTAAATAGGGAGAGAGGTTAAAAAACTGGAAAACAAAACCTACTTTCTGGCCCCTGATTTCCGACAGCTCATCTTCAGAAAGGTTTTCCACCTCTTTTCCCTCAAAAAAATATTTGCCCGCGCTGGGCCGGTCCAGGCAACCAACGATCTGCAGCAGGGTCGATTTTCCCGAACCCGATGGTCCCATAATCGAGATAAATTCTCCCCTGGCCATTTCCAATTTTATACGGTTGAGGGCACAAACCTCCCAGCGACCGCTGCGATAGATTTTTGATACATTCTCAAGTTTTATCATAACTTCTAAAATTGCCTCAAGGCTACCACCGGGTCCAGATCGGCGGCACGTTTCGCCGGATAGGAACCGGAAACAATTCCCACCACCAGGGACAGAGAGAAGCCAAATAAAATAATTCCGAAAGAAGTCAAAAAAGGCAGGCCAATCATCGAAGTGACCAACTTTGAAGCTCCCAGACCAAGAATAACACCTATGATTCCACCGGTAAAGGTCAGGATATTTGACTCAACCAGAAAGAGCAAAAGAATGGAACTTTTTTTTGCCCCCACTGCCTTGGCGATGCCAATTTCTCTGGTCCGCTCCACCACACTCGTCATCATCACGTTCATAATTCCCACCCCACCCACGGTTAAAGATATGATCGCGACCCCAACAATGATGAAGGTTAATAAATTCAAGGTTTCCAGCGCGGTCTTAACATAAGTTGAATACTCGGAAATATAAAGTTTTGAAGGATAACCAAAGCGGCGAATCAGGATTTGCCTAATCTGTTCTCGTGTATTGATGATATCTTTGATATTTGTTCCTCTTATTTCGACCTCGGTATATTTATTCAATCCGATCATGTCCTGAAGTGTGCTGGAGGGCATAATAGCGATTAATCTTTCCGGGTAGCCATAGGGGAAATACAATTTGCTGCTCACCCCAACAATTTCGTATTTCATGCTCCCCAATAAAATCTCTTTACCCAGCAATCCCTGCTTTCCAAAAATCTCATCGGCAAAATTAGTTTTCTCGATTACGCAGACTCTAGCTTTGGCGGCAACATCTAAATCGGTGAGGGCCCTGCCTTCTATGATTTTTATGCCGGAGATTTTTGCCGCTTCATTCGGATATAAAACACCCAACGCCTTGGCGGTATAATATTTACCTTCATGCAGCAGCGTTACCGGCATCAATAGATAGGGACTGATCTCTTTTACCGTTTTACATTGATTTTTAATAAACTCGATATCTTCTTTGGTGATGGAAAGCTCCGGTTTATAAGTGAGCTCTTCTAGCTGGGGGAACTTGTGACTTTCGCCCTTCTGGTAAAAAAACATCATATCCGCCCCGCTCATGGCCATTTTTTGCATAATCGATTCACGGTTACCCAAACCCAAGCTCACGCCCGAAATAACCGCCGCAACGCCGATGGCCACGCCCAGGATCGACAACAGAGATCGGAAACGATAGAGCCTTACCGATTCGAACGCCAACTGTATTGCATCTATAAGCTTCATGGTTTAAGTTTAAAGCGGTTTAAAAATCTCCGCCCCCGTCGCCATATTGATCCGGGCTTTGGCTAGCTCATAATCGGAATGCGCCTGCAGTAAATCGATCCGGGCGCGCGATAAGGTGTGCTGTGCTTCCAGTAACTCAATATTGTTTTTAACCCCCTTGCGATATTCTTCCAGAGCCAGCTGCAAATGCTCCTGCGCCAGGTTAACTTCTCTTTCTGCCAGTTGGATCCGTCGTTCTTCGGATTGGAAACGCAGCCGCGCCTCTTCCACCTCACCACGGATACGGTTCTCCAACTGTACTTCATCATACTTGGTCGCCGCCAGACTGGCCTGTGCTTCCCGGATGTGATAGGGAGTTTTTAATCCATCGAAAATGTTCCAGGAAACCAGCCCATAAACCACCCAGTTCTCAAAGCTCCAGCTCCAATCTGCGTAATTAACTTTATACTTATAGGTGGTCCCATTCAACCAAACGCTGGGAAGGAAATCGGCCCGGGCCAGATTAATCCCTTTTTCACCGATCTTTTTTTGCAATCCCATTATTTTCCACTCCGGCCGCTGTTTAAAAGTGATGGCGAATAGCGCTTCACTGCTGGCCGGTGCAACCCCCGTCTCATTTAATCCCCCGCCCTCCGTTAGATTCCCTTCTTGTTTTTTTCCTAAAACCCGATTAAATTCGATCTTCGCTTCCTCAAAATTATTTTCCGACTTTATTTTATCAAACTCCTCCTGCGCTACCATCACCTCCGCCCGCAGGAGATCACTCCTCCCCGCCCTTCCCAAATTCACATAATTGGTTGCCTGCTCTAAATGAGCCCGGGCAATTTTCTCCACTTCCTCTCCCACCTCGACCAGGCGCTGGACGCGCAAGAGATCATAAAAAGCGGTCGTAACCCGATAGGCCAGTTCTTGTTTTTTCCTTTTCAGTTCTTCCCTGGCAATGTCCAGCTGCGCCTGCGCCATTTCCAGGTTATTGCTCAGTTTGCCTCCGGTAAACAAACTCTGTGAAAAAGTTGCGCCATAATAAATCAGATTGGCATTAAAATCAGGTAAAACTGAATAGCTGATGCCCGGGAAAAAGTTATCCAGCACCAGCGTTGAGTGCTGCTTACCGTACTGCCCTTCTATTCTGAGTGCCGGCAAATAAGCGGAAATCGCCTGTCCCACCCGGCTCTCCTCCACCTTTATCTTTTCACCTTGCGCCAGAATCTCGGGATTATTTTTATAGCAGATCTCGATACTTTCACGCAAAGTTAAGCCAAAGGAGGCAGAACCCGAGCATAAAACAAGCAAAAGCAAAAGTTTTGCAAAACGCGGGTACATTCGAAAATTATTATATATCAGGGCTATGCCTTCGTCAAACCGTAGTCTTTCAGCCTCCCCCGCAGCTTGACAATCGAGCATGAATCATTTATAGTTTTTGAGTTTAATTGATTCTTAAGATGGGAGCATTAAATGGATATATTTACCCTGGTTAAACTGCCGGATTTTGTTACGCTCGGTTCAGTGGCCTGCGGTATTTTTTCGATCGTTTCCGCTTATCGAGGGAATTTCGTTCTGGCCGCCATCCTGCTGCTGGTCGCGGCTTTTCTCGATTGGTTAGATGGTGAGGTGGCGGGGCTGATTAAACGACAGGGATTATTTGGGGCTGAATTAGATTCACTGGCGGACGCGATCAGCTTTGGCGTTGCCCCCATCTTTTTTGTTTATTTCATGGGGTTAAATGACATGCTGGCTATCATTATTTTAATTCTTTTTACCTGCGCTTCGGTTTTACGGCTGGCCCGCTTTAATGTCATAAAAATCAAATCCTTTTTTTACATCGGAATGCCCACCACCGCTAATGCGATTCTACTTCCGCTCCTCTATCTGGGGTTGTCTTTGACTAATACGCCCTGGGGAATTTCCCGGTGGATTTATCTGGGCTATTTCCTGGTCTCTGCTATTCTGATGGACTCAACCGTCCCGATCCCGACTTTTAAGATCTTCTCTACCTTTGAGGGTCGCACCCAAATTAAATAAGCTATTTGTGGGCAATAATTTTGTAGACCGGCCAGGCGAAATTAAATGGCTTCCCTTTTTGGGTTGGCACTCCCATAAATGAAAAGTTTTTTTCTTCTCCATATTCTACCAGTTTGTGAAGCATTCGGTTTTTCTTCCCCTTTCTCGCCAGACCAAAAAATTGAGTGACAAGCCCGGTTTCGTCCATCCATTTTAGCCAGCTCAGCGGGTCACTGAAAGCCACTCGGTTCTTTACTAATTCGGTTTCAACTTTATTAAAGTTTAATTCGTAAAAGAGTTTTACAATCTCTCCAATCGTAGGCAAATAAGTGAGTTTTTCCCTTAATATCTTCAACCAATTAAAGTAATAAGCATGGGCTTTAATATACTTAAAAAAGAAATTTTGAATCTCCATGAAATGTTCCTTCGAACTGGAGATAATGATAAAGCAACCCTTTTCCTTCAAGGCCCCAAAAATTAAAGGGAAGAGTTTCTTTAGGTCCACATAGCCCAATAAAAAAGAAGCGATGATCAAATCGTATTCCTCGCACTGATGTTTTTTTAAATATTCCATACAATCTGCGCACTCCAGCTGTATTTTGTGAAAATCTTTAGCCTTTTCCAGCAATCTCTTCCTGGTCTCTTCCACCATTTCAGGGCAAAAATCAACTCCGTGGAGATGCAGTTTGTGCTGCTCATATTTGCTGATGATCCGATGAAAGATCCTTCCCGTCCCGCACCCCAGGTCTAAAATATGATCGTCCTCCGAAATTTTAATATCTTTTTCCAGAATACCATGCCACATTTGATCAAAATGACGCTCATAGATATCATCATAATTGCTGGCGGCTTTACCATATTTTTCGACCACTTTCTTCATTCTCCTTTGCCTCCTGCTAAACTCGAGACCGGATAAAATGTTCGGCGATGAATGGCACAAGGGCCATTTTCCCTTAGCCGTCGGAAATGTTCCCGGGTACCATAGCCTTTATGCAAATCAAATCTGTAAATTGGGTAGCGCTGGTGATATTTGAGCATGAGGTGATCCCGCGTCACTTTTGCGAGGATAGAAGCCGCCGCTACCGAAGCACATCTGGCATCTCCGTGGGTGATCGATCGCTGCTCAAGCGGGAGGTCCAGTCGAAAGTTTTTGCCATCAACTAACAGGAAATCTGGAGCGAGCGAAAGCTTTTCAACCGCCCTCTTCATGGCCAACAAACCAGCACGACCAATATTAATGCGATCAATCAGGCAGTGGCTGATACTGGAAACCGCAAAAGCGATCGCTTTCTGGGTTATTTCTCGGAAGAGTTTTTCGCGTTTTTTGGGAGAAAGTTTTTTCGAGTCGTCTAAACCTCTGATTTTAATCGCGGGAGGAAAGATTACTGCTGCCGCCACGACCGGGCCCGCCAGTGGCCCCCGCCCCGCTTCATCCACCCCCGCCACTTTGGCAAAGCCCTTCTTCCAAAGTCTCTGTTCGTAATTGAAGTTCATTAAATCAAGCCAAATTTAGCTAGCGGCCAGATCCTTAAAAAAGCCGGACCGATCAAATTCTTTTTGGGTAAAAATCCCCAGTAACGGCTATCGGCAGAAGCGGGTCGATTGTCGCCCATGACAAAATAGGAATCGTCAGGAATAATTACCGGTCCGAAATTGGCAAAATCCTGATTCATGGTTTGCTTCATGTCGGCCGGCTCTTCGACCGGTTTACCGTCTATTGAAACGATTCCGTCTTTGATCTCTAAAGTTTCACTGGGTAAACCTATAACGCGCTTGATCAAGTCCTTCTTCTCTTCCCCCATGGCTGGGACGGCGCGGAAAACGATTATTTCAAACCGTTTGGGATGGCGAAAATTATAGACGACTTTGTTGACCACGATCCGATCGCCGATATCAAGCGTTCTTTCCATTGAACCAGAAGGGATCCAAAAAACTTGAATAAAAAAAGCGCGGATGATCAGCGCCATGATCAGCGCAAAGAGGATGGTCTCAATCCAGTCAAAAAGCCAGTGTTTAATGGGGCGGTTTCGAACTTCCGACACTTTAAGTGCTCTCTTTCGCGCCAGCCTCTTCCGTTACATTTAGTTTTTCTTCACCAACCTTGGTCGCCAGACTACCGATTCTTTTGCGCAGATAGTGTAGCTTGGCCCTGCGCACTTTCCCGCTCTTTACAATCGCGATGCGTTCGATGCGCGGGGAGTGCACCGGAAAAGTTCTTTCCACTCCTATCCCCTGCACAATTTTACGCACGGTGAAAGTTTCACGAGCTTGCCCCCGTTGGCGTTTGATCACAATCCCCTCAAAACCCTGCACCCTTTCCTTCCCGCCTTCAATGATCTTTGAAAAAACCTTAACGGTATCTCCAACCTTAAACTGGGGCAAACCCTTTTTAAGCTGGGCTTTTTCGATTTCTTCTATAACACCCATAAGCATTTCTCCTTATCTAGTGATTAATCTGTCTAATATTATAGCAATTGCGGAGCGAACTGACAAATGGTTGTAATCGGAATTTCCGATAGGGGCCAGTGTCGCATCCGCTTTATCAAAAACCTCTTCCGCCATACCCCAGCCCGTTCCAAAGATAATTAAATAGGGTTTTCCCGCTGCAGCCATTTCAGTTCTCAAATCCTCATATATTAATTTCCCTACGGGTTTAGCTGAGGTGGCGATAATCTGCGGTCTGACCCCCTCGCCTTCCTCGATCTCCTGAATCACCTCATCCAGCGTCTCTCTGATGGCGATAAGCTTGAAAGCCTCCGCCCGGGTCCAGTTGAATTCCAGGCTATCTTCTTCCATCCAGAATTCAAAAATCCTTTGCGCAAACTCCCGCTGCGCCGGCAGCGGATTTATGACAAAATATTTTTTTATTCCGTAAGTAAGCGCGGTGCGCGCGATATCATGCAGGTCAAAGCCGGTGATACAGGTGGTCACAACTTCATGACGCTTGTTATAAACGGGAAAATGCAATAAAGCGATGTAAACTGACACAATAAATTTTAAACCTTATTCCTTTTTCAAGATCTCTTCCAGCCAGACCCGGTCTTGCTCCGTTAATTCCGCCTTGGCCAGCAGGTCGGGCCTGCGCATTAAGGTGACGCGGAGGGCTTCTTTTCTACGCCAGTTTTCAATCTCAGCGTGGTGGCCGGAGAGTAAAATCTCGGGCACCGTTTTATCTTCATAATTTTCCGGTTTGGTATAGATTGGAAAATCCAGCAACCCTTCATAGAATGAGTCCTTTCGGACAGATTCAGACTCCTTTACGACTCCCGGAATATGTCGGGCGACTGCGTCGACTAAAACCATAGCCGGCAGCTCACCTCCGGTTAAAACAAAGTCACCGATAGAAATTTCTTCCTCTACCAAATCTCTCACTCTTTCGTCCACCCCTTCGTAATGACCGCAGATAAGGATTAAGTGTCCTTCTGCTGCCAGTTCTTTCACCCGCTTTTGCGTCAATTGTTTCCCGGTGGGGCACATCAATATAATCCTACTTTCTAATTTCGACTCTCGACTTTCTACTTTCTTTTTTAAGGAGCTAATCGCTGAGTAAAGCACATCAACCTTCATTACCATCCCGGGGCCTCCCCCATAAGGGGTGTCATCCGCGGTCTTATGCTTGTCCGAAGTGAAATCGCGCAGGTTTATGATATTCAAATTTAAAAGGCCCTTTTCGCGGGCCTTTTTTAGCAAGCTTTCGGTGAGGGGACCCTGAAACATTTCAGGGAACAGCGTCAGGATATCAATCTGCATCTACAGTTCGCGGATTTCCTGGATTATTCCATCCTTTACTACGACTTCAGCCCCGCCGACTTTTTTGTAGAGGTTTTCACCCATTTTAACCGTAACCGGGCCTTCCAGTGGTCCCTGCACAAATTCGGTCCCAAGTTGAAGGCTTTTTGCTTCCTCAATTTTTAATAACATATCCGATCGAGCAGCCGATTGCCGGCTTTTCTCATCATCGATCTGATGTCTGAAGGCGGCGGCCTTTTGCATTAAGCCTTTCTTCTTCAGATCTTCCAGGTAATTTTTCCCTCTTTCTTCCATCTGTGAGAGCTGGTTATCGATGTTCGCCACCGCCCTTTCCAGTTCTTTGACTAAATTCTGTTTAAATGGTTCGGTCACGATCGCTTTCACCATAACAACCCGTTTCAATTCTATTTCATTTTTAGTGGTCATTAAAATTCTCCTCCTGTCCTTGGGGTTCCTGATTTACTATCATCGGTTAAGATCTCGACCGTTATTCTCTTGTTTTGCTTAGCCGCGGCCGCTTTGGTAATGGTGCGGATGGCATTGGCAATCCTGCCCTCACGGCCGATCACCTTACCTGAATCTTCGGGGGCAGTCCTGATTTCCAGAATGGTGACCGTTTCACCAGCCGTCTCTTTAACGCTGATTGCCTCCGGCTTATCCACCAACGCTTTTACGATATACTCTACCAGTTCCTTCATCAAAGCTCCTCCTCTCAACTCCGGTATTAATTAAGCTGCACTTTCTGCTGCCGCTTCCTTTTTCTCTTCTGTCTTGGCAGCTTCTTTTTTCTCTTCTGTTTTGACGGCTTCTTTTTTCTCTTCCGTCGGGGCGGCTTCGGCGAGAGCTTGTTCTGCTTTAGGCTTTTTCTTTTTAAGTGAAGCTAAGTCTACCGGGGGGAGAATCCCCGCTTTCCCCAAAAGGATCCTAACTTTTTCGGTAGGCTTTGCGCCTTTGGAAATCCAGGTCAAGGTTTTTTCCTTATCCACCTCAAAAAGGGTGGGCTTGACCAGGGGATGGTATTTACCCAGGACGGTGATAGCCTTGCCGTCCCGCGCTTCCGATTCGTCCTGCACGATTACCCTATAAAAAGGACGACTCTTCGTCCCTTTTCTCTGCAATTTTATCTTCGCTGCCAAAGTATTTCTCCTTTCCTTATCAAAACCTTGCAATTATAGCAAATCCGGGTATATCCGTCAATCAGAAGGTGGGGCAAATATTTTTACTTGTGCGGAGTTTGATCTGTTAAAATCTGGCTGCTATACTTCAAGCACTACTAACTAAAATATTCAAATGAGAGAAAAAAATCAGATAATTATCTTTTGTTTATTAGCAGTATCTATATTGGTTGGTTTATTTTATACCATTTCTTGTGGAAGGGCAGTAAATACCAGAACAACAACGTCTTCAATTTCTACCACCATACCAGGCCCTTTTGATTTCGTCCTAGGGACAAACACCTATGCTCTTCCATCCATTACTATGCCGGCCAAAGGGGCATCCATAACGGAACCCAATTTCCACACCACGATCACTAGATTTTCAGATAAAAATGTAGATGGCTATTCTGGCCCTGGAATTGAGAACGAGTATGCAAAGATGGACCCGGAAAATAGTGACGGAACCCTTCTGGTTTTACGCGGCAATGATGGCGAATGGTATCTCTATAATGCTAACAATTTTCAGATGATCAAACATCTTAATATCCTTTCGGGTGCGCAAGACGCGGAGCCCAGATGGGATCCGACAAACCCAAAAGTTTTCTATACTCCTTATGCGACTGAATTGAGAAGCTACAACGTCGATACTGACGTTTTTACCGCCATTCATGATTTCAAAAATGATATCCCTAATACTGAATATATTACAACCAAAACCGAAGGCGATGCTTCTTTAGACCGAAGACTCTGGTGCTTCATCATAGTTGGGGCTTCAAACACCGACCTGGCAGTAATTTGTTACGATAAATTAAATAATATCATTCTCGGCAGAAAGGATGCCCCGTTTATCAATGACATAAATTGGACAGGCATGGATATGTCAGGCAGTCATTGTATAATCGGCTATGATAGCCGCGCCACTCAAGTATTTTCAAAAGACTTCAGCATTGTAAAGGATTTACCCGCGGGGGCCGTGGGACACATGGACCTGGCACAAACCTTGGATGGCAAAGACGTCATGGTTTACCAAAATAATGACACCGACTACATCGCCATGGCCGATTTAGACACCGGGATAGAAACCCCCTTGGTGAAAATTCCCTTTTATGATACCAGCACCGGAACAGGGAATAATGATATTGGTTTGCATGTTTCTGGAAATTGCAGCCAAACACCCGGATGGGTATTGATATCAACTTATGGCTCTAAGGACCCTCCCTCTGGCATGAATCACTCATGGATGGACAATCAACTCTTTATGATGGAACTCAAAGCAAATCCCAGGATTTGGCGAATTGCACATACTCACGCCTATACCTCCCTTGATTTTATTGGAACTAAAAATTATTTCGCGGAGTGTTTTGCCGCCATAAATACTAAAGGGACAAAAATATTTTTTGGCTCCAACTGGGATGATACCGCGACGCCCGATTATTCAGAAACTTATCAAATTATTCTACCCGGCAATTGGAATAATAGAATCCCTTGATCTTGACAGTTAACAAAGACTTTGTTATTCTCAGCCATCTAGCATAAGGATAATCTATTGACCATTCTATTATATATAATCATCATCCTGTTTCTTTCGTTAATCCTCTTCCTGCTCTTCTTTCTGCGTAACCCAAACCGCATCCCTCTCCCCGGAGACGTAATTCTGGCGCCGGCGGATGGAGAAGTAATTGAAATCGGCGTAAAGGATAACTGGATCAGGATCGTGATCTTCATGAACCTGCACAATGTCCATGTGCAATGGGTGCCATATCCGGGCAAGGTTCTATCTATCGAAAAATTTAGCGGGCCGGCGGATGCCGCTTATCTGACCGAAGCCGCCAATAACCGACGAGTCGTCACCACCCTTGAAACTAAAATTGGCAAGATCATCGTAGTGCAGATTGTAGGAAAGCTGGTAAGAAGAATCCTGACTTTTGTAAAAGTGGGTCAGGAAATCAATTTAGGTCAACGCTTTGGCATGATTCTCTTCGGTTCTCGGGTCGAACTCTGGCTGCCCGCAGACAAAGTCTTTATTACCGTTCAGAAAGAGGAAAAAGTCAAGGCCGGGGTAACCATTGTCGCCAAACCAAAAGAATTTACCTTTTTATCCGATTACAGTAAGCCGTATAAGCAGTTTTAATATCTTCGATCACATCTCCGCCGAATTTATCCAGCAAAGCATTTACCAGTTCAATTGCCACCGCCGCTTCCCCCACCACCGCCGCCGGTTCAACCGCGCAGACGTCGGCCCTCTCCACAAAAGCCTCGGTTTCTTTCTTGGAAATAAGATCAACCGATTTAAGGGGCTTCTTTAAAGTAGCGATCGGCTTTACTATGCCGCGCAACACGATGGGTTCGCCATTAGAAATCCCACCCTCAATCCCGCCGGCATTATTCGTTCTATGATAAAAACCCTTCTCCGGGCTGAAGAATATTTCATCGTGTACTTTGGATCCGGGCAGATCTGCCTGCGCAAATCCCAGGCCAATCTCCACCCCTTTAACCGCCGGAATAGCCATTAAGGCACGCGCTAAATTCCCATCCAGGCGTCGATCCCACTGAACATGACTGCCCAAACCCGCCGGCACACCGGCCGCAATCACCTCAAAAATCCCTCCTAATGAATCTCCTTGCCCCCGCGCATTATCGATCAACTTTTTCCAATCTGCTTCTGCGGCGGCACCACCAATATTCACTACTTTGCTGGAAAGATTGATGCCAAATTCAATTAAGAGTTTTTTGGCTACTGCCCCCACCGCTACTTTAGCCGTCGTCTCCCGTGCTGAGGCTCTCTCCAAAATGTTCCGGGCATCTTTCTGATTGTATTTTAATGCGCCCGCCAGATCAGCATGCCCCGGGCGAAGCTGGGTGAATGCCTTATCAAAAAACTGCGTGCTTTGGTTGGGGATTTGAATTCCAATCGGACTCCCAATCGTCTTGCCATTTTTTATCCCGGATAAAATCTCAACCCGATCTTCTTCGATCTTCATTCTCTCTCCCCGACCATATCCCAGTTGTCGCCGGGCTAAATCTTTATTGATATCCTCTTCCGAGAGAGAAAGATTGGCGGGGCATCCATCCAGGATCGCCAGCAGCGCTTTACCGTGTGATTCACCAGCGGTCAAATATCTTAGCATGGCAAGGGGATTATAGCACCCGAAAAAAGGAGAAGCAACATTGAGTAATTAGTCGGCCTGGTTTATAATAATACGGTGCTGACAAAAATCAATGAATACGTAGAAAAATTTGATCTGATCGATAAAAACTTCATCGGGACGATCGCGTTCCGCAGTGAAGAGGTTTGTTTGCCAGATGGTAGCCGAATGGCGCTAGGGATCGATGATGGCCATTGGGTGCTGGTTTACCAAAAAGAAGCCAAGTCCACCTTCCAGCTTTTTGAATTTGATCTTCACGGAAAAAAAATCTTTGTCGATAAAAAAAGCGGCGGGCTAGAAGATATTAAATATTTTAAAAAATTGGTACGGTATTTTTTAAACCAGGCATTGGTTGAAGATCTGGTGACGATTCTGTCAGCTCAGGCAAAAATATGAAAGAAATAAGTGGCTTAGGCTCTTACGGCATTGTCCCCTTTATGAGCGAAGACCTTCTCCGGCAACTCAAGTATGTCAATATCAAAACGCGGGCTGGCAAGATCGCCTATTTGATGACCCTGGGTGAAAAAGCCGGAAAGGCCGAGGTCCGAAAAGGTGTCTATGAAGCCCGCGGGGCTTTGAAATGGATAGAAAAAATACTGGAGGAGGAAGAAAAATGAGAAGCGATGCGTTAAAACAACGCGCTCCCATTCGTTCATTGCTGCATGCCACCGGGGTGTCAAAAGAAGAGATGGACAAACCCTTTATCGGTCTCGCTTCCAGTTTCACGGATCTCGTTCCCGGACACGTTGATATGCGCTCGCTGGAAAGAGCGATTGAAAAAGGGATTCACGCCGGAGGCGGCATCTCTTTTACCTTTGGCTTGCCGGCGATCTGTGATGGCATTGCCATGGGGCACAAAGGCATGTATTATTCACTGCCTTCCCGGGAACTGATTGCGGACGAGATCGAAACCATGGCGGAAGCGCATCAACTGGATGGGTTAGTGCTGCTCACTGCCTGCGATAAAATTACCCCCGGCATGTTGATGGGGGCTGCGCGCCTAAATATCCCTTCGATCATTGTTACCGCCGGTCCCATGCTTGCCGGTTGCTACAAAATGACGAGATTAGATTTAGTGCATGACACCTTTGAAGCCGAGGCAGCTTATAAACAAGGCAAGATTGATAAAACGGAGTTGGATGCATTAACTCTAAATGCTTGCCCGGGAGCGGGCGCCTGCGCCGGCCTCTTCACCGCCAACACCATGGCCTGCGCCACCGAAGCCCTGGGAATGTCGCTCCCCTATTGTGGAACTTCCCTGGCAGTTTCATCCAAGAAAAAAATGATCGCTTATGAAAGCGGGAAAAAGGTAGTCGAACTGGTTAAAAAAAATATTCTTCCCATAAAAATCATGAATCTTAAAGCTTTTACCAATGCCATTCGCATTGATATGGCACTGGGAGGATCCACCAATGCCGTTTTACATCTCACCGCCATCGCCCATGAAGCGGGGATTAAATTGCCGATTGAACTTTTTGATAAGATCAGCCAGGGGACTCCGCATATTACCCATCTCCGACCGAGCGGCAATCATTTTATGGAAGACTTTGAATACGCGGGAGGAGTGCCCGGAGCATTGCACGTACTGCAAAAATTGCTCTTAGATAATCCAACCGTTTCCGGTTTATCCATAAAGCAAATTGCCAGGTCCGCTCCGGTTTTTGATCATGAGATAATCCGTCCTCTTTCCCATCCTTATCATAAGCAGGGTGGCTTAGCCGTTTTGAAAGGAAATCTTGCCCCTGAAGGATCGGTGGTAAAACAAACCGCTGTCTCATCCAGGATGATGAAATTTACGGGTAAAGCCAGAGTCTTTGATTCGGAAGATGCGGCACAGAAAGCCATTCTTGGCGGCAAGGTTAAAAAAGGCGATGTGGTCGTCATCCGTTATGAAGGCCCGCGCGGCGGCCCAGGCATGCGCGAGATGCTCTACCCCACTTCAGCCATTGCCGGAATGGGATTATCCGATTCCGTGGCTTTGATTACAGACGGGAGATTTTCCGGCGGAACGCGCGGACCCTGTATCGGCCATGTCTCTCCTGAAGCGGCGGAAGGTGGACCGATCGCGGCCGTAAGGGAAGGAGACATCATTGAAATTGATATTCCCGGTAGAAAACTGAATGTTAAGCTTAGCCAGGATGAGATTAATTTAAGATTGGCAAAATGGAAACCGCCTAAACCAAGATTCACGACTGGCTGGCTGGCAAGATATCAGCAATTTGTGACTTCCGCCAGCCGGGGTGCGGTTCTGAAAAGTTAATCAATTATCTTCGGATATCGCAGAACGATCAGAATTCATTACTTTGGTAATGAATAGAATTTGTCCAAAAATTAACCATCCCCATAATCTCAATACACTCTTCATTTTTTCCTCCTCGCCCTCTTTACGCGGGGCTTTGACTTCGGGTTTACAACCCTCTATAATATTATCGTTATTTTTTCAGGGAAATTTCAGTTTTGAAAGATTATTAAAAATATGGAATTAACCGGCGCAGAAGCATTATTAGAATCGTTAAAACATGAAGGGGTAGACTTAGTTTTTGGTTACCCCGGCGGTCAGATTTTGCCCACCTATGACGCGCTTTACAAAGAGAAAGCGATTCGACATATCCTAACCCGTCATGAACAGGGAGCCGCCCATGCCGCCGATGGTTATGCACGGGTCTCGGGAAAAGTCGGCGTCTGTATCGCCACCTCTGGGCCTGGAGCCACCAACTTAATTACCGGCCTGGCTACCGCCTATATGGACTCCATTCCTATGGTTGCAATTACCGGACAGGTGGCCACCACTCTTTTAGGCAAAGACTCTTTTCAGGAAGCGGATGTCACCGGCATCACCCAACCGATTACTAAACATAATTATTTAGTCAGGAAAGCGGAAGATGTTCCCAGAGTTGTAAAGGAAGCTTTTCATATTGCGCGCAGTGGTCGTCCGGGACCGGTTTTAATTGATATCACCCGGGATGCGCAGAGCCAAAAAATAAAATTCAAATATCCGGATAAAATTGATCTGCCGGGCTATAAACCAACCCTCAAAGGGCATCCCCGCCAGATCAAGGCAGCCGCCAAGATGATTTCGATCGCTCACAAACCAGTAATTTATGCTGGTGGCGGAGTGATTCTTTCGGGTGCAGCCAAAGAACTATTAGAACTGGCCGAGAAAGCCAAGCTCCCCGTAACCACCACCATTATGGGGAAAGGGGCTTTCCCGGAAACGCATCCCTTAGCCCTGCATATGCTGGGGATGCACGGCACCGCTTATGCTAATTATGCGGTACAGGAGTGTGATGTGTTGGTCGCGATCGGAGCCCGGTTTGATGATCGGGTAACCGGCCACATCGCGCGCTTTGCGCCCAATGCCAAGATCATTCACATTGATATTGATCCGGCGGAAATCGGGAAAAATGTCAGGGTGGATGTCCCGATCGTAGGGGATGTTAAGCACGTCTTAAAAGAGCTGATCGAAGCTGTCGAAAGTGAGGGCGAAAAACATCGCCCCTGGATCGACCAGATCAATGAATGGAAGAATAAGTATCCCTTATCTTACAAAAAAGACGAATCGCTCAAGCCCCAATTCGTGGTGGAAATGATCCATGAAGTTACTAAAGGTGAGGCCATCATTTGTACCGAGGTCGGCCAAAACCAGATGTGGGCTGCCCAATTTTTCAAATTCACTAAACCCCGGACTTGGATCTCTTCCGGTGGTTTGGGAACCATGGGTTATGGTTTTCCGGCAGCCATCGGAGCGCAGTTTGCCCGACCCGAAGCCACCATTTTCGACATCGCCGGTGACGGAAGCATCCAGATGAATATCCAGGAGATGGCCACCGCTGTCAATAATAAATTGCCGATAAAGATCGCGGTTCTAAATAACTCCTACCTGGGGATGGTGCGTCAATGGCAGGAGCTGCTGTATGAGCACCGCTATTCTCAGACCGACATCAGTGACAACCCTGACTTGGTAAAAATCGCCGAGGCTTACGGCGCAGCAGGAATGAGAATCACAAGCGCCGAAGAAGTAAAAAGGGCGCTGGAGGAAGCGCTTAAAATTAAGGACCGACCGGTTTTAATGGACTTTATCGTCGCCAAGGAAGAGAACGTATTTCCGTTTGTTCCTCCCGGTCAGGCGATCAATGAAATGTTGATCGATTAATATGAAACACACCATTTCGGTAATCGTTGAGAATAAGCCCGGTGTTCTGCACCGCGTTTCGGGACTTTTCAGCCGCCGCGGGTTTAATATCGAAAGCCTGGCGGTCGGCCCGACCGAAGACCCCAACATTTCGCGCATGACGATTGAGGTCGAGGGCGATGAGCAAACCCTGGAACAGATCACCAAACAACTTTATAAACAGATCGACATTCTAAGGGTTTTTGATCTGCCGGCCGAGCAATCGGTACAACGCGAACTCTGCCTCATCAAAGTCCATGCCAATGAAAAAACGCGCGGAGAAATAACGCAAATTGTGGATATTTTCAAGGCCAGGATCGTTGACGTTTCTGAAGATTCCCTGGTGATTGAGATCTCAGCGGAAAAAGAAAAGGTCGAGAGTATTCAAAAATTGTTAGAGAAGTTTGGGATCCAAGAGCTGGTAAGAACCGGGAAGATTGCTCTTCAGCGCGGCACCACGGAATAAATATTTTTAGTATGTCTCTATTTTCTTCATCGGTGCCTTAGCAACATAAGTATTAGGATTAAAAGTAAATTCACCGATTTCATATCCCATTCCCCTCGCAAACTCTCTATAAGCTGACAATCTTGCTTTGTCTGATTCGTTTATGCCGGAAGGAGAGACAAAAAACCCAAACCAGCCAAGTTTCGCTGCTGTTTTTAAATTTTCTGTCAACGTTTCCAGCATTCCTGGAGGCTTTTTTTCCCAAAACCTTTCCGCATATATAAGATCTTTTGCTCTTGTTCCCGTAATTCTTCCCACACCAATTAAACGCTGTTCACCATCCGGTCCTCGATATATTTTCGCAGATAAATAATAATTTCCATCAGATCCTTTAATGGCCTTAAAATACATTGGTCCGCCAGGCCTTATTCTTTTTGTTTGCATAAATCTCTCTCCTTAAATTTGCTTAATTATAGCCGTGCCTGCTATAATATTATCCATAGTATTTCTGAAATATTTCACTTTTTAAGGAGGAAGCAAAATGGCAAAAGTTTATTATGATAAGGATGCGGATTTAGAGGCTTTGAAGGGGAAAACGATCGCGATCATCGGTTACGGGAACCAGGGAGGAGCGCAGGGACAGAACCTGAAGGATAGTGGGCTGAATGTGATCATTGCCGAGGTCGAAGGAACCCCCAACTGGAAAAATGCCCAGGAAGCGGGGTTTGAAGTAGTGTCCGCAGCTGAAGCGGCCAAGAAAGGCGATATCATCCAGATCCTGATCCCGGATGAGTTGCAGGCTGGGGTTTATAAATCTTCGATCAAAAAATATATGAAAAAAGGGAAAACCCTGATGTTTTCCCACGGATTCAATATCCACTTCAAAGCCATCAAACCGCCAAAAGATGTAGATGTGATCATGGTGGCCCCGAAAGGACCTGGTTTTATGGTCAGAGAAACATTTAAAGAAGGGGCCGGAGTTCCTTGTCTGGTCGCCGTTTATCAAGATGCTAGCGGAAGCGCGAAAGCCACCGGGCTGGCTTATGCCAAAGGGATTGGCGGCACACGTGCCGGGGTATTCGAAACTACTTTCAAGGAAGAAGTGGAAACTGATCTTTTCGGCGAACAGACCGTGCTTTGCGGCGGTTGCACCTCATTGGTAAAAGCGGGCTTTGAAACGCTGGTTGAGGCCGGATATTCCCCCGAAATGGCTTATTTTGAATGCTGCCATGAACTGAAATTGATCGTTGACCTGATTTATAAGCAGGGATTGCTAGGCATGAGAAAAGCCATCAGCAATACCGCCGAATACGGTGACCTGACGGTGGGACCGAAAATCATCGATGAAAAAGTCAAAGCGCGCATGAAAAAAGCGTTGGCTCGTATTCAATCCGGGGCCTTCGCTCGTGAATGGTTAAAGGAAAACAAGGAAGGCTGTAAGAACTTTAACGCCCTGCGCGAAAAGGACAAAAACCACCCTATAGAAAAAGTGGGAGCCGAGTTGCGCGGCATGATGCACTGGCTGAAGAAATAATCAATTAACGTTCCCTATTATCTAAATTGATCACGCACCTCATCGATCTTGTTGTTACCCTGGTAATTAATACCGTTTCTGCGGTGGGCTATCTTGGGGTCCTGATTCTAATGACCTTTGAGTCCGCTTGCATCCCTATTCCCTCTGAGATCATTATGCCCTTTTCGGGTTTTTTAGTTTCGACCGGGAAGTTTTCCCTTATCTGGGTAACGCTAGCCGGAGCTTCTGGAAATTTAATCGGCGCAACCATTACCTATATCATCGGTTATTATGGCGGACGTCCCTTCGTACTGAAATACGGCAAATACTTCTTCATTAAGGAAAAAGAGGTCCACCACGCGGAGAAGTTCTTCGCTCGCTGGGGTGATTTTGCTGTCTTCATCGCCCGTAACCTCCCTATCGTCCGCACCTTTATCTCCCTGCCGGCGGGGGTGGCGGAAATGAATTTCCCCAAGTTTGTTCTTTACTCGTTTATCGGTTCAATCCCCTGGTGCTTCGCGCTGGCTTATCTTGGCTATCTGCTTGGCAGCAACTGGATGATCATTCGAAAATATGGCGATATCCTAGACATTGTAGTTGGAATCGGGATATTAATTTTCATCGGCAAAATCGTCTTTGATTATTTCCATAACAATAATAAATAACTGCTAAACCCTCACCCCCTCCCTCTCTTCGTTCGGGTTTCCCCCTCTCCCACAGGGAGAGGGGGATTAAGGAGGTGAGGGCTTCTAAAATATATAGTACAATGAGAATAATCATGAAACAAAGAATTGAAATTAAGGCGCTGGACGATAGAGGCAGAGGGATTGGAGAAGGGATCTCGATTCCCTTTGCCTATCCCGGCGACGTGGTAGAAGCAGAATTAATTAATCGTCGTAAAAAAATCGGAAGGCTTATTTCCCTTCTCTCTCCCTCCCCCCTCCGCCAGTCAGCCCCCTGCCCCCACTTCGGAAAATGCGGGGGATGCTCATGGCAGGGGATAAATTACGAAGCACAATTAAAGCTTAAAGAAGAAAAAGTAAAAAAACTATTTGGTGAATGTTCCCCCATCCTTCCTTCACCGGAACAATATTTCTACCGTAATCGTATGGACTATGCGTTTGGTCCGGCTTTCTCGTTGGGTTTAAAAGATAATCGCGACCAGATCATTAACTTAGATAAGTGCTTGCTGATGTCGGAAGAAAGCAATCAAATACTCAGCCGTTTACGTTATTTTGTTTCCTGGAAAAAGCTGGAGAATCACAAAGCGGGTATCATGCGGCATGCAGTGATCCGTGAAGGAAAGAACCATAAGAACAGCGTGGTAAATATCCTCACATCGGATAAAGACCGCTTCCCGCTGGAAGAGTTCTGGGAAAAGCATAAGAATTTTATTACCGGAGCCACCTGGAGTATAAATTTGTCTCCCGCCGATCGCTCTTATGGAGAGATTCAGGCGTTTTTCGGTCAGGACTCATTAATCGAAACCCTAAACGGCATCGCATTCAAAATTCCTATTCAATCCTTTTTCCAAACCAACACCCACCAGGCAGAAAGACTAATAAATACAGTTAAAGAATTTGCGGGCTTGCAGGGAAGCGAAACGGTGGTTGACCTCTATGCCGGGACCGGAAGTATCGGCCTCTCCCTTGCTAGAGTGGCTCGCAAGGTAATTGGGATTGAAGAAAATGTGCCGGCAGTTGAGCTATCAAAAGAGAATGCCGCGCGCAATGGGATTGATAATTTTGAAGCTTTGGCCGGAAAGGTTGAGGACTTGATAAAAGGCTTGGAATTAAAAGCCGATCTATTTATTTTAGATCCGCCCCGCCCCGGGTTGCATAAAAAAGTCTTGAAGGCTCTAGGAGAAATAAAGCCGGTAAAAATCATCTACGTCTCCTGTAATCCGATTACCCAACAAAACGACGTCACGGTTTTGAGGGATTTTGGTTATAAAATCGAAAAGTGTCAGCCGCTAGATATGTTCCCCCACACCCCCCATATTGAAAATATCATTCTCCTAAAAACCTGAATTTTTCTTTAAATATTAACGATATAAGTATTAGGATGGACTGTTCAAGGTTAAGCGGCATATCCAACTTGATTTCTACCGCCAGAACAGAGGAAAGCACACTCATTATCTGGCGGGAGAGCTTTCGGCTGACCATTTATACGCCAACCTGGAAAACTTTTGCCAAGCACCGCTTGCGCCCAGACGCTTATAAGCCGGGACTGAAAATTTATGTGTTGGATGAAAAAAACTTCTCCCGCTTTTGCCGAGCCTCACATAACGGCCCTCCGCCGCTGACCCCGGCAGTTTCACCTGGTAAAACAATGATAGAAATCCAATCACGCGACTTAACTCCCGACTACACTCTCCACCCAGCGATGAGCCAGGCGGTTTATCCGCTTCCTATCCGCGGCGAGGTAGATGAGGTTAGAAGGGGTATCAGAGAATCCCTTTCCGACAGCTCCCGTATCATCGTTCTTCATCGGCATTTTACTCCGTTGGAATTAAAACATGAGCTTATCCACGATTATTTCATGGGCCCTACCTATTCCAGCCGCATGAGAAGGGATATTATGCTGGCGGTCATTCATCAGGCAAGAAGAGCTTATTCTGTCGGAGATGCGGAACTGCTTCAATTTTTCGAAGAAGTGAATCAGCGTTGTAAAACTCCTTATCAGATTGAAGCTCTAAGGAAGGTTGACTCCCAATTGTTGAGGGATCATGCCGAAATCGGCCCAAATTTATTTAACTACGCTAATGAATGCTTTGTCTACGCCTGGGAATTATTATTAGGGCATAAAGACCCTAAGTTAGGGAAAGTACCAGAGGGGCTACAAGATTTTCTTAAAAAATATCCTATTGGATAAACTGCTTTACCCGCTCCTCAAATCCCGGGAAGGAAGTTTCAATACATTCCGTATCTTCAATCATCGTTTCACCATCAGCGACCAGACCAGCGATCGCGGCCATCATAGCGATGCGATGATCGCCATAACTTTTTAGGCTTGCGCCTTTCAATACAGAAGGACCCTCGATTACTAATCCATCCTCAAGTTCAGTAATTTTTGCCCCCAACTTTTTCAACTCTGAAGCAACGGTCGCAATCCGATCACTTTCCTTTACCCGCAGCTCTCTTGCCCCAAGAATTTCGGTAACACCATCTGCTTGTGTGGCTGCCAGCGCGATAATAGGAATCTCATCAATAATGCGCGGGATAATATCTCCGGTAATCTTTATTCCTTTGAGTTTTGAGGTTTTAACTAAAATGTCAGCGCGCGGCTCTTCGGATAGAATCTCTTCGTTTAACACCTCCAGCTGTGCACCCATGCGATGGAGGATTTCAATAATTCCAGTGCGCGTCGCGTTTACTCCTACATTATGGATCAATAATTCAGAATCCGGCGTCAGAGCGGCGGCGATCATAAAAAAGGCGGCCGAAGAGATATCGCCGGGGATATCGATTTCGGTTCCCCGGAAATCCCGGTTTCCTCTAATTTTAATTTCTTTGCCGAGCATTGAAAGATCCGCACCGAAATGGGATAGCATCCGCTCGGTGTGATCGCGGGATGGATTTTTTTCAATCACGGCGGTTTCCCCATTAGCAAATAAGCCCGCTAAAAGAATGGCCGATTTTACCTGCGCCGAAGCTACCGGCAGCTCATATTGAATGGGGGATAGGTTTCCGCCGGTTATTTTTAGAGGGGCATAAAGCTCATCGCCTACTAGTCTTCCTTCGATACTAGCACCCATGGCCCGTAGGGGAATGGCTACGCGCCGCATCGGTCTTCGCTGAATTGATTCATCACCAGTAATCCTTGAAATGAAATTCTGCCCGGCGAGAATTCCCATCATTAATCGGATAGTAGTTCCGGAGTTTCCAACATCAATAATCCCATTGGCAGACTCCAGTCCTGCTAGACCGTTTCCCTTAATAATAATCTGCCTGCCGTCTGCTGACAGCTGGCGGCTTTCTATTTCAATTCCCATATTCCTAAAGCTTTCTACCGTCGCCATACAGTCGGCGCTGTTAAGAAAGTTATTTACCGTCGTTTCACCTTTTGCCAGAGAACCGATCATCACCGCTCGATGGGAAATAGACTTGTCACCCGGCACATATATTTCACCTTTTAGGCTCTTAGTTTGAATAATTTGGAGATTTTTCATGCTCACAATTTTATCACCATCTTTATTAATTTACCACCACACCAAAGATTTTGGTGTGGTGGTTTACTACGAAAAAGTGAAATTTTACAAAATGGATACCGATAAACTTAAGGAGGATATTTGAATATGGCATTAGCACTTGAAAAAGCTTCGGCAAGGGTCATCCGGTTTATTGACCGGCAAATCGAAAGGGCGCTAACCACACCCAAACTACGGTGGTTTGATCGCGCCTTTGAAGGGTTGACCGGAAAAGTACCCGAGCTGGGGCGAGAAAGGCTGGTAGCCTCGATCGGATCTTCCGGAATAATCGTTGATCCAAACCTTCTTATGTCAACCAGTGGACCGGGTGGCGGACAAGTGATTGCCCCTGAATTCCCCGACGGAATAATTAGAGGGAAAAGGGGCGATTATACAATCATGAAGAAGTTTGGTTCTGAAGGAGCCATGTCAAAAATATATATTGTCCGCGATGCTGCGGGTAATTCTCATTTAGTGAAAGTTGCTTTAAATTTTTCAGACCCGGCCTTGGGCTTAAACCAAAGTCAGCAAAAAGAAATGTATACCCGTTTTAAAAGAGAGACGGATATCCTTGAGAGAATGAATGATCCGCATTTCCCCAGGTTAATCGATCGTGATCCAGCCGATCCTCCAAAATTCTTTATTATGGAACTTATCAATGGTTTTAGTTTATTTAATATGATCGAAATGATGGAAGAAAGAAAAAAACAAATCGATCCGATCACGGCTGGCAGGATAATTTCAGAAGCTCTAGCTGGTTTAATTGTTTTTGGCCAGGCCGTTTCTCCTACGGCTAGCGATCAATATGCCCATCGCGATATCAAGCCGGAAAACATTATGCTGGGAATGAAAAACAATAGAATCCAGCGGGTGGTATTAATTGATTTTGGCATTGCCAAGCTTCCCCAGAGCACACTAACGGGGTTTCAGGTTTATTTTGGAACGCCGCTTTATTCAGCACCAGAAATCTTTACCTGTGGCGCTTCAGTGGCCGCCCAACACTCTGACAATTATGCCCTGGGCGCAGTCTATTATTGGTTGGTGACGGGTGAATTGCCATACGACTTAAGTGATAACCATAAAATTCTTAGTTTTGTTACCAATACCCATGAACATTATAAGAGGCTTATCCAAAATCCATCAAATTTTGTTCCCGTAGAATTAATGAGTATTCTGATGAAGGCCATGAGCCCTGTCCCAAAAGATAGATATCAGACCTATGTAGAATTTAAAACCGTACTTGATGGAGCGCTACGAAGTCTTACCGCTAAACGCATCTAAGACATGACCGCAAGTGAACCTGTTCAAAGGATTCGATTATACCCTATTTATGGCGAGCACCCTTGCCGTTGGGATCTAAGAAATAACGAGGAACGTGCTAACCAATTGGTTTCCCGTGGCATAAGACTTTTGGGGCAATATTCACCTGAACAAATAATCAATATGGGGACCAGGGGAATAAGAGCAGAAATCAATGCTGGTTTAGCTATTCTTCGTTCATTTAAACACAAAGTTATAGGTGATCCTGTTGACTATTATTCTCCTAATGCCTATGAAGAGCTTAATGAGATGGCTAAACCGGAAATATTCTCAAGATCTACCCCTGAGGATTTTGCCAGCCGCAAATCCGTTGGTCGGTCGGATGAAGGATTTCAAGGATGCCACCAGGACGTGGCCGAATCCATTTACAGAAACGCCGAGCTTTTGGTCAAGTTAGAAATTCGGCCGGAAGAGATTCTCCAGGAACTTTTGAGCGCTTCTTACAGTTGGTCTCAGGGAGGAGAAGGTTATCAAGGCTCTCCTTTCGGAGAAGGGGTTTTTTCACATCACGAGATATCTGCCAGCCACAAACGCATCAAACCATATATTTATTATTCTTTTTTAAAATTAGGGAGAAGGGATCCAATTATTACTTATTCGGCGCTTATACCCTTTTTCTTCAGGTTCTGGTACTACACCGAAGGCACCGGAACACCCCACCACCTGCCGATAGAAAGAACAGTTTGGGCCTTGCACATCGGGAATCATGAGCAACAAGCCAAAGCCTATTTAGAAGATCTCAGACAAAGAGAAAATGATTTATTCGAGGCGAAAAAAGAATTAACCGAAACCTTGGAAGGGACCGGCAGGAAAGACCGATACGGGCAAATATTAATAAAGGAGCCCTTTTTCGGAATGGTAAAAGCCGTTATTGAAGACAAATTAATAAACAACTTATTGCAATTACTAAAAGGAGAAAAAATAAATGAGCAATTAGCTATTCAAAGCCGTTGTTACGATGACGCCGAATATGACGGATTTACACCGAAAGAATGCCAATTTTTATTGAAATACTTTGACCTGGCTTCGATCGCGGTAAAACAGCGGATCCAAGAAGAAACAGAAAAAGAGCATTTGCGACGCTCAGGATTTTTCGACCCCCGCCTGGTCGGAGGGAAAGAATTTGCCCATGTCTTGCTTCCCGGAGACGAAGTTAACGACTTGCGTGTTTTTGATTATTGTAATCCTGAAGACCTTCCCCAGATCAAGAGCGATGCGATCTGGGCCCTCTGGCTCAGGCCATTGGGGGGAATCTTTTTTGACCTCAGACAAGAAAGGTATCAGGAGGGATTAAAACTTACGGAAGCTGCCATAAAAAATAAAGTGACGCTAGCCGCTAGGCGACTTTTAAATGCCGGTTTTAATGGTAAAATAAAAGCAGAATATTTTTACGTTTCATATCAGACATTGCCAGGCTCTTTGCATAGTGAACCTCAGTGGCTGGCAGATTTAGCTCAAACTGGATAAATCGAATCTCGGAAGCTCTTAGCCTTTTCTAATTCTTCGCGAATTTTTTCGCCGTTTCCTTCCTTAATCAATTTCTCAAGGTTAGAAAGTGATTTTTTAAATGAACCAAGCATTTTCAAAACCGCTTTTTTATTCGTCGTAAACATATCTACCCCTAGAATCGGATCGCCGGAGGCAATCCGGGTAGTATCGCGGAAGCCAGAAGCAGCGCATTTCACCATCAGTTCTTTCTGCGGTTCACTGGCTACCGCGTTCACTAGAGCTCCGGCCACCGCCAACGGCATATGACTGATCGCCGCCACCACCAAATCATGCGTTTTTGGATCCATTTCCAATAATTTTGCCCCGACCAAATTAATTAGCTTTCCTATTTCATCGACTGCCTTTTTGCTGGTTTTAGAGGTCTTGCTCAAAATCCAAATTTTATCTCTGAACAGCTCCGGATCGGCCGCAGATAGTTTTGTCGTCTCTTTTCCCGCCATGGGATGGCCACCCACAAAATAAGTCCCCTTCGGCATAATTTTTTCCGCCTGCGAAACGATTTCACATTTTGAGCTGCCCACATCGCTAATGATGGCTCCCTTTTTTAGATTGGGAATAATTTCTTGTAAGATGGGATGGATCAAATGGATGGGAGTGCAGATGAAGATAAGATCTGCATCGATAACTCCTTTAACATGATCCGTCGTCCCTTCATCGATCGCCCCCATCTGTTGTGCCTGCTCCAAGGTCTCCGCTCTCCGGGGGATCCCCACGATGTGTAAATTATTTTTTCCGGACCGCTTTAATGCTAAGCCCAAAGAACCGCCAATTAATCCCAATCCAATAATCGCAATTCTCATATTTCCCCTCCAATAAACTTACCTAAAAGCTCATACCCGTTCCTAATTTTTAATTTTGCTTTTCTCATCGCCTTTTCATTAAAGCCCTGTACGCCCTGCCTGCCCTGTTTGCCTTGTGAAGGATAAATCACAAACGGCACCGGATCGGAAGTGTGCGTCATTAATTTTATCGGTGTGGGGTGGTCGGGTAGAACCAATATTCGGAATTCCTGCCTGCCGGCAGGCACAGCGGAACTCGGAACTCGGGATTGTGACAAGATGGTTCCTACTACTAATTTGTCAAAGTCTTCAATCGCCTTAATTTTATGCTTAATATTGCCCTCATGCCCTGCTTCATCCGGGGCTTCGACATGCACAAAAACAATGTCATTGCGCTTCAAGGCCTTCAGCGCATATTCAGCCTTCCCTTTATAATTAGTATCCAGATATCCAGTAGCGCCCGGAACGTTAATCACTTCTAATCCAACGATTTTTCCCAAGCCCTTTAACAGATGAACGGCGGTAATGACCGCTCCCTTTCTGCCGGTTTTTCCCTTAAATGACGGCATCCTCGGCGCGGGCCCTTCCCCCCAGGGCCAAATCATCGTCACTTTAGTTTTATGGTTATGCAAAAGCACTTCACTCTTATTCATTAAACGAATTAATCTTTCCGCTCCTCTTCCCTGCGGTAAAAACCCATGAATCGGTTTTCCGGTAATATCATGCGGGGGAGTGGTCTTAATTTTACTAAAATATTTGGCTTTCATAACCAGCAGGTGCCGGTAACTTAAGCCGGTATAAAATTTAATTTCCTTTGTTCCAAGGGTTTGATTAAGCTGATCGATAATTTTCTTCGCTTCCTTAGTTGAAATATGGCCAGCGGTAAAATCTTTCATCTTACCGCCTGCCACGCAGATCAGATTACAGCGAAACGCTATTTCATCTCGCTTTAATTTCACTCCCAGGCTGGCCGCTTCTAGTGGCCCGCGGCCGGTATAATATTTCTTGGGGTTATAGCCGAAAATACTCATGGCCGCCACATCTGATCCGGGTTCCATCCCAGCTGGCACGTTCTTCGTCCATCCGCAAATTCCGTTCCGGGCCAGGAAGTCCATATTCGGGGTGTGCGCAGCCTCTAGTGGTGTTTTCCCGCCTAATGCTTTGAGGGGATAATCTGCCATCCCATCGCCGATCAGAACTAAATACTTCATAAATAATTTCTAAAAATTGAAATTTTGTCTTGAATATGCCGATCTATATTATAGAGTGAGGTAAAAGGAATAGCAAATGACAAGCGTAAAAGGCAATTGGCGTTGGAGAGACCGGGCGATAACCTATTTATCTGATAAACCGGGCATTGCTAAATATTTGGGCGGTGAATTTGGCAAGAACCTGAAGCTAATCCACATTCTTAATCACTCAAACGATCTGAACGTAATATTTAAAGCTATATATGAGCTTATAATATCTGGTACTACTAAGGGTAAAAGCTATGCAACGATAGCGATATATAGAGCCGATCTAAAAAGGATCAGGCCGCTTCTAGAGAAAGAGATAGACAGAATAAGTGGGATTGTAATTGCCCGGGCCCAAGCTATTGATGAACTAATGGAGCAAAGAGGAACATTATCTCAAAAAATGGAAGCCTTAGATAATGATCCGGCGGTCAATGCTGCAATTGAAAAAGCAGGAGTCGGTCAAAGCAAGATCGGTAATCATTTTGGCATGATCGAATTTATGTTCTGGTTATACTTGGGTCATATCGGCATTATTTCTAAGGGTTTATTTGATGCAATAGGTACGGGAAGGCCAGCAAAGGAAATTATTGATTTTTTTGAAAGAGTCGAAAAACTTAAAGACAGGGAGAAGTATAGATCTGTTCCAACAGCGATAGAAAAAGTTAAAGATTTAAATGCGATTACTGACCTTTTTGAATGGATCAATGAGAGGTGGCCTAAAGGAGCTCTCAGTGTTCATGACCGTCATGATTATAGTAAATGGAACAGCCCCTTTGTTCTCTGCCACGCGATAAACGAATTTTATGATAAAGGATACCGCGGCACAGAAATTACCGAGCGCATTAAGGCCGAAATTATTAAGCACGGCCCCCTTGGTTTCGCTATGAGATCATCGATTAATTGGGGAAATGGTGGTTCTAAATTGAAGTCGGTTTAATCTACCTGCCGAGACATTCATGACCCAACTAAATATTCCCATTTTGCGCTATGAAATTCAGTTTGGGAGTTAGAGCTTCCATTTCATTTTCCCTTAGGAGGCTCAGGCAGCGGTAAATAAATTTTGGGGATGGCCTTTTCCGATGGCGTGTCCTTAAAAACCTCTCCGGTGGTAGTCAAAATCTTTTCTTTAATAAAATTATCCAGCTTGGGCGCCTGTTTCTCAATCGCCGGGTAAACCAGCTTGATCATGGCATTAGAGAGCTTGACGAAATAGGAATGCTTTAAGTTGTCTCGCATAAAAGAGGCCGCCTCTTGATTTAACAGCAAGTTAGAAATCAAACCAAAAACAATGATAAAGATCAAGACGATTATAATGCTGATCGCGGTCTTTAATATTCCGCCAATATTTTTGATGAGGAAGAGGCCAAGCAAAACCACCAGAATTAAATCAATGATCGTTATCATCGTTTTGTTTGCAGCTGAATTTTTAGTCTTTTCAACTTGCTCTTGATCGCCGGATATTTCAAAGCTAATATCTGGGCCGAGAGGATGGCTGCGTTTCTTGCCCCGTCAATCGCTACCGTTGCCACTGGAACTCCCGGTGGCATCTGTACGATTGAAAAAAGGGCGTCATGCCCCGAAAGGGGCTTTGAATGTATGGGGATTCCAATTACGGGTAAGGTAGTATGTGCCGCTACCACCCCCGGCAGCGCCGCTGCCATCCCGGCCGCCGCGATGATCAGGTCGTACTTTTTTTCGGCGGCCTTGGCATAGGCCTCTACTTTTTTGGGTGTCCGATGAGCAGAAGCAACGGTGAGCTCAAAGTTGATCCCAAATTCTTTGAGTTGTTTCTCAGCTTTTTCGATGACCGGAAGATCGGACTCGCTTCCGATAATGATGCCAATTTTTGGGGTTTGAGATTTCGCCATTTAGGTTTCCCTTTAGGGGGGGGTTACGGTCATAATTTTGCGCGCTTGTTCGGGATATTTCCCCACAAAAATCAGTTCTTCCCGGGTCAATGGCTTCTGGGTATGAACATTGGCGTAACGCACCAGTTCCAGTATCCGCGCCGCCTCCGCGTCATCCTTGAACTCAACTTCCAAATTCCCATAAACATTTCTAAAGCCCTTGATCCCGCTATATTCACCAACCGTGATCATGCGGCCGGTTTCCACCAGCTCTGGTTCGCCGCGGCCTAGCTCTTCATAATCATAAAGTTCGTAATTCCGGCGATTCTTTAAGGCCCCGTCCGCATGAATCCCTGATTCATGCGCAAAAGCATTATCTCCCACCCCAACCTGATTAACGGCAATGGGGATCCTAAAAGCATAAGAAGCATATTTTGCAAAAGGCCAGGCCTTATTCAATTTGATTTCGGGAGGCAAAAGGTTGCGGTCACGCAGGCCGCTGGAATACTTCAACGCCAGCAAAACAGAAAGCATATCGGCGTTGCCGGCTCTTTCCCCCACCCCGTTGATCGTGGTATTAATGTAAGCGTCTTGGCCAGCATCAATGGCCCCTATCGCCCCGGCCACCGAGCAGGCCACCGCCATCCCCAAATCGTTGTGGCAGTGAAGTTCAACCGCCATGCAAGTTTTTTGTGCCAGTTCTTTAACTCTGCCGTAAATCGTTATCGGATCATCTGCCCCCAGCGTATCACAATATCTGATCCTTTTTGCGCCATGCTCTTTTGCCGCCTTGGCAAATTTTATCAGATATTCCATTTCGGTGCGGGAGGCGTCTTCGGCATTGACCCCCACCGTTTCTGCTCCCAGCTTATAGGCCACATCTGTTGCTTCGGCCATGGACTTGATAACTCCCTCTTCGTCCAGCTTACCAAAAAATTTGCCTTCCAGCATGATGCGGGAAGTGGAGATCGAGAGATTCAGATGTTTAATCTTCGGGACCAGCTTGAAGGATAAATCAACATCCCTTTTTATCGCGCGCGCCCAGCCTTCCAGTCGCATCGGAGAGAGGGCCCCTATTTCTGACAGTTCAATATTCGCATTTAGATAATTCGTTTCGTGGTGGGTAAAGGGGAAGCCAAATTCCGATTGAAAAACCCCCATTTCATTAAGATACATATTAATGATCGTTTTTTCGAGCTTGGCCAAACCGATGCGGGCGGTTTGCACCCCGTCCCGATTAGTAACATCTAAAATATAAACTCGCGCCATACCTTTCCCTCCTTTAACAGGTTTGATTATATCCGACTTCTTTCTGTTTTACAACCCCCCTAAGTATGTTATACTTTCGTCGCTATGCATAAAATCGTTGGCCTGGTTGGCTATCCTCTCGGGCACAGTCTTTCCCCGGCCATGCAAAATGCCGCTTTTAAACATTTGGGCTTAGATTGTGAATATGTCCTTTTTGAAGTTAAACCCAAAGACCTTTCTGAGGCGCTGCATGGGATGCGCGCGCTGCATATTGCGGGATTTAACGTTACCATTCCGCACAAAGAAACTATCCTGCCTCTGTTAGATGAAGTTACCCAGCTGGCACGTATCATCGGCGCCGTTAACACCGTCAAAACCCAGGAAGGTTTGTTGGTGGGCTATAACACGGATGGCCCGGGCTTTATTGATTCATTGAAAGACGGAGCAAAGATGAAGCCCAAGGGAAAAAAAGTTGTGCTTTTAGGCGCGGGCGGAGCAAGCCGTGCGGTTTCCGTGATGTTGGCTGAAGCGGGCGTTAAATCACTGTTTGTTACCGATATCCAGGAAGAAAAGGCCCAAGACCTGGTCAGCTACGTCGGTTCCTATTTTGAGATTGAGAGCGAAAGTATCCCGGCCAACCATCATCGCTTACAGAAGTTGATTGCGGAAGCCGACCTGCTGGTGAATTCGACCCCGATTGGAATGCATCCCAAAATTAACGAAAGCCCGCTGCCGGAAGGAATTAAGTTGCCTAAAAATCTTATAGTTTATGACCTGGTCTATAATCCGGCTGAGACTAAATTGATTAAAACGGCTAAAGCCTCTGGCTGCAAAACTTTCTCCGGCCTGGATATGTTGGTTCGTCAGGGAGCCATGGCCTTTACCATCTGGACCGGGCTGGAAGCTCCGCTTGCAGTCATGCGCCAGGCAGCAGAAGCCGCCCTCTGGCAATAAGTTTGCTGAACCGTAGGCCATGGAGACCAATGGCAACGGGATCAGCCTCCTACTTGACGAGATTATCAATAAAGCTGTCGAAAAACGCGCATCGGACATTCATCTGGAACCCCGCGAAGAATTTTTACGGGTACGCTACCGTCTCGACGGGCTGCTGCAGGATGAACCACCGATCAATAAGGCAAAACAAGCGGCCCTGATCTCCCGCGTAAAAATTCTGGTCAACATGGATATCGCCGAGAGTCGTTTACCCCAGGATGGCCGAACCAATCTGAAAATCGGCAAACAAACCATTGATCTGCGGGTTTCAACCATCCCCACCCTGCACGGAGAAAAGGTAGTAATGCGTTTACTCTACCGCCAGCATGCGCATCTTTCTTTAGAAGAGTTGGGCATGGAAAAAGAAGATTTGGAAATTTATAAAAAATTGATTACCAGACGGAGCGGCTTGCTGCTGGTGACCGGCCCCACCGGCTCTGGGAAGACCACGACCCTTTATGCTACCCTCTCCACTTTAAACACAAAAGAATTGAATATCATGACGGTTGAAGATCCGGTCGAATATCAGCTCCCAGGAATAAACCAGATCCAAATCAACTTAAAAGCCGGCCTGACCTTTGCCCGGGGATTACGTTCCATCTTGCGCCAGGACCCCGATATTATCATGGTGGGAGAAATTCGGGATACCGAGACGGCCAAAATCGCCATTCAGTCCGCTTTGACCGGCCACCTGGTTTTTTCTACCCTGCATACCCAGGACGCACTCTCAACCGTCACTCGCCTGGTCGACATGGGAATAGAGAAATATTTAGTTGAATCCACACTGATCGGAGTAGTCGCCCAGCGTCTGGTAAGAAAAACGAACCAGCAGGACCATAAAGGCCGCATCGGCATTTTTGAGGTTTTAGCCGGATATTCAAGAAAGGAAAAAGCCAAAACCCTGCTGGAAGACGGCAAAGCAAAAATAGAGAAGGGAATAACCACGACCGAAGAGTTGGCACGGGTGCTTTATTTGGAAGACTGACCGCCCATCATCCTCATCAATGAAATCGCAAACATTCTTATATAGTTGAAAAGCGCCCGGGTCCCCTTTATTTTAAGCGAGGCTGCACAGCGCGGACAGGTTTGGCAAATTCCAAATTTAATTTTAGGCGCGGAGCAGGACCTTTCGGGATAATAAATACAAGCCCTCACCTTAGCTTTTGAACTGCGAATCTCCACGCTCGGCGCCATTTTCTCTAGCTCATCAATTTGTAATACTATATTTAGCATAGGTCCCACTTATACATCTTCCTCTTCCGGACAAAATTTCAATCTTATTTCTATATTTTTCCAATTTATCTTGCTATACTATTATTTGCTCACATGAAAATCCGGAAAGTTTATATTTCGCTTGTCTTTTATCTTCTCACGTTCCTTAGTTATATGGTGGGGGCAACCGTAATTTTGCTCACAATCATATTCTCTTATTCTAATCCCGCGATCTGCCAAGCCGTGGCCCGACGCTGGGCACGCTTTCTACTCACTTTCTCCGGCATTAAGATCACCATTTCCGGCCTGGAAAACATTCCCAAAAATCAGCCGGTGATCTTTGCTTCTAACCATCAGGGGGCAGCGGATATTTTGTTATGCATGGGATTAATCCCGATTAATTTCCGCTTTGCGATAAAAAAGGAGCTCTTTAAAATTCCCGTCTTCGGCTGGGTTTTAAAGAAATGCGACTATTTTGTGATTGATCGCGCTTCGATTTTAAGTGTTTTCAAAATGACGCAGGATTTCGTCGGGGTGCTAGAAAAGGGAGGGTCAATTTTAATTTTCCCGGAGGGGACCCGCAGTCGAAACGGCGCCTTAGGCCCGTTCAAAAAAGCGAGTCTCTTAGCCGCACCCAACGCCGGGGTTCCGGTAATCCCCATTGCCATTTCTGGAAGTTATAACATATTGCAACCTGGGTCCTGGATTTTCGAACGCCATCCTATAAAATTCAGTCTGGGAAAACCGATCCGGATTGAATCAGAAGAAGTTTATCTAGACAAGCTCGCAGAGATCAGAGAAGCCATTGCCCGTATGCTCTGAGCGGTTGCCCCTCATTTCCATATCTGCTACAATTTAATGCATGAAACTCTCAGGGAAAACCCGTCGCCCTAAGCAAGCCAACGATATCAATACCGACTATATTATTTCCGGACGCTATAAATTTAAAATCCAGGACCCGAACGAACTGGCCAAGCACCTGTTAGAGGATCTGGAGCCTAATTTTTATCAGCGGGTCGAGAGGGGAGACTTTCTGGTCGCCGGAAAAAATTTTGGCTGCGGCTCTTCCCGTGAACAGGCGCCCCAGGCCATAAAATATGCCGGGATCTCCGCCGTGATTGCGAAATCTTTTGCCCGTATCTTTTATCGAAATTGCTATAATCTGGGTCTCCCCGCCATTGAGGCAGATACCGATCAGCTGACCGAAGGGGATGAACTGGAAGTGGATCTGGATGTCGGGGTCATCAAAAACAAAACCAAAAACCTGGAAATCAAAATTGTCCCCCTGCCCCCCACCATGCAGATCCTGTTGGAAGACGGCGGGCTGGTGGAACACTTTAAAAAGCATGGCGGATTTAAAATTTAAGCCGCTCGATCACCCCTCGGATGTTGGGATCATCGCTTTCGGAAAAAACCTGAAAGAGCTTTTCGAAAATGCAGCTTTTGGCATGTTCTCCACCATGGCCGAAATGGCAGCGGTTGAAACAAAAATTTCGATCCAGCTCAGGGTAACCGGAGAAGACCGGGAAGCGCTGCTGGTCAACTGGCTCAACGAACTAATTTACCATGAAGACGCAAAAAAACTGCTCTTAAACGAGTTTACCATAACTAAAATCAGCGAGACCGAACTGGAAGCCGTAGCCCGGGGAGAAAAGATTGATCCTTCCCGCCATTTTTTTTATCGGCCGATCAAAGCCGCCACCTACAACCAATTGCAAATCAAGGAAAACCAAGCTACAATTATATTTGACGTTTGATCTTAGCTCTAAGACCGATCCCTACAGAAAAGAGGAGGGCGAAGCATGTATTATGACCCGACTTTTATTTTATTAATACCGGCCATGCTGCTGGCGCTTTACGCTCAGTTCAAGGTGCAGAGCACTTTTGCCAAATATTCACAGGTGGCCAATTCACGCGGCTATACGGGCGCCCAGGTTGCAAAATACATTCTGGATGATCGGCGCTTAACCGAGGTACAAATCGATGCCATCGAAGGAACGCTAACCGATAATTATGATCCGCGCGATAAAAAGCTCCACCTTTCGCAATCGGTCTATAATGGTAATTCCGTCGCGGCATTAGGGGTAGCCGCCCACGAGGTTGGGCACGCCCTGCAGCATGCCGCCGGTTATGCTCCTCTGAAAATTCGAAACAGTATCATGCCCGTTACCAGTTTTGGTTCAGGGCTGGCTTTCCCATTATTTTTCCTTGGAATTTTTATGGGCCTGCCCTTCCTGATGGATATCGGCATCGTCCTTTTTTCCCTGGCGGTAGCCTTTACCGTTTTAACCCTCCCGGTGGAATTTAATGCCAGCAACCGCGCGATTAAGATATTGGCGGATGGTCATTACCTTGCCGACCAGGAAATCCCTATGGCGAAAGCGGTTTTATCCGCCGCCGCCCTCACCTATGTGGCTTCGGCTACCATGGCGATCCTCAATCTGCTGCGCTTAATTATGCTGCGTAACCAAAGAGATTAATGCTGGTTCTCCTGGGCCCTACCGCCACGGGTAAATCCCAGCTCGCAGTTGAAATCGCCAAGCAAATAAGTGGCGAGATTATTTCCGCCGATTCCATGCAGGTTTACCGCGGCATGGATATCGGAACGGCTAAACCCACGCTTTCAGAACGACAAAACATACCGCATCACCTGATTGATATTCTGAATCCCGACCAGGCTTGGACCGTTTCTGATTTTGTTAAAGAAACGCAACGCTTGACCAGGGAGATAATGAATCAAGGCAGAGTTCCCATGATCGTGGGTGGGACCGGCCTGTACCTCCGGGCATGGCTGGAGGGCTTCTCTTTTCCGCTTGCCCCACCCAATCCAGAGCTGAGAACGCGATTAGAGAAGGAACCGCCGGCAACGCTTCACGCTCAACTTTCTGAGGTTGATCCGGTGGCCGCAAATAAAATCCACATCCATGATAAAAAAAGGATCGTTCGCGCGCTCGAGGTTTATGCCTTTACCGGGAAAAGGATGTCAGACCTGCAAAGTAAAACGCCCTCCACGGACTTCGAACAAAAACTTATCGGCTTAAACTTACCCCGGGAAGCACTCTATCAAAGAATAAACGAAAGGGTCGGCCAGATGATCGCAAAAGGGTTGATCGAAGAAGTGCGGGGTCTGCTGGCAAAAGGCTTTTCAAAAACCTTGCCTTCCTTGCAAGCCTTGGGTTACAAAGAAGTTATCGAATATTTGGATGGCAAGTGGACCAAGGAACAAATGACTGAGGAGTTGAAGAAACGCACCCGCAACTTTGCCCGTCGGCAAATGACCTGGTTCAAACGTTTCAAATCGGTCGTTTGGTTTGAGTCGCAGGTTGACATGGCAGCTGTTTTAGCTTATATTGGAGAGCATGATTAGACTCCGAGAAAAGGAAATCAAGCGCCGCAGAAAACGTAAACTTGAAAAAAACCGTCAGAAAGGCTTGTTGAAAAAAGTGATCCGGACGACAGTCGCTGCTGCATAATCCGCCTATCTATCAAACCCTATTTATTTCGGCTTAGCTTCGCGACGGTTTCTATGTGGTCAGTTTGTGGAAACATATCAAGCGGCTGAACGGCTTCAATTTGATAATCATTTGCGGCTAACCCCTTTAAGTCCCGTGCCATAGTTTCAGGATTACATGAGACATAAATAATTTTAGCGGGATTAGCTCCCATTACTACCTGCAAGGCTTTCTCTGAGCACCCTCCTCGTGGAGGATCTAGCACCACCACCTCCGCTTTCTTCGGGAAGCCCTTCTCCACCATACCTTGCTCCATTACCACCCTGGTTAAATTATTTAATTTAATATTTCGTTGGGCATCCCGGACGGCTGATTCTGACTCTTCCAGCCCAATTACCTTTTCTGCTTTAGCGGAGAGCCAGAAGGCAATCGCACCGATACCCGCGTAAGCATCGACCACCAGTTCTTTTCCCGAGAGCTCTGCGAACTCAGTGACGAGATCATAGAGCTTTTTCGCCTGGATCGGATTTACCTGAAAGAAAGAATTCAGCTGGATTTCGAAAACAAAACGGCCAAGCTTTTCCCGCATAAAATTGGCACCAAAAAGATTCGTGTTATACTTACCCAAAATAACATTGGAGCGCACAAGATTAACGTTCTGGATGATACTAACAATCCTCGCTTTCTTTTCCATGCGATGATATTCCCGGTGGCGGGCAATCATGCGCTGCGCTAACCGCTCTTGCTTTTTTATCTCGTCGGCCACCGTGAAGCCGGCGGGCAAGCCTTTTCCATTGATAACTATCCCCAAAAGTATTTCCCGGGTCTGGAAGCCGCTTCTTCCAATAAAATGGCGCAACAAGCCTTTGCCGGTGCTTTCATCATAGGCGGGAAGTCCTCGCTCCTCAAAAATTTCCCGTGCGATCTGGGCAATTTCTGTCAGGAAAGGATCCTGGATATAACACTCCTTGATATTCACCACGTCATGGGATTTCTGTTTAAAATATCCCATTTGAAGATGCTGGTTCTGCTGGCGAATCGGGAATTGAATCTTGTTGCGATAAAACCAGGGGTCTTCCATCCCGATAGTTGGCCTAACCTGAATATTCTCCAAGCCCACTCCGGCCAAACTTTTTTCAACCAACTCCTTTTTCATTTGCAGCTGGGTTTCATAGGAGAGATGTTGCCATTGGCAACCGCCACAGGTGCCAAAATAAGGACAGCGGGGATCAACCGTTTGCATCATAAGTGATATCTTATCAAAAAATTGCGATCAATCAAAATATATGTTAGCATATTAGGCAAATCATGAAAGCGCTGGGTCCCCGGATTGATTTCCATGTCCACTCCATTTTTAGTGACGGCGCCCTTTTGCCCGGCGCGCTGGCTTACGAAGCCGCCAACCGCAAGCATTTAGCCATTGCCATCACCGACCACGTTGACGCTTCCAACCTGGAAGAAGTGGTCTTCGCTTTAACCAAGTTTGTGAAAGAAACGGAAAAACTTTTGCCGGTAAAGGTTCTTCCGGGTGTAGAGCTCAGCTATCTCCCCCCCCAATTAATTGAAAAATACGCGGTTAAAGCCAGAGATTTGGGGGCTAAAGTGGTGATTGTCCACGGAGAGTCTCCGGTGGAAACGGTTCCCAAAGGGACCAACCACGAAGCGGTCAAGTTGAAAGGCATCGTCGATATTTTGGCCCACCCCGGCTGGATAAATGAGGAAGATGCGCTCCTGGCAAAGGTCAATGATATCTATCTCGAACTTTCCGCCAAAACCGGTCACCGTCAGGGAAATGGTCATGTCGCCAAGATGGCTAAGGAATTTAAAACCAAACTCCTGGTCAACACCGATACGCACTCTGAAAAAGATTTTATCAGCCAAAGCCAAGCCTATCAGGTAGCCCTGGATGCGGGCTTAAGCCGGGAAGAGGCCGGCAGGGTGGTTCGCGACTATCCGATGGAGCTGCTTAAAAGAGTGACCCAAAAAAGTAACGGCTAAGAAAATCTCACATCAATTGCATGGGCGTGGGCATCCAAACCTTCAATCTCCGCCATCAACTTAATATCTTTCCAAACATTCTTTAGCGCCGGCTTAGTATAACCCACGATACTTTGTGTCTTTACGAAATCATAGACTCCGAGCGGTGAGGCAAAACGCGCCGTCCCCCCGGTGGGCAGAACATGGTTAGGTCCGGCAATATAATCACCAACTGGTACTGGAGAATGCGGGCCGAGAAAAACCGCCCCGGCATTTTTTATTTGTTCTAGAATCCTCTGGGGAGAGCCAATTTGCAGTTCCAGGTGTTCCGGAGCGATCCGGTTGGTAATTTCTACCGCTTTTTTTAAGCCTTCCACTAGAAAAATCCTGATCTCGGCTTTTTCGATGATCGCCTTGCGTTTTAAGCGCGGGCTTTGTTTCTCAATTTCCTTCTGGGTTTTTTTGGCAACCTTTTCTGAGTTAGTGATAAGAATGGCAAAGGAATCAGGATCGTGTTCCACCTGAGAAAGCAGATCGGCTGCCATGAATTCCGGCTCCGCATCTTCATCGGCAATGATCAGTACGTTGGAAGGCCCCGCCAGACTGTCAATTCCAACCATGCCGAAAACCAGTTTCTTTGCCAGAGTGACATAGATATTTCCCGGTCCGACAATTTTGTCCACACGCGGGACGGTCTCGGTACCAAAGGCCAGCGCGGCAATCGCCTGCGCACCCCCGATTTTATAAATCCCGCTGATCCCCACTTCCGCCGCCGCTACCAGCACATAAGGGTTGAGCGGTGGCGGCGATACCATAATAATTTCTTTCACGCCCGCAACCTTGGCGGGGATGGCTCCCATTAAAACCGAAGAGGGGTAAGTGGCTCTGCCGCCGGGGACATAGATGCCAACTTTCCCCAGGGGAATCACCCGCTGTCCCAAAACCACGTCCAGCGGTAAAGTTTCAAACCACTCATCCGGTTTTTGTCTCTGGTGATAAGCAGTAATGTTTTGAATGGCTTTTGCCAGCACCTCACAAAAAGCTTTTCCTACCTTCTTATACGCCTTAGCAATTTCTTCTTTTGCTACTTTTAGATCTTTAGCGGAAAATTTTGCATCATCATATTTTTGGGTATATTCCACCAGGGCACGGTCCCCTTCTTTGGCAACCTTGCGCACAATCTCCCGTACCTTTTCTTCCTGGGGAGAATCTAATTTAAATTCCTGGCGGTCAACCAACAAATTAACCTCATTATCAATTTTGCTTTCATCCACCAGCAGCTTCAACATAGCTTCGTCCCCTTCTTGATGGTTGAGCCGTCGGCCAGCACCAGCGGCCCTTCGATTGCCACCTCATCCTCAATCACACAATTTTTTCCGACAATGCAGCCGGAAAGATTTACGTGGCTGCCGATCCGCGTCCCTTCCCAGATAATGGCGTGGCTCAAAATGGTTTGGCTGCCAACCGTAACGTTATTGCCCAGAATAACGTAGTCTTTAAGGATCGCGCCTTTTTCAATCTTTGCCCTTTCCCCTACCAGCGCCGGCCCCACCAGCTTAACACTGGCATCGAGATGGCAGTCTTTCCCGATCCAGGTCTTCCCCTCCATGCGCGTCCCGAAAATCTTGACGGCCACTTCCCCGCGCAGGATCGCCTCGTGCGCCTCTTTGTATTTTTGCGGGTTGCCAATATCGATCCAATAAGCATCCGAAAGATAACCGAAGATCGGAAGCCCTTTCTCCAACAAAGAAGGATAGAGCTGTCGCTCAAAAGAATATTCCTTATTTTTTGGAACCTCATTGAAGATTTCCGGGTTAACCACATAGATGCCGGCATTGATGGTGCGGGCACTCACCATTGCCCAGGCCGGCTTCTCGATAAACTTGGTAACCCGCCCCGTTTTGTCCGTCAGGATCAAGCCAAAGGGGGTGGGATCTTCTACTTCGGTCAGGGTCAAAGTGACCACGGCTTGCTTTTCGCGGTGATAGTTTACCACCTTGGTAATATTAATATCCGTCAGGATATCCCCGTTAAAAATAATCATCGGCCCGGCATCAAAAAACTTTTCCGCGTTTTTCACGGAACCGGCCGTGCCCAGGGGAGATTCTTCAACCGAATAATGAATTTTTATCCCCCAGGCTCTCCCGTCATCCAGCACTTTTTTGATCTCAGAAGAAAGATAGTGCAGGTTCAAAATAATTTCGTCGATGCCATGTTTTATCAGGTGCTCAATTTGATGGACAACAAACGGACGATTAGCCAGCGGGACAATAGGCTTAGGGGTATTATAGGTCAGCGGCCGTAAGCGCGTTCCCAATCCCCCCGCAATAATTACGGCTTTCATCTTGCCATTTCCTTTTTGAGGCGTCCGATCACCTCTACCAGCGTCGGATCAATTCCCCGGGCGAGCGCCAGATAAACACTGAGAAAATCACCCAGCTGAACCAGGGACAAGATTCTTGCCAGCGCACTTTTCCCCTGGGACCAGATTTCATTGATCCCGCCCACCTGCTTACCGATTAAAGATTTGGTGATCTCAATGCGCTTCTTGATTTTTTCGCCGTCGGCCTCGTCACGCAACAGCAGCAGGCAAAAGTGGTTTTCTTCGCGCTTTAAAAAAGAAAGACTGACCATTTCGTTGTGATTTAATTCAGGATAACAGCTGAGCAGCGCCGTTATTTTACTGTTTTCATTAAATTGGGTTTTCATCCTCAAACCCGCCGCCCCGGTAGTTTTTGAACTGGCCATAATAAAGGGAATTTTGTTTCCCAGCTTTTTTGCCAGCTGTTTAACCGCGTTGTAACGCAGTGGTTTGTCGAGCGTATATTCTTCGCGGTTTTTTTGGAGGAGGGCAACCGCCTCGTTCAGGTCCGCTTCTAATCCCGAAAAAACTCCCAGTTCTTCCAGGGTTTTCAAAATCGGGACCAGCAGAAAAGGCAGGGCGGCGCGGGGTTGGTAACCCGACGGGATGAGATAGAGCGGATACTTTCGGCTCTCAGCGATTTCCTTGATTTTACCGCCGGAGGCAACACAGACAATTTGTGCCTGACGTTTTTCCGCCTCCTTCAGCGCGCTGATCGTTTCTTCGGTGTTGCCAGAATAGGACAGCGCCAAAAAAAGGGTTTCGTGGTTAACCGCTGCCGGCAGTTGGTAACTGCGATTAACCAGGATCGGAACGGCGCTCCTATCAAACAACCAGTCGGCGGTGATATCTCCGGCAATGGCCGATCCGCCCATGCCGGCAATCACCACCTGTGTGAATTTTTTCTTCTTGGGCAGAGAAACCCCGCGCGAGAAGCGCGCGGCCTCAGAAAGCATCTCCGGAAAGTTAGCGACCACCCCCAGCATTCCCGCTTTATCGATGCGGCTTACCTCTTCCTTGTTATCCAGCCGTTCAATTCTCTCCATGAGATTATTTGGAGAGCATGGCCTTAAGGGTGCTGATCGCTTTTTGCAGCTGCAGGTCGTTTTCATCTTTCAGCTCAGAACGCATTTCCGCCTCCGCTTCTTCGGTGGGAATCGTCACTTCCACATCGGGGGCAATTCCCTTTTTACTGATATCTTCGCCATTGGGCGTCTGATATTTGGCAATCGTAACCAGCAAGGCTGAGCCATCGCTCAGGCGCCGGACATTTTGGACGGAGGCTTTACCGAAACTCCTGGTCCCCACCAACGTCGCGACTTTATTATCCCGCAGCGCTCCGGCCAGAATTTCAGAGGCGGAAGCCGAGGCCTCGTTGATCAAAACCACCGTCGGTTTCCTCCACAGCACTCTCCCGGTTGATTCCATCTGCTCCCGACGACCCTCCCGGTCAATGGTTTGCACGATCATGCCGCGGTCGATAAACATACTGCCGATCTCAATTGCATTTTGTAATAACCCACCGCCATTACCGCGCAGATCGACAATCAGCCCATCCGCATCATTGAATTTTCTCAGGGCCTTCTCAAACTCTTTGGCCGCGCTCAAATCCTCGAAGGTGTTAAGCTTGATATAAGCCAGGTTGGTCTCCAGGGTTTTAGCCTTTAACGGTTCAATTTTTATCTTGCTGCGCTGAATAATAAAATCCTTGGCCTCCTTCCAACCCTTGCGCAGAATGGCCAGGGTAACCTTGGATCCTTGCGGGCCACGAATCATACTGACGGCTTGCTCTAAGGCCATGTCCTTGGTGTCACTCCCATCAATTTTTACAATGGCATCGCCGCCCTTGATGCCCGCTTTATACGCCGGCGTTCCCTCAATCGGAGCAATCGCGGTCAGGTGGCTATTTTTGATGCCGATATAAATTCCGATACCGGAATAGGTTCCGCTCATACGAATTTGCATTTCGTTAAAGGCCTTCGGTTCCATAAAGCGGGTGTAAGGGTCGTCCAGCGCCTCCAGTAAACCTTTAATCGACCCGTAGACCAGCTTTTGGTCATCCAGGTTTTTTTCGACAAAATCATTCTTGATGATATCTAAAACCTGCAGGTAGGTTTCGAGCTTCTTTTCCAGCTCACCCTGTGCCATGACCTTTCCTACCACCGTGATTCCAATAATCAGTATCCCCAGTCCTATCGCTATCTTCTTGATCATTCCGTTTCTTAACATTTTTTCCCTCTCCTTCTTATTTTAAATATTGCATGGGATTAACCGGTTTGCCGTTTTCCCTCACTTCAAAATGCAAATGCGGTCCGGTCGAATAACCGGTGCTGCCCTCCAGCCCAATAATTTGGCCCTGCGCCACGACGTCTCCTTCCTGTTTATAGAGTCGCGACATGTGCCCATAAACGGTCGATATTCCCCGACCGTGGCTGATGACGATGGCCTTGCCGTAGCCATCCCACCAACCCGAAAAAATTACTTCTCCCGCATCCGCCGCCCGAATCGGCGAGCCATACTGATTGGCAATATCCAGTCCGGTATGAAAATTTCTTCCACCCCCCCAAGGATTTCTGCGCCAGCCAAAAGTGGAGGTGATTCTTCCCTCCAGCGGCCAGGCAATGCGCCCACTCCCCTTGACCTTACCCCCCCGCATTGCCGCCGTCTTACGGAGGATTAAAGCTTCCATTTCCTTTGAGCTCTTCTCCTCTTCGGCAATCTGCTTTTCGTACTCTTTCTTTCTTTCCTCCAGCGCCTGATAAAGTTTCTTCTTTTCTTCGGCCTGGGCGGATATTTCTTCTTTTTTCTGTGCAAATACTTTAGCTAAATCTTTGATCTCTTCCGTTTTATCTTGCAGAAGCGAGCGTTTAACCTTTACGGTTTGCGCGCTGGAACGAACCGCCTTGACCAGTTCCGCATCTGACTTGATTATCTTACCAAAAAAATAGATCCGATTCAAAAAATCGGACATGGAATTTGAGCTTAATAAGAGCTCAAGATAATTAAGACCGCTGCTTTTATAAACCTCATCCAGGCGTTCTCGCAGCGCCCGCTCCTTTTCACCCAGGTCACTTTCGGTTTGCTTTAGCTCCGTGCTCAAGACCCCGATTTGCTGTTCGTTGTCAGCAATCTTTCTCTGGGCCAGACCCAGGGTGGTTTTAGTTTTTTTTAGCTCGCTATTGATGATCACCAGGCGCCCCATGACGGCCTGCTGTTGCTGCTTGGTCTCTTCCAGTTTCTGCTTATGTTCCTGCAGCTGCTGCTGGATCTTTTGCAGTTTTTCCTGTTCGGTCAGATCCGCCCGAACGCTGCCTGCAAAAAAAAAGAAAAGCAGAAAAATAGCGGCGACAATTCTCATGGGATTAAAATCATAACATATTCAAAACCGGCAAACAAGCGCGCCAGCTAGGCGTGGAGGGAACGCCTGCGCTTCTCCCGATGATAGGTAATGGCGAAGCGGTGGGCCTCATCGCGAATACGCTGCAGCAGTTGCAGCGCGGGAGAGCTTTTGTTCAGTTTCAGCGGTTTTTTCCGACCGTAAAAAAATATCTCTTCCTCCTTTTTCGCCAGCCCGATAAGGGCGAGTCCCTTTAGCTGCGCCTCATCCAATCCCCTTTCACCGGCAAATACCTGGGGAAGACCGCCGTCCACCATGATCAGATCCGGCAGCGGCAGCTTTTTGGCAAGGGAACCCTGGTAACGGCGTTTGACGATTTCATAAATGGCGGCAACATCATTGGGTTTGCCGGAAAAACTTTTGATTTTAAACTTTCGATAATCACTTTTTAGAGGCCGGCCGCCGTAATAAGCAACCATCGCACCTACGTTATTTGAGCCGGAGATATTTGAGACGTCAAAGGCCTCAATGCGCATGGGGGCTTTTTCGAGTTTCAAGGCTTGTTGCAGTTCGATAATTTCCGAAAGGGCTCTGGGGGCAGGAGCTTTTGCCAGTTCCTTGCCCTCCAGCATCTTTCCTAAAATTTCAATTCTATCCCGCAGGTAAGCGGCCCGCTCAAAATCCAGCTCTGCCGAGGCCTTTTCCATTTCCGTTTTAAGTTTTCCCAGCGCCTCTTCCATCCGTCCTTCCAACAAAGAGATAATTCCCTGGACCAGGGCCAGATAGTCCGCGTGCTTGATCTTTTTGACGCAGGGGGCGGTGCAACTGCCGATACGGTAATAAAGACAGGGCTGTTCTCGGCTGCGCAGCGGGGTTTCTTTGCACCAGCGTATCGGAAATAGTTTTTTTACCAGCCGAATAATTTCTCTTACCATCCCTCCCTGGTATCTTCCAAAATAGAGCGCGCCATCTTTCTCCTTTCTTCTCGCCAGGAAGAGCCGCGGCCACTCCTCGTTGATCGTCAGCTTTAAATAGGGGTAAGCCTTGTCGTCCCGCAGAGAGATGTTATAGCGCGGCTTATATTTCTTTACCAGTTCATCCTCAAGGATGAGGGCGGCTAGTTCCGATCCGGTCACTACAAAATCGATGTCATACAGTCGCTCTAACAAGAGGCTGGTTTTAATGTCGGCCGGTCTAGTAAAATAAGAAGCCACCCGTTTGCGCAAAGACTTAGCTTTGCCAATGTAAATAATTTCCCCGGATTTACTTTTGAATAAATAAACACCCGGTCGAAGAGGAAGGGCTTTCAGCTTCTCCTTAAGGGAGGGCATAGGTTATTTGGGGATGACTTTAACCTTGAGGCTAGCAACGATATCCTGAAAAAGCTTGACGGTCACCTGGTGGTCGCCCAGCACCCGAATCGGATCCGCCATTTCCAGTTTTCTTTTGTCTAAATCGATCTGGGCCTGAGCCTTGACCGCCGCCACAATCTCGGGGGCGGTAACCGACCCGAAAAGCTTGCCCCCCTCGCCCGCTTCCGCCGTGACCGAAACCTCCAGGGCAGAAAGGCGCTCGGCCAACTTTTCAAAGTCCACTCTTTTCACCGCTACTCTTTTCTCCCTTTCCCCTTTTCTTTTCTCGATGCCACTGATTTCCGCGGGGGTGGCGGGAACCGCCAGCTTCTGGGGAAAGAGAAAATTTCTGGCATAGCCGTCAGAAACATTTACCAAACTATCTTCATCGCCCAGTGCGTGGACTTCTTTTCTTAATACGACCTTCATTTTAATCTACCATATAGGGGACCATCCCCAGCTCGCGTGCGCGTTTAACCGCTTTGGACACTTTCCGCTGATGGAAAGCGCAGCAGCCGGTCATCCGGCGGGGTGCGATCTTGCCCCGGTCGGTCATGAACCTTCTCACAAATCCAATATCCTTATAATCAATATCTTCTATTTTATCTACGCAAAAAACGCACGGTCGCCTTTTTCGCTTCTTGAACATGGCCGATTGGGGCTTGTTCTTCATCTCTCTTCTTTCTCTGGTCATCGAATACCTCCTCCAATTAAAAAGGAATTTCTTCTTCGGAAACTTTGTCCGCCGGTTTTTCTTCCGGGCGGGCCGGTTCTTTGCCCGCGGCCACCGGGTCCGTTTCGCTTAACTTTTTCCCCAGCATCTGCATATTATCCGCCACCACTTCGGTCATGGTCCGTTTTTCCCCGGTTTTGGAATCATAGGACCTTATCTGTAACCACCCTTCAATGGCCGCCGGTCGGCCCTTCTTTAAATACTCACCACAGATCTCGGCCAGGCGGCGCCAGGCCACGACATTAATAAAATCGACATCCTGCCCGTTTTCTCCGCCGGCATCCTTACGTTTTATGCGGTTCACCGCCAGGGTGAAACGCGCCACCGGAATGCCGGAAGGCGTATAGCGCAGCTCCGGGTCCCGGGTTAGATTTCCAATTAAAAAAACTTTGTTATACATATCGTTAGAACGGTAGGTCGCTCCCCCAGTCAGAATCATCAACCACTTCTTCGTCGTGCCCTGCCTCTGCCCCAGAGGTTTGTGTCTTTGCGTTTGCGGAAGATTTTTCAAGCATCCGTAAGTCGCGGGCCACCACTTCGGTTGCCCAGCGGCGCTGGCCGGTTTGGTCTTCGAAAGAACGGACCTGAATGCTCCCTTCCACCAGAACCAGTTGCCCTTTTCTGCAGAAATCGGCGCAGGATTCTGCCAGCTTGCGCCAGGCTACCACTTCGATAAGATCGGTACCGACTCCCTGGGCACGATTTACCGCCAACCTAAACTTAGCTATCGGCAAGCCACTCACCGTAGAACGGGCCTCGGGGTCGGCGACCAGCCTCCCCACCAAAATTATCCGATTAAGGTTGGCCAACTGCTTCGGCTCCTTTTATGCTTTCCGCTTCTTTCACTTCCACCGGCTTCCCTTCGATCTCGGCCAGAGGCTGCGCTTTCGCCCGGCCAACGGAATAACGGAGGATGTTCTCTGTGACTTTCAGATAACCGCTGATTTCTCCGGGCAAAGCGGAGGCCGACTTAAAATAAATGATGGTATAATAGGCTTGCTGTAGCTTTTTAGCGTTCTGCAGGGGATGCGCCAGCCTTCTAATTCCCCACTTATCGGTTTTTTGAAGTTCTCCTCCCAAATGCTTGATCCTGTCTTCAACTTTTAAAAGCAAGGCGGCGATTTTATCTTCTCCCAGATTAGGATCAATGATTAAAACTAATTCATACTCGTTCAAAAGAAAACCCTCCTGTAATACTTAAAATTTAGTGTGCCAGAGGGAGATTATAGCACGAAAACCCGCTTTTAACAACCTTCAGATATTGAATTTAACGAGCACTAAATCTCCGTCTTGGACTTCGTAGTTTTTACCTTCGGTGTGAACCTGGCCTTTTTCCCGGGCCTTGAGGTAAGATCCGCTCTCCTTCAAATCAGGATAACGGACCACTTCGGCCGCGATAAATCCCCGCTCCAGATCGGAGTGAACTTTTCCCGCAGCGGCTAAAGCCTTGGTTCCCCGTCGAACCGTCCAGGCACGGGTTTCTTTTTCGTTTGCCGTAAAAAAGGTTATTAGATCGAGCAATGCATAGCCGGAGCGGATCAGTCGATGCAGAGCGGGGACTTCCATCCCCATTTCTTTCATATAGTCTTTGGCTTCTTGCTCGGGAAGTTCTGCCAGTTCTGCCTCCAGCTTGGCGCAAATAGCCACTACCCCGGCTTTTTCTTTTTCGGCAATTTTTTTGATCGCCTCAACCGTTGGCAGGTTACCGGTCTCATCCACATTCGCGACGTAGAGCACCGGCTTTAAGGTCAGCAGAGGCAGGTCTTGTTCTTTCAACAGTTTTTGGTCATCGGAGTTCATCGAAGGCAAAAGGATCCTTGCCGGCCGACCCTGCTGCAACGTAATCTCCAGCATATCCAGCAGGTGCAAGATCCTTTCCGCATCTTTTTGTTTGGCCTTAAGCGCCGCCCTCACCGGTTCAAGCTTTTTATCGATCGCCGCCAGATCGGCCAAGATCAATTCCGCTTCGATCAGCTCGATGTCTCTTTGCGGGTTAACCTCGCCTTCAACGTGGACAATTTCACCGGCGGAAAAACAGCGAACAACATGGGCAATGGCGTCTACCTCACGGATATGCGACAAAAATTGATTACCCAGACCTTCCCCCTTGTGCGCCCCCTTAACCAGGCCGGCAATATCAAAAAAATCAATCACCGTAGGGATCGCTTTTGCCGATCCGATAATTTTTTGGATTTGATCCAACCGCTGATCCGGAACCGCTACTACCCCCACATTTGGATTGATGGTAGTGAAAGGATAGTTTGAAACCTCCGCCTTTGCCCGGGAGAGGGCATTAAACAGCGTAGATTTGCCAACATTCGGAAGACCAACAATTCCGAGAGAAAAACCCATACCCGGATTATAGCATCTTTTTTAAACAGTTTAAAAGCTGACGGAAATTCCAAATCCCAAACACCAAATAATAAACAATACCAAAGCACTAAATATCAATAGATAAAATGTTTAGAATTTAGTTATTGGTATTTTGGGATTGTTTGTAATTTGTGATTTGTTATTTAGGATTTTCTTATGCACCTCCTTAAGCAGGCCGGCAATATCAAATAAACAACCAATAAGGTGATATAATTCAAGGTTATGAACAAGGTTATTTGGAAAGAAGGGAATATGCTTTATCCCGCGCCGGTGGCGCTGGTTTCATGCGGAGATGAGCAGCACCCCAATCTGATCACCATCGCTTGGGCGGGTAATCTTTGCACCAATCCAGCCATGACTTACCTTTCCATCCGCCCGTCAAGATTCTCTCATGAAATCATTAAAAGGACCGGGGAGTTTGTGATAAATCTAACCACCAGGAAACTGGTTTTTGCCGCCGATTATTGCGGGGTGAAGTCGGGGAGGGAAGTGAATAAGTTTGAAAAGCTAAAGCTGACGGCGGTAAAGGCCACCAAGGTCAGCGCCCCACTGGTTGAGGAGAGCCCGGTTAATATTGAATGCGGAGTCACGGAAATAAAACCGCTGGGAAGTCATGACATGTTTATCGCCAAGGTTTTGTGTATTCACGCCGATAAAAAATATATTGACGCTAAGGGAGCGCTGCACCTGGAACGGGCGGAGCTGGTCAGTTATTCGCACGGAAAATATTATGTCCTGGGCAAACGGTTGGGCTATTTTGGTTTTTCAGTAAAAGCTAAGTAGCTTCGTTCTGGCGGAATTGTACTCGCTTTAACCCTAAATTACCTGAAATTCTCTCTCCCAAAAAACGAAAATAGGGCGTGAGCATAATCCTTGATCGATTAACCGTCCGCGTCCATTACGGCAGCGAGAAAGTTGCCGAAATTAAAAGTTTGGCTTCTCCCGCCCTCAACCGCCTGATCGCCGCCAAACGGATCGCGGAGCGGGCCGGGCTGCTCGAACACGCCGCGCCGTCGCTCCATTCGCTGCGCGCCAACCTCGCCACCATCAAGAAGATTGAAAAGCATCTGAAGTTTTTGGAAGATCGCGGCGCGCTGAAAGTGGACGATACCGGAACGGTCTTTTTTTCGACCGAAGCTGTCGACCTCGGGGCGCTGGGCAAAGGGGTAATCGATATCGATTTCACCGCCCTGGGCATGATCATGAGCGCGCGGCGCAGTGTTTCCGACTTTTGTCCGGCGATGCATTATAAGAAAGGTTTTTCGGCCAGCTTCACCGATCTGTTCAAAGAGAGCTCTGCCCCCGCCACGGAAGGGACCTATTATTTACGCTTCACCAAACTGCTCAAGCGCAACCTGCACCATCCAATCTTAGCCTATTTTACCGCGCGCGAATTAGCCGCCAGCCATGCTCTGTTCGACGCCAATATTTTCGCCGCCCGAAGAGCCCGCTGGGATTGGATCAAGCATTTTCCCGGAACGCAGGATCGCATCCGGCAGGTTGAAGATAAAATACAGGAAGCGAAAAGCACCCCTCAACCCATGGTGAATCAATTGCTTGATGCAGCTGCCGAACCGACGGCAAACCAGCGCTTTGTCGTTATCGCTTCAGACTTGCATCTCGGGAGTAAGGGTTTCGCCGATGAAAAAGAATTCCTGCGTTTCTGTTTGATGGTGAAAAAACTCGGCGCCCGGATGATCATAAACGGGGATACTTTTGACATGGCCGAATATGGCTTCAATCTGCCGTCCGCGATTAAAAATAATGACGCGCTCCTGCGTGCTATCCACCAGAACGGCGGACGCCTGATCAAGGGCAATCATGATGACCGGTTAACGGCTTTCTCGCTGGCAGCGCCCGATCGGCAAAGAGCGGAATTCCATCCGGTTGATAATATTATGGAGCATGGGGTTTATATCGAACATATGCATCAGGCAGGAAAAATGTTTGAGCACAGCTGGTGGAAAATTCTCTACTGGCCGATTTCTTTTCTGGAAAAGGTTTTTGGCCATAAATTCCTGAAGTGGGCAGAGCTGTTCCAGCGCGAACTGTTCAATATCGGCAACTTTTTTGCCAATCTCTTCCGCCGCCCGGAAGACAAAATAGATTTATGGGAAAAAACCAAGGTCAGATCGATTATCAACCGGTTAAAAGAGGTGCATAGAGAACGTGCTAATTTAATTTATATCGGCGGACACGAGCATTTTGCCGGGGTAAGCGCGACGCTGAAAAAAGTTATTAACGGGGTGCGCGCGGACGAAGAGCTCGGCGGCGGCAAATTAAAGTTCTACTGCAGCGGCGGCTGGAAAGGCAGAGAGGGGTACGCGGGCGACTTTTTGGTTGTCGATCTTACGGAGGAAAAAGAAGCCAAGGTCTATCCCTTCGTTTGGGAATACACCCACGACCAGGTCATCTTCTTTAAGAAGGCAGCTTAATGGGCGCGCTCCGCGCAGGATTTATCTTCCCAGGAATTCTGGAGCGTAACCGTATTTCTGAACTAGTATCTGGAAAATTTCTAGACAGAGTTTTGTGAAATCCAGCCGCTTATCAAACCTGTCCCAGTTTAGGCGCCGTTCTTCTTCCGCGTCCGCTTTAAGGGAAAGGGTTTTCCCTCTTATACCTTTTTCTTCCAAAATTTTGTCGATCTGGACAAATAGCCTCGAATATTTTCCCTGTTCTTCATCTTGTTCTTTTTGTGTGAGGCTTTTGCCCAGCCTTTTCATCACCTGATCAAGCGATGAGCGATTAAAACCGTTTGGCATGTTACAACTGAAATTATCAATATATAATTGTATCCCCTGATTTAGATCCTCCGCTGTCACCGCGTCCGGATTATTAATTATTCTGTCCAGCACACCACGGGCCAATTTACCTAACACTGATTGATTATCATAAACGGCATCATGACACATATCGGTGCCACGATACATGACACGGGTAAATGCATATTTGAAATAAGGATCATCCTTCAGCCGCTTGACCGTCTTGTCGGAAATGGCGGGCAGCCCCATGAACCGGGCATAATTGATCACCGCCCTTAAAAGATTGCTGGTTCTTCGAGGAGGCGTACTTCTCGTCCATTTCCCCAGTCGGATTTCCCCATATCTAAGCACGCGGGTGTTAATATATTCGTTCATGGTACTTCTTATTATTTGTCGGATTTTCATCCAATAAATTTCAATATTTTTCTATTTTTTTTATACAGATGCGCCCCTCAGCCTTTCTTCAGCTTTACTAATCCCGATTAATCTCATATACTTTGATGCGGGAAGCCTACTGTTAATCACCGGCCCGATTTATTTTTTACATAGGAGAAAGAAAATGATTAATCTGGTTTTGTATCTGGTAGTAGTGATTTTGCTTCTGTTTTTTGCCGGCATAAGGATCGTTCGCCCGACGCATCGCGGGCTGACCGAAAGATTAGGGAAGTACCGCTCATTTGCCGGCCCCGGCTTCCACTGGGTCATTCCGCTCATCGACCAGCTGTATCAGGTGAATATTACCGAGGTCATGATCAACGCCGAACCGCAGGAAATCATCACCAATGACAACCTCAACGCCCGGGTGGACGCCCAGGTCTATTTTAAAGTGAAAGAAGACGAGCAGAGCGTTAAATATTCCCAATATAACGTCAACAGTTACAGTTATCAGATCGTTAATCTCGCCCGGACTACGCTCAGAAATATTATCGGAACTCTCACCTTAAAAGCCGCGAACAGTGAAAGAGGCCGCATCAATGACGAACTTCAAAAAACCCTGCGGTCGGAAACCATAAATTGGGGGATCGAGATCGTTCGGACCGAACTCAAAGAGATCGACCCACCCAAAGATGTTCAGGAAACGATGAACAAAGTGGTTAAGGCCGAGAACGAAAAGATTGCCGCCATTGATTTTGCCACTGCCACCGAAACCATCGCCGACGGTCAGCGCCGGGCGGAGATCAAAAAAGCCGAGGGTCTCCGGCAGGCCCGGATCCTTGAGGCGGAGGGCGAAGCGCAGGCGATTAAACTGGTAAATGAAGCGGCCAATCAATATTTTATCGGCAATGCCCAGATACTGAGAAAACTGGAGACGGTGGAAAAAGCTCTCGCCCAGAATGCCAAGATCGTTGTTCCCGCGAACGCCCAGCTGGTCAACATGATCGGCGAAATGGCGGGAGTGGTGCCGCTGCCTAAAACTTCATAAACCCGAGGTCTTTAATATCGATCGCCTCAAAGCTGTCATCTTTATCTTTGATCTGGATATGCTGATAATTGCTTAGATCGATTTCCCCCTCGCCTTGCTCCTCTTCGACTTCCCATTTCTCGTATAGATTTTCGGGGAGCTCTTCCAGGTAGCGGGAGGATTTCATCAACACCTGTCCGTCGTAACCCGAATAAACGATCGGATAAGTCAGATAAAGCTCGTCTTTTGCCCGCGTAACCGCTACATAGAACAGCCGTCGTTCCTCCTCCATCTCTTCTTCCTTGCCAAAGCTTAAATAAGACGGGAAACGTCCGTCCGCCAGCCAGACCACGAAAACCACTTTCCATTCCAGCCCCTTGGCCTGATGCACGGTAGATAAAACGCAGGCTTCATGGTCCACCGCTTCCCCCTCCACCACCGTCTCGGATTCGATCCCGGAGACCAGCGCCAGGGCGCTCAGCAGCTCTTCCAGCTTTTTAAATTGGATCGTGTAGCTGCCGAGCTGCTCCAGATCTTCCATCCGTTCGCGATAGTTTGGATATTGATTTTTCAAATAGTTTTCATAGCCCGATGCGGTGACCGTGCGGATCATTTCCGCCGGGCTCTCGGTTTGGTCATCCAGTTTACGCATTAAATTTTGAAAATCAATGAAGGCCGGCTCTCCCCCTTTGGGGATTAGTTTCAAAATTTCTTTAGAGAGCACTTCCTCGATGGGATCGTGGGTTTGGTTGATCTGTTGAAAGATCTTCTCGGCCGTGCGCGGTCCGATCCGCTCCAGCAGTTTCAAAATTCGGCTCCAGGAGATCTCGTCCCGGGGATTGTGAAAAACTTTTAGATAAGCCAGGACATCCTTAATGTGCGCTTCTTCGAAAAAGCGCAACCCGGAACGGATCTCAAAGGGAATGCCGCGTTTGGTCAACTCCATTTGAATTTCCATCGATTGGTAATGGGAGCGATACAGCACCGCCATATCGTTGAGCGATCTACCTTCTTCACGCAGCTCCAGCATCCTCTGGGCGATAAAAGCGGCCTGCTCAAAAACAGTGGCCAGCGGGACCACGATCGGCATCTCCCCTGCGGGACGATTGGCTTTCAGAGTTTTATCGAACTTTTCTTTGGCCTGAGAGATCGATTCATTGGCCAGGTTCAAGATTTCGGGCGTCGAGCGGTGATTGATTTCCAGTTTATAAATTTTCGCGTCCGGATAAACCTTGGGAAAGTTGATAATATTTTTAAAGTGGGCGCCCCGGAAGGAATAGATCGACTGGCTGTCGTCGCCCACCACGGTGAGGTTGCGATGGCCGGAAGCTAAGTTATCGATAATTTTCGCTTGTAAAAGATTTGTATCTTGGTACTCATCGACCAGGATGTGTAAAAATTTGGCCGCGTATTTTTCGGCAACGGCTTCATTCCCCTCCAACACCTTCCACCAGTAATAAAGCAGATCATCAAAATCCATCAGGTTATGTTTCCGTTTCCGCTCCTGATAAAGCTTATAGAGCCCTTCGATCTCTTCCGTCAGCGGCTCAAACTGGGGATAGTTATAGGCAACCACATCGATGAGTTTGCGCCCGGTATTGGTAGCCAGACCAAAGATCGCCTGCAGGTTTTCCCCTTTGGGAAAGCGACGGGCCTTCACATCGATCTTGGCCTCGCCGATGCAGGCATCTACCAAATCCTTAGAGTCCCCGCGGTCCAGGATGGTGAAATTCGGCTCATAGCCGATGAGTTTGGCGTGCTTACGCAAGACGATATTGCCGACGTGATGGAAGGTGCCGCCCCAGATCCCCTTGACATCTTTCTTTAGCAAAAGCTCAACCCGCGAAAGCATCTCTTTGGCCGCTTTGTTGGTGAATGTTACGAGAAGAATCCGTTCTAGGGGAATACCCGATTCAACCAGATAAGCGACGCGGTAGGTAACGGTGCGGGTTTTCCCCGAACCGGCGCCGGCGATCACCAGCATCGGACCGCCCGGGGCGGTGACGATCGGCAACTGCTCCTCGGTCAGCTCCTCCTGGTAAGGGATGCGGAAGTTTTTACTGTCCGCCGCAAAATGGGATTTTAAAACATAGCGATGGGGCATGGTTAATTAATTTTCAGGCTGATATCCAGCGCCTTTGCTGAGTGCGTGAGGGCGCCAATGGAGATAGAATCAACTCCGCATCTGGCAATTACGCCAACATTATTTAGATTAATCCCGCCAGAAGCTTCGGTCTTGATCCCGGCTATTATACAGAGCTTAACGGCGTCGCGCAAAGTCTTTATATTCATGTTATCCAAAAGAATTCGATCGACTTGCAACTTTATCGCCTGTTTGACTTCGGAAATAGATTTTGCTTCTATTTCAATTGCCTTATCTGCCTTTTTAGCCCTTACGGCCTTGACTGCCTTTTCAATCCCTCCCGCAATTTTAATATGATTATCCTTTATCAATATCGCATCATACAATCCCATCCGGTGATTCCCCCCTCCCCCCATTTTAACCGCATATTTTTCTAACGCCCTTAGTCCGGGCGTGGTTTTTCTGGTGTCTAATATCTTAACTCTTGCCCCTTTGATCTTTTTGACAAATTGGTTAGTCAAGGTGGCAATACCAGAAAGTCTTTGTAAAAAGTTTAGGGCGACGCGCTCGCCCGAAAGAATTCCTCGAGCTGGCCCAACCAGATTGGCGATTATTTCTCCCTTTTCAACCATTGTCCCATCTTTAACTTTAGAGATAAATTTAATTTTTCCATCGATTTGTCTAAAAACTTCCCTGGCAATTGCCAGACCCGCAATTATTCCGTTTTCTTTTGCCAAAACAATTGCCTTCGCTTTTTGGGTGGATGAAATTATCGCTTGGGTTGTGATATCGCCTGAACCAACATCTTCAACCATCGCCTGCTTTATTAAAGCTATAATTGGGAATTGAGGTTTTAATTTTTGCATTCTAAGCTTACTTTACAACAAACCAAACCAGGTAATAATATAATATTGGCACCGTAAAGGTGTAGCTGTCTATCCGGTCCAATATTCCCCCATGTTCCGGAAGAATATTGGAAGAGTTTTTTACTCCCGCATCTCGCTTTATTAGTGATTCAAATAAATCGCCCAGCTGCGCCAAGATCCCCATTAGTATGCCCATGATTACAAAATGAAAAATTGGCTGATTTGTAAAATATGCACACAGCAATCCGAAAACAATACCTGAAACAAAGCCCGCCAGCGCGCCCTCTATGGTTTTTTTAGGTGAAACCAAAGGAAAAAGCTTGGTTTTCCCGAACTTTTTCCCAATTAAATATGCCGCTGAATCCACAATGAGCAAAGTTGCTCCTACATATAAAAAATATTCTCCCCTAGGAGTCAATGCTTGCACAAAGATGCAGTAGCTATAAAACCAACCCACATAAATTATACCCATTAAAGTCAAGGCGGTGTCTATGGTCGCTTCTTTCCCGCGTTTCAAAAAAAGGGTCGCAATCATGGTAACGATTGCCGCGCCGGTAAAGATTGCGGAATGGGCCGGCTCCCAGTTTTTCTTCAATGCGTAGTAAGAAAAAATGAGGAAAAAAACCGTAAAAAAATTACCAATGTAATAAGCGGGCAAAAAATTCCTTACCCGCATCATATTATATAATTCATTTATAGAGATTAACGCCAAAACCATCAAGAATAGTAAGAAAGGGATGCCGCCCAAATAAGTGCAAGCAACAAATAAGGTTACGAATACGGTGGCAATAATAATTCGCAGTATAGTCGGCTTGCTCATATGCTTTTATTTGTCCATTACCTGCTCTTCCGTCTTCCCAAACTTCCTGACCCGTTTTTGATAAGCCTCAATCGCATCTATCAATTGCTGCCGGCGAAAATCGGGCCAGAGGGCCCCGGTTACATAAAACTCGGTATAGGCGATCTGCCAGAGCAAAAAATTGGAAACTCGCATTTCCGAAGCGGTTCGAATCAAAAGGTCAGGATCGGGGATTTCTCTGGTGTATAAATATTTACTCACCATTTCTTCGGAGAGCTCCTCCGCTTTCTTCCCCTCCTTGATCATCTGTCCGATCGCGTCGACAATTTCTGCTCGCCCTCCATAACTGACCATCACGTTTAAGTTCCCCAGCTGGTTTTCTTTGGTAAGCTCCATTGCCCAGACCATTTTCGCTTCCAGTTCTTTGGGGAAGTTTTGCAGCCTTCCCAAAAAACGAATCCGCATCCCGTTTTTGTGCAGTTCTTTTACTTCTTCGTTGAGGCTCCGCATAAAAAGGTCCATTAAAATACCCACCTCTTCTTTGGGCCGGGTCCAGTTTTCGGTGGAAAAGGCATAAACGGTTAAATGTTTAATGCCGAATTCCCTGCAAGCCTTAATCGCTTCGCGTAATGATTCCGCTCCCTCGCGATGGCCGGCGGCACGCGGCAAGCCCCTTTGTTTGGCCCAACGCCCATTTCCATCCATGATAATAGCGATATGCCGTGGGATATTCTTTAAGTCCATCGGGTTTAGTGTTACCTTTTACTTTAAACTTCGAGAATTTCTTTTTCTTTAGAGGTAAATAGCTTATCCAGGTCCACGCAATATTTTTCCGTCATTTCCTGGACTTTCTTGTCGTGCATCTTTTCTAAGTCTTCGGTGATGGTCTTGTCGCCTTTTTTCTTTTTTAGCTCCTCAATCGCTTCGCGGCGGACATTGCGGATGGCAACCTTTGCATCTTCCAACTCTTTTTTTACGACTTTGACCAGCTCTTTCCTTCTCTCTTCCGATGGTTCGGGCAAAATCAGGCGGAGGGTGGTGGTTTCGCGTTTGGGGTTGATCCCCAGATCCGAGGTAAGGATGGCTTTTTCGATGTCGGCGCTGGCAGTTTTATCATAGGGCGTAACCAACAGCACTCTTGGCTCCGGCACCGAAATTGAGGCCAGCTGTTTCAAGGGCACATTGGTACCATAATAATTCACCATCACATGGTCTAGTAGGGCGGGGCTCGCCCGGCCGGTGCGCACCGCTGAAAAGTTCTTTTTCAAAACCTCGATCGCTTTTAACATCTTACTTTCGCTCTCTTTTAAAACATCTTGCATATTTGCCTCCTTGGCCCTAGCAGATGACGGGCCTATTTACTATAAACCAGTGTTCCGACTTCTTTGCCTAAAACCGCTTTTAAAATATTCCCCGGCCTGGTCAAATCCAGGACCACGATCGGGATTTTATTTTCCATACACAAAGAAGCAGCGGTTAAATCCATCACCATCAATCGGCGTTGAATCAGCTCCATGGCGGTTATTTTTTTAAACTTTTTCGCTTCCTTGTGCAGCACGGGGTCTTTGTCATAAACCCCTCCCACCTTGGTTGCTTTCAGAATCACTTCACAAGCCAGCTCGGCTGCCCGCAGCGCGGCGGTGGTATCGGTGGAAAAATAGGGATTGCCGGTGCCGGCCGCCAAAATAACTACCCGCCCTTTTTCCATGTGGCGCATCGCCCGACGACGGACAAAAGTTTCTGCAATGGCGCGCATTTCAATGGCGGATTGGACCCGCGAAGGCACACCGATTTTCTCCAGTGTATCTTGCAGGGCCAGGGAATTAATCGCGGTGGCCAGCATCCCCATATAATCGCCGGTGGCGCGGTCAATTCCTCTCACCGCTCCCGCCACCCCACGGAAAATGTTCCCGCCGCCAACCACAATCGCAACGTCCACTTTCAATTTCCAGACCCGCTTGATCTCTTCCGCCAAAATTTTTAACTGCTCCAGATCAATCCCGTATTTGCGCTGCCCGCCAAAGACTTCCCCGGAGAGTTTTAAGAGGATGCGTTTGTAGGCTGGCCTTGTCATGACGGGAAAATTATACTATAATCATAGGCCTATGGCAATGCTCTTCCCTTACTTCGAGCTGTTTGCATCGCTTTTTATCTTGCTCCTTTGTTTTCAGATTTTTACCCGTCATTATGAAAGCAAGGTCGCCCGTTCTTTTGCTCTTTTTTTGTTAGTCGCGTTTCTGGCCACCATTCTTGAGTATTCAATGCGGATCGCCTTTACGCTGGAGTTTGCCCGGGCGCTGAACCGCATCTCGGGTTCGCTCTGGGCGTTTGCCTTTTCACTTTTCGCCAGTTTTGCCTTTGTTTTCACTAAGAAGAATAAATTTTTAGAGAAGCCGTGGGCCCCACTGTTCTTTTATGTGCCACCAACCATATTTACTATTTTATTTCTTTTCACAAACCTCATGTACACCCGTTATGAAATCTGGAATATCGGGATTATCAGCCAGCCTTCACCCTGGTACTGGTTATTTTTCATACAGACGATTTTTTATCCCCTCTTAGGAATAATTCTTTTTTTTCATTATGCCTTCACTTCTCCGCAGGCGTTGGAAAGAATTCAAGCGATGGTTATCGCGATTGGCTCGACGATCCCGATCGCGGTGGGCGGCATAACGGATGAGCTTTTGCCGCTGGTCCAGGGGCAACGCACCGTTTTCCCCACCTGCGTGTTTGATATTGCCATTCTCAGTCTTTTTGTTTATATTGCCATGCGCAGCTATAGCCTTTTCTCTATCTCCCCTTCAATCGCCGCTGACGTTATCATCGAAACCATGCCTGATTCCTTAATTGCTACCGACCTGGAGTCAAAAATTTTATTTATCAACAGCGAAGCCTGTAAGCTTTTGCGCGCCTCCTCGGATGTAATCATCGGCAAGCCGCTTTTTTCTTTTTTTAAGGATCGGGAAAAGTTTGAAAAGCTATTTGTGGAAGTCGTAAAAAGAAACCAGGAGATTTTGCGTTACGAAGTTGAGCTGCGAAGCCCCCTGGGAGAAACGATCCCGGTTTTGATTAACGCTAATCTTTTGAGGGACAAAATCTTTGGTGGCACAATCGGAGGAGTTTTTATCATCCACGATATCCGAGGTTAAGCTTCCCCCATGCCGGATTTTTATATCTACCCTAAAATATACGATGTCATTGTCATCGGCGCTGGGCATGCCGGCATCGAAGCCGCCATGGCCGCGGCTAGAATGGGCTGTCAAACCCTGCTCCTAACTATGAACATCGATACCGTTGCTTTTATGTCTTGCAACCCGGCCGTGGGCGGGCCGGCTAAAAGCCAGTTGGTTCGCGAGGTTGATGCTCTGGGAGGACAGATTGGCATAGCGACCGACTTAACCTTCTTACAAATGAAAATGCTCAATACCAACAAAGGCCCGGCGGTTCAGGCACTGCGGGCGCAATCGGACCGAAAACTTTACCACCTCTTAATGAAGAAACTTCTCGAGGAACAAGAACGGCTTGATCTAAAACAAGGTGAGGTAACCGATATCGTCATCGAAAATGGGAAGGTGGCAGGCGTTCAGACTAAGTTAGAGGTTTTTTATCCGGGGAAAGCAGTAATTGTAACCACTGGAACTTTTCTTAATGGCATCGTTCATGTCGGGATGAAACACATGGAAGCCGGTCGAATGGGGGAGTTTCCGGCCAAGGGCCTATCGGATTCTTTAAGAAGCTTAGGCCTACAACTGGGTCGGCTTAAGACCGGGACTCCCGCCAGGTTAAATAAGCGCTCCATCGACTTTTCCAAGATGACGCTACAGCCGGGGGATGAACCTCCTAAAATGTTTTCTTTCATCTGGGAATATAAACAATACGGTTTGCCGGATGTTCCCGATAACCCAATGATTGATTTACCCCAGGTCCCCTGTCACTTAACTTGGACAAATGAGAAAACCCACGCCATCATCCGGGCCAATCTTGATCGCTCCCCGTTATTTCAAGGTAAAATTAAAGGCGTTGGCCCGCGTTATTGTCCATCGATCGAAGACAAGGTGGTGCGCTTCCCGGAAAAGGATCGACAGCAATGTTTCATTGAGCCGACCGGTCGCAACACGTTTGAAATGTATGCCCAGGGTATGTCAACTTCCTTACCGGAAGATGTCCAGTTGACTATGTTACGTACGATGCCCGGGCTCGAGCAGGTGGAGCTCCTGCGCCCTGGTTATGCCGTCGAATATGACTATGTTTTACCTTCCCAACTGAAACACTCATTAGAAGCGAAGACTATCCCTGGCCTGTTCTGTGCGGGGCAGATTAACGGGACCTCTGGCTATGAAGAGGCGGCGGCACAAGGGATTGTCGCCGGAGTGAACGCTTCTTTACTGGTAAAAGGGCGAGAGCCAATGATCTTCGGGCGGGATGCGTCCTATATCGGCACCCTCATTGATGATTTGATCACTAAGGAAATTAACGAGCCTTATCGTATGCTTACCTCCCGCTCCGAATATCGCTTACTTCTGCGACAGGATAATGCCGACCTAAGATTAACTGAGAAAGGTTTCCAGGCTGGTCTGATCTCAGAAGAACGCTTCCTCGCTTTTAAAAAAAAGCAAACCGCTATCGAAAACGAAGAAAATATTTCGCAAGCTGTAACCGAGCAGATTGAGATCTCAAAAAAATATGCGGGCTACATAAAACAGCAACTGGAGCAAATCGACCGTTTTAAAAAGCTCGAAGACAAAAAAATCCCGGCAGGATTAGATTTTAAAAATCTGCACGGCCTTTCGGCGGAAGCCCGCATTAAACTGGATCGGCTCCGGCCGATCTCTATCGGCCAGGCTTCCCGCATTGCGGGGATCTCTCCCGCCGACATTGCGGTTTTGCTCATTCACCTTGAAGCTTATAGACGAAAACCGGAATCTTTGATAAAATAACCCAAAAGCTTTTAACAAGCAACCGTAAGATAAACAAGGGGGTGAAAAATGAAAAAGTTATTTGTAATTTTGGTCGTCCTCGCATTTGTCGGCACCCTGGCCCACGCCGCCAGCTCTGCCGGCTATATCGACGTGCAAAAAGTTTTTAAAGGCTACAAAGAAACCAATAAGGCCCAGGAGCAGCTGGCTAAAGAAGAGGAGGCTTTCAAGAAAGAGTTTGATGAAAGCCAGAAAAAACTGGAAAAAGCGCAAAAGGAAGGGAAGAAGACGGAAGAGCTGGATCAGATGAAGAAAGACCTTGAGACTACGCTCTCACCAAAAAGAGAAAGCCTGCTTAAGCTCAACGAACAGCTGACCGGAAAACTCCAACTGGATATCCTGGAAGCGGTAAAAAAGGTGGCCAAAAAAGTTGGCCTCGATCTGGTGCTGGACAAACAAGTTGTAATCACCGGCGGGATCGATTTGACCGAGATGGTCCTCAACGAGCTCAACCCGTGAAGTTAAAAGATTTAGCCAAACTGGTCAGGGGAGAAATCATCGGCGACAGCGCGGTTGAGATCCGTGGGGTGGCACAGGTGGAGGAGGCTAAAAAGGGCGACCTAGTTTTCGTCCTGGATAGCAAGTTCCTCTCGCTGGCGTTGGCCTCAAAGGCCTCGGCGCTGGTAGCGCCGTTGAAAAGCAAGATTAAAGAGAAGCCCGCTTTGCTGGTGGAACATCCCCGCCTGGCGATGGCACAGATCCTGCCCTGTTTTTCAACCGCCCCATCCTTGCCGAAAGTTCTCCATAAAACGGCGGTTATTCCCAAATCGTGTAAAATTGGAAAAGAGGTTTCCATCGGGGCGAATGTGGTTCTGGGGGAAAAAGTTACGATCGGAAACCGCACCCTCATTTACCCTAACACCTATATTGGCGATGGTTCTTCGGTTGGCGAGGACTGCGTTCTTCATGCTAATGTCACTCTTTACGAGAAGGTAAAGGTCGGAAACCATGTGATTATCCATTCTGGTTGCAGTATCGGCTTAGATGGGTTCGGTTTTATCAAAAAAGAGGGCAAACATCTGAAGATCCCCCAGCTCGGCAGCGTGCAGATCGAAGATGAGGTTGAGCTTTTTTCTAATGTGACGGTCGCACGCGGGACGCTGGGGCCAACGGTGATCGGTCGAGGGACAAAAATTGACTGCCTAACACATGTCGCTCACAACTGTAAACTGGGGGCCCATTGTGCCATCGTCAGCCTGGTTGGCCTCTCCGGGTCGGTCACTTTAAAGGATCATGTCTCGGTCGGCGGACAATCGGGTTTTAGTGGACATAATACCATTGGCGAAAATAGTGTGATCATGGCGCGGGCCGGTATCACCAAAGACTTTCCGCCTAATTCAGTGGTGTCTGGTTTTCCTGCTCAAGATCATCGCCAGGAAATGGCTCTCCAGGCATTCCTAAGAAGACTCGCCAAAAAAAATAAATGAGGGTCGCTTTTTTCGCCAATTGCTACCTGCCCTATCTAAGCGGCGTAACCCTTTCTATTAAAACCCTGCGTGATGAGCTCAACTTACTGGGCCACGAGACTTTTGTGATCGGGCCTCAATACCCTGGCCATATTGAAACTGACCCAAATATTTTTCGCCTCCTTTCCCTCCCTGCTCCTTATCCCGGTTATCGTCTGGTTTTCCCTTATTCATATTCGATTTTTAGCCGGCTCAAAAAAGAAAAAATCGATATTATTCATGCCCACCAGCCTTTTGGCGTTGGGCTGGCGGCGCTGGGTTTAGCACGCCGCATGAAAATTCCCTTGGTTTATACCTTACACACCCTTTTCCCGCGTTACGTTCACCATCTTCCCTTGATCCCGGACTGGCTGAGTAAGCGCGCGGTCTCGGGTTATTTAAGCTTTTTCTGCGGACAAACGGACACGGTCATTGTGCCCTCGGAAATGGTAAGGCGGTGGCTGGCGCTGGGCAAAATCCGCGCTCCCATTACGGTATTGCCCACCGGCATAAAAGTGGATCTGATTAAACAAAAAAAAGAATTAAAGACCCAAAGGGCCGAGATTAGAGGTAAGTATCATATTCCAATAGAAGCGAAACTGCTCATTTATGCGGGCAGGATCTCTGAAGAGAAAAACATTCCCTTTTTACTTAAAGCCTTCCCGGCCATCAAGGCCGGGGCACCCAACACTTACTTAATGTTGGTAGGCGGTGGGCCCAAGGAAAAGGAATATAAAAATCTGGCCGGGACCATCGATCCTCAGATCATTTTTGTCGGGCAGAAGGAGCATGGGGAGGTCATTGATCATTATCTGGCAGCAGACCTGTTTGTTTATGCTTCGGTAACCGAGACACAGGGATTGGTACTTTGTGAGGCTAAAGCCTGTGGACTTCCGGTAGTGGCGGTTTTCGGAGGAGGGCTTGCGGACGTGGTAAAAAGTGGCGTGGACGGTTATCTGGTACCACAAAACCGGGAGGTTTTTGTCGATCATATTCTGCGCCTTTTAAAAAATGCTGCCCTGCGGAAAGAAATGTCGCTGAAAGCGGAGGAAGATTTGGTGCTTCGCTTTTCTGCGCCGGCAGTTGCAAAAAGAGTCGAAGCCCTCTATAATTCACTCATCGCGAAAAGGAGGAATATGTAATGTTTGGAACTCGGAAGTTAAAATTTGGATTTTATTTGATTATGGCAGCTTGTTTGTTGGCTATGACGCCCGTCTATGCCTATCCGCATGTTCTTCCCGCTCCAGCCATAGACGGTCCGACGGGATTGGCCCGTATCCCATCCGCGGATATCCTCCCTTATAAAAATTACAATGTCGGCGTGGATTACGGCGTTACCCTTTCTTCCGGAACCGGCACCGGGAGCAACGAATCGGTTCTTTATTATAAAATGAATTTGGGGACCTTTCATGGCGTGGAGGTGGGCATTGTCGGCGGGAAAGACGGGAACTCTGATAAATTGCGTGAAGGAGTTTTTGTAAATTTAAAGCTCTCGCTTTCGAGCGGGGATGAGTCCTATCCTCTGCTTTTGGCGCTGGGGGTCGAGAATTTATTCTCCTATACCCAAACCGATGTTTATATGGTGGCGACCAAATATTTCAAACAAGGCCCCAAACTAACCTTTGGCTTTATGGCGGATTTTCCTAACTACAAGTTTCGTCCACTGGGAATGGCGGGGCTGGAGTTAGCCATCGCTGATAATTTATTTTTGCTTGGCGACCTGATGGCCGGGGAAACGCTCTTTCAGGTTAACGCGGGTTGCCGGTTCTATATCACTCCTATCTTTTCCGTTAATCTCACCGGTTTGAATATCTTGGACGGAACGCAGGTCAAAGATCAAAGAACCGCCTTGCTTGGTTTTAGCTGGGCCAACCCATTCTAATCCCTCACGGGACTCGGAATAATATGGGGGAAGAATTTACTCGGCCGGCAATCAAGGAACTCAAAGATTATATCCCGGGTACAACCCCAAGGGAGTCCGGGGTCATTAAATTAGCTTCAAATGAGAATCCCTTCGGGCCCTCCCCCAAAGCCTTGGAGGCGCTTACCAAAGAAGCCAAAAATCTGCATGTTTATCCTGACCAAAAATCAATTCTCCTCCGAGAAGCCCTGGCAAAAAAACTAAGCATCGACGAAAGCTGCATCATTGCAGGTAATGGGTCAGACGAAATCATGCAGATCGTGGTTGCCACTTTTTTAAAACCCGGAGAAGAGGTGGTGATTCCCCAAAACAGCTTTAGTGTCTATGAGTTTGTGACAAGGCTTTTCGACGGCCAGCCTGTTTTTGCGAGCTTAAAAGATTACACCGTTGATTTGGATGAGATCGTTAAGGCAATTTCCCCCAAAACCAAAATGATTTTTATCGCCAATCCAAACAACCCCACCGGCACCGCCTTCACCGCCAAAGAACTTGGGGCTTTTCTAAATAAAATTCCCGAGAACATATTAATTGTGATTGATGAGGCCTACTTGGACTTTGTGGAATCCAAAGCGTTCCCCGATAGCTTGCAATATGTCAAAGAGGGCAGAAATCTTTTGGTTCTCAGGACTTTTTCCAAACTGTATGGCTTAGCCGGGCTGCGCATTGGTCTTGGGATCGCCAAAAAAGAACTGGTCAGTTTTATGTATCGTGCTAAACTGCCTTTCAATGTTAACCGTTTAGCGCAAGTTGGCGCCGCCGCCGCGCTGGAGGACAAAGAGTTCGCAGATAAAACCTATCAAAACAATCTGGAAGGCAAAAAATATCTTTACGCGGAATTGGACAAGTTAGATTTGGAATATAAAAAGACCGAAGCAAATTTTATCTTTATCAATTTAAAAAGGTCTGCCGATCAGGTCTTTCTGGGCTTATTTAAACAGAGGGTAATTATCCGGCCGCTAACTTCCTTCGGCTTTCCTGAGGCAATTCGCGTTTCAATCGGGACAATGGAGCAAAACCAAAAGTTTATTTCCGCACTGAAAGTGCTTCTTTAGCTTTAACCAAACAACTATCTCCATTAACAATCTCCCCTTACCTTGCTCGAGCTTATCGAGCCGAACATTATGGCTATCGCTTCTTTTATTATGCGCTCAATGCTTCCCCGGGTGAGCCCGAACATATTGGACAGTTGGGATATTCTTATCTGGTTACCGTCCATTAATCCATAATTCAAGATCACAACTGCCGCTTCTTTCAAGCTAAGTTCGTTCATGGCTGGTTTTACGTCCACATTAAAAATAGCTTCTATTGCCGGATCTTGTAGGGGGTGTATTTTAGGATTCTTTTTGCTGCCTATTTCCCTCTCCATCCGAAGTTGCATCATTAGTTCATATGCCCCGCCGCGATAGCCGGCATTGGACCGCATCTGCGCTATTTCTTGTTCTGTAAATGGAAGCGGCATTCTTTGCCTGCAGTATTCTGCCCAGTTGTTTCTCCGATAGATTATTTGCATTAATTTTTCGGCGGTAGGTTTGCCTTGAAGATGTCCTACCGCGGCGTGGAATCGCCATCCGGTTTGCAACAATTCTCCTATTTTTGCGGCAGACCGGTCCTCGTATTTTACCGCCTGTAATTGCTGAGTCCTTCCGGGCGTGCCCGATTTGCCGATGTTTCTAATAAATACTAAATAACTGCTTTTCATTTTACTTTTTTATCTCCTCGATTATTGTTTCTGTTCGTTCAGCAATAGCTAAGCATTTTGATTAGCTTTGGCCGCTAATACTTCACCCATCAATTTTCTTCCCTAAGCTTACGATCGTAAACCGTACCCTTCCGGCATCAATGTGATAAAACAATGAAAGTCTCGCTCCCCAAATTGACACACGACCTAAAGAAGCCCGAGCATTTACTCTTACACCCAGTTGATAACCTCGATGGCTCTCTGCCGATTTCGTAGAAGAAAAGTCGATTTCTTTTGGATGGCGCGGCATGCCATTCATCGCCAGCTCGCGTAAAGCAAATTTTATCGCTGCCCCGAGTTCTTTTTCGGGAAATTCTACCGCACTGTAGGTAACCCCGCCGGTATCCACGCTGATGTTTAACTCCCGCACTTGCGCCCTCCTCATCAACTCACAAATTGAGCTGTTAATCGTGGCTTCCGCCCCAACCTTCTCTTCTACGAAATCCAGGCAGAGCTTTCTCCCTTCGCTTTTTAACAGCTCCTTTTGTACTGTTCCTGTTAATTCGTTGAGCCCAGAAAGAAAGCCGCGCCCTTTTAAAACAAAGGGAACACGTTGCAGCGCATATTTTAAATTGACCCAGTAAGGCTTCGTCATCTCCTTAAAATATCGCTCACTTTTCCAAATAATTTCATGCTAGAATATGATTTGTGGAAAACACAAATCTAAAAAGGACTCCCCTTTACCAAAAACATCTTGAGCTGGGCGCCAAGATGGTGCCCTTTGCCGGCTGGGAGATGCCGGTTTCTTATCCTGCTGGGATCATTGCCGAACACACGGCGGTCCGAAATAGCGTCGGCATCTTCGATATTGGCCACATGGGGCTTATTAAAATTGAAGGGGAGGATGCGCTTGGTTTAATTCAAGCCGTCGCCACTAACGACGCGGCCAAATTATCCGTTAATGAGAGCCAATATTCCATTCTTTGCAACGAAAAAGGCGGAACCCTGGACGATATTCTAGTTTATCGACTGCCGATGCTTTTCTTAATCGTTTGCAATGCGGTAAATACCCCGAAGGTATTGCCTTGGTTGATCAAACAAGCGCAGGCTTTTCGCGGGGTTTCTGTTTCCCCATATGAAAATTATTCTATGCTTTCCGTCCAGGGACCCAAGGCGCAGGAGCTGACCGCAAAGATGCTTGCCGCCCCGATCGCGGAATTAAAACGCAACCATTGTCTTTGGTGGAGAGACATCATTCTCTCAAGGACAGGTTACACCGGGGAGGACGGGTTTGAGTTGATTGTTTCTAAAAAAGAAACCGAACCCCTCTGGGCTCGCTTTCTTGCGGAAAAAGTGCAACCCTGCGGTTTAGGGGCACGCGACACCTTACGCTTAGAGTCCGGCCTGCCTCTCTATGGCCACGAATATGACGAGGAAACCAGTCCCCTGGAGGCGGGGTATGCCTGGGCGGTGAAACTCGAAAAACCTTTTGTCGGTAGGGATGCGCTGCTAGAACAAAAAGAGATGGGACTTTCAAAAAAGTTAGTCGGCATTGCGTTTGAAGAACGGGTGATCCCGCGGGCGGGAGATCCGGTTTTCGCAATCAACGGTTCACGAATCGGCCGGGTTACCAGCGGGACGTTCTCGCCTACATTAAAAAAACCGATTGCCCTTGCCTATATAGCGGCAAAAGATGCGCAGTTGGGTGACTCCATTCAATTAGAAATCCGCGGAAAAAAGCTGCCCGCAAAAATAGTTGCGAAAACTTTTTATAAGCGATAAAATTGTTTTAAAGGGGGAAACGTATGACAAACCTGGAACCAAAGCTTCTTTATTATTACGTGATTTGTGTTATCGCTTTTTTTGTGTTGCTGTGGGGGGCGATTGATCTGGCCGGTTCTTCTATCGGGATCGTTAGCCTCAGGCCCGCCGCTTCTTTTTCTGTGCCGCAAAGCGAGGAGCTTAGTCCTCCCGCAGATAAAGGCGACCAATATGTCGAGGCCTATTATCAAAAAAGAATGTTCCTGGACCGTTTCTGGGACAGTTTGGTTAGGGTAATTATTTCGGGGGTGGTCTTTGGTTATTCCCGTTATAAAATCAAGCGACTGGAGGAAAAGACATGAGCCTGTTTGTTCCTGCAGAATTGAAATATAGTAAGGAGCATGAATGGGTCAAGGCTGACGGCAAGACCGCCACCGTTGGGATAACCCACCATGCCCAAGACCAGCTGGGAGATGTGGTTTATGTTGATTTGCCGGCCGTGGGCAAAGAATTTGCAGCCATGCAAGAATTCGGGGTGGTAGAATCGGTAAAGTCTGTTTCTTCGCTCTATTGCCCGGTTGGCGGAAAAGTTGTTGAAGTAAATACGGCCCTTAACGATAAGCCACAATTAGTCAATGACGGGCCCTACGCGGAGGGCTGGATGATTAAGCTGGAGGTAAAAATCCCTGCCGAATTATCTTCGCTTTTAACCGCCGAAGAATACAAAAAACTGATCGAAAAAAAATGAACTACATCCCTCACACCGATGGTGACCGAGAGCGTATGTTAAAAACGATCGGCGTGAATTCTCTGGCCGCCCTCTTCCAGGATGTTCCTGAAAAAGTTAAACTAAAAAAGCCCTTCTCGCTCCCCTCGCCCCTTTCCGAGCCGGAGCTTCACGCAAATCTTTTAGCTGCTAGCCAAAAAAACACCTCCCCAGCTTTTTTGGGCGGTGGAAGCTACTCCCATTTCATTCCCAGCGTGGTTAAACAGCTGGTGAGCCGGTCAGAATTTTATACGGCCTATACTCCCTACCAGGCCGAGCTTAGCCAGGGGATGTTACAGGTGATTTATGAGTACCAGACCCTGCTTTGTTCGCTTACCGGCATGGATGTGGCCAATGCATCGCTGTATGATGGGGCCACCGCCCTGGCAGAGGCCTGCTTCCTCGCCTGTCGCGTAACCGGCAGAAAAGAAATTTTAGTTTCTGCAGCACTCCACCCTGAATATAGGAAGGTGCTAAAAACCTATGTAGAAGGTGCCGGCCTTCGGCTGAAAGAGGTCCCTTTTACGGTCGAGGGGAAAACAGAACGGCCGGATAAATATTTATCCGCAGAAAGCGCCTGTTTTGCCCTCCAACAGCCAAACTTTTTTGGCTGTATTGAATCCGTAGGTGGTTTAGCAGAAACCGTTCACGCTCAGGGCGCCCTGTTGGTCGCTAGCGCTGACCCCATCTCCCTTGGGATCCTAGCCGCCCCTGGAAAATATGGGGCGGATGTGGTTGTGGGAGAGGGGCAAGCCCTTGGCAACCCCGTGGCTTTTGGCGGGCCGGGTTTGGGGATTTTTGCCGCCAAAAAAGAATATCTTCGACAGCTGCCTGGAAGAATTGTCGGCCTGACCACTGACCAGGAAGGACGACGCGGTTTTTGTCTGACCCTCCAGACCAGAGAACAACATATTCGCAGAGAAAAAGCCGCTTCCAATATTTGCACCAACGAAGCCCTGGCGGCGTTGGCCGCCACCCTCTACCTTTCGGTGATGGGCAAGGCCGGCCTGCGCAAAGTGGCGGAGCTTTGTGTACAAAAAACCAATTACTTAAGACACGCCCTTACCCCATTAAAGAAATTGGTTTTTTCTACTCCTTCCTTTAAGGAGCTGGTTATTAAAAGCGAACATAAAATTGGCTTGGATCTTTCGCTTTATTATCCGGAATTCCCCTCCTGCCGCCTGATCAGCCTTACCGAATTAACGGGAAAAGAAGCATTAGACGAACTGATAAAAAAATTAAGTCATTAAGGAGGCTTTTATGAAAAACAAATCGACCCTTTTCATGCTTCTTTTTCTGCTAACCGGGGTTTTGTTTTTGTCCCTCAGCCTTTTCTCGCCCCCCAGAAAACTGGCATTAAAAATCTCAGCGCCCGTTCCCACCGCCGAAGCAGAGAAGAAAGCCCTGCCGATCTTAGTTCACCTGATGCGCCCGGGGGACGGGGAATCGGACCTCTCCCTTTTTGTCATTAAAGAGTTGGCCAGGGAGTTTCGGGGACTCTTCATTGTAAGGAACATTAATGTTGATAAAGAGCCGGAAGCCAGCAGTTTTTACCAAATAAATAATATCCCGACCGTTATTCTTCTCTCGCCCAACCGGCGGGTATTTTTCCGGCACGAAGGCTACGTTGAGAAACAACTTTTGTTAAAAAAGATAAAACTGGCGGCGGAACAAACCTAGGCGGTTTTACTGCTGCGCTTTTTCCGTTGCGCGCTGGGGAGCTTGGCCCTTTCTTCTTTCAGCTTTTCAATGATCTCTGCTTTCTTTTTCTCTTCTTCTTCAATCGCCTTCTCGGCCGCTTCGGCGGTTTCTTCTTCCTTGACCATGCGTGCCATATCTACGATATAGTCGCCTTCATCCACCCGCTGAATCCTCGTCCCCTTTGCATAGCGCCCCTGCGTCGAAATGCCACTGGCCAGCTGGCGGCTCATCACCCCTTTGGCGGTCACAAAAAGGAGTTCATCGTCGGGGAAGATCACTTCCATGCGAGCGACCGTGTCTTTGTCCCGCAGTTTAATCGCGATGTGCCCCTTCCCTCCCCGATTTTGCGTGCCGAAATCCTTGATCTTCATGCGCTTGCCAAACCCACCCTGTGAGATGGCCAGGATATCTCCCTTTTCTTCAACAATATCCATATCGATCACTACGTTGCCTTTCCCCAGTCGTATGCCGCGCACCCCCGAAGCCGCCCGCCCCATGGGTCGCACCATTTTCTCATCAAAGCGAATCAACAAACCATGGGCGGTCCCCAGCAAGATTTCTCGCTTTCCGTCCGTCTCTCTTACCCAACGTAACTCATCGGCATCTTTTAATTTTATGGCAATAATGCCGGAGCGCCGGATATTGGCAAAATCCTCGACCGGCACTTTTTTCACCATGCCGTTGCGGGTCACCATCATGAGAAACGACTTCTTTTCAAAAGATTCTACCGGCACCGCCGCGGTGACCAGCTCTCCCTGTTCTAACTGAAGGATATTCGCCGCCGCCACCCCCTTGCCGGTGCGGCTCGCCTCTGGCACTTCAAACACTTTAAGCTTAAAGACTCTCCCCCTATTGGTGAAGAATAAAATAACGGTATGGGTGGAGGCCACAAAAATATTTTCAATCTGGTCTTCCTCGCGCGTCGTCATGCCGCTCACCCCTCGCCCGCCCCGCATCTGCGCCTTAAAAACTTTTACCGGCATGCGCTTTACGTAGCCGTCGCGGGTGATCAGTAGCGCCACCGTCTCTTCCAGAATGAGCTGTTCAATTTCCACATCTTCCGCCTCGCCCACAATCGAAGTCTTTCTCTTGTCGCCATATTTTTCTTTTATTTCTAATAGTTCCCTCTTAACCACTTCCAGAATTTTTTTACGACTGGCCAGCAGCTCTTTTAGTTCCTTGATAAGTTTTAGCAGCCGTTTGTGCTCCTCTTCGATTTTGAGCCTTTCCAGCTGGGTCAAGCGTTGCAGCTTTAGATCAAGGATCGCCTGGGCCTGTACCTCTGAAAGCTTAAACTTTTTCATCAGGCCATCGCGGGCTTCGTCAGGGTTCTTTGATTTACGGATCAGGTTTATTACCGCATCAATGTTCGAAACCGCAATGATCAAGCCTTCCAGAATGTGCGCCTGTTCTTCCGCTTTGCGCAAGTCGTACTTGGTTCGGCGGGTTACCACCAGCTCCCGGTAATTGAGATACTCTTGCAACATTTGCTTGAGGGTAAGGAGCTTGGGCTCGTTGTTTACCAGCGCCACCATGTTCACTCCATAGGTTACCTGCATCTTGGTACGTTTATAGAGCTGGTTAAGAACCACATCATGGCTGACGTCTTTTTTGATTTCGATATAGATGCGCATGCCCTCGCGGTCGGATTCATCGCGCAGGTCCGAGATGCCGTTGATTTTCTTTTCTTTCACCTGTTCGGCAATTTCCTCAATCAACTCTGCTTTGTTTACCTGGTAAGGTATTTCGTCAACGATAATCGCTTCTTTCCCCGCCTTGGCACGCTCAAAGCTTACCCGCGCGCGCAGGGTTAACAGGCCCCTGCCGGTCAGATAAGCTTCTTTGATCCCTTGCTTCCCACAGATCAGAGCCCCGGTGGGAAAATCCGGCCCTTTAACAAAATTTAAGAGCTCTTCATCTGCCAGCTCCGGGTTTTCGATCAGTGCGGACGCTCCATCTACAATCTCACTCAAGTTATTGGGAGGGATGTTGGTCGCCATCCCGACCGCGATACCGGAAGAACCGTTCACCAGGAGGTTAGGAAGCTTAGCGGGGAGTACGGTGGGCTCTTGCAGTGATTCATCAAAGTTAGGGGTGAAATCGACCGTTTCCTTTTCTAAATCTGCCAGCATTTCAGTGGCCAACTTGGAAAGCCGCGCCTCGGTATAACGCATGGCGGCAGGCGGGTCTCCGTCGACACTTCCGAAGTTTCCCTGACCATCGATTAACATGTAGCGCAGCGAAAAATCCTGCCCCATTCTCACCATCGCGTCATATACCGCCACGTCGCCGTGAGGATGATACTTCCCCAGCGTTTCGCCAACGATTCTGGCTGATTTTTTGTGGGGCTTTCCCGGTTGCAGCCCGAGATCGTCCATGGCATAGAGAATCCGCCGATGAACTGGCTTTAAGCCGTCACGGACATCCGGCAGGGCCCGGCCGACAATTACCGACATCGCGTAATCGATATAGGAAGATTTCATTTCTTCCTCAATGGTTGTGGGAATAACGCGGGTTGGTTTAGGCGACCCTTCTTTTATTTCGTTTTCTTCAGTTTTTTTTGCCATTTTAGGATTAAATGTCTAAACGCTTAACTTCTTTGGCGTGTTTTAGGATGAATTCCCGTCGGGGCTCAACTTCTGTCCCCATTAAAACGGTAAAAATTTCATTGGCGACTTCTGCGTCCTCCAGCGTCACCTGCAAGATCGTCCTTTTCCCCGGATCCATGGTTGTTTCCCACAATTGGTCGGGGTTCATCTCCCCCAAGCCTTTGTAGCGTTGAAGGTTGGTCCCGTCTCTCCCCATTTGTTTCATCATTTTTTCTAGTTCTTTATCATTATATACATAATAGTGCTCTTTGCCCTTGCTCACGCGATAAAGCGGGGGTTGCGCGATATAAACATTTCCGTTTTCCACCAGCTCGCGGGCGTAGCGGTAAAAAAAGGTCAACAACAAGGTGCGGATGTGCGAGCCATCGACGTCAGCATCGGTCATTAAAATTACTTTGTGATAACGCAGTCGCTTTAAAACTTCTTCGGCCGGGAGCCCCTCTTCTCTTTCCCCGTCGCCATCCCCCCGTAAACCAGTCACCACCCCTGGCCCAATCGCGGTGATCATCATACGGATTTCGTTGTTGGTTAAGATCTTGTCCAGGCGCGCTTTTTCAACATTTAAGATTTTCCCCCGCAAGGGAAGAATGGCCTGAAAGCGTCGATCTCTCCCCTGTTTAGCACTGCCTCCGGCGGAATCACCCTCAACGATAAAGAGCTCACACTTTTCCGGATCAGATTCAGAACAATCCGCCAGCTTTCCCGGAAGCATCGCGGTATCCAGCGCCGATTTTTTTCGCTCCAACTCTTGCGCTTTTCTGGCGGCGCTTCTTACGCGCAGGGCTATCAGAGATTTTTCAATAATCGCCCGGCCCGCCGCCGGGTTCTTTTCTAAAAAAGCAGTTAACGCGTCCATCACTATGGAATCCATCAACCCTTTTACTTCACTGTTGCCCAGCTTGGTTTTGGTTTGCCCCTCAAACTGCGGGTCCGGGATACGCAAATTCACGACCGCCGTTAATCCCTCGCGCACATCTTCCCCGGAAAAATCTTCGCCTTCTTTAACCAGTTCATTCTTCCGCGCATAATTGTTGATGGCACGCGTCAGAGCAGATTTAAAGCCTACCAGATGCGTCCCGCCCTCACGGGTCCGGATACAATTAACATAGGAAAAAATGTTCTCGTCATAGTACTCTTTACAGTGTTGCAGAGCTATTTCAACAAAGATCTTTTCTTTTTCGGCAGTGAAGAAAACGGGTGGTGCGTAGAGGATCTCTTTTTTTTGATTTAAAAACTCAACAAATTGAACCACGCCGCCCTCATAATGATACTCTTCTTCTTTATTATTTCTCTCATCCTTGAAGATTACCTTCAGCCCTTTATTTAAAAAGGCCACTTCCTGTAAGCGGTGCTTAACCGTTTCAAAATCAAATTCGATATCATCGAAAATTTGTTTGTCCGGGCGGAAAGTGATGGTCGTTCCTGTCCCCTTTTCTTTGGTAGCGGTAATCTTTTCTTTGCCGGGCACGCCTCGCTCATAGCGTTGGGTGTAAAGCTTGCCGTCACGGATAATCTCTGCCTCCATCCATTCGGAGAGAGCGTTGACGCAAGAAACCCCGACGCCGTGCAAACCACCGGAAACCTTATAGACTGAATCTCCAAATTTACCCCCGGCATGCAGCGTGGTTAAGACCACTTCGACCGCAGGTCGTTTGGTTTCGGGGTGGATATCAAATGGAATTCCTCGGCCATTATCAACCACCGAAACCGAATTGTCTTTATGAATAATTACCGACACCTGGTCGCAGTGTCCGGCCAGAGCTTCATCCACGCTATTATCCACGACTTCGTAGATTAAGTGGTGTAGCCCCGGCTTACCAGTAGAGCCAATATACATTGCCGGTCTTTTTCTGACCGCTTCGATTCCGCCGAGAATCTTTATCGTCGAAGCATCGTAAGTCGCACTGGCACTTTTTTCTTTTGCCATTTTCAATTCCCTGCCTTGAATCGAATGTCGCTTATGACTTCACTCCCCGCCTTCTTATTAAATTGTTCGATGATCTCTTTTTTTAAAAAACTCAGTTCCTGCGCCCAGGCCGGCGAAGAGGTTGAAACGTAGAGGGTTCGATTCCTGATTCTTATCGCTTCCGCGTTCTTTCCCACCCGCTCATCCACCACTTCTTTCCACAGCGCTAGTCTTCTACAAATATCTACCGATCTCCCCACCCCCATCTCCATACGTTCTAGAACTTCTGCCAGGCGGTGCGCCATTATGCCGCCTCTTGCGTTCGGATCGGCATCACGATATACAGAAAATCACTTTCATTTTCCTGCTTTATAACTCCCGGCCCAAGGCTTTCCGCCAGCTCCACCGTCACTCGTTCTGTCTCGACCACTTTTAAAACATCCGATATTAATCTGATATTAAAAGCCACCTGACTTTTAGTTTCACCTTTAATCTCTGCCTCCATCACCTCATCCACGGTTCCCACATCTGGTGTGGTAGCAAATAAATGTAGTTTCCCGCTTTTTGTCTCAAACCTAACGATATTTGCCGAGCTGGCAGCGATAACGGCCGCCCTTTCGGATGATTCCAGAAAGCTTTTTGTTTTTAGCAAAATCTTAGTATTGCTTTTCTTCGGAATGACTTGTTTGTAATCCGGAAACTGCCCCTGAATCAATCTCGAAACTAAATAGGTGTCGTGATAACGAAATGAAATTTGATCGCTGGAAAAGGTTAAACTCACCTCTTCTTCGCCCCGATCCGTTTCAATTACCCGCATGATTTCCTGTAGGGCTCGCGCCGGGACAATCACAGAAACTTTTTGCTCATCTTTTATTTTTATGATCTCTCCTCTTTTCGAGAGCCGATATCCGTCCGTGGCCACCATCCTTATATTAGAAGTGTCTCCGGTAAAAGTGCTCTTCCCCAATTCTACCAGGACACCGGTTAAAACATATTTATCTTCACTGTTTGAAGCTGCAAAAATAGTTTGTTTAACCATCGAAATAAAGCGTTTTTGATCAAGGCTAATCGTTTTCCCTTCCTTGATCTTGGGTAATACCGGAAATTCATCCGGTGGTAAGGTATGGATGCTAAAATTTGATTCATCGTAAGAAACTTTAATGATCCCCTTCTCCATCAATTTGAATTCAACCTTTGTGTCAGGTAGTTTTGATACGATCCCGCTCAGGGTCTTTGCCGGGATCAGAATCGCCCCTTCTTTGTTTACCTTGGCCTTAACTCCGAGCTCAATGCCCATCTCCAGGTTATTCGCAGAAATTTTTAAGCCGGTTTTACTGGTTTCAAAAAGGATATATCCAATAATCGGTAACGTACTTCTCGTGGTCACAATTTTCTCGACCGCCGCAACTCCGTTCTGAATATCCTTTTTTTCACAAACAAATTCCATACTTCACCTCCTAATTATGATAGTTATTAAGACTTTCCACATACCCTATTATTATATTATATAAATGATAGTAATAGTAGTAGTTGTGTAAATGTTGATAACTACTGTTTTTTGAATTAATCAAAGGTTTTTTCGAGTTTCTTTTTAACAAGCTATGTTAACATCCGTTAATAATTATTAATTAACCTACTTATCAACAAGTTAAGGGGTATAATTCTTGAGTCTTGACGTTAAGATTTTTACTGCTTCCTGAACTGCAATATCCGATTTAAGAGCATTTTTTATTTTTCCATAGGCATGCAAAACGGTGGTGTGGTCTCTGCCCCCAAAATCATCGCCAATTTTAGGAAGAGAGCCACCGGTAAATTCTCGCGCAAGATACATGGCAACTTGGCGGGCAGTGGCGATTTCTCTGGTTCGAATTTTAGCAGACATGTCATCTAGTCTGACGCTGTAATATTCTGCCACGACCTTTTTTATCAGATCCACGGAAAGGCTTAGCTTATCTTTTTTCGGGTCAAGTAAATCTTTGAGTACGTGATCGACCAGGGGGATAGAAATGTCGGCCGTGGTAAGGGAGGCGTAAGCCACCACCCGAATCAGCGCCCCTTCCAGCTCACGAATGTTAGCCACAATCTTGCTGGCGATATAAGACAAAATATCGTCACTGACCGAGAGTTCGCTCATTTCCGCCTTTTTCTTAAGGATGGCAATGCGCGTCTCGAAGTCTGGGGATTGGATATCAGCCGTTAAACCCCACTCAAAACGAGAGCGAAGCCTTGCTTCCAGGGTGGGAATTTCTTTCGGGGGGCGGTCGGAACTAACCACAATTTGCTTGGTCGCTTCGTAAAGCGTATTGAAGGTATGGAAAAATTCCTCCTGGGTCCTTTCTTTGCCGGCAATAAATTGAACATCGTCGACCAACAAGACATCGATATTCCGATATTTATTTCTAAACTGAACCACCTTATCGTTTTTAATAGAATCGATCAGATCATTGGTAAAGACTTCGCTGGTAATATATAAAATATTAGAGCGTGGATTGTTAGACGCGACGTGATGGCCGATCGCCTGCATTAAGTGTGTTTTTCCCAGCCCTACCCCACCGTATAGAAATAGAGGATTATAGGCTTTCGCCGGAGCTTCCGCCACCGCCAGAGAAGCCGCATGGGCAAAGCGATTGCCATGACCTACAACAAAATTATCAAAAGTATAACGGGGATTAAGATAGCGGATCGCAGGGCTGATAGGCTTTTCCTCGACGCGAAAAGAAGTGGTTTCCAACAATGGTGTTGAGAAAAGATCGCGAGGGCCGACAACAAATTCTACCTTAGAAATTGTCGGGTAAAGTTGGCGAACTTCTTGCTCAAGCAAAGTGATACAATGCTTAGAAAGCCAATCCTTAACTAATTCATTAGGAACGGCTATTTCAAATTTATCATTATTTAATGAGATGGGCTTCGTCGATGAAATTAAGGCTTCATAAACGGGTTTGTTTAAGCTTTTTTCAAGCAAAGGGATAAGCCTGGACCACAGCGAATTAATATCATAATTATTATTATTCAATTAAATTATCCACAAGTCTTGAAAATAGCTGAGGCCCATAGTTTTGGCTGATATTAAAGCAAATACTGGGTTTATTAACAATTTTATCCACAGGTTATTAACAATATAATATAATTGATCGATCATAATTGATGAGAATGTTATTATAACAAAATTATAAAATAAAGCAAGTAAATAATATGGAAGATAGAACGTTGACAGAAGAGCAGATGGAAAGTATAATATGATTTTGCTGAAAAACGAAAGGGAGAATAAACATGAAGATGACATTTCAACCACATGTAAAATCAAGGAAGACTACCCACGGCTATCGAATAAAGAAAAAAACACTGGGCGGCAAGAGAGTCTTAAAAAACAGAAGAAGGAAGGGCAGAAAAAGGCTTGCTCCCTAGGAAAGCTAGAATAAGGAAGGGCCGGGAAATTAAGGCTGTAATCAGGTCAAATAAAAGAAGCAATTCGCTATTTGATATATATATCCGAATTAATGATGCTGGGCACTTAAGATTTGGCGTAATAACAACAAAAATATTGGGTAAGGCGAATAAAAGAAACAGGGTAAAGAGAAGGATAGTTGAGGCTATAAACAAGGCAAAGAAGGAAGGGTTAGGCAAGAAAGACGTCATTATTATTCCAAAAAAGAAGATTTTAGAAGTAAGTTTTGAAAATATCATTGAAGAAATAACTAAAGAAGTGGAAAGAGAATGTTAAAAATAATCAAATATATGTTGATATTATACAGAAAATTGGGCATCAGTAGAATTACGTGTAGATATTATCCGACCTGTTCGCATTATACAGAAGAAGCCATGGAAAGGCATGGTATCATAAGGGGCGGATTTCTTGGAATTAAAAGAATATTAAAATGTAATCAATGGTTTCCTGGGGGATATGACCCGGTACCGCAATAGAGAGTAAATGATGGGAGAGATGTTTCACGTGAAACATAGAGGGAGTAGATAATGCAACTATTGAAGGATATTATGCTTGAAATATTGAAGTTTTTCTACGCGATTGGTGGGCACAACTATGGGCTTGCTATTATTTGGTTGACGGTGGCGGTTAATATTGCGCTTTACCCGCTAACCTTATCGTCAATTCAGCAGATGGCGGCCATGCAGAAGGTGCAGCCAAGAATGCAGGAGTTGCAGAAAAAATATAAAGACGACCCCAAGCAGCTCCAAAAGGAAATGATGGATCTTTATAAAAGCGAGGGGGTGAACCCGCTGGGCGGATGTTTGCCAACATTATTAAAGATACCATTTTTCTTGGCGTTGTTTTTTGCTTTGCAAAGTAAGGAGTTTTTATCCTTGGTTGGACAAAGTGGCGGCGGGCAATATTTTTTATGGATAGTAAATATCGCGAAACCAGATCCGCTGAGAGTAATGCCGATTATTATTGGTATTACGACCTGGTATATGCAAAAAACTATGCCGTCTGCGCCTGGGCAGCTAAAGTTTATGAATTATTTTATGCCTGTAATGATTGCTTTTGTCAGCATTCCTTTCCCGGCGGGAGTACAAATTTATTGGTTGGTGTCAAATATGATGGGTGGGCTGCAGCAAAGCCATATTATTAAAAGGGAAGGCGGAAAGGTAAGGAAAAGGAGGGAAACCAAGTGAGATCAATTAGAATTAAAGCCAAAACGGTTGAGTTAGCGAAAAAGGATGCGCTGGCTGTTTTAGGGGGAGACGAAAACAATACGAACATAAAAATAATATCCGAAGGAAAGCCGGCCATTTTAGGGGTAATTGGAGGGGAGGACGCAGAAATAGAAGCAACCCTAAGGGAAGGGATTGAAAAGGATGCGATTCAAATATTGCAGGAAATTCTTGACAAAATGTCTTTTATGACTGTGGTTGATATAAAGGAAGAGGGGGAAGGGCGAGTTTTAACTGTACGCGGTGATGATATGGGCAGGATCATTGGCAAAGACGGGAACACCCTAAAAGCATTTGAGGTGATTGTAAGATCAATCCTTTCGAGGATATATACAGAAAAAATCTATTTAAACATAGATGCTGGTGATTATAGGGAAAAGCGAAGGCAGTCGCTAGAAAGATTGGCGAAAGAAGTTGTTGAGGAAGTGGAAAAGACCGGGGCGGAGAAGGCGATGCCGCATTTAGAGGCATCTGACAGAAGGATTATTCATATGTATTTAAAAGACAATAATAATGTTACATCTTTTAGCCAGGGGGAGGGCAGAGACAGAAGGTTGATAATTGCCCTAAAGATAAAATAGTTTCACGTGAAACATTCCTTGGATGACACCATTGCTGCAATCGCAACGCCTGTGGGGGTAGGGGGCGTGGGTATGATAAGGATCAGCGGAAGGAGAGCTAAAGAAGCCCTCCTTTCTGTTTTTCGGGGGGGTGAAAGTGGGGGAATTGAGTCCCACCGGATGATGCATGGGTGGATTGTAAATAACACGGGCGAGAAGGTTGATGAGGTCTTGGCGTGTTTTATGGGGTCGCCGAAAAGTTTCACCGGAGAAGATGTGGCAGAAATCTACTGCCATGGTAGCCAGGTGGTTTTAAGGAGCGTCCTTGGGCTTATCATGAAACATGATATTAGGTTGGCTGAAAATGGTGAGTTTGCGAAGAGGGCATTCTTAAGTGGAAAATTAGACCTGACCCAAGCGGAATCAATATTAGATTTAGTGAAGGCAAAAACGGAGGTTGGCGCAGGATACGCAATTAGGCAGCTTGAAGGAAGATTAAAGCAAAAAATAGACAATATAAAGGAGGAGCTTACGGGGCTGTTGGTAGAAATTGAAGTAGGGATGGATTTTCCGGATGATGGTCAGGAAAAGAAATGCACTGAAATACATAAGAAAATTAGGCTTGAAGTAAACAAAATGGATAAATTATTAGAAAAAGCAGAAGTACGAAGGGTTTTTAGAGACGGGATATCGGTAGTGATAACTGGAAAGCCAAATGTCGGGAAATCGAGCTTGTTAAATGCTATTCTCGGTGAAGAACGGGTGATTGTGACCGATGTGCCGGGGACGACAAGGGATACGATTGAGGAGGGGGTAAGCATTCGGGGTCTGGCAGTTAAAATAATCGATACAGCGGGGATTAGGGAGACAGGGGGTGCAGTTGAACGGGCGGGGGTTGAAAGGGCAAGGAAAGAAATTAAAATGGCCGATATGGTTATTATGGTTTTTGATGGTGCAGCCGGACTAAGCGCAGAAGATTTTGAAATAATTAATGAGGTTGGGGATAAGCTAAATATAGCAGTAATAAATAAAATCGATCTTGCAAATATAATAAAAATTGATGAAATTAATGGCCGAATTAAGGTGGGGGGGGTAGCCCTTGTTTCTGCGATTAGAAATGAAGGGATAGGGTACTTATTGAATATAATACATGAGATGGCAATCCATGAACTGAAGGGCCAGGCTGATTATGAAATAGCCATCAATGCCAGACACGAGGGTTGTCTACAACGGGCTAAAATCAAATTAGAAAAGGCAATGGCCGGAGCGTGTAACGAGATCCCAAATGAGCTGATAACCATTGATATCAAAGAGGCAATCAGCGAGCTTGGAGAAATTACCGGAGAGACAATTAGTGAAGAAATAGTTAACAAAATATTTAGCGATTTTTGTATTGGGAAATGAGGGTTAAAAAGACTGTGGATAAGGGGTGTGGATAAATATGGCAAACATAATTGATGGGAAAAGCATCGCTTTCAGCATAAGGATGAGGATCAAGGACGAGGCAGAGAAAATTAAAATGGAAAAGGGAATCCGGCCTAAGTTGGTAGTGATTTTAGTAGGCGAGGAGAGTGCTTCACAAATTTACGTGAGAAATAAAGAAAGGGCTTGTGCGGAGGTAGGAATTTTATCAGAGGTCTTGCGGATTCCCGCATCAATCAAGGAAAAAGAGATAGTTAAGCGAATAAAGGATTTAAATAAAGACAATAACGTTCATGGTATTTTAGTACAAATACCATTGCCAAAGCACTTAAGCGAAATAAACATCTTAAATGAAATTGACCCGGGCAAAGACGTGGACGGATTGCACCCATTAAATATGGGGAAGCTGTTAAAGGGCGAGGCGGGTACTTTTATTCCCTGTACCGCGGCGGGGATAATGGAGTTGATCTTGTCCACAGGCATTGAGTTAGCTGGAAAGCAGGCGGTAGTTGTTGGCCGCAGTAATATTGTAGGCAAGCCGACTGCTATCCTTTTACTCCAAAAGCATGCCACGGTTACGATCTGCCATTCAAGAACTGTGGATTTAGGGGAAGCAACAAGGAGGGCAGATGTTTTGGTGGCAGCGGTAGGTAGCCCAGCAATTATTAAGGAAGAAATGGTTAAGGAGGGAGTAATTGTAATAGATGTTGGGATGAACCGATTAGGGGAAAAATTGGTAGGGGACGTAGACTACGAATTAGTAAAGAATAAGGCCTCTTTTATCACCCCGGTACCAGGTGGCGTTGGCCCCATGACAATTGCTATGTTGTTAAAGAATACATTATTGGCCGCAAGATGAAATTGGACATTAAGTCCGGAAGATGCGAAGCAAATCGTTCACGGTAAGCACTAGGAATAACAACAGAAAGAGGAAAAGCCCCGCATAATGGATTTTGTTTTCGGTTTCAATTGGAACAGGTTTTCTGCGAATAATCTCAATAATAATAAAAAGCAACCGACCGCCATCCAGAGCCGGCAGAGGTAAGAGGTTAAGTACGGCGACATTAATGCTGAAAAAGGCAAGGAAGCTTAAAAAGGAAGAGACGCCAAGGTGGGCGTATTGTCCTGTAATTTGAGCAATGCCAACCGGTCCAGCCAAATCTCCCAGGGAAAGCTGGCCAATAAAAAGACGGCCTAGAAGAAGAAGCGTAAGTAAGCTCAAGCTTACTGTCTGCTTAAAACCAGAAATGATTGCGCCAAGTGGGCCAACCGGTTTATATAGGGCCTTCAGGGAGAAGCCTATAAGGCCTATTTTCAAGCGCTTGTTGTATTTAGGGGTTGCGCTAAAGGTTAGAGGCTTATCGCCCCTGAGAATGGAAAGGGCAAGTTGTTTATCGGCGCTTTTATGAATCAAGGTAATTGCTTCTTCGGGGTTTTTAAAGTTCTTTCCGTCAACTGCAATCAGTTTGTCTCCCGGTATCAGCCCAATTTTACTGGCAACGCTACCCGGAGAAACGGTTGAGATTTCGTTAGAAATACCAATGGGAATGCCAATGATGGCAAAAACTATGGAGAAAACAACAAAACCCAGTAGGAGGTTCATCACCGGTCCGGAAATAATGGAGAGTAATTTGGCTAGGGCCGGACGATTAAAATATTTTTCGGAGGATGGGGTTTGTTGTTCTTTGGGGTCATCGGTATCAATGCCGGCAATTTTAACATAGCCAAGAATCGGGAGAAGATTTAGCTTGTAAGTTGTTTCGTGAAAGTCAAAGGCAAATAGAGTTGGTCCAAAACCAAGGCCAAATTCATGGACGCGGATGCCGTTCATTTTTGATAAGAAAAGGTGGCCGAACTCATGCGCTAAAGTAATAACCGCAAATACAAAAAGAAAGGAAACAATGGTTAAGAACATAATTTTTCAATCTCCTCACCCAGCTTAATTGCTTGATAGCCTGCCTCGCCATCAACCAACGGCGGTCTGGATTTTTTAATCGCTAAAAAAAAGTCTTTAAGTTCGGCAGTAAGCTGATCAAAGATTTTAAATTTGTGAACACTGGGAAGGGCGTGTTGAAAATTCCGAAAATAAATTCTTTTTTCAAGAAGATCCGCCTCATACAAACCGCTTTCGGTTGTAACCGCTAATTTCCTTGATTTAGAGCCAAAAATACGACTGGCCTCAAGTGAGGCGATAATGCCGGATTTATAATAAATATTGACAAGGACTCGATCTAAAGCAGCGCTTATTTTTATTTCGCCCGATGCTTTTATCTCATCGATTTGATCAAGAGGGAGTAGGGTTCGGAGCAGATCAAGGTCGTGGATCATCATGTCTTGGATAACATTCGCATCGGCTATTCTCTCCGGAAAAGGACTCAGGCGTTTAATGTCGATCCCAATAATTTTTTCCTTTCTAATAATTTTAGCTAACTCTTGAAAGGCCGGATTAAAGCGTTCGATGTGACCAACGGCAAGAACTAAGCCGTGTTCCTTAGCGATCTTTATTAATAGTTCGGCTTCGGGAGACGTTTTTGCTAACGGCTTTTCTACTAAAAGAGGCTTGCGGTTTTCTAGGCAATCCTTTCCGATTTCAAAGTGAGAAGCGGTGGGTGTCGCAAGAATTAAGGCGTCAACCAGGGGGAAGAGATCTTTATAATTGGTAAATGAAGGAATCCCATAAAGTTCGCCCGTCTCGCGCGCAACCGGCTCGTTAAAATCGGCAACGCCAGAAAGTTTAACCCCGGGGATCGATGCTGAAAGAATACGGGCATGATGCCGGCCCATGGTCCCGACCCCAATCACGCCAACCCTTAATCCAGGCCCCTTTTTCATCTTTTAAAAAATTCTTTGATCGCCAGAGCTACCGAAATGATTTCATCCTCGTTAAGTTCGGGGAAAATGGGGAGGGATAGAACTTCTTGTTGTGCCAGTTCGCTTTCTGGGAAAGAACCCTTTTGATAGTTAAGGGAGGAAAAGGCTTTTTGAAGATGCAGTGACAGGGGATAATAGACCATGGCGCCAATGCCCTTCGTTTTGAGAAACTCAAAAAGCTCATCCCGGTCTTTTAGGCGAATAGTATATTGATTAAAAGTATGTTTGCCCGCTGGGAGCTCATAAGGAAGCGTGATTTCCATAATTTTAGCGAGTTGTTTTCTGTAAAAATTGGCTATTTTACGCCTAAAACGAATAAAAGAATCGATTTTTTTGAGTTTTACTCTTAATAGGGCAGCTTGAATTTCATCTAATCGGCTATTATACCCGATAAGATCGTAGTGGTAGGTCTTCCGGCTGCCATGCCCGCGCAAGACCCTGATCTCTTCAGCTATTTTATCATTGTTGGTTAACACTAGCCCTCCGTCGCCAAAACAACCCAGGTTTTTTGTAGGGAAAAATGAAAAGCAGCCAGCATCCCCAAAGGTGCCAACCTTCTTTTGATTAAATTCGGCGCCAAAGGATTGCGCGCAGTCCTCAATTACTTTCAGATTAAATTTTTGTGCAATATCCATAATTTTATCCATTGGACAGGACTGGCCGTATAAATGAACGGGCAGAATGGCTTTGGTCTTTTTTGAGAGCTTATTCTTTATAGTAGATGGGTCCACGTTGAATGTATTTGGCTCTATATCAACAAAAACTGGGGTTGCGCCACAATAAACAATTGCCTCAGCTGTGGCAACAAAAGTAAAGGTTGAAGTAATTACCTCATCGCCAGGCTTTATTCCGCTGGCAAGTAAAGCTAGGTGAAGGGCGTCTGTTCCTGAGGCGACTCCAATGGCATGTTTAACGCCATGATAACTGGCGACCTCCTTTTCCAGTAAGGTTACATTTTCGCCAAGAATATATTTCCCGGATTGTACAACCTTTTCCAGGGCAGCGTTAAGCTCTTTTAATAAGGACTGATTTTGTCTGGTGATATCGAAGAACGGAACAGGCATAGTGATTATATTATAACATTAAAATTTCTTTTGCGCAGCGAGAAATTACGCCCGGCTGGCCAAGTTTAGCTTTTAATTTAAGAAACGCCGCTTGCATCTCCAATATTCTTTGGGGATTATTTAAAATCAACAGAGCTTCTTTTGCAATTCTCTCCGGATTTGCTTCTCGCATAATCAGTTCAGGGATAACGGGAGAATTAAGTAATAGATTGGGCATGCTGAAGTAGGGAAGCTTTTTATCAATGCTAAGAAAATATTTACCAATAAAAAAGGATAGGGGGGAGAGCCAATAAAGCATAAGGTTAGGAACGCCGAGGAGAGCAGCCTCGAGGTTGATGGTGCCCGAAGAACAAAGGGCGATATCAGAAATATTTAATATATCATAGGCTTGGTCTAAGATGGCCTTCGGGGCAAATTGATCAATATAGGGAAAGATGTCCTTTATTATTCCAGGGGAAGCAGCCGAGATAAGGAAGCGTGCTTGAGGATTTTTTTGGTGAATCAGAGAAGCCGCTTTTAATAGTCGCGGGAGCAGGGTGTGAATCTCGTGCTGGCGACTTCCTGGAAAAAGCGCAATCGTCGGATGAATATCTTCGGCAGAACCAAAAAAACGCTGGCGGGCGTCTGCCTTGGTAAGTGTCGGCTTGACTAGGTCGACTAAAGGGTGGCCAAAAAAGACCACCTTTGCGCCAACTTGTTTATAAGCTAAGTACTCTTTTTCAAAGATCGCAATAATCAGGTCAATCGTAGAAGCCACTTTCTTTAAATTGCGCGGATTGCCCCAAAGCCATTCCTGGGGTGGGATATAGTAAGCGGTCTTGATCCCGAGCTTTTTTGCCGCCGTTGCCAGCGGCATGTTTATCCCTTGAGAATCGACGAGAAGAACCAGGTCGGGGCGTTCTTGCCGCATAAGGCGGACCAAATTTTTGAAAGTCAAATAAAGACTGGCAAGATTAGGCAGCGCTTCAAAAAAGCCAATGGTGGCGCGCGGAGTAATATCAAAGACGATCTTTGCCCCTTCGGCCTTTAATCTTTCTGAGCCCATACCAAAAAAGGACAAATTGGGGTCGAGGGCCTTAAGCGCTTTTACAAGGTGGGCGGCATGAATATCGCCGGAGACCTCTCCGGCAGAAATCAGGATTTTTTTCATATACCCAATTCGGGGATATCGGGGAAGACCAGCTCTTCTGCCTCAGCTTCAATCGCAACTTTTTTGCTGACGCCACGCTTGCTTTCAACTGACAAGAAGGCGACCACTTCGGATATTTCCGGGAGCGGGCGCAGGCGTTTTTTTATTTCCGCGGCCGCCTGGGCGGTGTTGTGGCCAGATTCATAAATTAGCTTAAAGGCTTTTTTTATCTCGGACTGTGACTCAAAAGAAACGCCCCGCCTTTGTAAGCCAATCGAGTTTATGCCCCGAACCTGGGCGGGGTTCCCCTCCACCAGCATAAAGGGCGGGATGTCTTGAACTACTTTGGATTGTGCCCCCACCATTGCCAAACGGCCGATCCGCACAAACTGATGAATGCCCGCCATGCCGCCGATGGTGGCCTGGTCCCCAATCTCGGTATAGCCGGCGAGCCCAACGTATCCGCCGATAACGGTCTGGTTGCCAATTTTACAGTTATGCGGGATATGTGCGTGGACCATAATAAAATTGTCGCTGCCAATTTCGGTTTTTCCATTTTCACCCGCCGGTAAATGTACGGTAACAAATTCACGAATCGTGTTGCGATCACCGATGATCACCGCCCCCTTTTCACCTTTATATTTTAGATCCTGAGGCGGGGTTCCGATGGTTACCCCCTGATAAATATGATTGTCTTTCCCAATGTTGGCCCAGCGGGAGATAACGCAGTGGGGGCCGACCTTGGTCCCATCGCCGATAGCAACCTCTGGTCCGATTAGACTATAGGCTCCGACTTCAACGTTGGCGCCTAAAACGGCAGAGGGATGTACGGTTGCGGTAGTATGGATTTTAACTCCGCCCGATTCTCTTTCCGCCAAGGAAAACATGAAGTCACCCTGCAGAACAACTTCATCCTTCACACTGGCTTTAGCGTGCATTTTCCCGACGTTGCCTCTGGTCCATAAGAATTCAACCTCAAAACGAAGTTGGTCTCCAGGGTAAACCGGGCGCCTAAAACGCACATCATCAATACCCGCAAAATAAACCAGCTTCCCCTCGTTTTCCTTTACGCTAAGGGCCATCACTACCCCAACTTGCGCCAATCCCTCAATGATCAAAACGCCGGGCATAATTGGCTGCCCCGGGAAGTGGCCCTGAAAAAAGGGCTCATTGATGGTAACATTTTTAATGGCGACCGCGCGCTTGCCTTCTTCCAGCTCGGTAATCCGGTCGATAAGTAGAAAGGGGTAGCGGTGGGGAATAATTTTTAAGATCTCTTTTATATCCATTTCTGTCATAACCATTTTCCTCCTTGACTAAACTTTTAATATTTGCCGGACAAGCTCAAGGTTTAACTTGTGTCCGGACTTAAAAGCTTTCACCTCCGCCAGCAGCGGCTGGCCAAGTAGCGCGAAATCTCCAATTAGATCTAAGATTTTATGCCTTACCATCTCATCAGAAAAACGCGGCGTGTTTACATAGCCATCTTTACTAAGGATCAAGGCATTTTCAAAAGAAGCGCCCCGCGCCAGACCCTGTTCTTTTAGTCGTTCATATTCTTCGATATAACCAAAAGTTCTCGCCGGAGCGATCTCTTTTTTAAAGCTGTTTTTTTGCGGATCGAAAAGGAAATGTTGCTCCCCAACCACTGGGAAGTCTATCATAAAATCGACACTAAAACTAGATGAGGGAAGGGCTTCAATATGGGCCTCTCCATCGGCGACCTTAATGGGATTATCAAGCGTAAAGGGCTTCTCTCTTTCTGATTGTTCAATCAAGCCGGTGGTCTCAAATGCCTCAAGATAAGGGAGGGCACTGCCATCCATCACTGGGATTTCTTCTCCGCTGAGCTCAACCTGGAGGTTATCTAAACCCAATCCAAAAATAGCTGCCAGCAAATGCTCTACTACCGCAACCCCGTTAAGCGTCGTGCCGCGGTGGGAATCTTTAACGGATTCGATACGAGCCTTAATTAATTTGTGTTCTTTAATAAAGACAATGCCGGTATTGGGAGGGGCGGGGGAAAAGGTTAGTGAGGATTTTGTTCCGGAATGAAGGCTAAGCCCTGAAAGCGAGAAGGCTTGTTTGATGGTTTTTTGCATCATCGCGGTTCGGGTCTCCGAATCGGCACGTTCGTCTTTTCACCATACAGTTTATAGGCGCTACGAATGGTTTCTTCTTTGATTTTATTGCCTTCTTTATCATAGACGGTCCGAATGACGGTGGTTTTAAAAGGGATATCGTTGGCAATTACCTCTCTCAGGCTCATAGGTACGTAGCCATGCGGGCTAAGCCCGAGAACGGCGGGGGAAGAAAACTTTATCGTTTTGCCGTTGGCGGTTCCGTAAAGCCTAAAGGATAACTTACGATTGGTGGCCAGGGTTTTAATTAAGATAGGGAAACCGGAGTCATTCTCAAATTTGAAATCAACCTGACCGGGATAGACGGTGGCATCTCTTCCCAGCGGGTAAATATTAAAATAAAAAGAATGGTTGCGACGCTGCAAGACCTTCAAATCAGCCAGAGAAACGGCATTGTAAAAGGTCGTCCCAATCTGACAAGTCCCACCGCCGTATTGAGGAACCAGCTCCCCGTTTAAAATGACAAAGGCCTCTTTGAAGCCGCGCTCGGGGGTGAATTCGCCAATTGTATCAGCGAGCGAAAATTTGTCTCCAGGCAAGAGCAGGGTGTTGTTTATCCAGGAAGCGATCAGTTTAATGTTATGGATACGATTAGGAGAATCATGCCTCCCGTAATAGGTTGTATAGGCGGAAAGACGGTAAACCGGGGGATGCGCACGCAGCTCTTTTTCCGTGATACGCGGATAGGCGTAATCAATGGTTAAGGGGATGCTCTCTTCGCCCCGATAAATAGCGTTGATAATTGCCTCCAGGCTTTTTTGGACATCGAGTTTCCTCCCCGGGTCTTCCGCTTCAATATTATAACCTCCAGTTTCTTCATAAAATTGAATGGAGGCATCCTGGGGGGAAGAAGAAATTTCTTCCGCCAATGCTTCAAGGTAGGCGGTTAAAACATTTTTATCAATACTTAAGACTAAAGGAAGCCGATTTATTTTTCCGGCCAGCCTTTCTTTTAGGCCGTCAAGGTAGTTTTGCCCGTGAATCAGGTTGAAGGCGTTGGAGACGGTCTCTTCAAAGAGGATTTTTACTCCTAAAGTTTCGGGCGGAAGCGCACATTCTAAAGTGTCCGCCTCCAGACTAATTAGCGGGCTATAAACTTGACTTATACCCGCTGTCTTTAATTTTGAGAGCGCCTCGGGAGTGGTTAAATATGAAACCTCAATATTCCCGATAAATGTGTTCGACGGAAAAATATCGCGATTTTTGTAAAAATCAAAGAAGACAAACGAGAAGGCACACAATAAAAAAATAACGGATAACAGCGCAGTTAATCTAATAAATTTTAGCATAAAAACATCAAAATAAAAGAAATCCCGATAACTCGGGACTTCTTTTTCAATGACCAGATCAGAGATTTGAACTATTCGATTATTTTAATAACCGCTCCCGCGCCGACGGTTTTGCCACCTTCGCGAATAGCAAAACGCAACCCTTCTTCGACCGCGATGTCGGTTAACAATTCAACCACCATATTTATATTATCGCCAGGCATAACCATTTCAACTTTTTCCGGGAGTTTGATCTCTCCGGTAACATCGGTGGTTCTAACAAAAAATTGCGGTTTGTAGCCAGGGAAGAAAGGGGTGTGACGACCGCCCTCTTCTTTTGTCAAAACGTAGACCTGCGCCTCAAATTTCTTATGGGGTTTAATGCTCCCGGGTTTAGCAATCACCATTCCCCGCGCGATCTCTTCTTTTTCAATGCCGCGCAAAAGCAAGCCAACGTTATCGCCGGCCATCCCCTCATCCAGCGTCTTTCTGAACATCTCGACTCCGGTAACGACCGCCTTTTTATGTGCTCCAAGGCCAATGATTTCAACTTCTTCGCCGGTCTTCACCTTTCCTCTTTCGATCCTGCCGGTGCCAACTGTGCCACGGCCGGTGATGGAGAAAACATCTTCAACGGACATTAAAAAGGGCTTTTCCAAATCACGCTGGGGAGTCGGGATATAGTTATCCAGAGCATCTAAGAGCTCCTGGATGCACTTTCCATCCGGACCGCTAGGGTTTTCCATTGCCTTAAGGGCGGAACCGCGGATGATTGGGATTTTGTCTCCGGGAAAGTCATATTTTTTCAGCAGGTCCCTGGTTTCAACTTCAACTAGGTCAATCAATTCTTTATCGTCAACCATATCGATTTTGTTTAAAAAAACCACCATTGCCGGCACGTTCACCTGATGGGCTAAAAGAATGTGCTCTCGGGTTTGAGGCATCGGTCCATCAGCGGCGGAGACGACCAGAATCGCTCCGTCCATCTGCGCAGCGCCAACCACCATGTTTTTGACATAGTCAGCATGCCCCGGACAATCAATGTGGGCATAGTGCCTTTTTTCGGTTTCATATTCAACGTGGGCAATGGCAATGGTGATACCGCGGGCCTTTTCTTCCGGCGCTGAATCGATCTCGTCAAAGGCTTTGGCTTTGGCCATGCCCTTAGCCGACAGATATTTGGTGATCGCTGAGGTTAGAGTGGTTTTTCCGTGATCAACGTGCCCGATGGTCCCGACGTTTACGTGGGGCTTTTTTCTCTCAAACTTTTCCCTTGCCATAACATATCCTCCTATTTTATTCTTTTCTCCGACCTTTCAAAATAACGAAATATTATACTAACACCTGGCCAAGCTTGTCAAGCCGAATTAAAAGCCCGCGGCCGGAATTGAACCGGCGACCTTTTCCTTACCATGGAAATGTCCCGATGACATTAAAATATGATTATGTAATATCGGGATCCCGACGTTCCATTATTCTATATTAATGTTGTCGGGACTCTGCCAACTGAGTCCCGGTGTTTCGACTTTGTCGAAAGTCGGGACTACACCTTAACTCAATATAATATTTTCAATGATTTTTCGGCTATGTTTAGCCTTAATAAAACGTTCTCTTTTATAAGCAGAATTAATGTCCGAAAATTCTTCGGCCTTTTTTAATCCCCAGGGTTTGTAAGGAGCAGTAGACTTAACGAGGCCTGAATTATGTTCCCCAAATCTCTTCTGTATGTTATTGGTAACGCCGACATAAAATCGACCAGTTTTCTCGCTTTGAATAATGTATAAATAATACATAACACGAAAGCCCGCGGCCAGAATTGAACTGGCGACCTTTTCCTTACCATGGAAATGCTCTACCAACTGAGCTACACGGGCATCTCGACTTGCTGCGCTCGCTCGATATAGACAAAATATATTATATCAGAATATTAGAGTATCAGACAAGGTCGGGCTTTTAGTGGTTGGGTAGAAACCATGATTTTTTAAACGATCCCAAAAAGTGAAATTTTCCAGAGGGAAATCTGATAGATATTTGTAAGGAAAGGGAAAAAATATTGAAAACTGAAAATAGCAGGCCTATTAGCCCCAAGGGATTTAATTTGCCTATGCGCATAAACCTCTTAGCATGGCAGCCTGATATCAGGTTCGTTCATAAAGCTCAGGATATTCTGACTTCTAGTCATAATTTTGTCGAATGCCGGTGGGCAGCCCGGGAACTGGCGGCAAGAGGCAGCAAAGAGACGTTAAGTCAACTGAGGAATTTTGTAAATCGTGCAAGTGCTGCGGAAAAGAAATTGTGGCAGGAGATAGAAGGCTGTGACCGCCGGCTGGCAGGAAAAGCGTTTAAACTATCAAGCCAGAGATGGTTGGTGCTGGCGGCTTATTTAAGTGCCAGAGCAGCAATAGAGAAAATAGAGCCGGGAGAGAATTCCGCACGGTTATTTGAAGAATTTTCAAGGGTGGCGGATGAATTACAAAAATGCGAGATACTATCCAATTTTATTATTAGGTACGCAAAAGAACTTGAAACCGGACGTTATGACCGCCGTGTTGATATACCACAGACATTAGACTTAGGCTGGTGCGTTTCACCTTACGGGCAGGCCCGTGTTGCTAAAGAAAGAGAAGATGCCCTCCGGGCATTATTAACAGAATATCTTAGACCTTACTGTTCACCCGAAAGAAATAACGTTCCCCGGGAAGTTTCTAATAATCGGGTGTTTGTTGCTGAGATAAAAACAGCTGCTGTTGGCATATGGGGGTGGGGTTCCTTCAAGTTGTTTACCGATTTGGTGGTGGATTATTTTGGACCGCCCATTGCGGATGAAGGGGAAGCAATCCCTGTAAGATGTAAAAGATTGGAGTGGGTCGATGAACTTGCACGCTTCGAGTCACAACCTCTGTTTTTTAGAAAATTGCCAGATGGCGTGGAACATTATGCGGTTATCCGGCCACACGACAGGGGGAGGTGGGGATATGCTGATAAGTGGATGAACGAAGTAAATAAACTCGAGTTATTTAAGGGGCTTCTTAAGGATCGGTTATTTGAGCGAAAAGGATCAGTTCAAACGATGGTGTTTTATCATGTCCCAGCAATTCAGGATCAAATCGAGCCCGTCTCAACCGGACTGGCAGGGATATTAAAAGACAAATTTGGAATGCCAGTCGAAGCAATCAGGGCGATAGCTTCTGTATCTGTTGATAGAAAGAAAAAGATCAAATAAGTTCCGATTTTTTAAAGATAGGGTCGAAGGCATAGTTTTTAAGTACTTCGGCGGCACCTTCCTCGCGATCAACGACTGAGATAACCTTCACCACCTTTGCCCCAACTGCTTCGGCGGCCAGGAGGGCCTCCATGGCGGAAGCGCCGGTGGTGGCAACGTCCTCTACTATTACCACGTTCCACCCCTTTTCAATCAGCCCTTCGATCTTTTGTTTGGTGCCGTGTTCTTTCTCTTTCTTTCTGACGATAAAGCCGGGGATGTCGCCCAGGGTTACCACCGCAGAAGTTATCGGGTCGGCGCCGAGGGTTAACCCGCCAATGGCATCAACGCTTAGGCCCTTAATTTTCTCGAGGATAATTTTGCCGATCAACTTGGCGCCTCGAGGATGGAGCGTTACCTTACGGCAATCAATATAAAAATTGCTGTGTTTTCCGGAGGAAAGGGTAAAATCACCGATTTTGACCGCACCGGTCTCAAATAGAAGCCGCTTTAGCTCTTCTTTCAAAGTTTAGTCAGCAATTAAAGCGAAGGCAATCAACCCAGCCAAAATTAAAACTAGGCCAACTCCTCCTTTAATTAATGTAAGTAGGTCTGGCCACCAGAGATAAATCGTCCAAATGCCAATGCCAATCAAGACTAATCCAATAAGTGCTTTGAGTAATTTGCCCATAGTCTTCCTCCTTTTCGAAATTAGAACCACCCGTAAGCGAAAGGATTATAACAATTTGAAATTAGATTGGCAAGTATTTTGTGGTTTTATTCCCACACCAATCATGTTCTACGGTTTGTTGTGGTTGATTTTGATGAAAGTATGGGTGCGGGGATTTATTTTGGAGATGGGGCGGCAGGGATGGCGGCCTCAATCTTTTGTTCTTGTCTTTCTGCCAAAATATCGTAAAGGGGAAGGTTGGTCCAGCCCACATAATTATAGCAAATCGGTCCCAGGCGGTAGGCAAGCTTAACCTTGTACCAATTCCCATCTTCTGAAATGTCTAAGAGTTTTACTTCAATTGGTATTTGATAAACCACGTTTGAGCTGTCTGATGGGGCGGAGTAAAGGGTTTTAACTGGAATATCGATCGGTAGGTTGCTAACCGCAAAAACAGCGGAAAGCCCGCAGATAGCAAAGCAAATTATTAAAAGAAAAATTCTTTTCATGTTTGTTCCGCCCGCCCTTTGATAAAGGCAGAAAGGGCCCTCATAGCAACCAATGCACCAATGCCTATTACCGCAATTAAAACCTTTGTCTTCATGGCTGTGCTCTCCTATCTATATTATCGGATTGAGGGGTAAAAATCTTGCACGGAAGCGCAGAGAGTTTAACTAATATTTTATCAGTTCTTTTAGCTTCTTTTTAGCTTCTTCTTCCAGCCTTTTCTTTTCTTCTTCGGCTTTCTGTTTAGCTTGGGCTTCTAACTTTTTAGCTTCTTCTGAGGCTTTTTGTTCGAGCTCCACTTTTTTTGCTTCAATTTTTACTTTGAATTTCCCCACAATGGCCTCTAGCGGTTTTTCCAGAATGGGGGTGGGGAGAGGCTTTTTCAGCTCGCCCTTTAGCTCGAAGGTTAATTCAAACCAACCGTTTTTATCGCGAAAAAGATTAAGCTCTGGTGGAAGCCCCTGGGTGAGCGTGGGGGAGGCCCGGAGGGTTAATCGGTTGCCCTCAAGATATTTTTGTTTGGCCAGGTCGAGACCGCCGCCGAAGGTTAGGCGCACATCGTGATCAATTAAGTTAAGGTTTTTTATATTAAGTATGCGATCTTTATAGGACAGACCGCCGGAAACCTCGGTGATTTTTAAATCTTGTTTTAGGCTGGGGGAATTGATCCGGTCGGCGATCGCGGCTACCGATCTCAGCTTTTTCAGCTCGCCATTTTTTAATTTAAAAGTCCCGACCACCTGGGCATTCGTCATTATCTCGGGGGTTTCAACCCCTTGTCCCCGAAGCGAAAGGGTGAGGTTAAGTGTCCCATAGACCTTGTCTAATAAATCATGATAATCCGGGAGGGAAGTCAGGAAGGTTTCGATGACCGCGTTACTGAAAGGATGGGCATTGAAACCGGAAAGCTTTAAGTCGTTGGCTGAATAAGCCAGGCCCGGGGCAGATAGGTTTATGGCAGCATTCCCGGAAAGGGTCCCCTCATAAAAATTAATTTGTTTTATGGCTACGCTCACATTTTTATTTGACAGCGCCAGGGAGAGGGCGGCCCGGTCCACTTTAAATTGTTGAAAAGACAGGTTCTCAATATTAAGATTGCCATTTACGCTAACGTTTCTTGGGAGACTGCTAGTTAATTGATTTATGGAGCGCGTTAGCGCTCCTTTTTTGGGGGTTGCTTTTGGTCGCCCTGCCGGAGCGGCAAAAAGCGCCACGAATGGATCCAGCGAGAGCCTTTTTGAGTTTAAATTAAAATCAAGGTGGGGTGCTTTTCGGATATTTATTAACGATAGGCTGCCGCCGGCTTTTTCGCTGGCAATTGAAAAGGACAGGTCGGGGATATTCAAGGCTTCTTTTTCAAGATCGGGGATCACTGAGCCACCGAACGAAAGCGGAATCGCTTTTCCCTGATAGTTTACGACGGCCGAAGCGCGGACGTCGATCGGCTTGATTAAACTTAGAGCAAGGCCGGCGATACTAATGTTTATTGCGCTGAGCGTGTTGGTTGAGCCGCTGGTTTGATCAACATAGGTCAGCTTCCCCTGGGAGAGCGAAAACTTATTAACAAAAAGAGAGAACGGCAACTTGGTCTCTTTCTTTTCTACGCTCTGCGGCGGATCGACGGGGCCCTGCTTTTTAGATTGCATTAAGTCTGAAAAGTTATATTCTCCGGCACGATTTTTCTCAATTAATATTTCCGGCCGAACCAACTCGAATTCATTGATGATAATCTGTCGAGAAAAAAGCGGCCAGAAGGCGTAGTGCAATTCAATGGCCTCAGCCGCAATAAAGGGTTTGGCGGAAAATCCCTGGCGGTTTCCAACATAAAGCTTTTGCAGGGAAATCCCAGAAAAAATATTAAAAGACACTTTTTCGATCTTTACGTCTCGATGGATGGCCTCGGAGATACGGTCAATGGCATAGGCCTTGATTTTTTCAAGTGGGAAAATAATGGGAAGGGCGATCATTCCAATCAGCAGCAAAACGATCAGGGCCCCAAGCGTAATCGAAAGCCATTTTATAAATTTCGACATTAGGATCACCTCTTTTGTATTATACAACGATCTTAGCCCTTTGTGTCTTAATGTCTGAATATTGTATAATCTAGCTATATGAAAAAAGGGATAGCGATTCTTGGCTCCACCGGATCGATCGGCAAGCAAACGCTTGAAGTGGTTTCGATTTTCCCCAGCAGTCTGGCAGTGGTGGCCTTAGCGGCTAAGGATGAGGTGGAACAGATCGTCGAACAGATTAAAAGGTTTTCGCCGAAAATCGTAGCGGTTGAAAATGAAGAGGTAAAACAAAAAGTTGAGCAAAAGATCGGAGCCACAAAAGTCCAGCTCTTAACCGGTAGCGAAGGCCTGCTTAAAGTGGCAACGGCGGCTGAAGCCAAAATGGTGGTGGTGGCCATCCCCGGATCCCTGGCTTTAACTGCGGTAATCGAAGCGGTTAGGGCGAAGAAAGATATTGCGCTGGCAACCAAAGAAGTGTTGGTAGCAGCCGGGGAAATATTTATGCGTGAGGTTGGGGCTGCCGGCGTAAAGATTTTTCCCATCGATTCTGAACACAGTGCAATTGCTCAGTGCCTGCGCGGAGAAGATTTAAAGACGATTAAAAAAATTATTTTAACCGCCTCCGGCGGTCCTTTCTGGAATACACCGGTCGAGAAGTTTGCGAACCTGACTGCCAAAGAGGCGCTCAAACACCCCACCTGGAAGATGGGCCCTAAAATCACTATCGATTCGGCAACCTTGATGAATAAAGGGTTTGAGGTAATGGAGGCGCACTATTTGTTCGGGTTGGATTATTCGCAGATAGAAGTGCTGATTCACCCCCAAAGCATCATCCATTCCATGGTTGAGTTTGTGGATGGATCGATCAAGGCTCAGCTGGGCGCTCCCGATATGCGCATTCCGATTCAATATGCCTTACTGGAACAGGTAAGGACACAAAATATGTGGGGCCGTTTGGATTTCAGCAAGGCCAATCAACTTACTTTTGTAAAACCCGACAGACTAAAATTTCCCTGTCTCGAATATGCTTACGAAGCGGGCAAAAAGAAGGGTACTTTGCCTGCAGTCTTAAACGCAGCGAATGAAGAAGCGATCAAAATTTTTATGCAGGGAAAGATTAATTTTGCTCAGTTGCCCCAAAAAATAAAGGAAGTCATGGATAAGCACCAGAACAAGGAAAATCCCTCTTTGGAAGACGTGCTGGCGGCGGATGCGTGGGCGAGACAGAATCTTGCTTAATATGTTATACTTTTGCTCGTCATGACAAAACCAGTCGACCTCGAAATGCTACGGCACTCCACCTCGCACATTATGGCTCAGGCGGTGATCGCGCTTTTCCCGGGAGTTAAATTAGGTATTGGGCCGGCGATTGAGAACGGTTTTTACTATGATTTCGATATGCCGGAGCAAATTACCCCCGAAGACCTTCCCAAAATTGAGAGCAAAATGCGCGAAATTATCAAAGCCAACCAAAAATTTGAGCGCATTGAAATGAAAAAGGATCAAGCCCTTCAATATATGGAAGAAAAGGGCGAAAAATATAAGGTTGAAATCTTGCACGAGATCGAAGGCGATAAGGTGACCTTTTACAAAAACAGCGATTTTGTTGACCTGTGCCGTGGGCCGCACGTCGAATCAACCGGACAGATCAAGGCATTTAAGCTGCTTTCGATTGCGGGTGCTTATTGGCATGGGATCGAAACCAATCCCATGATGCAAAGGATCTACGGTACCGCTTTTTATACCCAGCAAGAATTAGATGATTATCTAAAATCTTTGGAAGAGGCGAAAAAGCGCGATCATCGCAAATTGGGAAAAGAGCTGGACCTGTTTGGCATTTATGAAGAAGCCGGCGCCGGTTTTGTCTATTATCATCCCAAAGGGGCCATGCTTAAATATTTGCTAGAAGAATTTTTACGTCAGGAAAACTTAAAGCGCGGTTACGAGCTGGTGTCGATCCCTCACATCCAGAAAATCGACCTTTTTAATACCTCCGGCCACACCAATTATTATCGTGAAAACATGTATTTTATGAAAATCGATGAACAGGAGTTTGCGATCAAGCCCATGAACTGTCCGGGACATATTTTGATTTACAACCGAAAGGGCAGGAGTTATCGCGATTTACCGATCCGTTATTTTGAGCTGGGAACCGTTTACCGTTATGAAAAATCGGGAGTGTTGCACGGATTATTGCGGGTCCGCGGTTTTACCCAGGACGACGCCCACATCTTTTGCCGGATCGAACAACTCGAGGATGAAATCTTAAAGGTTTTAGAGTTTGTTGATTATGTCATGCGCATTTTTAAGTTTGAGTATATCGTCAATCTCTCTACCCGCCCGGAAAAATATGCCGGTACCCTTGAAAACTGGGATAAAGCCACGGCCATTCTACAAAGGGCACTGCAAGATCGCAGAATCCCGTTTGAAATTGATACGGGGGCGGGCGTGTTTTACGGCCCCAAAATTGATATAAAGCTGAAGGATGCCTTGGGCCGACTGTGGCAGGGGCCGACCATTCAAGTTGACTTTAACCTGCCCGAAAGATTTAGTTTGGCCTATACGGCAGAGGACGGGAGCAAAAAAACGCCGGTCATGATTCATCGGGCGGTCTTGGGAAGTATTGAAAGATTTTTGGGCGCACTCCTTGAACACTATGCCGGTGCGCTGCCCCTCTGGCTTTCTCCAGTGCAGGTAAGGATCTTGCCGATCTCTGAGAAGTATAATGCTTATGCGAAACAAATTGATGAAAGCTTAAAAGGGCAAAGCCTGCGGGTAGAGATGGATCTTTCTGATGAAAAAATTGGGGCGAAAATTCGGGCCGCCCAGCTGGGAAAGATACCGTACATGTTAATTGTTGGCCAGAAGGAAGCGGCTGAGCAATCCGTCTCGGTCCGGCACAGAAGCCGGGGAGATATGGGAGCCAAAAACCTGCCAGACCTTATGGGCGACCTCCGAAAAGAGATAGACAGTAAGGAATAATTCTTATATAATGCATAAATAACGGGGGTCAAGCAAGCATTAAAGATTACTTAATAAACGAGAGAATTCGAACCAGAGAAGTTAGACTGATTGACGAAGAGGGAAAACAGCTGGGTGTTTTCCAGGCCCCGGAAGCGCTGAGAATGGCGCGCGAGCGCGGTTATGATCTGGTTATGATCGCCCCCACCGCTACCCCGCCAGTTTGTCGCATCGGGGACTACGGTAAATTAAAGTATGAGCTGAACAAGCGGGAGAAAGAAGCGCGAAAAACGCAACGCGGCGGGGAAGTAAAAGAAGTTAAGTTATCGGTTAAGATCGCGCAGCATGATTTTGAGGTTAGAGCAGCGAAAGCCCGTGAAGTTTTAGAGAAGAAGAATAAGGTCAAGGTCTCCATGTTCTTTAGAGGGCGCGAAATGCAGCACAAGGACCTGGGGAGAAAAGTAATCGAAAGGTTGTTGGAAGCGGTCCAGGATATCGGTAAGCCCGAGTCTGAACCGAGGGCTTTGGGGAGAAGTTTGATCGTAATGATTGCCCCCAAGTAGGCGAGGAATATGCCGAAAATTAAAACCAGAAAAGCAGCGGCAAAAAGATTTAGAATTACAAAAACGGGGAAGGTGATGCGCCGGCGTTCAGGCAGGAGACACTTGCTGGAGTGGAAGCCGGCCAGAAAAATGCGCTCCTCGCGAAAGGCCCTGCGGGTTAAAGCGGCGGATGTTGCCAGGGTAAAGAGCATGCTGCCGGGAGGGTAAGAGAAAATGGTAAGAGTAAAAAGAGGTTTTGTTGCGCGTCGCAGAAGAAAAAAGGTGATTGGCCGGGCGAAGGGTTTTCGCCGAACCGTGCGGACCCAGTTCCGCCGGGCGAAAATCGCGGTCTATCACGCGCTGAAGCACGCCACCCGCCATCGCAAAACACACAAAAGAGAAATTCGGCGCCTCTGGATTGCGCGTATCAATGCAGCACTCAGAGCCGGCGGAATGCTTTACAGCCGGTTTATAGCAACCTTGAAGAAAAAGAACATTAAGCTCGATCGGAGATCCTTGGCTGACCTGGCGGTAAATCATCCCCAGGACTTTAAAAAGTTGATGGAGTCCATAAAAAGCTCATGATCGAGATGCAGGTGGGTGGGCTGGGTTTTGACCCTCGAAATTTATCTCCCATTGTTCTCTTACGGGATCAAGAAGAATTAAACTTTTTACCCATCTGGATTGGGATTTTCGAAGCAGCGGCCATTGCCATGGAACTGCAAAACGTAAAACCTCCGCGTCCTATGACGCACGACCTCCTGAAAACCTTTATTGAAAAACTGGGCGGGAACTTACAGAAAGTAGTGATTAATGATATAAAAGAGGGGACTTTCTATGCGACGATAGAGGTCGATAAGGAAGAAGCTAAAATTAGCGTTGATGCTCGGCCCTCCGATGCCATTGCGCTAGCGGTGCGTTGCCATACCCCCATTTATGTTTCAGAGGTGGTAATGATGCAAGCCAAACTGGTGAATGCCGAAAAAGATGCGGAAGAAACGCAGAAACTAAAGAATTTTATTGAAAATATGCGCCCCGAAGACTTCACCAAATATTATCAAAAGGATTAACTCAACTTCTCGAAATTAAGAATACTCCCAGAATAACTACCAGAATACCAAACCAACGGACCGCGTTAACGTTTTCTTTAAAAAAGATAAAGGAGGCTAAAGCTACCAGGACATATGCAACGCTGACCATCGGGTAAACCAAGCTCAGCTCTAGCCGGGAAAGAACCACCAGCCAGAAAATTGAACTCAAACCAAAGAAGATTAGCCCGATAAATACCAGGGGGCTAAAAAACATAGGAAGCACCTTATATAAAAGCTGGCTTACTGGAAAGGTGCCAAAAGCCACCATGCCCCTCTTCATAAAAAGTTGTCCGGCTACCGCTAAAAGGATGGACGTACCTAAAATTAAATAATTAACCATTTTCCCCTCCTTAATTTATAGCTCTTTCCATCCCAACCACTTTAAGGGTGAGGTTGAAAAAGAGAGCTTTAATACCGTTATGGCTTTGTTCTTTTTGCCAACCGAATAAAAATAGTTTTTGCCAGATTCTCTAACCAATTTATAGCTACCTTCGCCAAATTGACATTCTTCTCCGACGGCTGAGTGCATCAGCCAGTCCGCATCGTCTTCTGCCGGATGCGGCAAATCGCTATACCAATGGCCGTTTCTGGCTATCTCTGTTTTCCCCATTTCCAGACCAGCTTCTGCCAGATAGAAGGCCTGCTCTTTTTGCAGATTCAAGCAGGCAACAGCCCAGCCATTATAAACCATTTTAAGTAAAAGCGCAGCTGTCATTCCAAGGGCAAACATCAAAATAATTACTAAAACCAGGCTAAAACCGCCGCGCTTTTTGTTCATTCTTGATTCCTTAAGCAAAGAGCTAAGCTTTGATCGTTGATTTTGGTTTCAACTAAATTGCCGGCGTAAGAAAACGAGAGGGATGAAATTTCACCGGTACTAGAGAGGGGGGCGGTGGTCCCATTCTTTTTTCTCTTTACTTCACCTCCGGAGATGAAATATTCGATGGTGTCATTTTCGATCTGCAGACACAGGCGCGATGGATTCGAGGTAGGTAATATTTTTTTGGCAGCCTTAATTTCATAACCCATTCTATTTAAGACAGCTAGGGTTGTCTGATGTCTAGTGTTTGCGCAGGCTAATTTTTTCGTGGCCCTGATCTGATTGCCAAAAAAATAAAAAAATGAGCTGAGAAAAAGGGAAAGAATGGTCAGAGAAACTAACAGCTCAATCAGTGTGAACCCCTTTTTCAATTTGAACTCCTTAAAGTGTAAAGTTTGATCGATGATGCTGTCGGACTATAATTAAATGTTAATTGAAGACTTAAAAGTTCCGGTGTGATGGGGACAATCCTTATCTGCCCTTTACCCGCAGCAAAAGTGCCGACAGGCATAGCGGCCAGCGAAGTAAAGGGAAGGGCGGGCAGCTTTTCCATCTCCGACTGAATTAAATAAGTGGCCCGAGATAGTTCGAAGGCAGCTTCCATGCGGTCTTTCCCAACTTTGAATAAACCAGAGAAGGTGGAAACGGTTATCATCAGAATTACAAACGAGACGAGCAGCTCAACTAAAGTAAAACCTTTTTTATTCAATCCGCACCCTCCCCAGAGAAGAAACAATGATGCTTTTGGTCTGGCCTAACTGATTGCGCAAGATAAGGGTCCCGCTTCCGCCGGGAACCGGAAAACCGGAATCCGAAAAACAAATGAGATGCGCCTGCGCCATAAAAATGTTGCTTGGAAGAAGGCGATAGATATCTAGCGACAATCTTTGATGTTGTGCGTAAGCTTTGACCTGCAGGGTCCTTATTTCTCCGGCAATTGCCTGGGCGGTATAGTTCAGGGCTAAACTATCACAAAGCCGCTTCAGCGTCGGAAGGGATACAGAAAATAATATTCCAACGATAAAAATAACGATCAATAATTCTATTAAGGTAAATCCGCGTTTTAACATAAAGGGAAGGAAGCTTAGGCTGTGACTACGATATTATCAATCAGACGGGCTTTCCCCAAAAAAGCGGCCAGGGCAATCAAGCTTTGACCGTCGAGCCTTTTCTTGTCTTCTAAATTTTGTGGGTCAACGATCGCAATGTAATCCAGGCGTACGGTGGGTTCCGCGCCAATCAAAGAGCGCATGCGCAGCAATAACCGGTGGGGATCTTTTTCGCCTTTTTCAATTTCTTGTTTTGCCAAAAGCAGGGCGCGATAAAGAACGGTAGCGCTTTCTCTTTCCTTGGGGGTCAAGTATTGGTTGCGTGAGCTCATGGCCAGGCCATCGAATTCGCGAATAGTGGGGAGGCTGATGACCTGAACGGGGAAGTTAAGGTCCCGGACCATTTTTTTTATGATAATTTGTTGTTGATAGTCTTTCTCACCAAAGAAAGCAAAATCGGGCATGACCAGATTAAAAAGTTTGGCCACAATGGTGGTTACTCCTCGAAAATGGGTTGGCCGGGTCCGGCCACACAGTTTTTTTGAGAGACCTTCCACTTCAACAAAAGTCTTGAATTCGTCCGGGTATAATTGTGCAGCGGCGGGAAGGAAAAGGACATCCACCTCGAAATTTTTAAGTAGCTTTTTATCACGGGCAAGATCGCGCGGGTAACGGGCCAGATCTTCGCTGGGCCCGAACTGAAGAGGATTTACAAAGACACTCACCACCGTGATGTCTCCCTTTTTTTTCGCGGCCTCCACCAGGGAAAGATGCCCCTCGTGAAGATAGCCCATGGTTGGCACGAGACAAATAGTCTTGCCTCGTTGTTTGGCTTTAAGGGAAAAAGCCGGCATTTCTTTTAGCTTTTTTATCTCTCTCATCAGCGGGTAATCCAGAAGCGGGCGATGACCCAGAGAATGATGGCCAGGACCAGGGCCAGGGTTTTTAGCCCTAAGTTTTTAGTGAAAAAATTTCTAAGCACTTTTCTCCTCCTTGCCGGTGGGTTTTTGCCAGGTGGCAAAGTCGCATTTAGGGTAATTGATGCAGCTATAAAAGATTTTTCCGCGCTTGGTCCTTCTTTCCACCAGCTCCCCTCCGTCTTTGGGGCACTTGACGCCGATCTTTTTAACAATGGGTTTGATATTTTTACATTCCGGATAACCGCTGCAAGCCAAAAAATCCCCGTAACGGCTGTGTTTAATAACCAGGGGTTTGCCGCATTTCTCGCATTTTTCCTGCTCCATCACCCCCTGTGGTTCGCTGCCCGGTAAAGGTTTGGTAAATTTACATTTGGGATAGCCGGAACAGGCAATGAAATCACCATATCTGCCCTGCCGGATCACTAAAGGCCGGCCGCAGTTGGGGCATTTTTCTTCGGTCATGATTTCTTTTTTAACTTTCTCCATCTTAACTTCGGCTTCTGCCAGGGCCTGCGCAAAAGGAACGTAGAAATGCTGTAAAGCAACGGTCCACTCCAGTTTATGGGTGAGAATGTCGTCTAATTCGTCCTCCATTTGTGCGGTAAACTTCAAATCTAGAATTTGGGGAAAGTGCTTAACCAGCAAGCTGTTCGTCAACATCCCGATTTCGGTGGGCTGCAGCGCAGTCCCTTCTTTTTTAACATAGCCTCTTTCCTGGATGGTGGAAAGAATCGGAGCATAAGTTGAGGGTCGCCCGATCCCTTTGCTTTCAAGCTCTTTCACTAGGGAGGCTTCGGTGTAACGCGGAGGAGGTTGCGTAAAATGTTGTTGCGGCAAGAGCTGGATCAGCTTCAGCGATTGCCCTTCTTTTAAAGAAGGGAGGAGGGTGCTTTTCTCCTCCGGACCTTCTTCATCGACCGATTCTAAATAAACTTTCATAAAACCATCGAACTTAAGAATGGAGCCGGTGGTCCTGAAGGTATAATTATTTACCACCAAATCGATGCTGGTTTGATCAAATACTGCAGGATTCATCTGGCAGGCAACAAACCTTTTCCAGATTAATTCATAAAGCTTTAGCTCGTCAGCATTAAGACTCTCCTTGATCTTTTCTGGGATGCGTTGCACCGCAGTGGGCCGGATCGCTTCGTGGGCGTCCTGCGCCTGTTTTTTCTTTTTATATTTAATCGCCTGTGAAGGCAGGTATTCTTTACCAAAACCCACCTCAATGTATTTGCGCGCCTCAACCTCGGCTTCATTAGATAGCCGGACCGAGTCGGTGCGCATATAAGTGATTAAGCCTACGCGCCCTTCTTCTTTGATATCAATCCCTTCATAGAGTTTTTGGGCAATAACCATCGTCCGTTTAGCCGAGAAACCGAGTTTGCGCGCGGCTTCTTGTTGGAGGGTGCTGGTTATGAAAGGAGGCGAAGGGTAGCGCTTTTGTTCCTTGCGGCTAATTTTTGAAACGGAGAAAGCGGCGTTTTCTAGTTCTTTAATAATTTGATCGGCTTCGGCTTGGGAGCGGATCACCTGCCCTTTTTCTTTAGGGCTAACGCCCAGGGGAGCCTGATCTTTGGCGATTAGTTTTGAAGAAAATTCTTGGCCCTCGACCGGCATTAAATGAGCAAAAATATCCCAGTATTCTTCCGCTTTAAATTTTTGGATCTCCTCTTCGCGCTCGCAGACGATCCTGACCGCGACGGATTGTACCCGTCCAGCGGAGAGGCCTTTGCGGACTTTTTTCCAGAGGAGCGGGCTAAGCTTGTAACCTACGATTCGATCTAAGATACGCCGCGCCTGCTGGGCATTCACCCGCGCCATATCAACGCTGCGGGGGTGTTTAACCGCCTCGGTCACCGCTTCTTTAGTGATCTCGTTGAATTCGATCCTTTTAACTTTAGCATCTTCTCCCAAAATAATCTGTAAATGCCAGGCGATGGCTTCGCCTTCACGATCCGGATCGGGGGCCAGCAGGACCTGGTCCGCTTTTTCCGCTGCCGACTTGAGCTGTTTTATGATTTTTTCTTTGCCCTTAATTATTTGGTAATTGGGAGCAAAGTTGTTGTCAATTTTAACTCCCAGCGATTTGGCAGGCAGATCACGAACGTGGCCCCCGCAAGCCTCCACCTCAAAACCTTCCCCTAAAAATTTCTCCAGCGTCGAGGCTTTAGCGGGCGATTCAACGATTACCAGTGTTTTGCTCATGGATTTCACCGAAAGGAATGTTAACAGAGAATTCTTGCTTTTGTCAAACTTTAAGCAATTTTATTGCCAGCTTACCGCAGAAAGCGTTTGGAGAGTTCTGCTTCAGTCAGGCGCAGCAGGGTGGGGCGACCGTGGGGACAGGTGAGGGGGTTTTTGCTCAGATACAAGTCCTTAATCAGTTGTTTCATTTCTTCTTGATTAAGCGGGTCTCCCGCCTTAATGGCGCTGTGACAGGCAATGAGTTTACGTATATTTTCCTGCCTGATTTCAAGTTGGGTTGCCCGTCCCAGGGTGGATAGATCGGATAAAAGATCGACGAATAATTGTCTAGCGGATGTCTTAGCTGCGACAATCGGAACCGCTCTTAATAAATAGGTATTAGTCCCAAAGGCTTCGATTTCAAAACCTAAAGTGGAGAGGTAGGCAAGGTTTTCTACTAAGGAGGGCTCATCGCCCGGATTTATTTCAATCGTCTCCGGCAGCAGGAGTGGTTGGCTGGGGTTGGTGACGGTTTGCTCGCTCAGTTTATCATAAAGAATTCTTTCGTGGGCAGCATGCTGATCAATTAAAACCAAATCTTCTCCATCGGTTGCCACAATGTAACTGCTTTTCAGCTGATAGATGGGGAACAAAGGTTGAACCGAAGAAACCTCGAACTGTGGTATGAAGGTCGGGGGCGGAGCAAGTTCAAAATCCAATGTCTGAAGTCCAAGGGCGCCCAGGCTTTCTCGTTCAGCCGATGACATGGGACTTTGGGTGGAGCGAGGCAGGTTTTTAAATGAACTTAATACCGCATTTCGAACCGCATCCATAACGGCTTGCGTCTTGGCAAATTTTACTTCACGTTTGGTGGGGTGCACATTTACATCCACTTCTTTGGGATCAATATCAACGAAAAGGATTGCGACCGGATAACGATTATTAGGAATCAGGGTGCGGTACCCTTCTTCCAGCGCCCGGTTAAGAAGAAAATTTCGGATATAACGCTGATTTACAAAAAAATTTTCGTAGTTTTTATCAAGCCGGCTAAGCGTGGGCAGGCTGATAAATCCGTGAATGCGGCCATGGTCAAAATCAAAGGCACAAGCAATTAACTGTTTAACCAGCTCAAAGCCATAAACAGCCATAATAGCTTCTTTCAGGCTTCCTGTCCCGGAAGATTGTAAAATCGGCTTGCCGTCCGAGATAAATTCAAAGGCCACCGCGGGATAGGCGATGGCATATTTTGAAATAATATCCCCAATATGGCCCAGCTCGCTGCTGTTTGATTTTAAAAACTTTATCCGCACCGGTGTGTTATAAAAAAGGTCTTTAATTTCAACTGTCAGGCCGTGCCCGGAAGGATTACGTTCAATCATCATTCGCGAGACGCTGGCAATCGAAGGAAGGGCTTCACCACGGAAACCCAGAGTTTTTAAATTGGAAAGATCTTCCAGCGACTTGATCTTTGAGGTTGAATGTCTCTGCAGGGCAAGCGAGATTTCTTCTTCACTCATCCCCGTTCCATTATCGGAAACACGGATAAGTTTTTGCCCGGCCTGCTGTATTTCTACCGTAATTTTACGGGCCCCGGCATCGATTGAATTCTCGACCAGCTCCTTGACCGCTGAGGCCGGCCTTTCAATTACTTCACCGGCGGCGATTTTATTAATGAGATCTTCGGGTAAGATTTGAATCGAAGATTCGCGCATAACTATATTTTACCTAAAAATTAACCAATTAGATATGTCTTGGAGTAAAAGCTAGCGTAACTTTAAAAGTCTTTTTACTAAGGAGAGCGGGAGTCCCACTACATTATTATAATCACCCTTAACTTCCTTGATGAATATTTGTTCGATTTCCTGAATTCCGTAAGCGCCAGCCTTATCCAGCGGCAAACCACTTTTAACGTATTTGCGGATTTCAGCATCCTTCACTTTTTTCATCTTTATTTTAGTAACTTCATAACCGGCTCGAACTCGCAGGCTCTCAGAATCGACCAGGGCCACCCCGGTTATCACTTGGTGGGTTTTGCCGGAGAGAAGTTTTAGCATTCGATAGGCATCTTGCTTATGGCGTGGTTTCCCGAGGATCTTTTTGCCAAGAACAACAATCGTGTCTGCGCCGATTACCAGCGCCTTTTTTTGTTTTATGGCAACCGCCAAGGCCTTGGCTAAAGCGGCTTTCACAGCGAAAGCAAGCGGGCTTTTTGCCCGGATGGAAGATTCGCGAATCCGGCTGGGAATAACTTTAAAATAGGGGAGGATCCTTTTAAGTAGGGCTTTTCTTCTAGGAGAGGCAGAGGCGAGAACAATCGTCGGCTTGATCATTTTTCTCCTTTCAGGTATGCATTAGTTGTTTGGAAAAAAGCATCCGCAACCAATGTGGCTCCCGGACCATTAAGATGAACACCATCCAGAGTAAAAAAGAGACCTCTTTCGGTCGCTTGATCATTTATCTCTTTTATGCCTGTAAGCCCACAATCCATCATTAACCTAACCCGGCTCTGTATGATGTAATCGGAAGGTTCTTTGGTTTGCCGCTTAAGGAGGAATATTTTTCTCAAATCCAGATATTCGACGTTGCTGTAGTTTGCGGATAAACCTTCAATAATTCCCGCTAATTCTTTCAACTCACCGTTCCACGGATTATTTAAATCTTCGCCAATGAATAAAGGAGGGACGGTTATCAGCTTTTCGCAGAGCGGAGATAAAAGGTCGAGGGTTAATTTATAGTAATCACCAAACTCTTTGTGATCTTTGACCCAGGGCGGATTCAGCGTGTTTTTGATTGGAGTAGAAGCTTTAGCTAGCACATCATTGGTACCGATCCAGAGAAAAGTTAAGGTGGTTTGAGGGATAAGCTTATCTTCTTTTATCCTTTGATATAAGCTAATTACCGTATCGCCGCCTTTCCCATAATTTAATAATTCATGCTCACTAAGTTTACCCTCCAGCATTTTAAAAAAAGAAGCGCCCGGTTGTCCAACGGTTAAACTATCTCCATAGAAAGCAATCTTCATATCGGGGTCGATTATATAGTGTAAAAGTGCTTAGCGCAACCACCAAGCTCCTTCACAAAAAATAGGATCATTGCTATAATAGCCAAACGTTTTGAAAAAAGTGAGGATCTAAGTGACCATCATCCAATCTATTATTCTCGGTATTGTCCAAGGAATAGCAGAGTTCTTGCCGATTAGCAGCTCGGCGCATCTGGTTTTTATCCCTTGGGTCTTGAACTGGCCCCCGCACACTCTTACCTTTGATGTGGCGTTGCATATCGGCACTCTTTTTGCCCTGCTCCTGTTTTTCTGGAAAGAATGGTGGAAAATTATTAGGAGCCCTCTGCTCTGGTTATTATTATTGGGTTGTATCCCGGGAGCGATCGCCGGATTATTGGGAGAGAAATATTTTGAAGAGACCTTTCGCGGGCCGGTGACCATTGCCCTTTTCATGATCGGCCTGGCCCTGGTTTTATGGATGGCTGAAATTTATGGCAAGAAAAAGAGAGAGATGGAATCGGTTGGTTGGGTGGATGTGCTGCTGATCGGGATCTCCCAGGCGCTGGCGCTGATGCCGGGAGTTTCTCGCGCGGGCATCACCATGACCTCCGGATTATTCATGGGGCTCAATCGTGAATCAGCGGCAAAATTTTCTTTTTTGCTTGCCACGCCGATCATCTTCGGCGCCGGATTATATAAGGGTTATGGTTTATTGAAACATGGTTTGCCGGCGACAGAAAGAGCGCCTTTTTTGATCGGCATGTTGACGGCGGCAGTGGTGGGATTTTTTGCGATTAAATATTTACTGCAATATTTGCAAAAGAACAGTTTTTATCTGTTTATCTGGTACCGGATTGTCGTAGGGGTAGGGCTAATCGCACTTTTCTTATTAAGGGCGAGATAGCCAGTCAATCGAAGCATGAAAAAACTTTTGGGATTTGTCCTCTTTATTCTCGGAGCCCTTATTTTCGTTAATTTGGCAATTGAGCCGCTGATTGAGCCGGGGATGCTTTATTCCCCAAACAAAATAATTGCCGCCTATCCCGATGCTCGGCCATTTAAATATGAAGATGTCTATCTCACTTCTAGGAATGGTCGGAAGATAAACGGCTGGTTCTTTAAAAACGAACGATCACAGAAAGCGATCCTTTATCTGCATGGTAATTCTGACAACATCGGGGCACCACTAACCTTATATACGATTCGCACCTTTTATAGGCTTCCAGCGAATGTTTTTGCCATTGATTACCAGGGTTATGGCAAAAGCGAGGGGGCGCCGTCAGAAGAGAATGTCTATAACGATGCCGAGGCGGCTTATGCATTTTTAGAAAAGAAAGGGTTCGCTCCTCGCGGAATCATTGTGGTTGGAAATTCGATGGGGGGAGCGGTGGCCACTTATCTGGCAAGCAAGCACGAGATTGGTGGCCTGGTGCTGCAAAGAACTTTTGCTTCGATTGCCGAAATGGCGGTAAGGAAAAACCCGCTGTACCGTTTTCCCATTATCTGGTTCAGGAGCAGTTATAACACGCTGGAAATGATAAAGAAGGTAAAAGCGCCGGTTCTGATCGTGCATTCGAAACAAGACGATGTGGTCCCCTATGCAATGGGAGTTGAAATATTTAAAAACTGTCCCGGGCAGAAAAAACTGATAACCATCGAAACCGGCCGCCATGATGATGATATCTTCAACCAGGAATATATTCAGAGTTTCAAGGCGATGCTTAAAAACAAATAGGCGAAGGTGGGTTTGAGCTAGTTAAATCCCGCAAACGAAGATTAGTTTTTTATCATAACCAACATCATCTTAAAACGCTTCAGCGCCTTTAGGGCATGGGGTTTATTGGCCGGCATGATGATCATTTCGCCAGCTTCCAAGCTTTTTGCTTGCCCGGTAATCGTTACCTTTGCCTCACCATCAAAAATATATACTAAAGCATCAAGGGGCGGTGTGCTCGCTTAAGCCCTGTCCCTCATCAAAGGCAAAAAAAGTGACGGTTCCCGCTTTTCCCTTGATCAGTTCCTTGCTTACCACTGACCCATTTTGGTAATCAATCGTTTCGCCGATTTTGTTTATTTGGGGATTAACCATGCAATGATTTTCTTTTCAATCTATTTTTGTTCTTTAGATTATAGAATAGATAACTCAGAGCACTGAACACGGAACACAGTTTAATTATAAAATGGAGAGGGAAGGATTCGAACCTTCGAAGGCATAAGCCGCCTGATTTACAGTCAGGTGCATTTAACCACTTTGCTACCTCTCCATAAACACGGCTGACGTCAGGCGATCTCAATTTGCGAATCGTCCAACGTCAGCCGTAAATCGATAGGATTATCTTTTCCCTTTCTTCTTCTTCCTGCCACGAGCCATCTTGGCACGGGAGACGTCTCCCTTTTTGTCGACGAAATAGAGGTAGCCTGCCTGTTTCTTAATGCCACACTTGCAAACTTTCTCTGCCACCATACTTTTTCACCTCCCTTTCGCTTGCGACCGTTGTCGCAAAACTTCATAAAGCACGATGCCGTTAGCCACCGACGCATTCAGGGAATTTATCTTTCCCCGCATCGGCAAGCGGACCAGTTCATCACATCTTTCTTTAACCAGTCGCGAAAGCCCGCTGCCCTCACTGCCGACGACTAAAGCGAGTGGACGACCCAAATCAGCTTCATTATATAACCTCTTTCCGTCGATTTCAACTCCAATCACGACGATTCCCTCTTTTTTTAAATTGGAAATAGCTTCGGCGATATTGGGAACCCGTGCTATAGGTACGCTTTGGGCGGCACCGGTGGAAACGCGCATAACCGTGTCATTTACCTGCACCTGCCGATTTTTGCGGATGATCACGCCGTGGACGCCGGCCGCTTCGGCGGTACGCAGAATCGCGCCAAAGTTATGCGGGTCTTCAATACCGTCGAGAATTAAAATGAAGGTGGGCTCGTTTTTGGCTGTGGCTATTTCCAGTAGATCGTGCCAATCTTTATAGCTGAACATTTTGCAGGGCTTGTTCAAAAATCGCCAGGGCCAAATCGATTTCTTTTAGCTTCACAATTAGGGGTGGGATAAAGCGCACCACCGTTCCGTCGCCGCCGGTAGAAATCAAGACCAGGCCTTTTTTTAAACAAAAATTGATGAGCTTGCTAACTAGTGCGGAATCTTTAAAATCTACCCCGACCATTAAGCCTAAGCCGCGAACCTCTTTGATAATCGGAAAATGTTTCTGCAGCTTTAATAGTTTCCCTTTCATATAATTACCAAGCCGGGCGGCATTGCGTAAGAGCTTTTCTTTCTTAATCACTGCAATGGTGGCAAGGGCCGCAGCGCAGCTGACTGGATTGCCGCCATAGGTTGAACCATGAGAACCGGGCGACCATTTTTTCATTAACGCAGCGGGCGCGGCAATCCCACCCAGCGGGAAACCGGAAGCAATTCCCTTAGCCATACAAATGATATCCGGCTTAATGCCAAAATGCTCACAGGCAAACCACTTGCCGGTCCGACCAATGCCGGTTTGCACCTCATCCGCAATCAAAAGTACCTGGTATTTGTCGCACAGCTTGCGCAGTCCGCCTAAGAAAGCTTTTCCCAGAGGAAGATAGCCGCCCTCACCCAGGATGGGCTCGACAATCATTCCCGCTACATGATACTTTATAAATAAATTTTCAATGGTCTTTAAATCGGCCTCTGCGATGAAAACATCAGGCAACAATGGCTCATAGCCATCGCGATATTTCATTTTCGAAGTCGTAAGTGAAAGCGCGCCTAAGGTTCGTCCGTGAAAAGCCCCGCGCAGAGCTACCAGCCCGCTTTTTTTAGTGGCATACTTAGCCAGCTTTATAGCGGCCTCAATCGCTTCTGACCCGCTCTGGCAAAAAAAGAATTGAGGGTTTTCGACCGGGACCAGGCGAGAGAGTTTTTCGGCCAGGGCGATGTAGGGTTCATAGTTGGCAATCCCGATACTGATGTGAATAAGTTTTTCCACCTGGTTTTTAACGGCGCTAACCACCGCGGGGTGGGCGTGTCCGGTGGAACAGACCGCAATCCCGGAGGAAAAATCTAAATATTTTTTCCCGTCCGTCCCGTAAAGATAACAGCCTTTTCCCGAGGCCACTTCCAGACCGGAAAAATATTTTGCCAGAACCGGAGAAAGATATTTTTTTGCGCGGCGCTCTAATTGCATAAGATTTATTATACCCCTATTTCATGTTATACTTCAAGAAGATGCGTAAGTTTCTATTTTGGACGCTGCTTTTTTATGTCGTATACATCGGTGGATCCGCCGCCTGGGCACGCGACATTTTTGTCTCGGGAGAGGTTTTAGTGAGGTTCAAGCCGGGGGTTGTTGGCATGGAAGCCAGAACCTTTTCCGCAATGCCCGAGACGGCCAATATTCGCGCCCTTTCGATCAAAGGCCTTAACCAAAAATACGGCATAAAAAAATATGAGAAGATCTTTCGTCACTTAGCCCAAGCCGATGCCCTCGCCGATTATTATAAAGTGGTTTTCCCCGGAGAAAAAAATATCAAAGAAGTGATCGCCGCTTTTGGGAGTGACTCGAATGTGTTTTATGCTCAGCCCAATTACATTTACCGCGCAAACCGGACCGTCCCCAATGACCCTCTTTTTGGCAACCAGTGGGGGTTGACAAAAATTAAGGCCGACTACGCTTGGGATGGAACCGTTGGTACTTCGGACACAGTGGTAGCGGTGATCGACTCAGGGGTGGATTATACCCATGAAGATTTGCAGAGTAAGCTGGCTCTGGCCAACGCCTATAATTATGTAAATAATACCACCGACGCCCGTGACAATGAGGGTCACGGAACAGAGGTGTCGGGGGTAATTGCGGCGGCCTCCAATAATGGCTTGGGAGTGGCGGGAACTAACTGGAAAGCGAGAATTCTGCCACTGAAAGCCCTTTATCCTTCAACCTATGGAGCGGCCGGCAACACCTCCGATATCGC